>VFQN01002166.1_pt1 | contig 31118 bp, 34 predicted proteins | sample 3512371 | NCBI WGS metagenome assembly VFQN01 (sample SAMN10412370, study PRJNA504923) | tailings metagenome | isolation source: Replicate 2 from Balatoc abandoned mine | place: Philippines: Itogon, Benguet | collected 2017-08-28 | reverse complement strand
GCCCCCCACCCCGCCGCGAAGCGCGGCGACCCTCCCCCTCAAGGGGGGAGGGTGGGGGCCGCTCGGATGTTCGGTGCGTTCTCGCGCTGCGGTCGTGGGGCGTGGTGAGGGGCCGGGTGTCTTCCCCCTCCCCCCTTGAGGGAAGGGGCGCCGCACCTCGCGGCGGTGTGGGGGCACCACCTGCAATGGAGCACTCGGGGCTCAGGATACATGCAGCACCACCACAATCGCCCGAGCGTCGAAGGCACCCTCTCGAACGTGAAGCGGAAGTTTCACGAAGCGGTCCGCAGCAAGACGCCGGTGACGCAGAAGAACGAGGCTCTGTGCGAGTTCGTCTGCTAATGCGTGACGTACCTGATCGGGGCGATGTACGAGCTGGGGATTGCTCAGCCGACGTGGCAGGAGGAAGACGACGGGGAGAGGTCGATCATCCTGTTCCCGTGAGTCAGCAGAAGTGACCAAAAACCGGCGACTCGTTTCTTGTTTACCAAAAGTACCGGTATGGTAAATTAGCTCGGGGCTTATTGTCGTTTTGGGTAATAAGCCGCTACCCTCTCTTGGATCACGCCTTGCGGCAAGAAGACTTCCAGCCGAATGCCCCCGGCCAAATCGTCCAATCAACGCTGGGCTACTGGACGTTCCTTCCCACGCCGTTGCCACCAAGTTTGAACTACAACACTCGGCTGGTTGGCCTACTTTCCGAGGCTGACCGTGCCTTGGGCGAGCTCGCGGGTGCCGGGCGCATGCTGCCCAACCCCCACCTCTTAATCCGCCCGTTCCTCCGGCGGGAGGCAGTGCTGTCGAGTCGGATCGAAGGGACGATCACGCAGCTCGATGAGCTGTTCTTGTTTGAGGCGGAGCCGGACCACCTTTCGCACCCGTCGGATGCGGCCGAAGTTCGCAATTACGTCATTGCACTTGAACACGGGTTGTCGGCGGTTCGGGCGGACAACCCGTTCAACCTCCAACTGCTACGAGAAGTTCACCGGGTGCTTCTCAGCGGCGTACGCGGGGCAGAGAAGCGACCAGGGGAAATCCGTGACCGGGGAGTTCGGATCGGTGGCGCGACTCTGGAGGACGCCCGATTTGTCCCGCCCTGCCATACAGCCCTCCGGCCGCTGTTGGACGACTTTGTGCAATTCCTCCGCGAAGAACGGTCCCTGCCCATCGTCGTGCAACTGGCGCTGATGCACTACCAGTTTGAAACCATCCACCCGTTCAACGACGGAAACGGGCGGGTCGGTCGGTTGCTCATCACCCTGATGCTCTGCGAAAGACGAGTCCTCCCGCAACCGCTGCTTTACCTCAGCGCCTTCTTCGAGAAGAACCGCCAGGAGTATTACGACCGCCTGCTCGACGTGAGCCGACGGTCCGCGTGGGAAGAATGGATCGAATTCTTTGCCCGCGGCGTGGCGGAGCAATCGCGGGATGCGATCATCCGCACGAGTCGCCTACTCGATCTGTCGCAGCAGTACAGGAAAGAAGTTGCCGGAGAGGTGAAGACCGCCGCCGCTCTGTTGCTCGTTGATGAGCTCTTTTCGTCTCCCTACATTACGATCAACCGTGCCTGCGAAGCGATTGACGTACCCTTTAAGACCGCCTCCGCGATTGTCTCAAAGCTGGAGAAAATGGGAATTCTGAGAGAGATTACCGGCCAGCAGCGTTATCGCGTCTACCGCGCTGACCGCATCTTTGAGCTTTTAGAGCAACCCATCGCGCCTTGATGCATTGACCAAGCCACCGGCTCTACTCGTAGTCACTTCGGCCACGGTCGATCGACCGGGGCCGGTTCAATTCCTGCTCCTCATCCGAAGGCCGGCACCTCGTCCGTCGGCTCGTCCGGCCCCAATTTGCGGCCCGTCTCCGTGTCCGCCATCGCCTTCTGCACCCGCTCCACGATCCGCCGCGCGACGTACTTCACGCGAGCGAGCACCTCGTCGTCCAACTCACTCCAATCCTGCTCCTCCGAGCCGCATTCCGTTGACTGGCTCATGGGTTTTCGCCGGCTTAAGGTTTGGGCGCTCTGTCGCCTAGGTGACAAAGCAGTATCCGTGCCGCTGCTGCTGGCTTCGGAGATTGCTCGCGTCGGGACTCCCTGCCCCTGCCCATAAACCTCGACCGCTGCCCATAAACCCACTCCTTTCGGGCAGGTTGTGGGCAAAGTCGATTTTTGTGTCCTTTTGTGCCTTTTCGCGGCCATATTGATTCCGCACTTCCTCCCAGCTCTCGGCTCGTACGCGCGCGTCGCTCCCACGCGCCTGTTCCGCCCAGTTCACCGCCGCCCGTCGCCTACCGGTCCCGTGCCCCGGTCCCCGGCTCGGCGAGGAGTTCGTCCACCCACTCGTCCAGCTTCGCGTCGCCGTGGCCGGTGAACCGGATCACCCCCCGCGCGTCCAGGACGTAGATCGTCGGCCACGTGTGGACGTTCCACGCCCGGGCGATCGGCCCGTCCGCCCCGTCCTCCCCGCTCCAGAACGACGGCCACGTCATCCCCTTGTCCCGGGCCACGTCCCGTGCCTTCACCCGGTCGTCGTCCCCGTTCACCCCGACCAGGGCGAACGGCCGCCCCTTCAGCCGTTCGACCAGCTTCTTCTCGTGCGGCACCATCCGCATGCACGGCCCGCACCACGTCGCCCAGAACACCACCACCGTCACCTTCCCCCGGGTGTCGCTCAGCTTGAACTTGGCCCCCTCCACCGTCTCCCCCACGATCTCCGGGGCGGCCTTCCCCACCCGGAGGCTGGCCAGGTTCTTCAGCCCCGCCAGCTCGGCCCGGGCGTGCGCCGCCACGGTCCCCTTGCCGTGGGCCATCGGGGCGTCGCCGGAGGTCGTCGCCCGGGTCAGGTACTTCTCGGCCCGGGCGGTCTGCGCCTCGCGCTCGGCGTCCGTCAGCTTCGTCCCGAACCCCAGGCTCTCGTCCCCGTCCTGGGTGATCCGCCACTTCGCCTGCCACCCGAGCGAGAACGCGGCCTGCCCGCGGACGGCCGCGACCGGGCTCTTCTCCGCCATCTCCTCGACGAACGCCCGCCCGCGCCCCTGGCGCTCCTGGACCATCCCGTGGAAGACCTTGCCCAGGGCCGGGTTGGCCGTGTGGTGCTTGCGGAGCAGGTCGGCCATCTCGACGAGCTCGACGCTGCTGCCGTCGAGCACCGCCTCGATCACCGGGAACGCCTCGGGCAGATCCCCGGATTTCTGGAGGGCGGCCAGGGCGGTCTTCCGCCACTCCTGGATCGCCTGGCGGTACTTGTCGTTCGCCCGGGTCACCCCGGCCGACGAGCGGTCGGCCCGGAGTTCTTTCAGGAACGTCGCCTCGATGTCGTCGGCCTGGGTGCGGAGGTGCTTCAACTGCCCGGCCGGCGAACCGGGCGCCTTGCCGTCCTGGCCAGCACCCGCGCCCGCGAGGACGCAGGCCGCGACGAGGCCGATCGCTACACGGGGCATGGGGAACCTCCGGAGGGGGGGAACCCGCCCAGCGTCCTCCTGTCTCCGGTGGAACGCAAGACGCCACCCCACCCACCACCGCGCGGATGGTACGTCGTCGGGTGGGACCGGCGTCCCGCCGGTCCAGGCTTTGACCGGCGGGACGCCGGCCCCACCGGACCTGTGGCGTGACGGGTTTTCAGGCCAACGGCCTGAGATTCGATAGCCCGGGGCAACGCCCCGGGGGGCCACGCGGGCGGTGTTACGACTACGTCGCCCGTCGCGCCGCCCGGACACCCACGGGCACCGCGTGCGGGGTTCCCCGGGGCGTTGCCCCGGGCTATCGAATCTCACCCCTTTGGGGTGAAGAGGAGCGGTTCGCTCGGCGGGATGCCGGCCCGCCGGCCCAATCCGCCCCCCGCCCTACGGCCCCGCCCGCTCCGGCGCGTCGGCCCGCCAGCGCTCGACCGTCGGGTACACGCCCTCCTCCCGGCCGCCCGGGCCGACGGAGCCGTGGTGGTCCTTCACCGCCGTGATCGTCGCCCCGGCCGCGTCGAACCGGAGGCGGGCGACGATCTGCGACTCGCGCGGGTAGCGGTGGACGACCGCCCCGTCGGCCGCGTCCCACAGCACCAGCGGCGACGACCCGGCGCCGGCGAGCCGCTTGCCGTCCGGGCTGAACGCCAGCGCGCGGAACTCCGGGCCCGCGCCGAGTTCCGCCGTGGCCGGCTCGCACACGAGCTTGCCCGTCGCCGCGTCCCACACCCGCACCGCGCCGCGGTAACTCCCCGCCACCCGCGCCCCGTCCGCCGACACCGCGACCGCCTGGATGGTGTTGGCGAACGGCGGCGCCAGCTTCGCCCGCTCCGCCCCGGTCGCGGCGTCGAACACGCGCAGGTGCGCGTCCGAGCCGTACAGCGCCACCGTCTTCCCGTCGGCCGAGAACTCGAACGACCACGTCGCCCACCACACCCCGCCGATCTTCGCCCGCTCGGTGCCGGCGGGGTAGTCGATGAGCCGCGCCGTACCAACCTTCTCGTCGTGCTCGAACGCCAGGAGCGTCTTGCCGTCCGGGCTGAACCGCAGCCGGCGTGGCTGGAGCTTCAACCCGGCCCACCACGCCGGCGTCGCCCCGACGCCGGTCGCCAGGTCGATGACGCGCCCCTCGGCCGTCACCAGCTTCGCGCCGTCCGGCGTGACGGCGAACTCGCCCCGCGTCGTCGCGGCGAGCACCCGGCTGTCCGCCGACTTCTCCCAGTTCCACACGTGGATGCGCTCCCCGACCGTCCCCGCCGGCACCCGGCCGCCGAGCGCGATCGGCGTCGCGCCGCCGGTGCTGACGAGCACCGGCGCGGCGGCCGCGACCGCCAGCAGCGGCGCCGGCCAGGTGCCGGCCGGCGACCCGCCGAAGGGGATCTGGGTGGCGCCGTCGTTCTTGGCGGCCAGCGGGGTGGCCATCGGCGGGGGCTCCATTGCGGGGACGAGGGCGGGGAGGCGGGCGTCCCCGGCCTGGGGCGCGGCTTCCCGCCCGACGCGGGCCTCCGGCAGCACCACGAACAGCCCGACGAGGACCGCCGCGGCCGCCGCGGCGAACGCCAGCGTGCGCCGGCGGCGGGCGGCTCGGGCGGCGCGGCGGCGGGCGCGGGGCCACCCGTCGGCGGGCGGCTCGGAGCGGCGGATGCGGTCGATGACGGCGTCGAGCGGGTCGCGTTCGGCGGTCACGAGGTGCCCTCCGGGAAGAGGATGGTGCGGAGCCGGGACCGCGCCTTGTAGAGCGCGGCGGCGACGGCGTCGGGGGTGAGGTCGAGCTGGGCGGCGATGGCGGGGTTGTCGAGGTCGGCGAAGTAGTGGAGGCCGAACACCTCGGCCTCGCGCGGGGCGAGCGTGGTGAGCGCGCGGCGGAACCGGGCCTCCAGCTCGTCGGCCGCGGCCCGCGCCTCCGGGCCGTCGCCGGCCGCGGCGGCGCGCTCGACCGCGGCGACGACCGGCCGCCGCCGGCGCAGCCGGTCGAGGGCGCGGCGGACGCACAGCTTGCGCAGCATCGCCGGCCAGCACGCGACGCCACCGCGGCGGTACAAGCGCAGCCCGTCGACGAGCGCGTCCTGGACCGCGTCCTCGGCGTCGGCGGCGTGCCCGAGCACCCGCCACGCCGCCCGGTACGCGGCCGGCCCGTGCGCCGTCAGGATGTCGTCCCACGTTTCCAAGTGGCCTCCGGCCGGCTCCCCGTCGGCCAAACGACCCCACGCCGGTCCGCGGGGTCAACCTAACCCCCCCGGCCCCCCTTCCCTCCCAGGGAAGGGGGGAGATGAACCGACCGACTTAACCGACGCATCGTCAGCACCCACGGTGTCACAGGAGGTTCCACTGCGCGAGCACCCCTCCCCGCTTAGGGGAGGGGCGGGGGAGGGGTTGAGCCCCGCACGCCCTCCGGCACGTTCCACGGCCGACCACGACTCCTCACCAACAGAGTCGCACCCCGCCGCCGGAAATGACCGCGCCCGCGGAGGATTTCCGCCGCGCCGTATGCTATCCCCGTCCGCCGGTCCCTCCTCGCGCGGTGAGTTTCCCGATGAAAATGGGCCTCGTCGGCTACGCCGGGTCGGGCAAGAGCACGGTCTTCGAGTGGCTCACCGGGGCCAAGCCCGACCCGTCGAAGGTGCAGCAGGGGCAGACGGCGATGGCCGACGTGCCCGACGACCGGCTCGCCGGCATCGCCGCCGCCATGAAGCCGAAGAAGACGACCTACACCCAGGTCGCGGTGCTCGACACCCCCGGCCTCATGCTCGACGAGAAGAAGGACAACGCCCGCCGCCTCGGCATTCTGCGCGAGGCCAACGGCCTCGTCGTGGTGCTGGACGGCTTCACCCGCGCCGACTTCGCCGCGCAGCTCGCCCGCTTCCGCGACGAGCTCCTCTTCGCCGACCTGGAAATCGTCTCGAACCGCGTCCCGAAGGTCGAGGCGGGGCTGAAGAAGGCCAAGCCCCAGAAGGAGCGCGAGGCCGACGAGGCGGAGCTCGCCCTCCTGAGGCGCGTGGTCGCCGGGCTGGAGGCGGGCACGCCGGCGTCGCAGTTCGGGCTCACCGCCGACGAGGACAAGGCGCTCCGCAGCTTCCAGCTGCTCACGCTCAAGCCCGAGATCGTGTTCGTGAACCGCGGCGACTCGGGGTTCAACGACCCGCTCCCGGCCGACCTGCTCGCGCTGGCGCCGACGGCGGCGCAGGCGCCGGTGAAGCTCGAACTCGAACTGATGGAGATGGACGAGGCCGACCGGGCCGCGTTCATGACCGACCTGGGCATTACCTCGTTCAAGCGCGCCGAGGTAATCCGGGCGATGTTCTACGGGGTGGGGCGCGAGGTGTTCTTCACGGTGGGCGAGGACGAGTGCCGCACGTGGTCGATCCCGAAGGGGTGCGACGCGGTGGAGGCGGCGGGGTGCATCCACAAGGATCTGAGCGAGAAGTTCGTCCGCGCGAACGTGATCGGGTACGCCGACTTCATCGCCTGCGGGCTGAGCGAGAAGGAGGCGAAGGCCCGCGGCATCATGCGCACCGAGGGCAAGACCTACGTGGTGAAGGACGCGGATATTATGCACATCTTGGCGGGGCACTGATCGGAACCGGCGGATGAAAAGCACCTTCCGCTGCCGCTTCGGCCTGTCTGGCGGAGGGTTTGCGGATCCCGCGCCGGGCATGGCCGGCGAACGCCTCCCCGGCTCGGGGCTTCAAGCCCCGAAGGGGCGGCCGTGAGTAGCCCGGGGTGGGAACCCGGGCGGGCGTCGGACGGGTTCCGGGGGCGTGACCATCCCGGACTCCGCGGCAGGCCGCCCGGGGTTCCCACCCCGGGCTACTCACGGCCGCCCCTTCGGGGCTGAAAACATACGCCCTGGGCGTCTGACTCGTCCCTGATCGGCGTGAGGCGAGCCGCGATCGCCATCTACGAAGACACCAGCCGCAGCAGCCGCTCAAAGAGCAGCGCGACGACGGCACGGGCGGCGTACTCTGCCAGCTTCTCCCCCCACCGCTTCAGGGGCGACGGGCGGGGTTGGGGCGGGGTCGGTTCGTGGTAGGCGGACGGGGGCACGTCTGTTATCCTCGTTGGTGTAATCGGTTCATCCGACTTCGAGCCACGTTGTCCGGCCGGGCAACAGCGTGATTCTTCACGCCCGGTCCGGCGACCGCCTCCCCGTTGACCCACCAACCACACCCCACGTTTCCCCACCCGAGCTGTTGCGATGGCCCTGCGAATGGATGGGAATAAGTTGCGAACCATTCGGGAACGAAAGGGGTGGTCACAGAGCGACCTCGCGGAAAAGAGCGGGGTAGTCCTGAACACGATCTCCCGGATGGAGAACGGCGAGAACTGCCGGCCCGACTCCGGCCAGCGCGTGGCCAAAGCCCTGGGGGTCGACCTGGAGAGCCTGTTGACCGCCGGCGCCCCGGCAGAGCCCAAGCCCGCACCTGCCCCGGCTCAAGCCCTGGCCGGACTGGACGAGGTGGCAGCGCTGCTCGACCGCCGCGAGTCGGTGAACCTCGTCCTCCCGAATGGCACGAACGGGCGGGCGGTGGGCGAGCACCTGACCGGCCCACTCGGCCTGCCGGTGGTGGACCTGGAGAACCCGGTCACGTTCACGCGACCGGGCCTGCTGAGCGAGATCCTGCGGGCGCTAGGGGTGTCGGTCCCGCTGCTGCCCCAGAAGCCGCACGACATGCCGAAGTTCGGGGAGCAGGTGGCCCGGCTCGGCCGCTACGCCCGGCTGGTGGTCACCCACTGCGACGTGTTCGCCGAGTCGGGGCGGCGGGAGGAGTATGAGATGGACTTCTTCCACGCCCTGCGCTACTACACGACGACCGACAAGAAGCTCGGGCTGGTGCTGGTGTCGCGCCGGCCGTTCGGCGACCTCCTGCCGACCGACCACCCCCTCTCGTCCCTGGACATCAAGACGGTCGAGCTGCGGCCCGCGTCATGACGGTACTCCCCCTCGATCAGCTCGGGTTCGGCTGGCGGAGCCACGGGTCGGCCCTGTGGTGGCTGTTCCTCCTCTACCGCCGGCCGAAGGAGTTTCAGGACAGCCTGTCCAAGCTGACGGGACGCCAACAACTCTTCGTCGGGTTTATGGTTTATCTGCACAGCCTTCCGTGGGTCGTCGCAGCGTGTGCAGTCGGTCGGGTCATGCTGTTCGGTTCCGGGCTCGTGGAGTTGGACCCAACCGGTGAGAGTTTCTGGACCGTTCTCGGAAGTCATGCCGAGGTAATCGCCGTCGGGGCAGCCGTCGGGGTGGGCTTGGGTGTCGCCGGCGGGGTGGCTGGCGGAATCGCTTTCGGGATCGCCTTCGAGGTCGCCTACGGAACCACTGTCGGGATCGCCGGAGGGGCTGCCATCTGGATGGCCATCGGGGTCGCCGGTGGGGTGGCCGGCGGGATCGCCTACGGGGTTACCCACGGGGCTACCGGCGGGATCGTAGTGGGAGTCGCCGTCGGGATCGCCGTCGGGGTCGCCGTTGAAATCGCTGGCGGAGCCGCGGTCGGGATCGCCGGTGGGGTCGTCGGCGGGATCGTCATCCCGCGGGCTTACTACCTGCCTATGACGGGGTGGATGGTGTGGCCCCAGCCCCGGGGCCGGTGGTACCCCTGGCACCCGGCCGCGTGGGATCAGATGTGCGCGATTCCGTTTCCGGGGCTCGATCGGCTCCTGCTCGCGTATTTCGAGCACGACCCGGGCGCCGCGCGTGCGGAAGTCGAACGCCTGATCGACACCTACCCGAGCCAGCGGTGGCAGGCGTTGAAGGCGAAGACGGCTATCGTCGCTCGTGATGCGTCCGAACACGCGGATCTGACCCAGCTGCCGACCGTCTTGGCCGCGCTGCCCGAAGGCGACGAGGGGTTCCTTCGGCAGGTTCCCCGACTACGGGAACTCGCCGCCGCGATCGCGGAACGGCAGCAGCAACTCGACCAAGCCACATACCCCACGGTGCGCAAGCAATTGGCCGAGCTGCTCGTCCAGCAGATCGAGAGCTTCCGCGATCAGATCGGGGGGTTCGAGGAACCGCTTCAAAGCGAGTTCCGCAAGGCCGCTCTCGCATGGCGCGATCGCGCCAGCGGGCAGTTCGCCGCCGCCCTCGGCACCCAGACGAACACGACGACCCAGCTGTTCCGCGCCGGCGACCCGGTGGACCGCGAGCAGGAGGCGTTCGTCTACCGGACCGCCATCGTCGCCGAGCTGGAGCAGCAGGTCTTCCTCGCCACCGGCTGCCCGGGCCTGATCCTGTACGGCCGGCGGCGGACGGGGAAATCCACCGTCCTCCGCAACCTCACCGGGTTCCTGCCGTCGAGCGTGCCGGTCGGGTACGTGTCGATGCAGAACCCCCAGGCGTTCGCGTCGGTCGAGGGGTTCTGCCGGACCGTCGCCGGGGCGGCCCGGTCCGCGGCGCGGTGGGACGCCGAGCCGCCTGCCGACCCCGCCGACCTGTCGGGCCTGATGCGCCTCCTGAGCTGGTACGACGACCACCTCGGCCGGGCCAAGCAACGGCTCGTGCTGGCCCTGGACGAGTACGAGCAGATCGACGCCAAGATCGGCGAAGGGGTGTTCGGGCCGGACCTGCTCGCCACGTTCCGCGAGTCGATCCAGTCGCACCGGAACGTGACGTGGGTGTTCGCCGGCAGCCACGAGATCGCCGAACTGGCCCACGCCGAGTGGCCGTCCTACCTGGTCAGCGCCCGCACGGTGGAGGTGCTGCCGTTCACCCCGGCCGAGACGCGGCAGCTCCTCACCGACCCGATGCGGCACTCCCGGCTGTGGCGCGACGAGGCCAAGCGGCCGCGGTTCGCCGCCGACTTCTGGGGTGCGGACGGGATCGACCGGATTCACGCCGACGCCGGCGGCTGGCCGCACCTGGTTCAGCTGATCGCGGAGACGGCGGTGGACGTGGTGAACGCCGAGGGTGCCACCGCGGTGACGGACGAGATGTACGGGCGGGTGCGGGCGAAGGCGGTGGTCCGCGGGGACACGGTGCTGCGCCAGCTGTTGCTGGGGGAGGTCGAGTCGCCCGGCGAGCGGGAGTACCTGACCCGGTTCCGCAAGCTGGACGACCAGCCCCCGCCGGACGACGAGGCGGTGGAGCGGTCGATCCGCCGCCGGCTCCTGGTCGAGGCCGCGGGCGGGCGGTGGCGGCTGCGGGTTCCGCTGATGCAGCAGTGGCTCCGCGACCGGGGGTGACGGGCGACGCCGGGTGAGTGGGGCGCAGGGGGCCGTGGTGCTCAGCACCCCGGTCTTCTCCTCGCGTGGTGCCCCCCACCCCGCGGCGAAGCGCCGCGACCCTCCCCCTCAAAGGGGGAGGGTGGCGAGCCCGCGGCTCGCCCCGGCGCACCACCGCGCCGACCGCCTTCGCCCGGCCGCGGAGCGGCCGGCCCCCTCCCCCCTTGAGGGGGAGGGTTGGGGAGGGGGGCACCACCTGGAACGGGGACCGGGGCGCTGTGCCCGGCGGCGGGCACAGCGCGGAATCCGTCCGACGCCCATTCTCATCCCTCCGTCACTCACCCGACGCTCACACACGCACCGACCCGCGGGGTTAGAATCGCGTTCGCACCCCCTGGAGGCCGAGACATGCGACTTCTCTCCGCGCTCGTTCTGTTCGCCGCGGCCGCGACTACCGTGTCCGCCCAGCCGCCCGCCGCGGCCCGGCCGGCGGGCGCCCGCTGGGAGTACGCCGAGCTGTATTACCGCACCGTCTCCGGCCGGCCCGCCGGGAAGGACGCCGACGGCAACGAGGTTCCCGCCACGCCCGAGACGTTGACGATCCGCTGGACCACCGGGGCCGAAGAGGTGTCGCTGAAGGGGTGGGACGAGTTCGCCGACCAGCTCAAGACCGCCCCGTTCCGGAAGGACGCCGCGCCGGCCGCCCGGCGCATCCAGGTGCTGAACGTGTTGGGGGCGGCGGGCTGGGAGGTGGTGGAGAGCCAGACGGCGTCGGGGGCGGCCTCGGCCGGATTCGGCTCGGCGGGCGACCGGGGCGCCTTCGGCAAGGGCGGGGCCGACCGGAGCCCCTTCGGCCAGGGCAAGGGCGGGTTCGCGCCGACGACGCTCACCCGGACGACGACGAGCACCATGCTGCTCAAGCGGCGGGTGCAGTAAGGACGCCGCACTGCCGACGCCGCCGGGAGTTGCCACCCCGGGCGAGTCGGCGGTGTCACGGTGGCACGTCCCCGGGCTCGGCATTCATCATTCATCATTCATCATTCATCATTTCTCGCGGTAGCGGAACCGTCTCCGGGCCGATGACCAGTTCCAGCACGGCGGCGTTCCGCTTGCCCGGGGGGAGCGACTCCGCCTTGCGGGGGCCGAGCCCCGCGAACTCGACGAGCTTGACCAGGGCCGCCAGCCGGTCGGCGAACTTCACCTTCCGGGCGTACCCCTTCAGCTGCTTCTCCCCCTCCGCCCCCGGGTCGGGCTCGAAGAGCTCGGTCGTCTCGAGCCGGTCGACGGCGGCGGCCAGGTCGGCCGGCCACTCGTGGGGCGGGCGGATGCCGCCGCGCTCGTCGAACAGGGCGCGGCGGTCGGTCAGGGCGACGGCGCGGACGGCGGCGACGACCTCGGCGAGGGTGGTCCGGGCGATCTCGGCGGCGTGGCGGCGGAGGGCCCGGAGGTACTCCCGGACCGCGGGCTTGCGGAGGAGGTAGTTGGCGGCCTTGTTGGTCCGACTCGGGGTGGTCCGGGGCTCGAACCCGGCCTCAAGGTAACACGCGACGGCGTGGCCCCGGCCGCGCTCCACGTGGAGCTGGCAGAAGCGGATGTCCCGGGCGGAGAGATCGCGGGCGCGCCGCGGCTTGGGTTCGTCGGCCATGCCGCAGTATGTGGCGGGCGCTTGCCTGCCCGGTTGGGGAAGTGGCTGCCGTTTTGGTGCTACTTGGTGCGGTTCGGAGGTCGTACTCGGCGCGGGGGGATCGGTCGTGGCCTTTTCCCGGCGAATCGGGGTGGTTCGGGGGAGGTCGGTGGCCGGTTTTTTGGTGCAACTTGGGGCTGTGCGGGACTCGAACCCGGCGTCGAGTGGGCACGCGACGGCGCGGCCCCGGCCGGGCGCCACGTCGAGCCGGCAGAAGCGGGTGTTGCGGGCGGAGGGCTCGCGGGAGCGCCGCGGCTTCGAGTGGTCGGCCATCGCCGCAGTGTGGGCCGGGCGCTTGCCTGCCCGGAGAAGCCCGCCCCCCCAACGCCGGAGGCGGCCCCCCAGCCGACGCTTGCCCCGGCCGCCGGAAGTGCTCTAAGATTTAGCGCTATGGGCGGACGCAAGAAACTGACCGGAAAGCCCCATCAATCCCCAAGGGGTAGTCGAAAGCGCCGTTTGTCGGTCAGCAAGCGTGAGGAAGTGCGAAGGTGCTTCCTGATGTTGGCCTTCATTCACGGCCTCGGCGAGGAGCGGGCACGGTTGCTCGCGAAGGAGTTTTTGCACCAGCTGACTTTGGAGCGGCAAACGAGCGACCGCGATTTGCTCAAGATGGCGAGTGATTTTTTCGTCGAACAGACTCGCGTGTTAGTGCCGAATCGACCGCAGGTGAACGTGTTCACCGTGGCGAGCGAGCCGTTCCTCTACTACGGTTCATGGCCTGAACAGGGCGGTGCGGTCGTTCATCACTGGCAGTTCCTCGGCTCCGCCGGAGGTATGAACTGGGCGTGGGCGCTCGCCCGCGAGCGGACCGGCTGCATCGTGCTTAACGAACTGGTCGTGCGGCCCGAGTACCGCGGCCGCCGGCTCGGAAGCCGGCTGGCCAACGAGGTGGCCCGGTTCGCGCACAAGCGCGGTCTCCCGCTAAGTGCATTCGTGCCGCGCACGTACTCGCGCGAGGCGGCTCCCAGTACATACCGGCAGATGCTCGCGGTCGTGCGGCGCATGGGCATGACCTTTCTCCCGGTCCCCCGCGACAAGCCGGAAGCGGCCTACTACGCGACGAACGCGGAACCAGGCTCTCTCGAGCCGGTCACCGAGGCTCCTCTGCCGCCACCCCCGAAGCCGGCCGCCTTCCCCCGTCCCGGCGAGACCAGATGGGACGAGATGATTGACCGCCACGCCACACTGGTCAGGCAGAAGCTCGGTGGGCTGCTAACGCCGTCCGAGCGGGACGAGCTCGAAGCGTTGACCTACCACTCGAATGCCGCACTGGACTCATGACGACCGTCGCCCCCTTCGCCTATCCGACTGCCGTCCACGTCCGGCGGCACGGACCCGGTCCGTACGACGGGTACGGGACATTCAAGCCGTGGCTCCGGGACGAGTTCCTATTCCGGTGCGTGTACTGCCTGAAGCGCGAGCGGTGGTCCCACGAAGGCGCCGACATCTTTTCCGTCGAGCACATCGTTCCCCAAGCCGTGGACTCGTCGCTCGCGTGCGTTTACGAGAACCTGTTGTACGCCTGCACGAAGTGCAATTCGCTTCGCGGCACGAGCGTCTGGCTCAACCCGACCGAGTGCGTCATGGCCGACTACCTTGCCGTTAATCCGATCGGCTACGTGATCACCCTTCGGGACGACGAAGCCGCCGAACTGATGCTGGGTCGCCTCAACAGTGACGAGCGCGTGAAGCAGCGGCAAGAGGTGCTGGAAATCATCCGGCGGGTAAGGGCCGACCCGGGTAGCAAGACGGCCCGCAATGACTACAGCCGGTACTTTGGGTACCCCGACGACATGGAAGACCTTCGCAAGAAGGTGCCGCACGGAAACAGTAAGCCGTTATCAACGGCCGACTGCTTCTACGCGAAGCGTGAGCGGGGCGAAATTGCGGCCGACGCCGTTTACTGATACACGGTCTGGTTGAGGGTGTCGGGTCTGGTGGGGCCGGCGTCCCGCCGGTCGTCCGAGAAGACCGGCGGGACGCCGGCCCCACCAAACTCAAACCGGACGGCATCAACCGGATCGGGTCTGAGTCATCTTCTTCATCCGATTGGGGACGGCCTGCCCGCCCCCAAAAACCGTCCGGGCAGCTCAGACACCGCCGGCACGACCGCCTCTTCCCGCGGGCGGCCGGCGGGCTGGGGCGGGCTCAGCGGACCCGAATCACGGACCGCTGCACGACCCGCTGCGGGACCGCCACCGCCTGCACCTTCACGGCCTGCACCTGCACCGCCGCGACGTGCTGGCGCACGACCACGGCCTGCGGCACCACGACCGCCTGCGGCTGGATGATGACCTGCGGGGCGCTCGGCACGGCGACGACGGCCACGGGGACTACGACCGCCTGCGGCACCACGACGGCCTGCGGCTGCACGACCACCTGGGCCGGGGCCACGACACACGGCGGGGTTGCCGCGGCCGGGCCGGCAGCCAGTACCAGCGCGACCAGGGCGGGGACGGCGAACAGCGTCTTCACGGAACACCTCACGGGGTCAGGGCGGATCGCTCCGCCGGGGTCAGTTTGCCGTTGGGGGGCATGGTGCCCTCCTCGACGGCGCGGCGGACGGCCGCGCGCTGGCGGCCGTCCAGTATGCGGAGCGACGACGCGCGGTCGTCGTTGAACAGGGTGAACCCCCCGCCCTTCCCGTCGGCGCGGGCGGGGGTGTGGCAGGCCGAGCACTTCGCCCGTGCCACGGCGAGGGCGTCCGGCCCGGCCTTTACCGCCCGCGCCGGGGCGGTGTTCCGCTCGATCGACTCCAGGAGCTCGATGATCCGGGTTACGTCGGCCCTGGTGAGCGCCCCCGGCTGGCCGTACACGGCCCCGTAGTACGGCACCTGGACGGCGGCCGGGGCCGCGGCGTGGTACGGCTGGGGCGTCGCCGGGGGCGACCCGGCGACCAGCACGGCGGCGGCGGCGAACAGCACGGCGGCGAGCGGGCGGGTCACGGGGCACCTCCCTGGAGGGTCAGCATCAGCAACCCGAACCGCTCCTCGAAGTGCTCCCGCCGCACCGGCGGCGGGTCGTCGGTCAGGTACACCGCGAGCACCGGGTCGGTGACGCCCCGCGCCCGCGCGTGGCGCCGCAGCCCGTCCCGGAGGTCGGCCGGGGTCAGCCCCGCCTCGGCGGCCGCGCGGTCGAGCGTCACCGGGTCGTCGAGGTAGCGCGACCACTGCCGCTCGATCGCCTTCGGCAGCTCGGCCGCCTTCAACCCGGCCGCGTCCTCCACGGCCTCGCCGAAGTCGGCCGCGTCCCGGCGGTAGGCCCGTTCCAGCGGCCCGAGGTAGGCGCTCTCGATCCGCCGGGCGCGCGGCGCGTCCAGGGCGAGCGCCCCCAGCGCGAGCCCCGTTTCCGGGCTGTAAATGCGGCGGGCGTAGTCCCGGATCGGCTTGAGGCCCGCGTCCTGGTGGCACGCGGCGCAGCTGTACCCGGCGTGGACGCGGCGGTCGTTGTTCGTGCTGCGGTGGTCGCTGGCGATCGTGTCCGGGGCCGTGTCCACCTGCTTCCCGGCGGCGTCCGAGAGGTAGTAGAACGGCAGCCCGTTCGGCAGCGTGGCGACGACCTCCTCCGCGTCGTGCGCGTAGTCTTCGAGGAGGTTCGAGACGGCGTTCTTCCGGCCCGTGCCGGCGAACACGTCGCGCGTCTCCCACCACGCCCCGGTCAGGGTCGCGTACCGGAAGACCTGCCGGTTCTGGGGGCTCACCCCGGACACCGGGACGATCGCCGCCAGCTCGCGGTACAGCTCCGCGGCCGCCTTGCGGTCCAGCGCCGCCAGCTTCTCCGCGTCCGCCCGCGACCGCAGGCCGAGCCAGTCGTAGTACCCGTGCCCGGTCCGATCGGCCTGGGCGAACGTCAGGAACACGAACTGGTCGGCGCGGGCGATCGGCGTGCGCGAGCCGGTGAGGGCGACGAGCTCGGCCACGGGTACGGGCGGGAGCCAGGGGGCGACGATCACGTCCTCCCGCTCGACGACCGGTCCGGCCTCGGTGTACGACTCGGTGACGTAGTACCCGCCCCGTACCACCTGCCGGGCCTTGGTGATCGGCGGTCCTGGTACGACTACCTTTGCACGCGCCGTGAAGTACACGTTCTTCTCGGCCAACTTCTCCCACGTCTCGGTCCGCCACCGGTAGTCGTCGAGGCACACGGCCCACAGCCACGGCGTCACCTGCCGGGGCGCGGTCCGCTTGGACTCACGACTCAGCCCGTTGACGTGGTAGCTGACCGCCCGGTACAGCTCGCGCCGGTCCGCGTCGGGCAGGTGGGCGGCGGACAGGTAGCGGGTGGTCGCGGCGACGCCGGGCGGCAGGCCGCGCGCGTCGGCCGCGGCGGCGGCGACGACGGCGGTGAACGTCACCGGACCGGCGGGCCGGGGCGGGGGGGCTTGCTCGGCCGCGAGGACGGCCGGGGCGACGGTCAGGAGCAGCAGAACGGTACGCATCCGCCCCCGACGGGTGTGAGTTCGGGCGTGGGCGATCGCCCGTGTGCCAACCCCGGGACCGGTCGCCTGGACCTCTCCCAGCCCAACCAGACCGGCCCGGGGTGTCTTCAGGTTCTCGAGGCGTTGCCCCGGACATCGTTGGCGGGGGTACGGGGGCAATGCCCCACGCGCACCCCGTCCGCGTGGTTCCCCGGGGCGTTGCCCCGGGCTATCGAATCTCAGGCCGTTGGCCTGAAAGCCCGTCACGTCGTAGCCCGGCGGGACCGGCGTCCCGCCGGTCGGAGCCCGGACCGGCGTCCCGCCGGTCCCACCGGACTATCACTTCGTCACCGAGTACCCGAGCCCGCGGAGGGCGTTGGCCACGTCGTCCGTCTTGATCTGCACGGGGATGGTGAGCAGGTCCGTCGCCGCCGGCGGCACCTTCGCCCGCCGCGCGTACCCGAGTTGCACGGCGCGGTCGATGTCCCGGGCCTGCTCGCGCGGCAGTGCCGCGGTGTAGGTGGGGCGCATCACGGCCGGGGCGCTCGCGGCGTCGTGGTCGAGCCCGAGGCTGTGGCCGAGCTCGTGGCACGCCACCGTCGGGATGCTGACCAGCCCGCTCGCCGGGGCGCCGGCCGTCCAGCGCTCCGAGCCGTCCATCGTCAGCGGCTTCGGGTTCGGCGTGCCGTCGGCGAGGTACGCCTGGGCGAGGATGCCCTGCGGCCCGTCGATCCGCTCGAACCGGATCGGGATGTGGGCCGCGGTCGTACTCGGCACCTCGACGAAGTCGAGCTCCAACTGCTCGCTCCACCAGCCCGTCGCCTGCTTGAACGCCGCCTGAATGGCCGCGTCGGCGAGCGGCGGGTTGACCGAGCGGGCGCTGGGGTAGTCGATCGAGTAGGTGATGCGGTTCGTCGGCCACCGCGCCGCCTGCGGGCCGACGAGCGGCCGGGCGTGGTGGTGGTCGTGGTCGCCGCCGTCGAACCGGTGGCCCTCGTAGTCGAGCGGCGTCGAGTCGTGGAGCGGCGCCGGCCCGGGCACCTCCTTCACCACCTCCACCGTCTCGGTGCGGCCGCTGGCGAGGTACATCGCGGCGTTCGTCACCACCAGCAGCACGGCCGGGACGACGTACCGGGCCACGAGCCAGCGGGCACCGGCCTGGACGAGCCGGTCGAGGGCGGCCTGCCAGCGGGGGCTGGGGGCGGGGCTGGGGGTCTGGTCGGACATGGCGGCTCCGGGGCGACGGGACGCCCGAACGGTAGCCGGGGATGTTGCCTGCCCAGCCGGTGCGAGAGCGACCTAGACCCGATCGGGGTGATCCGGCGCCGTCAAGGACGGGCCGCTGGACCGGGTGACGCGGGCTGGAGAAGCACCTTGGCGTGCACAGTCACGACGATCATGGCACCGGCTTGACGTGGAGGTGCGGGGGCGGTCGGAGATGTGTGGCGGGTAGGGGAGTTGCTCGACGACCCGCGGTCGGTCCGGATGTGCGAGACCGGTGCGAAGGTGGCCGGCGGGCGGTTGGTGGGCGAGAAGGATGTGGGGTGATCGTTCAGCGGCGGGCAGGCTGGGCCATCTGCCTGGCCTTCTCTTCGCGCTCCCGCCGCCGTTGGAACTGCCCCCAAATAAACACAGAGCTGAGAGCCACTGTCGGCCCGACGGCGATCGCTGCGCCGGCCTGTGTCTGGCCGAGGACTGCCGTGATCGAGCCGGCGACGATCGCGGCGAGGCAGACGAAAGCCCCGATGTACATGCCCCACTTGGCCTGGTGGATGTGGCTGTCGATCACCTTGGCCTCAATGCTGACGCGGTGCTCGACTTGCTTCTCGGTCATTGCCAGGATGCGTTCGGCCGCTCCCGGGAGGCACTGCTCGTACCCCTTCATCACTTCGGGGTGTGGCAGCGGCCCGGAGAACTGCTCAGCCTTCACGATGGTGAGTGACCCCGATTCGAGGCCTTTGACGACCTCGGCGGGCATGTCGATGTGTTGAACGCCGGGCTGCCCGCCACCTGGAACGAGCACGCCTTTCGGCGGTTTTCTGGGGGGCGACTTCCGCTTTGCCACGACCGCCCCGCGTCAGTTGATGCCGTGGGCGGCCCGGAACTCCTCCATGACGCTCGACAGGTCGCAGCCGATCGCATACCAGTCACCCCGTAGGGCGTAGGAGTCAGCCAACTGCGGGCTCGGGCTCTCGTTGTACGTGTTCGTCAACCCGCCGAAGTCGACGACCCGACCGAGTCCCTCCAGGAAGCTCGGCTGCGAGAACAGCAGATTGGAATACGGGTACATGTTTGGTCCGCTCCGTGGGCCGCGCGTCCCGCGCGGGCAGAGCCGGAGCTACCCGGCCCCTTCACACTGGTAGAAGAAGCTATTCCGATACCGCAGTCCGGCGTTCAGTGCTACGTCGGTATCCTAGTGTACTTTCAGGGCAATGGGTAGCGCCCGATGTTCAGTCTACGAAAGCACTTATCGCAAAGCAGACACAACGGTGCCGGGTATAACGGTTTCAGGACCGCTGCCCGGCCCAGGTGCCAGCCTGGCAATTTGACGCGCAACGGACCGGAAGGGTTCGGCCCCGCCCGCGGGTGAGGCTCACCCGGGTCATTGGCTCGCCGCCGGGGCGGCGATCTTCTCCGCACGGTTGCCGGCCGCCCCTCACGCCGCGTCCGCCCACGCGCAACCCAGGTGCCGCAGGTACGCCTCCCACGCGCCGCGCTGCTTGTGCAGCCGGGTCGGCAGGAGCGTCACCCGGCGGCCGGCGATGAGCCCGCCGATGGCCGCGTGGAGGCAGTCGGTGATGACGGCCTCGTGGTCGGCGACGTGGAGGAGGTAGTCCTCCGGGTCGGTGAAGCGGTGCCGCGGGTCTTCGCCGCGGCCCGGCCAGTACCCCTCCCAGCTGGTCGTGAAGAACTCCCCGACCCGGTGGCGCGGCGCGGGGGCGGGGCGCGTCGGCCGGTAGAACAGGGACAGGTCCGGCGCGAGCCGGGCGTGCGGGACGAACGCCAGACTCGGCACGTCGCGGACGAACGCCGCCCGGTAGCGGCCCGGCTCGACGCCGTACGCCGTCTGCGGCAGGAGCACGCACGGCCGGCCGGTGGCGAGCGCCCGCCGGCGGCGGTCGGCCTCGACCGGGCAGCGCTCGTGCCCGTAGTTCCCGCCGCCGAACAGGAGCAGCACGTCGGCCCCGCGCGCCCCCGCGTCGTCCGGCTCGACCACCCGGAAGGCCACCCCGAACGCCGCCAGCAGTTGCTCCGCGGCGGCCTCGATCAGCCGGTCGCCGGCGTTCCCCGTCGCCGGCGAGTGAACCAACCCGACCCGCTTCCCGGCGAGCGGGGCGAAGACCGGGGCGGCGGCGGCGTGGTGGAGGAGCGGCGTCACTGGTGGACCACCCCCGCCCGCGGGCAGACGACCGGCTTCCCCGACAGCTCGAAGATCAGCCGGGCCTGGGCGGGGTCGGACTCGACGAAGAACCCGCACCGGGACGCGGCGTAGTGCCGGGCCTTGTGGGCGGCGTGGGCCTCGGGCGTGTCCGGGGCGGCGTCGGGGCGCATGACCAGGCGGGCGTACCGCGCGCCGGCGGCGGCGAGCTGGCGGACCGTCGCCCCGCGGTGGCCCTCGGGGCGGCCGGTGACGACCAGCGGAAGGGTCACAGTGCGGGGCACGAGGTACGGGGTCAGGGCCGGCCCGCCGCTGTGCGCGTCGTGCAGGATGACCCCGTCGAGGTCGGCCGCCACGCCGGCGCCGAACACCGGGTCGTGGGCGTTGCCGACGGCGACCCCGCAGTTGAACAGGTTCCACTCGAGCAGGTGGGGGCTCGGCAAGAGCCGGGCGTACACGTCCACCGCCCCCGCGGCCTCCGGCCGCGCGTACACCGCGGCGAACACCGCCGGCTCCTTCACCCCGGCGCGGGCCGTCCGCATGGCGCCGCCGCCGTACACGGTGTCGTCCACCACCGCGACGGGGCCGCCCCGGGCGTGGAACCCGAACGCCCGCCCGCGCGACCCGTGGCCGAGGCGGCGGAGCTGGCCGCCGGTGGCAAGCTCGTACAGCGGCAGGTGCAGGTGCGTGGCGATGACCGCGGCCGGGATCATCCCCGACCGCGGCACGCCGGCGACCCCCGACACGTCGGGCGGGAGCCGGCCGGCGAGCGCGACGGCGTCGGCCGCGAGGTCGGCGGTGGACACCCACCGGTACGGGGCGGCGGTCCGCGGCGCGGGCGGCGTGCCGAGTTGGATGAGCCCGGCCGGGGGCGCCTCGCGCTGCCCACACCCCTTGCAGCAGGCGCGACCGTCGGTCTTCTTGCCGATGGTACAGGAGCCGTGGACCGAGCACTCGAACACCTTGAGCCGGACACTCCCCCCGCACGACCGGCACCCGATCTCCTCGCCGGTCGGCGGGCCGCGGAACCGGCAGTCCGGGATCAACGCCGGCTGGCGCGGCGGATTGGCTGGCTGGCCCCGCCACACCCGCCGGTAGCTCTCCTCCACGGCCGGCGTGAGGCCGGACCGCCCCTCGTGGATGGCGAGCTCCCGGGGTGAGAGCGCACGCTGGTACTCCTCGACCCACACGCCCATGACTACGGCGCCTCGGTGATGGTGACGGTAGTATTCCGGGTGATCGGCACGCCGCCGTCGTTGCACGTAACCTCGCCCGTCTGCGTCCCCGAGAACGGGACCAGTGATGTCACGTCGATGACGCCCGGGAAAAGGGCCGTTCCGGTCGGGGCCCCCATGCCAAAGCCCCACGTCCCGTCCCCACAACTCATCGACGCATTCCACAGCTCAATCGGCGTGTCCGGGCAGCAGGCACCGAGGGCGACACCCTCGCTCTCATACCCACCGGGGTCCACGTCCAGGTAAGTCAGGTGAAACGTGACCGTGCCACAGCCCTCGATTTCGACCTCGGCAATGAGGTCCGGGAAGTCGAAGTCGCAGTCGTCGTTCACGTCGCAACTCAGCGCTTCCAGCGTGATCAGCTCGGGGCCGTCGCCGCCGACCTTGCTCAGCGATCCGCCGACGCAGCAGTTCCAGTCACCCTTGTTGATTTCGTAGACGCCGCCGCCGTGGGTCAGCCGCCACTTGAACGAACCCTCGATGTACTCGAACACCGAAGTCACGCCGTCGCACTCGGCCACCCACTGGCAGCCTTCGACCCACTCCCACACCCACGCGCCGTTCAGCGCTTCGCTGGAGAACCCGGTTACTGCCAGGTTGTAGAACGACCGCGTGGCCTTCATCTGGAGGCAGTCGAAGCAGCCGTCGCACTCGCACACCGACGTCGGGCACTCGGCGCCGCAGTACGCCAGGATGCGGAAGTAGTTGCCGCACGGCCCCGGGTCGCCGTCGCACACCCGCGGGTCGCGGCCGAAGAACGCGATGAAGCCCGGCGTGGAGCAGTAGTCCGTCAGGGTGACCGAGAACACCTCGCCGACGGCACCGGACCCGGAGCCCCCCGACCCCGACCCCTCGGCGCAGCTCGTGTGGACCCCCCGCAGCTCGAACGTCGCCCGCGACCCTGTCGGCGCGTCCGGGTTGATGCGGAGGATGCCGACGCCGCACCCGCAACAGGTCCGCAGCAGCGCGCCGCGCTCGGGACCGCCGGAGACGCCGACCCACCCCAGCTCGTCGAAGTTGTAGACCGCGGTGACGCCGCCGAGCCCGCCCGACCCGCTCCCGCTCCCCGTTTCGTCCGCCGGGAACAGCGCGCTGTCGCCGATCCCGCCGCCGGACACGAACGTCCAGCACCCGCCCCCGACGCCGTACTTGAGCCAGACGTCGGTCGAGCACCCGCCGCCGACGGCGGGGGGGCGGGCGGCATCGTCCCCGTGGACGAACACGTACCCGTCGGCGTCCGGGGACGGCTCCAGCCACCCGATCGCCCCGGGCTTCAGATCCTCGTCGCCGACGAAGCTGTACGCCTTGTCGCCGGTGAGTTGGACGCCCGGGTCGGTGAACGGCGGGTCGGCGCCGCTGACGAGCTTGAGCCGCTTCCAGGCGTACCCGGCGCCGCTGCCGGCATCGAACTTCGACGTGAGTTCCGCCTCGAACCCGAGCTGGGTGGTCCGCACCTGGACCGGGCCGGCGCGGTTCGACACCCCCGTCCCGGCGACCGACATGACCCGCCGCTCCAGGGCGGCGAGCCGGGCCTGGAGGGCGGCGAGGTTGCGGCGCTCGGCCGGGGTCAGCATCCCGCGGCCCCCCGGGCGGCGAACCCGCCGCACCAGTCCTGGGCCAGCGTCAGCGGCCACACCCCGAACCGGCCCGCCGGCCCCGGCGGCGGCTCGGGGTGTGGGACCGGGGGGCGGGCCTTGCACTGGCCGGACGCGGTGTCGCCTCGCACCCACAGGCGGCAGCGGGCGCAGACCGGCGGGGCGGGGGGGGTGGGGTCGGGCATGAGGGAACGGTAGCGGCGCGGTGTGCCTGCCCGGGGACCGACGGCGGCGGGCAGGCAAGGCGCCGGCGCAGACTGATGGGATGCCAGACCCCACCCCCACCAACCCGACCGAAGCGCCCACGGCGGCGGCCGACGAGTTCGAGTACTTCTCCGACTGGAAGGAGATGATCGACTCGACCCAGCCCGGGGGCGGCGACCACGTCACCGCGAAGGAGCAGGAGGCGGTGCTGGTCGGGCTCGTCCCGTTCAACAAGGTGCTGAGCGCCGAGAAGTGGTTCCTGGGCCACAGCTGGTGCGACGCCGGCTCGCCCCACGCGCTCCACCGCCAGCCGCCGTGCCGGCACCCACGGCGGCCGACGCTCTACGCGTTCAGCTTCTCGTCCGTCGGCTTCGTGCCGAAGACGCACCCCCCCGACGAAACCATCGTGCTGGACCCCGAGACCGGTGAAGCGGGAGCCGCCGACTCGACCGGCGGGGCGTGGAAGAAGTCGGAGTACACCGGCCCCGACGGCACCGCCCTCTACTACGCCGAGTACGAGTACGCCCTGTGCACGGTCCGGTTCCGCAGCTTCGGGCGGATGCGGTTCCTGTCCGACGAGTACATCGCGGCCTACCCGACCCCGCGGTACGCCTACGAGTGGCTGCGGAACACGACCGTGGAGGCCGGGCCGTCGGTGCAGGCGCTCCAGGCCGACGGGTCGAGCAACCTGAAGTTCGCGGAGGGGTCCACGGTCCTCGGCTTCCCGTCCGGGCCGCCCTACGACACGGCCTTCCCCGCCCCGCTGGCCGAGCTGACCGCCAAGACCGCGCTGTCGATCAAGTGGGAGGGGGTGCCGCACGAGTACATCAGCGACAACCCGTACTACCTGTACCCGGCGAAGATCATCAGCCTCCTCGGGCACATCAACGACGCCGACTTCATCGGCAACCCGAAGGGGACGATCCTGTTCCTGTCGGCGGCGTTCGAGCCGGCGCTCCAGCCCCTCGTCCCGGCCGACCCGGACGAGCCGCTGACCGCGTGGGACGTCACCTTCACGTTCGAGCACTACGACCCGCCGAAGGGCGTTGAGGACGACCCACCGGGGTGGTCACCCTACCGCGGCCACCGCCTCTTCCCGTACCGGGTGGACGGCAAGCACTACTACGCGAAGCGGGAGAACGGGACGGACGAACTCCTCCCGCTCGGGCCGCTCTACAAGATCTTCCAGCACATCAACGACCCGGCGTGACCAAAGCACAAAGCTTGACGCCAACTCTCCCGAAGCTGAAGATTCCAGTGCCCGGTGTGGCCGGGCGGAGGCCGACGACATGGTAGCCCTGAGCAGCGCGCCAGCAGTTGACGACCGAACCGGTTTCGACCGGATGGCGGCGCTGATCCGCCACTTGCAAAGCTGGCTCTCGCCCCGCAAAGACCGTCTTCAAATGTCGTACCTGATCCCCGAGCGAAGTGGCTTCGGGTGGTACGTCGTCGGTCGTGAGCCGGCGTTCGACTTCGACCTCAACAACGAGTTGGCCGTGATGGGGGTGGCGCTCGCCCGCGCCGGCTATCCCGTTCACGCCGCCCTCCTGCCGGGGTCCGTCCCGCCCACGGTCCCAACAGACGGGATTGCCATCATCCCGGGCGGCGGAGCGGTCGTCTATGCCGACTGACGCCGAGCACGCGGCCAAGTATCACGAAGCGCGGGCACTATTGAACGGCCCCCTCCGTGGCGCCGGGGCATGGGAGGCGACAGCCGCCTTCTACGCCGCGGTTCACCTTGTCGAACGCCTAGCTGCGGCCGATGGCAAGCACCACTCGCGGCATGTGGGGCCAACGTCCCGAGCCGTTTACCTTGCCAATCATTCTGACCACGTTGCCCTTGCGCCAGCCCTTGCCGCCCTTTTCTCGGCCTCAATGGTCGCCCGGTACGAATCCTCGGCGGCGTTCACGGCCGCCTATCCCGGGGATGTCGTGGGGCGTGTGCTGATCGGGCAGATGTTGTCGGCGATTGAGACGCACGTTGCGGCCCAGCTCGGTGGTCTCTAACCCGGCGGGCAGCTACTCCCGCCGGCCGGCAAGCCGATCATCGCCGAGGGGTTGGCGACACGCAACCCCTTGCCCCCCGCCCACCCGCGTGCGAGGATACGCCCCGGTCCGCCACTCACCCGTGCCCGGGGTCGCCCGTGTCCCTCCGCGAAGAACTCACCACGAAGTACGGCCCGCTCCCGGGCTGGGCCTGGCTCCTCGGCTTCTGCGGGCTCTGCACCTTCGGCCTCGTCGTGTTCACGATCGGCGCGGTCGCGGTCGCCGACCGCCTGAAGCCCACCGCCGCCACCGCCGGCCCCGACCAGGCGGCCCACGCCATCAGAATCGTCGAGCCGACCTCCGGGAGGTGGAAGCACACCGAGAAAACGGACACCAACACGATCGTCACGATTGCCGGCCGGGAAGACCGGGACCGGCGGGCCGAGAGGGTCGAGTTCGTGGAGACGGTCCTGGAGCCCACCCCCGCGGCCTCCCGCCGCCTCACCCGCGCGTACCAGGTCGCCTCCGACACCGTGAACGGGACGACCACCCACCGCCCCTACGCGGGGAAGACGGTGGCGATCGAGAAGGCCGGCGACCTGTGGACGTTCAAGGTCGGCGGTCGTGACCTCACCCCGGCCGAGGCCGAAACCATCTCGCGGGAGTTCACCGGGGGGCGCGGGCTGTCGTGGTCCGACCGGGTGCCCGGGCGTCCGGTCAGCGTCGGCGAGCAATGGGAGGTCGGGAAGGACGTGCTCCGGACGTTCGCCCGCGGGAGGGCAGTCGATCTCGACGTCGAGCAGTCGAGCATCAAGGGCCGACTGGTCAGGGTCTACTCGGAGGGGGGACGGCAGTGGGGGCAGTTGGAGTTCAAGGGTACGATGACGTTGGGCAAGACGGCCGCGCAGGACGGTCCCCCAACGCTTCACCAGACACTCACCCTGGAAAGCCCGATCGACGGCAGGGCCGGCGAACTACGGACCAACCAACGGGTGACCGCCGCCTGGGAGGCGAAGTTCGGTGGGATGACCGGTCCGGCGACGGCCGAGATCATCACCGACCGATCGGTCACCCCCGTCGATTAGTGGCCGCCACGACGCCCCCTTGCGGCCGGCGCATCGACCCACGAGAATCGGCACCGGCAACCGAACCGCCTCTCCGGTATCGCCGTACCCTGCCGCGGCCGCGGGCTGGCACGATCCGGTTGAGGGCGCCTGGTCTGGTGGGACCGGCGTCCCGCCGGTCGTCCGAGAAGACCGGCGGGACGCCGGTCCCACCAAACTCGAACCGGACGGCACCAACCGGATCGTGTATCAGAGCGACCTGTGGGTCGCCATCGGCGGCCGGGTAATCGCCCCCTAGCTGCCGTACCTCGCCAGCGACCCTTGCACTTGCTGGTACGCGAGGCCGAAGATGGGGTTGATGCCCCAGGCGGCCACGCCTGCCACTCGGCCGGCGGTGGAATTCCCCATCGCGTCCGCTGTACTGCGGGCGGTTTCCTTCGCCTTCTCCTTCGTGTGGTTCGCCAGGGCTTCGGCGAGTTTGGCCGGGGTCCATTCGGTGAGAATGTGGTTCTTGATCGCCTGGACCTCGCTCGTCAAACCACCGATCCCGGTCGCCGTCTTCTCGCCCCAGTTCGTCTGCTGCCCCCCCAGCCCCGTCTTGAAGCTGCTCTCCCGGGCCGCCCGCAGCACGCTGCTCACGTCCGTCGTGCTGGTGTTCTTCGCCGCGAGTCCGGCCGGGTCTTTGGACTCGCTCCGCGGCGCCGTCCCGAAGTCGCCGAGGTCGATGCCGATGACGCTCAGCAGCTGCCGGGCGATGTCGAACATCGTCTTGCCGAAGTCCATCACGAGCTCGGTCACCGCGATGATGTAGGGCGCCGCGACCTCAAAGGTCTTTGCCAGGAGGGTCACCGCCGCGACGACGGGCACGAGGACCGGGCCGGTTGCGAGCAGCGTCAGCACGCCGACCAGGGGCAGGAACGCGGGGGCCATGGCCCGTGCCAGCTCGGCCGCGGCGTTGAACGACGGCATTAGGAAGTTGAGGACCGACGCCCCCAGGTCGATCGCGACCCCGGCCACCTCCGCGAACGCCTCCGCGAGCCCGGCGACGGCACCACCGCCGGCGAACTTCGAGATGACTCCCCCGAGCCGTTCCGCCATGCCCCCGAAGATCGTCATGACGGGTTCGAACGCCGACTTGAGTTGCCCCGTCGCCAGGGCCAGGCCGCCGAACGCCCCGGCCGCGGCCCCGCCGATGGCCGATAACAGCGGCACGATGCCGGCCGTCAGGGTCGCTTCCAGGGCCAGGGCGGCGGCCGTGAAAATGCCCATGCCGATCGCGCCCGCCACGAGCGCCGCGATCATGATCTTGCCCTCACCGGAGAGGCCGTTCAAGGCTCCGCCGATGGCGGTGGCGAGGCCGGCGAACTGCCCCAGTACCGGGACGAGCGTGGCCCCGAGGGCCGCGTTCATGTTGTCCAGGGCCATCTGAAACTTGAGGGCGGCCCCCGGGTTAAAGCCGGCGACCAGACTCTGGACCTGGCTCTGGACCTGCCCGAAGAAGCTCTGGAGCTGCGCGGCCGGCCCGCCGAGCATCCCCGCGGCCTTCTGGCTGATGCCGGCCACGGCCCCGGCGACCTGGCCGGGCAGGGCCGCCAGCATCCGGACCGGGGCGGTGAGTGTGCCGAACGCCTCCCGGGCGGCCCGGACCGGGGCGAGGGCACCGTCGAGGGCTTTTTGAAAGTCGGCGAACGGCTGGACCGCCTTCTTCCACCGGTCGCCGAACTCGGTCAGCCGGTCCGTGAGGTTGTTCAGCGGCCGGAGTACCGACCGGGAGGCGTCGGTCGCGGCCTGGAGCTTCTCGGTCAGCTTCGCCAGCTCGTCGCGCTTGGCGGCCATCTTGGCGCGGGCCGCGTCGAGGGCCGCGCCCGCGGCCCGGGCCACGTCGCCGAGCTCCCGGGTGCGGCCCTCCAGGGCCGTCTTCATGTCGGCGCCCAGGCCGCCGGCGGCCTGGGTCAGGCTCTTGCCGATCTCCTTGAAGGCGGCGGCGAGCGCCGACTCGTCGAGCTTGGCCCAGTCGGCCTTCTGCTTGGCCACGTCACCCCTCCCGGACCGCCCGGTCCACCAGTGCCTCGGCCTGTTCCCGACTGTGGCCGTGCTGCTCCATCAACCACGCCACCGCGAACTCCCGGTCGATCCGCCCGCCCGTCGGCGGCGGCCCGGCCGGACCGCCTTGGCCGTCCCGCATGGCCCGCTCCTGGCGCTCGTTCTGCCGGGCCTGGGCGCCGAGCATCATCCCGATCTGGAAGTCGGTGAGGTCCGCCACGTCACGGGGCGTCAGGCACCACGGCTCGCGCATCAGGGCGACGAGGGGGGCGTCGAGCCAGCCCCAGGCGTCGGCCGGGCCGGGCGGGCCTCCCGCAGCGTCGCCGCCGCCGTCCGGAGGGCCGCCCCCCGGTCCGGGGGCATCCCCTCGGTCGTCGCCAGGAGGTCGAAAAAAGGGGGCGTCACTTCCTCCAGGGCCACCGCCACCGCGGCCGGGGTGTCGCGGATGAGCCCCTCGGCGTCGGCGACGGCCGCCTCCGGGTGGTGCTCGCGGAGGAGGGCGAGGAGGTAGAGGGCGTTGGCCCGGTGGCCGGTGGCGAGCTCCGCCCAGAGCCGCCCCCCCGGCTGGTAGTGCTTGGCGGTGACGTCGCGGCGGAACTGCTCGACGGCGCCGAGCCCGGGGAACTCGGCGTCCTCCTGCTGGGCCTGGCGGAGGGCGTCGGCCTTGACGAGCTTGTTGAAGGCGTCGGCCGCCCGACGGGTCGGATGGCCGACGCGCCAGGTCCGGCCGCCGTGGTCGATCTCGAAGGGCGCGCCGGCCGCGCCGAGCACGGCCGACAGGGGCGGGGCGTCGTCTGCGGGCATGATCGGCTCCGGGGGGAAGTACCGGGAGCCAGTGTGGCAGGCGGGCTTGCCTGCCCGCGCCTCGGCGGGTTACTTCTCTTCCACCCCGCCCTTCCGCTCGCCGGTCGGGCGGGGTGGCAGGCGCACCACGGTCCGGAGGCCGTGCGGGCGCAGCCCTCGGGTCCGGAGGTCGGAATGGGTGTGTACGCGGGCTTCGTGATGGCATCCTGCCTCACCCTCGACGCCACAGCGGTCGAGGCGGTCGAGGGCGGCCCGGTCGTTCTCGACGTGGCCGTCCGGTGGGACGGGGCCGAGCCGATCCGGCACTGGGGCGTGAGGGGGGCGGCGGAGACCCTGTCCGTCCACCTCCCCGCCGAGGTTCCGCACGCCCGGCGCTGGAACGAGCCGGTCGCCTGGTTCGGCGGCGGGGTATTCTTGTTCGGCGGCGACGCGCCGGCCGTGCTGGAGCCGGGGCGGACGTACGTCCGGCGGGTCAGCGTCGGCGCCGACTACCTGGCGGCCTTCCCGGCCGGGGAGCTGCCCGTCGTCCTCCGCTGGGAGCTTCCGCCCGGCCGCGCCGGGGTGCGGGTCGAGCGGAGGGTGGTCGTCCGCCTCCGCCCGTTCACACCGGGGTACGCCGCACGGGTCCGCTCCGAGGTCGAGTACGACCTCCGGGTCAAGGGGCCGGCCTACCGGGAGGCCGGGCTTGAGGACAACCTGATTCGCACCCTCTCGGACCGGGTGATCCACACGTCCCACGCGGAGTACGCCAGGACGGCGTTTCTGATCCTGGCCGCCCGGCCGAACGGATCGGCGTCACGGGAGCTGCGCGATTTCATCTGGTCGTTCGGCAAACCTGCCGGCCGAATCCACGACTGGTACCTCGACTACCTGGAATCGGACCGCGGCAGTGGCGTGGAGTGGGCGGTTCGAGAGTTCGGCTGCGAGGCGGCCCCCGGGATCCGGCGCGCCGTCGGGCATGTGTCTCGTCTGACGACCCGGTGGGACGAGCTGGTCGCCGCCGGCCTGGCGGGCGACACGGAAAAACTCATGGGGGTCACCGTTCCCCTTCGGCTCCAGCTCCGGCAGATCAACCGCCGGCTGTCCGACGACCGGCTGGCCCGTCTGACCCGGATCGACAACCTGTGGGTCCGGGCGTTCACCGCGATGTGCTTGCGTGACCGGCTGGATCCGGCGTGGGCCGCCCGGGTGAACCGGGACTTGATGGCGAGGTACGCCCCACTCCCGCCGGCCGAGTCGGCACGCCTGCTCGCGGACCTGACCGGCGGCCGACCGTCGGCCCGTGCCGCCGCTGAAACCGCCCTGGCCAAGAACGCCTACCGCCTTCGGCCCGAGTTGGAGGACGCACTCGAGGTGGCCCGCGACCAGGACGCCCGCGACCGGCCGACGAGAATCCTGGTGGCCCGCCCGCAGACGCCGGACGACAAGGCGGAAGCGGAGTACCTCTCACACCTGGAGTGCTACGACTTCCCCGCCGGACGTGCGTCGCTCGCGACGATCGCCGCCGGGCACGAGACCATCCCCGCCGTGATTCGGGCGCGGGCCATACTCGCCCGCCGCTCGGCCCTCGGCGGGTGAACCGACTCGGCCGTCCGCCCTCCATGACTACTCCCGCCAGCTCATAGGGGGGTGCCATGACCACGGCGAAAAAGAAGCCCGCCAGGAAGGCGGCGAAGAAGAAGTCGCCCACGTTCGGCGATCGGTTGATTGCCGCGATGGAGGAGCGGGCGACGCCCGAGGCGGCCGAGGCCGCGATCGCCGGCCAGGCGCCGCCCGGCGCATCGTTAACGGCGACCCGCGTGCCGGTCATCACCGGCCCGGGGGTGGCCGCACTCCGCAAGGAGTTCGGCGTGAGCCAGTCCGCGTTTGCCGCGTTCCTGAACGTGTCGGTGCAGACGGTCCAGGCGTGGGAGCAGGGGCGGGTGCCGGTCCAGAGGATCGCCCTGCGCACCCTCGTGTGGATGCGGGAGGATGTGGCGTACTTCCGGGCGAAGCTGGCAGGGTGAGCGGGCGGGTGGTCCGAGGCTGACCCGGGCGCGTTAGAGCCTATCCGGTTAACCCGGCCGCTCGGTATGTGATCAGGGCGAGTGCGAAGT
>VFQN01002165.1_pt1 | contig 31140 bp, 32 predicted proteins | sample 3512371 | NCBI WGS metagenome assembly VFQN01 (sample SAMN10412370, study PRJNA504923) | tailings metagenome | isolation source: Replicate 2 from Balatoc abandoned mine | place: Philippines: Itogon, Benguet | collected 2017-08-28 | reverse complement strand
GAAGAAGAAGAAGAAGAAGAAGAAGAAGAAGAAGAAGAAGAAGAAGAAGAAGAAGGAAAAAGGATCATTTCTTACTTATATAATTGCTCACGTTCTTGTAAGGCTTTCTCTAACTTCTCTTCTTCAGTTTTAATTTTACTCATAACAGCTTCATATGCAGCTTTTGCTTGAACATATTCAGCTTTAATCGAATTTAATAATGATTTTGTTTCTAATAGTTTTTCATCCATTTCTTCTAATGAGTGAACTTCTGAGGAATCATTCTTTGCAGGTACAGCAATAATATTAAAATTTGTCTTACCAATAAAATTATCGCCATAAACACATAATAAATATTGTCCAGAAGATAATTTATGTTTTGATAAATAAAAATTTTCTAATCGATGAAATACTGATGGTAAAGCACCTGGTTGTGATGATGATGAAGATGATGATGATAAAGATGCTTTCTCTGGTGGGGTATATGTTTCACCTAAACGATAAGTATCAAAATTAGTGAAAAATAAAGTTGCTTGTGTAAATGATTTTTCTCTGTCTTTTGTTGATTCTTCCTGGAATAAGACTGAACCCTCCTTATCAAATAAGATTAATTTAAACTTCCCGCGATTATTACTACGACAATTGATTAAGAAACCACCATCAGAGTGTTGCGTATCAACTGTTAAGCGATAAAAGACACCAGCTTGACGATCGACTTTTCCCTCAGCTCCCCAGCCCCACGTCAGGTCACTAACACGGGAATCAAGAGGAGGTCCACCTCCTTCAATCGAGCCATTTCTATCAAATTTTTAAAAAACAATTCTTACCATACAACTTTCTAAAACGTTACCTGCAGATGGTTTGAGCAGTGGTGAGAATATCTTGTGAGATTTGTGTTGGGATGGGAATACCAAGACGAGAGATCATCGCACCAAAGACTCGTCCAATACCACCTAGAGTCGATACATCCACTGATTCAAATTCATTAGTTGTTTTATCTCCTCGTAAGTCGTATTGTCTTCGTTTATTAGGATCAATTAGCACATGATAAGCATCATTCAATTCCCTGAATTTCACTTCCGCAGCCTCCTTATCGCTGTTACGATCTGGATGGTATTGAAGAGCTAATTTTTTGTAAGCGGCATTAATTTGCTTCTCAGTTGCATCACGTGGAACCCCAAGAATCTGATAATAATCTTGATTGCTTTTATCTGCACTTTGATCAGTGCTTGATTTCTCTTCTGTCTCAATTTTTTCAAATTCTTCTTTATTCTTATTTTCTGTCTCTACACTATTCTCCATCTCTCTAATCTTTGTAAATACCTTATGCTTAGCTGTGGCTAGATTCTTTGCAATATCTTCGTCTTCGTCTTTGTCTCTGATATTCGAACTGCAACGAAAGTCGAGAAAAAAGCGCTTTTTCACCTCATCTCTATTTTACCATTCATCAACACTTGATCTTCATCCTTTCTCATCGACATTGAATCAGTGAGAAAAGATGTCAAACTTCACTGAGAATGAAGATACTTCCCCTATTATGCAAGGAAATGAGGCTGATAAAGCTGCAGACTTTGCGAATTACTTTTGTTCCTATGCTTATCTGTATCATCAAAAGCAGATGTTAATGGATCACGTTCGTATGAGAGCTTATCACAATGCTATTATGTACAACAAACATTTATTCGAGGGAAAAGTTGTCTTAGATGTTGGAACTGGAAGTGGAGTTCTTTCTATCTGGTCGGCCCAAGCTGGAGCCGCTAAAGTTTATGCAGTAGAATACACTGACATGGCAAAACAAGCAAGAAAGCTTGTTGAAAGTAACGGATTAAGTGATATTGTTGAAGTGATTCAATCATCAGTTGAGGATTTGCAGCTTCCTTGCAAGGTAGATATTATCATCTCAGAGTGGATGGGATATATTCTTCTCAGAGAGAGTATGTTAGATTCAGTGATTAGAGCACGCAACAGATGGCTAAAGCCTGGTGGATGTATGTTTCCAAGCCATGCAACCATGTATTTAGGAGCAGTCTCTTATGAAGAGGATCGAGAAGGAAAGATGAATGAGTATGCTGGATCTATGAGCGATTGGCAGAAGTTTTCTGAAGAAATGAAGAGATTTTATAATGTTGATATGGGTGTTCTCACCGAACCATATCGTAAAGAACAAGAAGATTATTATGTGTATTCTTCTCTGTGGACTGAGTTACGAACAGAACATCTTGTAGGGCAGCCATGTGTTATCAAACAGCTTGACTTAACTACATGCACACTAAAGGATGCTGAAGCTGTTGATCCAGTAAATTTTAATTTGGAAATTCCAGTTCCAATCACTATTTCCGGTTATGCTAGTTGGTTTACAGTTGATTTTAATGGTTCGAAAGAGAATCCAGTCGCTAAGCGTGTGATTCTTAGCACCGGCCCTGAAGTCGGCTACACTCATTGGGGACAACAGGTAAGACAGATTTCTAAACTCTTCGTCAAAATATTAGTAAAGTTTCATGTTATTCTAGGTGTTTTATTTGAAAGAACCAATCTATGCCAGCCAGGGAACTAAATTACATGGAGAAGTGGCGATGATCCGACAAGATAAAAATAAGCGATTATATAATCTCCACCTTAACTTCAAAGTTGATGAAGAAGAGCATGAAACACGTGCTGTGTATGAGATCCCTTAAGAGTCCAATCGAAAACAAGAATAGGAAGTCGATGTTTTTGCATACATGTTGTGATTGATTCAAGTTTATTATTCAAATTTCCTCACCCAAATTTAAATTTGATTTGATTCAGATATAAATAATAATTTCAATCTCATAGACAGTGTCAGTTGGTCTTGAAATAGAACTATATCGAGAGTCGCCTCTTTGTTTTATCGAGAGTGTTTATGAGATAGATGATGTCACTCAATGAGTGAGAAGGAAGAGCACGAATGTTATTGACATGATGTGAATGAACCTCCTACATACACAATAACATAATAATAGGTAGCAACACTACTAAATAGACACAATTAAATTACTCCAACACAGCGCTTATTCATATTGGAACAGTTTTTAATTAAGATGCAACTTCACTCATTGCTTGGGTTACTCCTTGTTTTAGGATTAGTATTAGTTGCTCGATCATTCCCAGTTCGAACTCATATGGCTCATATGGTTTCAACTCGCAATACGAATGGAAAACTTCTCCCTAAATCAGCGTTTACACCCCTGAATAAACCTGACTTCTCATTTGCACTAAGTGCTGAGTCACGATTCAAACAAGATGAAGAATTCTTCGAATCAGAAGTAAGTGTGCTGCCCTCACTTATTCATTGTGTTGTTAACTCTGTCTGCAGTTTGATCGTAAACCCCTGAATGATCGTTTACCTGTAGCCTTCGCGGTGTTAGCTGGCGTATCTCTTCCCTTCGTCATCGGGTTAATATTTTTGGCTCTCAACAAATAAAAGGTTTAGTTTAGTCAATTTTCTCCAGTGTACATATCATCGTATCTTTGTAACTAAGCATAGCTTGATTGTTCACTAATTTTCTGATAGCACCACAGTAGTCCTAAATACCTCTGGCTTGGGAGATGTACGGTAGAAGTTGCTCTCTAGAGAGAAAATCAACGAATATGAAATGAGCGCTTTATTAGTGTCCTTAAGATTAACTAGTGAAAAGAAATAAATGTGGGTGCGGTTAACCAGCTATATTGTCAAATGATCCAGAAACTATTCATGAATTTGCTAGTGTAAAGACCTAATACAAGAACTTCTATAGGAGACCATTTCTATTTTCACTTAAATACCTTTAATTGGTCTTCTCTTTGTCTGTTACTTTCGACGCCTACATACATTACAGAGGTAAAATGATAGTAGAACAAGGAAACAAGAAACAATCTTACCTTCTTCACATGTGATGTCTTAGCCTTTAAGAGCGGAATCACGAATAAGACATAAGCTGGTTCTAACGCCCAAGCAATATCACCAGCTAAAGATCCATAGAAATCAGCAGCAGATAATGATAAATTCAAACAAAATATCTTAGTAAAGTATTCCATAACACTTGCATCATCAGAAGTTGATGCGTTAGGATAATAAAAAGATAATATGCTCATCATATATCCATAGAAAGCAATGAAATTCAAAATAAAGAGAATGGTAGTATTAATCATTTCAATCTTTGTCTCACTCTTTCTTTTCTGTAATCTTTCTTTGTACGATAATAACGCATTTGTTCGATCATCTTTCACATAATTTTTATCTTCTTTTTCTGTCTTTGTGGTTGAACGATTATTAGCTAAGAATGCATTAATACTTCCTAAATCTTCTCTTAATCCTTCCAAATTAGAAATGGAGCGATGATATGAAGCAGGAAAAGAGGCATCTAAAATTTTATAAACTTCAATAAGATTATCAAGATATCCAACATCTGATGCGATCTGTAATAATCTTAATTCACTATAATCAGGTAATTTTGGCGATTTTTCATCTTTTAATTTCTTTAATAAATCATCAATACGATTAGTAAAATTATTAATTTTTATTGATAATGATATATTTTCTAATATGTTTTTCAACATTAAAAATAAGAAGTAAATTAAACCAACTTCCATGAAGCACAGTGCTCTAATGAGTGGTAGAGGATGTGTTGGACCACGAAGATGTAAACTATTGTTACCTAAAAACACAAAACAACAACCAATAACAAATTCCCAAAATCCAGTTATTTGACGGGTCATTCCACCATCTTTCTCACGAAGAATTGCTTGACGGAGGATGGTATATTCGGCACTGCCAAGACTTCCTCCTTGAATCGATAAATTATCCAAACCAATCAGTAACTTTTTACTTCGATGAGAATCTCTCGAGCCTGTAACGAAACTTTTATATGAAGCTATAATTAAGAAAACGACAGGAGCGTATTGCGTCACGGCAATCACCAACTCAATTACAGTAATTTCGTTCACAGGAAACGCAGACTTTGGGAAGGCGATTTGCATAAACGAAGCAGTTGAAGGAGAAAGTGACTTCACAACGCATAAAGCATTACGAATAAGCTGAATCCAGGTCGATAAAGACATGATTGAAATGTAAATTTGGGAATGAAATGAGTGATACAACTTCACTCTTATCTTTCCCAAAACTTTACGCTGCTGAATTCCACTTTTATTTGAAGAAAACTATAAATCGACTTTTCATTTAATCGAGATTTTCTCCTCTCACTCATAGCAGTGTCCACCAAGCAATTTCGAACAATTCGTTAATTCTTCACATCATCCCCCCATAATTATATCGAAATAATTGTGGAAGTCTTTCACTTTGTGTCTTTTAATTGATCAAGCACTTAATTCTTCTATATTACAATGGTAAGCTCTCAAAAATTTTACATTCGGCGGTTTTTTTAACGACCCTCCTTTCTCCTGAAATTTAAATTTTGGGATCGTAACCCTGCAAAATTAATAGGCCAACTCTAATATTCCTGAGTTTAAGTTAATTCTTGTTGGTGATGGAGGTGTTGGAAAGACCACCTTCGTCAAGCGTCACTTGACTGGAGAGTTCGAGAAGAAGTATGTTGGTAAGTCATATCCATTTGTTGCATTTCGGAAGCTAATTAGAATGTAGCAACACTTGGTGTTGAGGTGTATCCTTTACGATTCCATACTAACTGTGGAACTATTCAATTCAACGTCTGGGATACTGCTGGCCAGGAAAAATTCGGTGGTCTCAGAGATGGTTACTAGTAAGTTTCTTGCTTTTCATTATTGCGTTCATTCTTATATCCGAATTTTCTTTAGTATCCAAGGCCAGTGTGCTATTATTATGTTCGACGTCACATCTCGTATTACCTACAAGAGTGTTCCTAACTGGTACAGAGACTTAACAAGAGTTTGTGAAAATATTCCTATCGTACTTTGTGGAAACAAGGTCGAAGTGAAAGACAGAAAAGTCAAGGCCAAGCAAATTACATTCCATCGAAAGAAGAATTTACAATACTACGAAATCTCTGCAAAAGTGAACTACAACTTCGAGAAACCATTCTTATGGCTTACTCGTAAAGTTGCTGGAAATGATGGGATTGAGTTCGTTGAAGCACCAGCCTTAGCTCCACCTGAAGCTGAAATTGATTTAGCTCAAATGCAAAGATATCAAACAGAATTAGATAATGCTGCTGCAGTCCCATTACCTGATGGAGATGATGACGATGATCTTTAAACCAATTTTTTAAAATATTATACATAGCTTTGCAAATTCTATCATCATATACTGAGCGAGTTACATGTAGTTTCTAGTTCATTCCCCTCTGACGTCGATTCACCGACGTATCAACCTCGATAACTCAAACCCCTGACCACTTTTTCAACTGTCTAAATTAATTAAAGTTACAGATGATGCCCCAACAGGTTAAGAGACATCTTTGTGTACAGAGTATATTTACTACCTACATTATCGACAAAATTAGAAGGAATATGAAGTATTTCATAGCTGTCGTGTATTAGGTGGTGCGTCGATTATATTCCTTCGAGCCCAACCTTCACATGCATCCATAAACTTTTTAGATTCTTCAAATGTACTCATATCATATTCTGTTTTAATTTTTTTGAAGATTTTATCGCTTTTATGGAAAGAGCCCAATAATCGATAATTAATGGCTTGAAACACTAACGCTCTGATCATGATTTGAGTTGACCCTAAGAACTGACCGAGCTGCTCTTGACGCTTGGCAATTAATAATGCCACTTTTGGTCGATTACATAAATGATACGCCCCTCCCAGAGTTGATAAACAGGCAAATTGGTACTGTAGAATAATGGCGACTTTCTCCAGTTGTCGAAGGCGACTGTAGAAAGCAAAATCAATCGGTACTAGCGATTGAACAACTTCTAATTCATCTCCATTATCTACCTCACTCTCTTGCGCAAGTTTCAATTGATAAACACCCCACCAAGCTCTACTATTCACCATCTTATTGTTCGAAAGGATTGGGGAATGAAAAGTCCACAACCCACCACAGGAAATTTGAAAGCACAAAATTTTCCTCCAAATTTTCGATCTTTTTCCATCCACAGAGCAATCAAAAAGCAACTCTGCTTTAATCAAGAATGTCAAACGAGCAGGAAGAAATCAGATATTCCAGAGATCGATCACGTTCCCGTGATCGTGGGAGTGAGGATGAATATGATCGTGACGGCCGTGGCTCAAGAAATTTCGGTAATGAAGAGGGGCACAGTTCAAGTGAAAACTTCGCACTATATGTTTCCAACATGTCAATTGAGGTCACCAACCAACACAACATTTTGCATTTTTCATGTTCTTCAACTTTCAACATTTTCAACATCTCATGCATATTTCGTGTATTCATTCCCTTTCTGTATTCTCAGCACGTCCCTTCAATATTCCTCACCCGGCGCAACACTTAATACTCTTTCAACTGTTCTTTAGACAACTGACGAAACCTTAAGATCACAGTTTGAAAGATTCGGTGAAGTTCAGAGTGCTTCAATCGTACGGGAACCAATCACAAAGAAATCTCGGTGAGCAATCTTTCAACATTCAACTTTTTCAGCATAGCAATACAAACAAATTTTGCCTTTTTTAACAGCCATCAGTTGTCAAACTTCTATGACAGCCCTCAGCTTTGAAAAGCAAATCTTCATATTTTTCGTATTTCTTTCAGCTTTTCATCTCAACGAAATCAACTCTTATTCACTTCAACCTTTTTCTTGCCATTAGAGGATTTGCTTTTGTTAATATGGCGAAAGCTGATGATAGTATTCGCGCTTTGACCGAGATGAATGGCGCCGAGATCGAAGGGCATACAATTCGTGTTGAGAAAGCGAAGCGAAAGGAAGGTTATGAAAAGACTCCCGGACAATGTGAGAAAAAACTATTTTTCCTTTAGGATATAGTTATCATGATCGTGTTAGACCTGGGACCTCCACAATTGAGCTCGAAGTACAGAAGAGGAGATCGTGATCGGGAAGATCGAGATCGCCGAGGAAGAGCAGGCGGTGATTCTCGTGATCGCAGTCGTCGTGATGATCACCGGAGAGATTCCCGTGATCGTTTCCGTGACCCTAGAGACGTTTATGATCGCTATCCACCTTACCAGCTCCCTCCGCCACACCTCTATGACCGAGCTCCTCTCCTTCGCGAAGATCGTTACTTGCAAGAGCTGCGAGCGGAGCTTTATAGGTAAGCGCTATTGGCGATGAGAATCGCACTCGATTATTTTCTCTTACAGACGAGATTTCCGCTACGATCCTCGTGATATCCGTGCCCCTCCTCTTTTAGCTCAACCTTTATACGACCTGCGCCGAAGTCCACCTCGAGGCGATTACCGACCTCGAAGTCCTTTATCAGACAGACGTCCATCAGAAAGGTAAGAGGGGAATTTTCTTTTATATTAACAAGTAGTAAAATTATCTAACGTAGAGGGAGAAGATCATCCTCACGACACTAAATGATATTCGTGATGGAAGCATGATCTTTTATTCAAGGTTGTATGTCTCAAAAATGAAATTACTCTTCTAGTAGTGCCTTAAAATAAAAATGAATTACGGAATTGAATAATTGTTATTGCCTTTCCTTTCATTCACTCGACAAATCTTAAGAAGAAACTCCTTCTTTGCTCTTTGCACATTTCTCAAAGCGAAGGAAATCGAATCAGTTCCGAATTCAATTTTATTAGACTATTATGCTCTCAGATTTATTTCATCACCCTGATGACGATCATGAACTTGGAGAAGATCATTCCAAAGACACGAACGACCCGAAAATCCCTTACACGGTAAATTATCCAACTTTGCAAGAAATATTCTTGAAGAATTGATTATATTATGGAATAGAGTACTCGAAAGCCAGTTGGACCTCGGTCAGATGCTGGCTTTGTTGGATTAGAAAATCAGTAAGTGAAATATCTGAAATGAATTATCTTTAATCCACTATCCTCAGAGGCGCGACCTGCTACTTGAATTCTCTCATACAAGTTATGTACATGACTCCTGAGTTGCGGCGCGCTATATTTGATTTAGATCCGATAGAGCTCGGCATTAATCTGGTAAATCTTTTATCTTAATCTTCGTGTATGTTTTAAATGTATGAAATAGGTTGAAAATGACCAAAAAGAAGAGAAGGAAAAGTCTCAAAAAGGAGTAGTTGAACCTGATGAGAATATGGTGGAAATGTTGGTGGCGATGGGAGTGGATGAGCTTAAGGCTAAGTATTGCTTGATTCAAACAAAGAACAAAGGATTTGATGATGCACTCGATTTTATGGATCGTTTAAGCGAGAAGATTGATATTAAATCAGAAATGAATAAATTAACTGCTGCATCAAAGAAAAAGAAGAAACCAAAATATATTCCGTTAGAGCTACAGCGACTCTTCACTGAGTTACAACTCATCAATAGAGAGACAGTCTCGACTCAAGGTTCTTGATTTCTGTTTCACATTCGATCCTTTAGTCTTATACTTTCTTTCAGATTTAACAACAAAAGGATTCCAATGGCAGAGCGCTGAGGGTCACATTCAACATGACGCACATGAATTAAATCGGTATGCTAACTCTCTTCTCTTCCTATTTTGAATGTTTATTCAATTGCGAATTATAGGTTATTAATTGATGCATTGGAACGATCTTTAAAGAAAACAAGTAATGGTGAAAGATTATGTCAGAACTTATATGAAGGAAAAGTGATTAATCAGATATTATGTTCTGGTTGTTTACAAATTTCAAGTCGTGAAGAATCATTTTATGATTTAAATATGCAAGTAACAAATTGTGAAAATTTATCAACTGCATTACATCAATATTGTGAAAGAGAAATTTTAGAAAATGATTCTGCTTATCAATGTGATCGTTGCAAAGGAAAGAAGAAAGCATATCGAGCAACTAAATTACATAAATTACCAAATATATTAACATTCTCCTGTAATCGTTTTAAAATTGATCGAACGACGAATTGGCAACGTGTAAAAATTACCTCAAAATCAGAATATCCAATATTATTAAATATGAACCACTTCATCTATGATTATGATTTATCATTATATTATGATGTTGAAAGAGAATCACAAAATCACCATGAAAAAATTGATTTACATCATCAACATTTACAATTTCAAGCAAAAGAATCAATGTTATTTTTAAAAGATATTCTAAAACTTGCTGAACAATTTATTGAAGAACAATTTAATTTATTATTTACCCCAGAACAGCGTCATGATATTCATTTCACTATACAAAATTTCCAATTTAATGAAAATTTATTTCAACAGTTTCAACAATATCTTTTAAATTCATCATCTTCATCATCTTTTGTCAATTCTCCTGATCAAAACTATCTGTTACATGCTATTATTATTCATCGAGGTTCGGCTTATTCTGGTCATTATTTCGCTTATATTCGTGATAATTTACAAGAAGGAAATAATATTTATAATTCGAAAGAGTTTAATCTTGAAACAATTTTACAAACTGTTTTAGAAGAAAAGAACTTTGTTGATGATGGCAATGGAGGGATAGGCGGAAGTGATGGTGGGAGTAATGGAATTGAGAAGAAGTTTATTTTAACAAATGATTATATTTTCATGAAAGATGAAAATACTTTTTATATTTCAATGAATCATCTTATCGGTCGTGTGATTACTATCTTTCGACAAGAGGAGTTACAGTTTAAATCAAAGAGTAAAAAGAAGAAATTTGATAAAGATAAACCATTCTTTCTTGCAGTAAATACAATTGTTCGTGAGATTTCTGCTTCTTTGCGTCAAAATAATCCTTCAAGCATTGAAAAGAATCAGCAGTTGAACTATGCGAAGGTTTATAAACCGCAGTACGGTGACTTGGAGGAATTTTTATCGAAGTTTTCTTTGTTCTTTACCGAATTACAACCTGGACAATATTCTTTAAATGCTTTGAATTATTATTTGTTGCAAGAAAATGACTATGAAATGAAATTGAACAAGTTGCGAGGAGAAGAAAGAGCTGCGAGGTTACAGCAGAATCAGGCAAACCATCACGATTCAACATCCGTTGGAAACGTTTGGGCGGATTCAAGCAAATCCTTTAAAGAGGCAGTCATTTCAGAGCATAATAGATCGCATGACGATTCTGAATCTGTGGCTAGTGTGGGAGAGTGGCAAACGGCGAATAGTAAGAAACACAAGAGTAAGAAGGCTGCGATAAAAGAAGAAATCTCCTCGAAAATCAACGAAGCGAACTTAAATCCACCTCCCTCTTCTCCTGCTTCCAATAGTAGTAATCATCCGTCCTCGAAATCTATTATTATTAACTCAGAGGAAGCTATGTCAGTCGTGAAGAAAGAACTTGTTGAGACTCTCCTCCATAAGACAGTAGGAAATTTCTATGAATTCAATGACTCTCATGTCTCCCTTATTCCTTATGAAAAGCTAGAAAAAGCTTTCGAAGGAGTTAACTCTTCCTATTTACTGGTTTACCGTAAATTGGATCATGTTTCCGAGTTATTTGTTCCAGAGAAGCAGCAACAACAGTTGATTCCATCTCCTCCAACTGAATGGAAACAGAGGTTAACAGAGAGAAATCTTGCTCTAGAACAAGAAAGGAAAGTTTACGAAGATACAATGAAACATATTTCAATTATGGCCTACTTAGACGAAGAGATGAATTATCAAGCACCTTTTTTCACTTTTCAGCAACAATCCTCTGATAAACCATCATCTGACTCTTCTGTCAAAGGCCAAATCATCACGATGGATTCAACAACTTCGCTGAAAGATCTTCTGAGTTCTCTCTCATTACCAGAGAAATATCAACAGTTCAGATCAAATCAAACCTTGGCTCTAAGCAAGTTAGAACGCTATCCAAAGTCAGGATATTATGCTTCAGATCCATTGGACTTGAGTAAAACTCTTCAAGACCATAAGATTAAGACGAATGACTTATTGCTAATTTGGTCACCCCAAGCTGCGAGTAAAGATCCTGCCACAACTTTCTTCTATGGTGTAAAATCGAAGCCAGTCGAGTTGAACGTTTCACTTCTTCAACGGTCACCCTCTCTGTCTTCTCCAGTGAAATCGTCGAGCGGAAAAGAGAGCAAGAGCAAAATTTCTGTGAACCCAAATATTCACGCTGTTAATAAATTTGATGCCGTTACTTATCTTCCCAACCATTTCACTTTATTGGATGTGCTATTAAATCTCTCAGAGAAATGGTCCATCGCTCCTGATGAACTGATTCTCTCTGGTGTTATTCCAAATTTTAACTCAAAAACAATTTCAACCTCCACATCGAACAACGCTGCCACGAATAATGCGGTTGAGAATACTCGAGTTGTGATCGTTTATAAAGATTTAAAGTACCAACTCCACCAAAAGCAGTACTATCAGCTCTTCATTAATTGTCCTATCGAAATCACCGAAGATACAACTCTCCAAGATTTGTGGTTTCTTCGAGAGTTTTATGTTGAACATAGTGCGACGTCTAATAGTGCGAGCGCCTTGATGCAGGAGAACGTGAAGATTTTGAGCGAAGAGTATCACCAGCAGAAGTCTCAAATTGCAAATGTGACAATTGAGATCACTGATTCCATTCGCGATCTTTTTGTTAAAGATCTTCCTAACGGTTCTTCATCTTCCTCCTCGTCTCTTTATTCATTTGACAGCACCACAATACAGGTACTGAATTTACTTTGCCACATATTCAAATTTTAACGCCATTCCCTTAATAGTTGAAAGTCGTGAAGTCCTCCACCTTGCACCATGTGAAAGAAGAGTTACTACATCATTTTGGATTGTCTGATTCCCTCCCCTTTGCTCTCTTGCTTGAGTTACTCAATCAAACTCAGTTTAGATTATCTAACTCTGGAGGTTCGCTCTTTTTCTTTCCTAAGATTTGCTCACTAATCAGTGTTTCTCAGATGAAATATTACTGGAGAATGAGGAAGTTACATTAAGCAGTCTCGCAATGAAGGCGAAATCGAAGCTAATATTGGAAAATAAGCAAATAACTGCCGGAGAAAGTGCCCAGTCTGGAAAAGGAGAAGAGCAGGAGGAAGAAGAGATCACATTGACGGTCAGATTGATTCATGGCAATAGTACGGATGTCAACTATTTACTCAATGATGGTGGTCTTGTGATTAGGGAAACAACTATTACCGTTAATCGTGAAAAAAGTGTGAGAGAATTACGAGATATGATAGGCCAACAACTGTTGGGTTTTCCGAACCAGTGGACTGTTAAAGAGGAAGAATGCTTGGTTAATGTCAACTTCTATAATGTTTCGAATCCATTCGCGGAACTTCAATCCTTTGTTCGGCCTGTTAAAGAGCAAACTGTGCAAACAGAAGTGATTGAGGAAAAAACAATAGTTGATCAACAAGCGGTAGTTAAGATCGATGATTCTGTAATGGATGCGAAGGATTTTATCGAAGGTAAGTTTGTTCGTTTCACTTTGGATTCTTCTTTTGTAATAGAGATCGATAATTAGGTTATAAAGGAAGAAGATTAAGAACAACGAATTGGTTGAAGGAATTTTCTGATCTTTTACCAGAGAGAAATAAGAAAAATGAGATTGTTTTAATCAAAGACACGAATCTAAAAACTGATGATGTTGTGTTGTTCGAAGAAGGCACTCTTCCACGAAAAGGGGTTATTAATCTGCAGGTAAGACACTTTCTTGTCTTTCTTCTAAGCTATTTTAATAATTGTCTTTGCAGATTTATTTATGGAAGCATTCCGTCACTGGCTACGTTCCTTCATTAGACACTTTAAAAGTTGAAGTTTCCCAGAAGTTCTCATCCGACGAAAGGAAAGATTCCTCTGATAAAGAAGCAGATAAAGAAAAGGATGAGATAAGTAAACTAGAGGCAAAACTAGTGGAGGTTCAAACAATGAAAGAAAGCCAACTTCTTCTCATCGGCGAAATTAATTTCCCGTATACTATTGAAGTCCTGCAATTGTATGAAAGTGTATATAATTTGTTATTATTTAAGAACGAGAAAATCATTCAATCAATCGCGTCATATCAAGGTAAGTATTGTATCTACTTGAGAGAGAGAGAGGATTGATTCGCTAAACTTTTCTCTTCACAGCGCCTCAAGATATTCAACACCTTTTGCTGCGAGAGTTTAGGTTTGATTTCCTACCAGGGAAGTGCTTCTGGCTAAATACACCAACATCCACAACAACAGCCTCTGCTGCATCTATTCCCATTAACAATATTGGTGTCAAAGCTTCCGTCCCTGTAAGTTCTTCGACAAATGTCAACAGCAACGGGGCGAACAGCACTCATCCCGAGAAAGGGGCTAACAGTATCTTGAAGAAGTTAGGCATGAAAAGTGACTCGAAGTCTTTGATCATCGAGCTATTACCACTTCCACAGAATCAAGTAAAGTTGACCAACTATTCGTACCAGATATGGATCCAACGGCTACTCAACCCCCTCTCATGTAGTGAAGGAAAGACAGTCATGTCTCCTGCATGGCCACCTCTCTCAATCACAATATCTGGTGGTATCAAGCCAAGTGTGGGGCACCTGGTACGACCTATTAACGAGAAGTTCCCTGATATAAGCTTAGAGAATATTGTCATCTATAAATACAACGCTAATACCAATGATTGGCAGTTGATCAAGTCTCCGCCAGCTTCTACAGGAAGCGCCGCCAGTGCCAAAGCTGTAACGAAGGCTAATACAACTCTAATGGAAGGACTTAAGGAGAGCGATTTGTTATGTGTGTTCTCAGCCAATGATCTTTTGGAGGGAAAGACGATGACATCATTGACTCCTCTGCAAAAGTCATCTTTGATCAATGAGATGCTAGGCAGTGTCGTAGTATCTTTACCAGAAGATCTTTTCTTACAGAGGCTTCAACAAGAGTTAAAGCAGAATGGAGTATTAAAAGATAAGAAGAAGAAAGGAGGGAAAGTAGTGAAGAGTGTTCAATGGTTAAGTTCTCATCTTCAGAATAAATTATCTCTTGGTCGTAGTGGTGCTGATGGTCATCCAAAGATGAAGAGAAAGGAATATGCTTTAAATATTCGCACTGATTTTGATTCGAGTGATGAAGAGGAAGAAGACAATTAAATAACATGAAGATTCAATACAGATATCATCTCTCTAAATATAAATCTGTTCTCTACTCAGATATAATTTATTTATTATTTAATTCTAAACCTATTTAGAGAGCTATTTTGTGTCTTGACCGATTGATTGTTGTGGTGACATGAAACACAAACAAAGGAGAATATTTATATAACATGAAAAGTCTACGATAATCTGGTAAAGCTTCTGTAACTGTGGATCTAGTTTTATATCTTAGATGAACTCCTACCAAGATGAATAGATAAGGTCTGGGTAGCATCATCACAGTAAGCACTGTCTCTAATCTCTTCTTCTGAGTACTCTTGTGAGTATCGATTAAACGCGATGAACAGTTGTTCGCAGCATTCAGGCTGATGATTCTTTAGGAAGTAAGAGTTGGTGAAGGGTTGCGGGGGGAGTTGAGGATTGAGGTATTGATTGACCAGCAGAACACTCATCACAACAAACAACATTCCTCCAATCAACGACATAAAGATCTTCCACCCTCTTCTCTGACAATATGATGGTGTCTGTTTATCCTCGTCCAAGTAACAGATCAATGAGATCATCATGATTGACAGTCCTGTGAGTAAACCAGCGCAGTGAGAGAGATAGCCTGTGCTGGAGGAGTAGAGAGTGAAATAAAGAACCACATCTAAACATAGATAAATGCTTAGAATGATTGGAGCGAAGATCTGAGCGAAGTGATCCAGTCTCTCTCTAAAGAATATGACGAGAATGACATCAGCACCAATGAGTCCATAAACACCTGGACTGTTCCCAACGATTCCATTGTAAGGGAAAAAATAAGAAAATGATAAGTTTCCCAGAACCATTGAAGATTGAAAGATAAACATCGTAAAGAATGTGTGAAGTGGATGGTATATCTCTAACAGCGACCCTATCATACACAACACAACACACCCAACAAACGTTTAGTTGAGATGTTTAAAAGAACTCAGACTATTTCATACTTACCTGACAGAACTAATGCTATACTATTCCCAGCTATGTGTGGAAGTCCTTGATGAACGAGTTGATTTGATAGCAATCTCCATCCTTCTGATCTGACGTCATCGCAGTCAGGGTAAGGAGTTATCGTATACATCCACCATGATGGAAAGTCAGGAGAGACTTGATCCTTGATATCCATCTTTCGAAGACCTCCAGGCGAGTATATATGAATGCATAGTAGATACAGCAGCCCTACTGGAGGTATTAGTGCGATAAGATCAGAGAGTATGGTGAAGGGTAATTACATGTAGCGACTAACATAAGAATGGTGAAAAAAGGAAAATGCCTGATGATTTTTAGGTTTGAATTGTTTTCATCTTCTTGTGCTTTATTTATATTGTTTTCTTCTAATTCAGGTATCTCTGCTTCACTGGATGATTCTATTGAATACTCAGCTGCTCTTGATTCTAAACTTTCTTCACTCCAAAGAACGTGACTCATACTGTGGAGGGGAAATAGTGGAGTCTATTGCTATGATCTCTTGTTTGTCTTGTTTTAATGTGATAAGTGTAATGTTATCTCATATATTCTTATTAGTGTAAGGGATTAGTGTCACTTGCAACACTCGGTTTCCGATTCCGTTTCCGTTCCCGTGACACCAACACTTTGAAGCAGAATACTTATTTCTCTTAATCTTCCGAAAACAGTTCTGATTGTTGTTTAAAACAAGAAGTTTCTTCTGATTGAGAAGATGTGATTACTTACTATTACCCCTCTCACAGTTAGGAGAAGAAAAAACAAAAATATTATGCAGAGCATGTATATCTATACCTCCTATTTCTGAACCTCTATTCCAATGATTCAAAACATATACGCTAAATACGATAATATGCATGAAGTCATTTTTAAATCCTTTAATCTTGCTATTACTCAGTACCAATATCAAATTTTACAGCATATTTGAATCACAGCTAAAACCACTAAATCATAGTCTATAATCCTCTATATCTAACTGAGTCAAAATTGCATTGTTCCCTTATCCAGACGCTATCTCTAGACTGTAGTTTCTCCCTTTCTCTGACCGTGGTTGCTCTCGAAGACAGATATCAAAGGCTTTCGAAGATCTGACACATTTCTCACCACCTGATATTTAAGATAGAAATAACCCAATGCAAATCCTAGAATCAGAGTGAAAAGACAGAGAAAGACTGTTAACAACGCCACGAAAGAGGATGAGTACTGTAAATCATCGTCATTGGAATCTGTGGTCACTTGAGGAGTTGCAAAGGAAAATGCATCATAGCACTGCATTGTAGCAGGATTGGTACAAGATGCTTCATCATAGTAATCGAGAATGCAGTCGACGTAGTCCCATGACCATCCCTCCGTATTACAAGTTTGCATACACTGAGAAGAGGAGATCTTTGTACCGCAGATTCCCACAGACCACATAGCACAAGCTTTATTACAAACTGGATTATAATCAGAAGAAAGAGTAAGGTTAAAAGGCTGGCACATCGATTGACCGTTGGAAGTAGTGTCTTGGGAGGCGATTTCGAAATCACCCGTGCGGCAATCAGTGTAAGGAGTCATTCCAATGTAATAACTTCCTCCTTCCAAAAGATAATACCCATCAACTCCAATATACTCCAAATCCTTTGATGATAGAGTAAAACTAACAGTGCGGGCCTCCCCAACACCTAATGATATCTTAGTAAATCGCTTCAACAGCTTGTATTCAGGGGTAACGCGACGATACATATCGTACAAGAAGAGCAAAACAGAATGCTTAGCAGCGTAGGTACCAGTGTTAGTAACGGTGACACTTACAGTGAGAACATTATCTTCAGTGAGATCAGTGGTAGACAATTGTAAGTCAGAATATTGGAAGGTGGAATAACTTAAGCCAGTACCGAACACCCACTCCATATCGCAGACGATATAACTAGCACTATGTGGACCAGTGGAAACAGTGCATTGATCACTCCATTTGTGATGATAAGGATACATGATGTCAGCCGGGTAGCGAGGATAGCTGAAAGGTAATCTTCCTGAAGGAACTGTTTTACCGAATAACACCTCGGCGATAGCTTGGCCTCCCACAGGACCTGGTTCGTACGCAAGAACGACCGCATTGGAAGCTGTTACTGCATCATGAATGAGGCGAGGACGACCTTCGATCATTACTAAAATAATCTTCTTGCCTAAAGCAGCAAGTTCAGTAACATAGTCGATCTGACCTTGAGGAAGGGCGAGATCGTCGATATCTCCGGGTTTTTCTGCGTAGGTACCTTCACCAAGACATATAATGATAGCATCTGCATTATTAGCCATGGCTTCAGCGGTAGTCATGTTCACATTATCAAGGTTCGTAGCGTTAAGTGCAGGGCCAGGGAAATATTGAAGAGTCCCATCATAAAGAGATGAAACACCATCATACACCGTCACTTTCTTGGAAGGTTCCCACTCGTAATAGATACCTTGCCAGTGGAGAGACCAGCCACCAGATTGACTGATAGAGGAATTGCATGTCGGACCAGTGACGAGAATGTTTGGATATGCAGCAGAAGAAAGAGGTAAAGTGCCGTCGTTCTGCACTAACGTGATTGACTCTCTTGCAGCATTCAATGAAATATCCCAATCAGACGATTGTCCCACTGTATCGATTAAAGCATCATTGGTATCAATATTATAATTTGCATCTAAAAGACCTAAAGTGTTTTTCACATTCAAAATTCTTCGAACAGAGTCATCAACGCGCGAGACATTAACCTCACCGCTATTCACCAGATCCAAGAGATAGTTATAAAAACTTGTGTCTAATGGAACCATACTCATATCAACTGTTGTATCCTGCATGACTAATTCAACAGCATCGCGCTGTGTCGCTGATACAAGATGCCAGTTGTGTAAGTTCTCAATCTCTTGATAGTCCGTCACCATAAAACCAGTAAAGTTCATTTGTTTGCGGATAAGAGTTGTGAGATAATCATTGGAGCTAACCATAGGAACCCCACCAACTTCTTGGTAAGATTCCATCGCAGTAAGAACGCCAGCATCAACGGCTGCTTGGAAGGAAGGGATGTACAATTGCTTGAGAATGCGATCTGGTAATTGCACAGGAGAGCGGTCATGGCCATCAACAGGGATGGAATAAGCAATAAAGTGCTTCATGCAGGCAGCAGTCATCTTTGGCAAGGAACCGTCGTTTGCAATATATTGCAATCCTTGGATGATGGAAGCTCCCATGACGCCAGCGAGATAAGGATCCTCACCAAAAGTCTCAGGATATCGAGCCCAAAGAGGCTGCAAGCCAAGCCCTAAGACAGGAGCAAAGATCCAAGGGATTCCAGCAGCTCGAGTATCTTTTGCTGTAACATAGCCAGCTTGATAGGAATTGGTCTCGTTAAACGTTGCAGCAAGATTTAACGCTTGTGGCATCAATGCAGCATCTTTGACAAAGGTTGCACCGTGAATAGAATCAATACCATAGATTATGGGCACTTGGCTTGTAGTTTCCCTTGAATACTGTAGGATCTTTTGGTTTAGTTCTCGCCATTCTTGTGCAGTGTAACCAGTTACACCGTTAATTGGCCCACCTGAGAAAGGTGAATTTAAAATAGAACCAATCTGGTATTCCTTGATATAATTTTCCATGGCGGTATAATTGACAGTAGAAGTTCCAGAAATCATGAAGACAGAAATATCAATTTGCACCATCTGCCCAATCTTTGCTTCTAAGCTCATTGAGTTTAAAAGAGCTTCAACATCAGCTCCTTTGACTGCTGCAAAGCAGACAGTAAAGGCAACAACCAAAGCCAGAAACATCATCTTTCTTCTCTACAAAAAAGGAAGATCTAATGGCAATGTAAGTGTAATGTATTGAACATTGGAACACTGGGTGGGCATTAGGTGGGGCGAGAAGCCCAGCCATTCCTTCATTTTCACTGACATTCACTTACTTTACTACTTACTATACTCGATAAATAATAATATATATATAATATGGCAAAGGCGAAGACAAAGCAAAACCTTCATATCTCCAAGAACGAAGAGAAGAAAAGAAAGAGAGGTGAGGAAGAAGATGAAGAGGAGCAGGAGAATGAGATTGAGGAGGATGTTGCAAGCCAATCAAATGATGAAGATGATGTAGATAATGATAATGAAGAAGATCAACAAGAAAAGAAGAAAGATGGATTTGCAGATACAATTATGAATTTGTTAAAGCAAGATACTGGCTCAAAGCTACCTGTTTTATCTGGTAGAAAGACAGCCTTGATGAAACAGATGCAGGAACATCAGAAGGAAGCGAAAGTACAAGAGTTAAAGAGATTGGAGAAAAAGAGAAGAATAGAAGCAAAAATGGTTCGTCCTCAAGAAAATAATATTGAATTCGAAAGACAGCTCCGAAAACTTGCTACTAAGGGTGTTGTTGCATTGTTCAATGCCGTGGCCAAGGCTAAGAAAGAAATTGCCGATGCTGAGCAACAGGAGAAGACTAAGAGCGAATCTGCTGTCGAGAAGGCTAAAGAGGAGAGTTCTATTACCAAGTCATTGCTCCAGACTCGTGAGACGAAAGGATCATTGAAGACAGAGAACCCTAACAACGAGAAGAAAGTTGAAAAAAAGAAGTGGAATGTCCTCAGCGAGAATACGACAGAAGATCTGCTAATGGTAAGGGAACATATCCTCTTTTCATATAATTGTGTAAAATGTTGCTGTTTTTGTAGGATTGGGATCAAGAGGGCGATGATTAAGCTCATGTAGTTGTGTAGAATTGATTGTATCATATTGTTCGTTAGTTCCGTTAGCATATCACTTAGTAGTTATCGTGTATGTATGTTCTGAAAGTATTTATTACATTAATTTACAATGACGCGAAGGTTTGCAGGTGGTTAATCCGGACGAAATACTTTTAACTATATTTCTAGTAATATCTTCCTCCTCGACCAGTTCGTCCTCCTCGGGGATAAGAGTTTCGAGGAATTTTTGATCTACTGTCAGACCATCCCCAACCAGGATGCCGGTCATGAGCAAGGGACCATTTACTATTACTGAGCGTGGTGAGATTCTCTGATGCGCCAAAGCTACGAAGAGAGACCTGGCACTTGCTTAAAAGAGGTGTAGGGATTCGACTCCGAATCACCTCCACTGCTCGACTAAACGAATATTTCTGAGATAAATGAACAAATATCAATGAACCAACATGCTTAAAAACATCTGAATAATCTACAATATCATCAATATGTACATGAGACCACTTTAAAGCCTTCTCTCTTTCTCCATCGATATACGTCAATTCGATGAAGAAAAGACTGGCTTGAAAGATATAATGAATTTCAGGAGATAATAGAGCTTCAAAGATAGTATCTCCTGTGTAAACGACTTCGACTGTCTCAAAGGATTCACCGATTACATTCACGCCTGACTTCTTCAACTTCCCTATTTCAGAAGGTGGAAGATTACTGTACTCAGGTAAAAGAGCACCTTTCCACCTCTTAAATATCGCATAACCTTGAGAGGGAACACGATGATGTGTTTGGAAGGCTTGAACTCGAACATATTGCGAGATATCAATAGATTGACCAGGTGATATTACCACGAGGTTCATCGGTATCTCTCGATCATCCATCATTTCAAACGCTGCTTTTGCTTGCAATAATGGTTCTTTGATAGTTTCAGGGATATAATATACAGATGGAGAAGAGTTAAGGGCCTTCCCTCTAGCATGGTTGATACAACATCCAGCATGATCGATGTGACCATGAGAGATTAAAACAACCTAAAAGCAAATTAATTTCATTGAATGCAAGCATTTAATAATCACCTTCGCGGAGAATGTTGATGCCTCGTTGACTCCACAATCAAGCAGAACGTCGTCTGCTTGAGATTTGATATGTATACAGCTTGCAATGCCTGCTTTGGTCCAAGCCCCAACCACTTCAAAATATGGCCTTCGATCCCTTGAAGGACCATAAATTGGAAGCGAATTTGGTGGTGGTGGTGGTGGTGGTTGTAGCGGTAATCCTGCTTTCTCTTGTACTTCCTTCTCCATTTAAAAGAATTTGCGACTCTCTCGATACACGAGATTTATCGCTTCTAAAAAAGCGCTTTTCTATGTGTGTCTTCAAATAAGAAGTGAAACGTTTTTTGAAATTTTAGCTCTCACACACAACAATGAACCTCCACAATCAATCTGAAGATGGTACTGCGAACAAGTTAACAGAGCTTTCATATAGAGAAAAGGTCCCAGTTGCTGCTATGAAAGAGATCATTCACGACTGTCTAGTGGAGAAGCTTACAGGTCAACAATATGAGGGAGAGAAATGTAATGAAGCAGCCAAACAATTAGCTGACACGATACGCAATCGATTGAAGTCACTCGATTATGACCGCTATAAGTACATTGTTCAAGTTCTAATTGGTGAGCGCAGAGAGCAGGGAGTGTATTTCGGTACTCGTTGTTTCTGGGATGCGAACACTGACAATCAGGCCTCCGACACCTTTACCAATGTAAGTAAATTGTTCTCATTTTTTTTTCTGATTGAAATTTTAATGGACATGTTTGGATAATAGGATCATATCTTTTGTACCGCAACGGCCTATGCTGTGTACCTGTACTAGGTTCTCGAGAAAGTGCTGCATTGAATCAAATATATTGTACATAGTCTTTCACAGCAAATAAATTAAAATCAAATCAAACATGGTTTAGTTAGTTAATTCGTTACACTGACAGCTGCAACAGCTTCCCTCGTGTCTACAACGCTATGACTGGTATTGTCCTTGTTTTCTATCTCATCTTTTTCAGTTTTCAGATTATCATCATTCGAGTGCAGTAGAAGGAGATCTGCACTGGGGTCGACTGACTCTTCTTTCTTAAGGGCTTTTTTCACAATATCTTCTTTCAAATCAGATCCTAGTTGGATTTCGAATGGTGTGAGATCTATCATAGTAACAAGTCAAATCTTTGCAGTCAAGGTTTGTTGCTATAATTGCTACCTAATGGGAGGGAGGAATTCATCGCTGCTTTGACGAGGTCTGGATGAGATTTTTCTTCTCTACAGTTAGAGCAAAACATTATTCTTAGTAGAAAGCAATAATTCGCGCTTACCGAAAGAACTTCATCTTTAATTCTTTTCTTGTTCGGTTAGGGAAAAAGGTTTGCATCATAGAGAAGTCAAGACCACACTGCCTCAGAGCCTGACACAGCACGAAAGAAGCTCAGCGATGTCTTGGAATTATAGGTAGTGCTAACTTACTGTATAAAACACGCGAGTCTCTTCAATTCCCCATATTCGAGGATTTCTCCTATTAGTGAAAGAGGAATAGCGACTGCTGACGTGTATTCCTTCCTCCACCTCCTCATACTCTCCCTCATTTAAATTACCATCTGGCCCGTTTATCATCTATATGATACAGTGAAATGAGACAAGAAAGAATGTCACATCCAAGGCGAGGCGTGTCTGACTTACCAGCGAGGATTCTTTCAAGACAATCTTCCCGTCGATAATCTCCACTCGAGGCCCGCTAAAAACCAACATTACAAAAAAGAAAGGAATTTGAATATAGTAAAAATAATCTTACACTGGTTGATCAGGAGTTGTCGGCATTTTCATCTTCTGTGGTTGTATTTCTTTTGGTGTGGATGACGAGGGTTTACTCTTCCCTGATAGCACTGACTCTGGGAAGATATTCCCTGTTGATGGTATCTTGCTCTTTCTCTGCCTTAAGAGATAACTACTATCACACAACTCGGCTAAAGTAACATTTGATGTCGTCGCAAAATCAGGAACTTGATTGGCTGGATCACTGGATGTTGCTTGACTCGAAAAAGAGACAGAAACTGAGCTTAGGTTCGAACCAACCTAACAAAGGAGTACAACATAATAAAATCAAAGATTTTAATGTTTCACGACATCTCATTTACCTGTACTTTGATCTTCTTTACTGTCCTTTCTTCCTCTGCCATAGTTCAAATAATTTATGAGAGCCATCGCTCTTATCGCGAGTATCTCTCGCGTTATTAAATCATCAATCCATTTAGCCGGGATGAAATTAGCGGGTAAGTTCCTGACTCACCTCGGTCTTGCGCCTCATTGGTTTGTTTCCATTCGATTTGAAGAAATTATAACACTCACCTTACTTCTTATACAACCACCTCCTTGGACTATTAGCATCATAGCTTCATAGCACAGACAGCCTCGTTATCAACTACCTTCCTTCAGACTTATCCCACTTGACCACTCCCTTGTTCGAAACTTCTGTAGTTCTATTGAAAGGTTAGAAGAGACAAGTAGTTCATAATTTAAAACCAATCATAGTCTGATCACTTGACTCTTTTGTGCGAATAGATTTTATAAGAGAGAATGACAAACCATAAGACTTCCAAGGATGATGCAATCTATCACTTCTCAGGTAAGTGTTGTCTGATATGAGTTTCTTCAACATGACCATTGACCGTTTCTCCCCTCTTGTAGCTGCTGCGATCGCTGCAGTTGTCAACTTCCCTCTATGGAGAGCTAGTGCCATCGCTCAATCAGGTTTCAAGCTAGAAGGATCTAATGTGATTGTCAAGTACTATAAGGCTGTCATCCAGCCCCCTTTCAGAGGAGTGCTTGCTACTATGTTTGGTATGACCTGGGCAAGAGCAGCCATCTTCTTTGGCTCCGACGTAGGCAAGGATTACTTCACAAGCAAGGGATACAGTGGTACAGTCGCTTACACTGTCCCTCCTTTATTACTTGGAACCTTCGTTCAAGTCGCCAACCAGCCATTAGTCCGCGCCACCATCACAATCCAAGATCCTAGCTGTGAGTTAAGAAACACCACACAAGCTCTTATTCATGTATACAAGCAGCGAGGTATTCGTGGTCTATTCCATGGTTTAACACCAGCTGTCTTGAAGACTGTTCCTAAGTATATCGTCGCAGTCGCGGTGAAGGATTATATGGAGGATAACTTACCTGAGGCTGATCCTAACAGTAAATACGGTGTATTAGTGAGATCTGCTGTTAAGTCAGTTGCAGCTGGTGTTGCAGGTGCTGCTTTAACCAATCCATTGGACGTCATCAGAAATGAGTAAGTACTCGATTACTCTCATTCATTTCCAATTCAATTCTAACTCTTGTTGTTTGTAGGATGTTTAAGACAGATTTACCTCTTCGAGCGACATGTCGTAAGTTAATGAGTGAGGAAGGTTGGGCTTTCATGGGACGAGGATTAACTAGTAATATGACTGCTGTGGCTATGCCAATCGCCATGACAATCTTCTTGACCGATCTATTGATGTCTACGAAGAAATCTACTTAAAACAGACTCCCATTTAGCTCATATATATGTTAATGTTGATAGTTATCAGATCTGTTTTGGTTTAGTTTTTCTTTCTTAGTTAATCTCATAATATTCAATTTAAACCAATGATTTTTGAGTGGTCTGTCTGTTCACTTCGCTTGAAGACTATTCAGTAAGTTTAGGTTCTCAACCAACAAGTTCGAAGAAGATGATGCCTCTGACTCGGGATTATTTCCAAGCAATACGTTCACTTGATCGATCGAATGCACAAGAATCGCACTATCCAAACGATTACGTTCGTCACTTATAAAACGATACACCTACAATCAGAACATCAGATTATTACTATCATAAATAAATTACTCACTCACCTTGGAGTATGAATCAGAGATTGATTTCGCAATCTCCAATCTAATCTCCTCTCTCAACATAGGATTCATTAACTTCTCTAACTCACTCGATAAGCTAATGGTAAATAAGATCGAATAAAATGATTTTATGATGTTCTCTAACTGCATTGACGAGAGACCTAGTAGAATCTCTGAAGGAGAAGAAGAAGGACTCGCATTCGTGAATAAAGAAGATAAGAGAGCAAGAGGAGGAAGTAAATCAATCTTTTCAATGAGTTGATCCATTTCACTCTTCTTTAAGATTATAGATATCTCCTCATGAATCAGAATATTCTTCCAGATCTTACACTCTTCTACGAGCAATGACTCCCATTGAATTGTGTAACTATTGTTTGATCCTGCAGAGGATGACGCAAGAGCATTCTTTAGTACTGTTCTCTTAAGCTTATTTGTATAATCAGAGATTTCAGTCTACATATCATGATATTAAGACAGTGGAGAGGTTATCAGGAGCACAATTACCTGCAAAAATCCAATATTATTGAGCATGTAGATTGCCATTTCAGCAGAAGGAAGCTTAGATACTTGGATGCGGCAATACTGTAGTAATGGTTGAATGAGGTCCCCTAATACTACATCCATCTGAAAGTAGTTCGTATTGGGAAGGCTAGTATCTGCTGCGCCTGCTGGTGGCACTGATGTTGAAGTACTGGCTGCGTTCCCAACTCGAGGTGTTGAAGAAGCCGAGGCTAATCCAATAATTTCTGCACTTGTTGGGAAATGAGTCAGGAAAGGCAGATTAGACAACGAACTACAACAAATCTTCAAAATATTCGAAATTAACTTGGAATATTCCCTCGTAGTACTAGAAACCTTCAACTCTAAATAAGAAGATGAAGATGAAGTTGAAACATTCGACACTCCACCAAGAAGAGGATTTGGTGATAGTAACGATTGATTTGTTGTGTTAGTAAGATAATCTATCTGTTTCTTCATTGCTTGGCGAAAGAGATTCTTACATTCATTCAAACATCCTTTAATACAAGCATGAATCGCATTCTCAATCGGTAATAGCTTGAGAAAGATTGTTTCATAGAATAATAAGAGATCAGCAAGACCATAAAGGATATCAATGGAGTTATGGTTCTCTAATGTCTGAAGGATACGAATACGCAATGGTTTAGCGACAGTTTGAACGATTCTGGCTAAGATGTCAAACTGATGTGACTCATTGACCTTTGTTGACAAATTGGCTGTTGAACCAGTGTTCGAGCGAGAGATCGGCTGCGGATGGTGGTAATGATCATTATAGATCGCTTCGATGTATTCCCGCTCTGCTGCCACTGCTTGATGCATCCAGGCGAGAATCGATCCGACATAGAGCATAGGGTCATGTGATTGAAGGTCTAAAGCAGTCTTCATACGATCTCCTGACGAGTTAGAGGAGGAAGAATGACTATGAGAAGGACCGGAGGAGTTGTTGTTATTGTTGCTCTCCCCTTGTGTTAATGCGATCATAAAACGATTCATCAGAATATTTCTCTTCGCAGGGATTAAAAGATCTTGACACTGCTGGAAATAAATGGGAATATCTTTAATATGAGCAATACTAATCTGTAATTTATGCATAAGATCATTATTCTCCTCTAAAGCAATGAGATTCATCACTTGATTCATATTCCCTGTGGTTGAAGAGGAAGATGACGATGACGCATGATGATGATGCTCAGAGAATAATTCACATTTCTCTTTAATCCATTGGAATAAATAATGATACGCATTCTCCTTCTGTGTTCCTAATACTTCTAATAGTTCAAACTGAATAATACCATTAGCAATGATATTACTCTTATTACTCACAGCCAGAGGACTAATCGGACCCGAGGATGATGGAGAATTCACTGAATACTGTTGTTGTTGTTGCTGCTGTTGCTGTAATTGTTGTTGTTCAGCTAATTTCTGACATTCATGGAAAGAATCTTTTAATTTCATTAATTTATTAAAGAAAATTGTAAATTCATTCGAATGATTTAAATTAGCAGAATTTAAAAAATGTATATCTTCATCATTCATATGAAATTTTAATAAAAAATATTCAATTTGTTCTTTCCCTTGCATTAACTGTGATTTGTTCTTCTCTAATGAAGATGTTTTATCAATGAAATTCTTCATATTCGAATCAGCTTTTTCAACTTTTAATTTTAATAATGAACATATATTATTTAATTCATTTGATAAATTTTCTGTTTCATCTAATTGTTGTTTCATGAAGGTTAATTCTTGTAAAAATTTTTTACCATTTTCTACATTATATGTTTCTAAATTGTATCGCAATGCACGTCGAGCCTCAACAGTATCTGATTGTGAAAACAGGAAATTTAGATAAATTGAAGAGGGGAAAAGTATGATGGCGATGAACTTACTAGTGGAATAGAATTCGCTGATTGAGTTTAATGCCTCTAGCATAGCAACACTATCGGTTCTCAACGCTAGAACTTTGTTGATTCTAGTATCAACCATGACTTCTTTGACACGATTACTATCATTTCCTTCTAAGGGAAAAGGTAAAGAGCCTGCGGATGGAATAGAAGAATATGAGGGGTTTGTTGTCATTTTGTCGAGCTAAGAAACTCACAATCCAAAAATTATTCTTATTTTACCCTGCTATTCCTTTCACTGATCACTACCAATCTACTGCTTGACTGAGACTGATGTATGTCAATCTCAGAATCTCTTCTCAGGAAGGAGACTTACAAATACTATAAAATCGTTGATGAATATCATGAGTCGACATCCCAGAAAAAAGAAAAAAACTACAAACTCAATAACACACAAACCAACATCAAGATTCTTCTACTATTAACTCATAAAAAGCTTCAAAAATTACCATTCTCACCGTCATCGTAAATAACAACATTTCGAAATCATTCAAAACCATATCTATCTTCTAGTATACAGACAACTCTGAGTTTGCATGCTCTGGATATTTAATCTTCGTTCGATCGAAGAGTCTTTTCATCTCATCGACAAAGGTTTTGTGTAGATCATTGATTTTCTCGGTTGTAATCTCCTCTAAAGGGATCTTGTCAACTTTAATCGGTTTACCGATCTGCAAGACATCAAAGAAGAATTACAATTTACTACGATCGATCAAAATATGAACTTACCTCAGTATGTAATCCAACTTTGTTTGGAATGAATGTTCCCCATCTGCCGTAACAGAGAGGAATGCCGAGATGGAAGTTAGCTTGTAACCACTTCCTCACTCCCATGAATAAATTGGAATTATAATAGCATTCATTCTCCCCAAACGAATACTAAACAATATTAGAATTAAGCTGTTGATGTCAATAGAACCGGAGACTTACCATGGGAACAATATGAGCTCCGTATTGTAAAGCAAGCTTTACAAATCCCTTGCGATTATTCACATAAATCTTTTGCTCACCATAAGCAGTCATTAGCTGTTCTTTCTCTCCCCCGATATAAATAAAAATAGAGCGATTCTTCTTAAGATTGTAAGAGGCTGTTTTCGCTCCAGCGTCAACACATCCTAAGAAAAGAAGAAGCTGAGAAGAAGTCAGAAAATTGAAATAAACGAATCAAAGATCATATACATCTTTTGCAAAAGGCATAAGAAATAGCACAGTTGCCGCTAAGTCTCTCCTCTCAGCTGGATAATGTTCAGTGAGCATTCTATGACAATCAGACATGGTGAGGATATGATTAATGGAACAAGCTCCGTGGGGGAAGGAACAGAAGATGTACAGCTGATTTGGATCAAGTTTTTCTTCAACGCTTACAGAACTATCCTTAAAGGTAATTTTCACCAAATATTTCCAAATCCAATGTTTTTGAAGCCATGAAAGTTTAAGACCATCTTTAAAGCAACATGGAGTCGTCTGGAGATAGGTTGGAAGGTACGAAAGGGCAAACGAGGCAATGTATAGCTTCAGACCACTCAAATGGTACCAGTGCTTCGAAAGAAGCTCATGGGATGCGTAGAAAAAGACAGGTAAAAGGTAGTAAGACCACATTTCAAGATTAATCTTCGGAGTGAGATTGATCTGTTATTGTTTCCGTTTCGGTATCGGTATGATGAAATCAATTACCGGCACGTTAAATCTTTCATCTTTTCTTCATTGTATTGTGATGACATCGTTCGGTGTGATTGGCATTGGCTTTATGGGAAGAGGTATTGCTAAGAATGCGATCTTGAAAGGAAGTAACATAGGTTTGAAGAGCGTATCTCTTTATGATGTAAATCAATCTCAAATCCAGCAATTATTGAATGAAGAAGTGATTCGGAAGGCTCAAACACCAACCAAAGTTGAAGTTTTAGATAAAGCAACAGATGTATTTCGGCGACATGATATCGTAGCATTAAGTCTCCCTAGTGAAGAGGTTTGTAAAAGCCTCCTCTTCGATGCCAAGGAAGGAATAGTGACGAACATGAAAGCAGTATCGTTAAACAGTCAGAAGATTATCATTGATCACAGTACTTACTCTAAGAAATTTGTACAATATTGCTCAGAGAAGGCGAAAGATATCGCTGGTGTTGAATATATTGATGCTCCGGTATTCCTTGTTCTCCTATATTCACTCTTGTTACTTTTGATGGATAGGTTTCTGGTGGTCCGCTAGGTGCATGGAACGGCACGCTTTCAGTCATGATGGGTGGTAAAAAGGAAATTATAACTTCAATTCTTCCATATTTGTCAACGTACAGCAGTACTCAAAAATATTTCGGAGCTTCAGGTGAAATCCTTACTCCTTTGTGCACTCATCTAAATGCTTTCTGGTAGGTTGTGGAATGGCGGCGAAGCTAGTTAATCAAGCTTTAGTTGGCATTCATGCTCAAGCAGCGTGTGAGGCGATTAGATTAGCAGAGAAACTTGGTTTAGAGGATCTGGTACAACTTAAGGAACTTCTCAGCGCATCATGGGGACAATCGAAGATTCTTGATTTGGTTCTGGCTGATTTTATTGCAGCGAGGCAACAATCAAGTAATAATTCCTTTGAAGCTGCTCTGCAGGTATTGCAAGAGACCAAGTCAGCGGCACCCCTAAGAAATATGGATAAAGACTTTGCTTGTATTGAGAAGGAGATATCACTTCATAGCTCTTTGAATATTTTGAACTCCTACCCTTTACTTAAAGACACTCAAGAAAAAATTCATAAAGCGTGTGCTGAATCAAGATTAAAGGATGCGCCTTTCGCTTCTCTCACAATCGTCGAATAAGGGTACACAGCAGCAGGGATTCGCAAAAACGAATTAAAATTAATTCTCCTTTGTCGGCAAATACCGATAAAAAGGGATTTTCTGTTTTGGTATGAGACACAATCTATTAATGCGATAATAAGCTTTTAGCTGCTAAATTTTTCAAACAAGAAGGCACTGACAACTACTTGTATGAGTTCGTTACTGCAAAACCGCCTCAATCATCTTACAAGTCTTATTCTCTTGAAGAGAGTAGAGTAGAAACTGACTTTTATTAGGAAAGGGAAGAAATAGCGCAAAAAACTGTG
>VFQN01002164.1_pt1 | contig 31141 bp, 50 predicted proteins | sample 3512371 | NCBI WGS metagenome assembly VFQN01 (sample SAMN10412370, study PRJNA504923) | tailings metagenome | isolation source: Replicate 2 from Balatoc abandoned mine | place: Philippines: Itogon, Benguet | collected 2017-08-28 | reverse complement strand
AACCCTTCTCCTGAAAAAAAAAAAAAAAAAAAAAAAAAAAGTAGGCATAGGTGTCCCAAACTTAGTTTTCTACCCCCCCCTGATCTGGAGGGCATTTGTATGTCGCTTACGTTTCATTGCGTGCGTGATCCGTGGCCCTGACAGTAGTGTATATATGGTATGGGGCCCACGTGCGGGGCCCCGGGGCACTGGCGACGCCTTTGCTTTAGTTACGCTGTCGAGACTGCGTGAGCTGGCTTGTGTGATCCTGGATTCCAGGCTCCCACCGGACCGCAGCTAATAATGTTGCTCTCAACACGTGCTGCTTATTATAAAGGAAGTCCTGATCCAATGCCCGCCTCTGACACGTTTACAGCTGTTCACAGGTGTCCGGCACGTGTTTACCACATGTCGCAAGCTCACACCCCTGTCTGCCGGTACTGGTCCCTGGTGGTGCACGGCACGGCTGCAGGTGGTGCACGGCACGCCCCCCCTGGAGCTGCCTGGAGCCACTGCTGGTCCATGCGTGTGAGTCAATGCGGGCTACAGCAAGTCGACCGCTGCACACACAGCGTACCGGTACGTACGCTCCATACAGGCTGCGCATCACGCCGGCGTAAGGCCCGAGTCAGGCTGATTGGCGGACCGAGAGGGCCGCACAAGGCACAACAGTTGCCGAGGGGGATGTGGCTGGGAGCAGGAGGGAGTGGGGCCTGGTGGAGCCTAGCCGCGGCCAAGGTCCTGGGCAAGGAAGGAACTGCCCTCCATGCCCCTCTGCCGCCGCCAGCGCGCAAGGCCCTCCACCCCTTCGTCTCCCCCCGGAAAAGCTGTGTGACACGGGCTGCTTGTGCTGGCAACCTGGCATGCGTGCACCGACCGCACAATGCATGTGGCCAGCAGCTCGAGAGCTCGTTGTGTGTGCTAGGTAAGGCAGGAGGTATTCCAGAGGCGCGTGCTGTTATATACTTACAAACTCACTGGCTTTCGTTTCGTTGAGGCTGGCCATTAAGCACACGTGAGGCCATTATACACACTTGGGAAAAGCGGGACCGCTTCAGAAGCGGCGCTTCTCCTCAACTTCGACTCCGATCTCCTCTGACCTCAGTCAGTCAGTCACTCAGGGTTACAAGGCTTTTGGGGCCCCGCAACTGCAACGACCCATGTACGAGCCGGAGGCTCACAGGCCAATAAGCTTGATACCGAGAAAACGAAGGAAAGAAGACGCAGACCCTGCGCATAAACATCGGAGGCCTAGCCCACAAAAGAAACACTCGCAGGTACGGAGGTCCCCTGCCACCTACAGTCTACGAAACCTACGTGGGTAGCAGGCACCCCCCTGCCCCCTGCTCTCTTGTCATCGTTGCGCCATGCGCTGTTCGCTTGTAAAGTTGTCCGGGCGCGTGTGTGATGCGGGCTTGGCTGCGGCGATGGCCTTCCTGCCGTACTCGGTGCCCTGCAGCCCCATGCGGGACAGCGCCTCGAACACCTGGGCAGGGCAGCGGACATCGAACGCACTGTAAATGATAGGTATATCGGTTGTTTTTGAACCTATATGCGTCACAGTTGTAAGGGACAGCGCCTCGAACACCTGGGCAGGGCCGAGGGTGGAGGGGCGGGCGGGGGGCACGAAGCAAGCAGGAGAACGAGGAGGTCGATACCGGTAAGGAGGAAGAGATGCGAGGAGCTACACAGGAGTACCAGCACCACGCGCCTTCCAAGCCCGTACAGAGTAACTTCCGCATGTGGGCGTGGGTGATGAAGAGGTGGGCATTGCCAGGGGGCCGGGTGGGAGGTGTGTGGGAGGCAGGAGGTCAGCATCCAAGCACGTCACGGCGCGTGGCGGAGGGCCTGCATGCGTCGCCGCCCGTTGCAGCTGCCAGCATGAGTGAGGAGGGTCGGGGTTAGACAACGCACCCAGCCCACACGCCCGCACCCATAACCCATACCCATAGCCACACCCACCGAACTCAACCAACCTGGTGCACGCTTCGTGCCACCCTTGCACCGCATCCCATACGCACCTTGAAGCGCTGGTCCCTGACCACCTGCTCCGTGGTGTAGCCGTGCACGGCGTGGAAGGCGCCATCGGCCTTGTCCACCACCTGCGGGGGGGCCGGGTGTGGCAAGCAAGGGTGCACAATGAGACTGGGATACCCAAGGTGAGTACTATTCAGGTGAGCTATGGGGCGCAGTCGCACGATCTCTACTTGCCCTGCCGCTGGAGCCGAAGCCGGACCTGTCACCCACTACCCGATATTTGCTCGCCAGGGCTCGCAAATCCTCGCAGCTAAGACCAAGTTCCGTTCGGCGACCTGCATGGCTTGGATTTAGACTGACCAAAATGATACTGCGCATGGAAAGTGCGACCCCAGACCCGAATACGCGCCTCGCCAACACGATGGTAGACAGTGCGGCCACATGAGCTGCGGGTCGGTCGGCGCCTGCTGCGCCACAACCAGGCCATGTTTACCCATCATACGCCCATCAACCCTGTTTCCACCCCTTCCCAACCTGCGCGGACGCCATGGTGGGTGCCAACAGCCTTTGCGAGTCCGCGGCCACCTCCGGCGCCACAAGCGCCCGTATCCATGTACCTCACATGGCCACATACCTGCCGTACCATGCCGCAAGCCACCACAGCGGACACAAGGGTGGGTGCCAGCAGTCGCTGCGTCCCTAACCACAAACTGTGACGCCATTGCGGTCCTGCACCCAGACGCACCCATGCCTCCACCAACCCTGTTTCCACCCCTTCCCAACCTGCGCGGACGCCACGGTGGGCGCCAGCAGCCTCTGCGGGTCCACCTCCACCTCCGGCGCCACCATGCCATTTCAGTGTATACCCACCTGTAACCTAATACACACATGCAATCACCCACCTGCGCCGAGGCCACGGTGGGCGCCAGCAGGCGCTGCGGGTCTGCCTCCACCTCCGGCGCCACCAGGGCCCGCAGCCGCTCCAGGCGGGCGGCGCGCGCAGCCTCCTCCGCGGCAGCAACATCCTGCCGCTCCTGCGGGGTCAGGGGTGGAGGGGGTGTGCGGCAGGTGCTAGGGCAGAAGCAGGGCGTGACATGACATGCCACCAGCCTCCTGACGCCCACTCGGCAAGACGTCGAGCAGTGACTGTAACCACATGACAGTCTTGCTTCGCGTGCGTCAACACAAGGAGCGGAGTACGACGCACTTTGCGCGACCGGATTGTGTCGCTCGAACGGTATGTATGGCGCGGCACGTGACGTAACGGCCCACAGCCTGCGTCAGGGCCCCTGTCGTGCCGTACCGACCCGGGTACGGCTGCAAGCCTTCCCATCCCACATGATGGCAACTATAGGACCGCAGTGGAGGGCTGTGCGGCTGCAGTGCACCGCGCACACGCAACCCACCGGCACAGTACACCGACACGCCCCTCACATTGGCCTTAGTCATGCGCACCAGGCAATCCACCGCCCGCCCCGTACACCCCGTGTGGAACCTTCCACAATATAACCTACCCTAACTCCATCCCGTACCCTCTTGCCGCCTCTCCTCTTCCAGGCGCACCAGCAGGCCGTGCTGCATGCACTTCACTAATGCCTAGTCCCCCGCCCCCCGCCTGACCTTGGCCTTGTCCAGCCGCACAAGGTACTCCGCCGCCCGCCACTCCACGCGCTCCCTGTTGTGCGCCGCAGCGTCCGCCGCCTCCGCAGCCGCCAGCCGCTCAGCCTCCGCCGAGGCGGCAGCAGCCTCCGCCGCCTGCCGCTCTAGCTCGGCGCTGCGACAAATAAAGGCAGGGGTCAAGGGGCGAGGATCAGGGACGGGCGTGAGGAAGAGACAGTACGGGCAAGGCTGGTGGACGTGCTTGCCGCCTGCCGATGCAGCTCGGCGGTGTGTAAGGTTGAGGCAACATGGGGCAGCTAGGGGGCCAAGACGGGCACCGTCCTTGTCGCATGCCGCTAACCTCCGCACTCCGCAAGGGGTGCGGGAGCGAGGACCAGAGGCGGGTGTGAGGGTTGGGGCGATGCTGGACGAGTGGCCCGCGTGGATCGCGCGTCCTCCAGCCTCAACCCTTACATCCCGCACAAATGTCCGCCCTGCTTTCCTCGACGCCTGTCTCGCTACTTGGTGTCCTTCGTCCTTTGTTCGCAAGACTATAAATCGCGAACCCCCTCGTCCCTTTCCCTCACCGGTACGCCGCCAGCAGGTCCTTCTTGGCCGCCCTGTCCCTCCGCTCCCGCGCCTCGCGCTCCAGCCGCGCCTCCGCCTCCGCCGCAGCCCACGCAGCGCGCTCCAGGGCGGCAGCCTCCGCCTCCGCGGCACGCTCCGCACGGCGCTCCTGGGGGAGGCAAAGGGCAAGGTCGGCGCGGGATTTGGCGGTAGCGAAGATCCGTTAGCACATTCCGTCAACACACTCGAGCCAACACAGGCAGCATCCCATGCCGCCACCTGCTCCACCTCGCCGTGTGCCATAGCGTCCCATGCCGCCTCCTCCCAGCCTCAGCAGGCCCGCTACCCCCCGCAGCCCACCCAGGCAGCAGTGTGCATCCAGCCTGTCCACCGCTGCGCCCGCTGGCCTCCCCAGGGCGCCCCCGTCCGCAGGCCCCCAAACCCTTCCTGGTGTCAACGGGCTACCCCGGCCTCCCTCCCGCCAACACAGCCCCAGCCTCCCCAGGCGCCCCATAGCCCCCCCTCCGTGCTGCACCCACCTCCAGCTCGTCGTGTGCCCGCTCCCTAAGCAGCTCGGCAACCAGCCTGGGGCGATTGTGGGGAGAGGGGTACACGTAAAACGCGAGAAACCGTGTAAGGCGTCAGGTAATCACGGAAATCGGGAGAGGGGGAGAGAGGGCGCGGCACAGTGCAGTGGGCAAACTCTCGGGGCGCACATGAGGTACTGAATAGGCGGGGTGGCACTGTAGCTTGCACGCGAAGCAGCCCGGCCACCAGGATGGGGCAGGTAACTGGGGTTGTAGGGTGGGTGCGTTGCAGTGCGGAGCGGGCAAGGTGCCAGACACCCAGGTGTCGGACAGGTGTGGACGTTTGGGCTTGCACTTCAATGCCTGGTCACACGCGGGAGGCTATGCAAGCGCTGCGCAATCCACGCTAGCAACTTGGCACTAGCGGCCTGACCTGGCCTGAACGGGGAGAGCCCCACTGATCCACAGACCACCAGGCCCACGAAAAAGCTAACCCACCTGTCGGCAGCTGCCTCCGCCTGCGCCAGGAACAGCGTCTCGCTCTCCTGCAGCGCGCAAAGGCGGGGCAGCACGCACGGCCTGTTACCATAGCTCGCTGTCGCCCTCAACGTTCAGGCCGGCCCCCACGAGGTCCCCCCATTCACAAGCACCCCTCCTCGCATCCCTGCCCTACCCTTTACCTTCAGGAACATGCAACTACTGTCTAGGTCGGCTGCAACACGCCCCTGTCCTTTCTTCTCAGCTCCGCCTTTTGTCCCCACTATCTCGTACTCCTGCACATCTTGTTCGTACCTTCCCTCAACGCGTATTGTCGTTGAACAGGAACATGCAATTACTGTCTAGGTCGGCTGCAACACGCCCCTGTCCTTTCTTCTCAGCTCCGCCTTTTGTCCCCACTATCTCGTACTCCTGCACATCTTGTTCGTACCTTCCCTCAACGACAATACGCGTCGTACTGTCCTTGCATACGGTACTCTGCTCCCTTCCCAGCCCCGCCCCCCACCTCAGTCTCAGTGGGTCGAACGTTTCCAGCGCAACGCGTGGAGCACTTCAGCATCGCTTTACTTTCGGAACTTCCTCCCGCCCCCCACCTCGAGGAACATGCAGCTGTCGTCCACGAACTGCTTGCGCTCGCGCTCCCAGCCCGCCGCCAGGTCCCGCCGCCGCCGCCCCACCAGCCGCGCCGCCGCCGTCCACGCGTCGTGCGCCGCCACCTGAGCCGCCGTACGGCCGCCGGGCAGGAGGGCGGCGATCCGAGCCATCAACGCATCGCGGCCACCTCTGGAGGGTCCGAAATGGAGAAAAGGGCACGGACATTGGCACAGGTTGATGAGCAGCGCGACAAAGTGCGAGAAGGGTCAAGGGGAGAGGCACCTGGCCGGCCGCACGGCCGCCGGGCAGGAGGGCGGTGATGCTGGACATGAGCGCATCGCGGCCTGCCGTCGTGGGTAGTGACCAGGTCAGGCAGAGGCAAGGAGAGGCACGGCACCGGCTGCCGGGTGGGAGAGCAACTCTTCACCACTCATCCCCCAGCCCGCACGGCATGAGGTACCCCACTTCAACTCATCCGCGCCGCCCTCGTGCGCTGATGCCGCCCCGCCCCCGCGCTGCACCCCGCCCCGCACCCACTCACTTGTTCCCGCCGCCCTCCTTCATCAGCCGCTCCTTGTGCCGTACAAAAGCCAGATGCTCGTCCGGGTGCCAACCGCCGTAACCACCCAGCAGCGCCACCCTGGACCCGCCGCCGCCACCCCCTGCCGGCACGTGCGTCGCCGTTATGAAAGTTCCACACCCCTCCCGCCCTCCCCCGCCATCTGCCCCCTGCCATTGCCCCTCCTCCCCCTCTGGCAACGCCTCCAGCTCACACCCGCCACTGCCTCCACCCTCATCCTCCCCGGCCCCTCCGTCCTCTCCCCCTGCACCACCACCGCAACCCGCGGCCTGCTGCCCCCCGCTAGCCCGCGCCGACCCAAGCCGCATGCCCGCTCCGCCGCCGGCGGCAGCAGACGCCCCACCCGTCGGCGTCTCCGTCAGGCGCCCAAGGGTAGGGGTGACCACAGGCTGCAGCACCGCCGTGCGGCCGGCGCCCGCACCGGGCCCAGCGGCCGCCCCCGGCTGCCCGCTGTTGCCCCGGCCGCCTGCACGGCCGCTGGCTGGGCCCTGCGCCTGGTGGCGTACGAGTCGAGCGGCACCACCACCGCCACCAGCAGCACCAGCAGCTTCCCTACTGTGCGTGGTAGCGCCGCCGCCGGCTGTGATGGCGGCTGCGGTGGTCCCCGGCGCCGACAGGCTGGCGGCGGTGCGCTCCGCCTCCAGGCGCCACGTCTCCAGGCGCTCCAGGTACTTGTCCTGGTAGAGGGGGAGAGGAGGAGGCAGTTAGGGAGGGGCGGAAGAGGAGGCAACCGGGGGCGGCGGGTAGAGGAGGACACATGAGGGCGCCCCGCGGTTGACACAGCGTAAATCTTTCGGGATGCATGCATGGGTGCGGACGTGTGGAATGTGCTGTGCGGCCTTGGGCGGCCCTCTCCTGGCCTGCAGCAGTGCAGGTGTGGGCAGCGGTACGGTCGTGCGTGGTCCCAGCATGTTTCACTGGTGCCGCAGCTGGCCGTGGCGCCCACCCCTCCCATCAGCACGCCAGACACGGCGCACCTGCAGGGCGGAGAAGACCTCCCGGATGCGGCCCTTGACGTCCTCGGAAGCCAACGGGTACCTGACGGCCACAGACCAAACGGGAGTAGTGGGTGGGTTCACTCGTACGACGGCCCCATCCTAACCCGTCACCTAAACCACAACCCGCAATCACCCGGCCAGCAACCACGATCGGCACCCACAGCAGTGACCAACCAGTCAGGGTGCTTTTCGCACTGCTAAACCTGAGCGACCCATCTGCTCAGCCACACTCCGTACCCACCTTGCCAGAACCAGCCGCCCATCCCGTCATCCGTACCCCGCGCCCGACCACCAGCACCATGCACCCCGTCACGGCGTTCACGCAGTACCCACCCCGTCAACGAACCCTCATCCCACACCCGCCCAGCACCCGCTCCAGATCCCTACACCTATCAAGTCAACCAACCTACATCCCCCAGCACCCGCGTCGCTTGCCCCCGTTTTGCTGGATTCGTGCGGTTCCCACACCCCCATCCACACCCCACGTCGCTCTGCGGCTACCGCACATCAAACCCCCCACCCCCCACGCACCCCCCACCCACCCCGCCAGCACCCGCTCCAGCTCCTCCGCGTCCTCCTCCCACCGCGAGTAGCCGCACGGCCCGCCGTACACGCCTCCTCCTGCACCTCGTCCTCCGTACCCGCCGCCATCCTCCCCGTCCGCCTCCCCGAGCCCCTCCGCCCCCATGCCGCTGCCGTCCTCGCTGCCGCCGCCACCGCCGCCGCCAACGCCGCCAACGCCCAACGCGGCTGTCAGAGCGGAGGGCCACGCCGCCCGCAGCTCCGCCGTCAGGGCAGCTGCCTCCCTGCGTTGTAAAAAGCACGCACGCAACTCCACACGTTGGATGCTACCTTGGCCAAAGGCTTGCATTCAACCGTGTGTGCACGGCTGCAGGTGCCCAAATTTATCCAGCCAGGTGGCACACGCATCCAGCACGATTGCGGTAAATATGAGCACAACCTGGGGGCCGTAAAGCAAAACGCAGCTTGAGCAGTATGTGCATTTGCTGAGAATCCCGCGACTCCCTGGTCTCGTTCCTAATGAGCCACCGACGTGTACCCACAGTCCCCTGTTGCGTTGTGCCTGGTGCCAGCACCCACAGCTAACCCACCCGTCAAGCTGACGCAGGGTTGCCTCCACCTGCTCCCGAGCAGCCTGCGCACAGTGCGCAGTGTGGAACAGGTCAAGCCTAACATATCTCATCCGTTCTTAGTGAGTATGCCCAAAGCATCGTGAAGCCGTGCAAGTCATGCAGTCCAGGCGTCCACCGTCGCCAAGTCTGTGTCAGTAACGGGGTAAGGGCAGGCGCCACAACACGCCCAGCACCTACCTACCGACCCCACTTAGCCCAACCTGACACTGCGCTGCTACCTCCCACCAAAAGCCAGAGGGCAGCTTGCTGCCTCCCAGCGGCACCCGCGTCCAGGAGCCCATCATCCTTCCCGCACCACACAAACCCCCATGCACGCCTAGGCGCGGATCCAACACGTGGCAATGCCCAGCACGGCTCCTGTCCTCCTGTGCCCAGCCCCCACCGCCGGCTCCCCAGGTGCAACCCCATGCCGCACCAGCCCCACACACCTTGACGCCTGCTGCTCCTTTCTGCCCCTCCCCGGCATAGGCCCGGGCCCCGCCGTACGCCCCTCCGGCAGCGGCCCCACGCCCCAACGACCGCAACCGCATGCGCTCTGCGCGCGCCGCCTCCGCCTGCGAGTGCAGGGCCGACCACATGGCCCCGTAGTCGAGGGCCGGCTCATCGTGGTGATGGGCCTGGTGGGGCTGCACGCTGCGCCTTTGATTTGGGTCACGGTGATTTTGTTGCTGCTGCTGGGTGTGCAGCTCCTGCTGCCCTGCGAGCTGCTGCAGGCATGCCGACAGCTCGTGGTCTGCCTCCTTTTGCTCCGCCTGCAGGCAAGGAAGGCCGCAGGGCCGCATTGTGCGAAGGAGGATGGATAGGTTAAGTGATGAGGAGATACAGGAGTCAACGGCAGTGTGCTTGTGTGGAGCTGTGCAGCCAGTAGTGCTGCAGGGCCGCGTGCGGGCGTGGGGTGAAGCGGCCCACGGGACGCGGATACGGGGCACCGTACCGAACGCCCATTTACCCGGCAGCTTTGCACAAATTGTTATTAGCTGACTACTAGGCGAGGTGCCGTTCTTTATGCACCTGAAGGTGTTGGTGCGCAAGGAGCCATTCGGTCTTTACAGTCGAGGCTCCAAGCTTTCCCCGCTGCTGCGTCACAAAACCCTTGAGCTTGTTCGCCCTTTCCAGTATGTCTGAGCCATCATTGAGAAGAGAGGCTGGAGAGAAGTTTGGGTCCGCCTTGAGCTTACGAAGCAGCGCTATATCCTTCCTCGGAGCGCGGTTGGTGACTCGCGACATGCATCAAACAGTATATAGCTATACTATAAACTGATCACCAAACGGTCTAGTGTGCAGCGAGGCCGTCTACTCCCGAACCAGCGACATGGGGACCCACAGTCAACAGTGGCCGCGTTTGAGAGCACAGGGCCATCGGCAAAGTAAAAGGGTAGGTAGTTGTATACACGGGTATGATTGGTATGTGTATAAGGGCTAGCCCCCGGTACTGAATTGACTCTACAGCACGAGGGAGGTAGGGCACACGGGAGCTCCCTTGGGTGGGCACGCCACAAGCGGCTGTATCTTCGTCGGCCTTGCCGAAGCGGCGAGAGCTATTGACCCCTCCGTAACTTCATAGCCAGCTGAATGGTACAGGACCCGAGCGGGGGCAACGGCGTAGCATGCAAAGCTGCAAACCGCAGAGCCTGGTTGAGGGGTTGCCTGGTCCTGTCTCTCTGGGGCGAGGCCACGAGGTCAGCGGGGGCAGCTGAGGGCTGGAGAGCTGACCCCAACCCAGACCCAGTACTTTCCGCCTGACGGTTCACCAAACCTGTCATGCAAACAACTCTGGAGCCGAACTGACCGTCGCCGCGGTCTGCCTTCTAGGGCCAATGTACAAGGGGTGACTCCATCCTGTCCTGCATCCGGCTTGCCAGGCGGTTATTCATTGCCCGATGCCCCGTTCTACGCTCAATGCTTACAGCGTCTCGGGCGGACAAGGAGTACATGAGCGTTGCTGCTATGTAGCCCTAGGCGTGTACCAGCAGGGACTGGTGCACCGCCCTCGTGGCAGAAGACCGGGAAACTACCAAACGCTTGTGCCACAGCCACACCAAGGGCTTTATTCTTCACGTGGATACGGGCTATCCATCTCGGTTCGCTCTAGCCCAAAAGCTCACCAACACCTGCTACGCAGGGACAGGCACAATTGCACCATATTACACGCACCAGCATGCACATACCTCGATTGCAGCTCAAGGTAGACCGCCCAACGCCGGCTAACCGGAGCAATGCGCACCATGTGGCAAAATTTATGCAAAGATATACATCATTAAGGTCGCCGCCGGTATGTGCCCCTACCCCCAACCAGCCCATCCCAGTGCCGAGGATGGAGGATCCCAGCCTACCCCAGCACACGAGGTACAGGCCTCTCACTCTCACGCGCTCAGGCATACGCCTGATGCCCTCCGGTAGCGAGAAAGCGCCGCAAATTTCATCAGAGCGCAGCGTGTGCTTGGTGCAAAGGGGCAGTGCGTGCAACCCTGACTATCGCACAGCCTGCATCAAGTACAACCCATGATACACCTCGGTACACCCACTTGGACTTGGTCCCCAGGGCCCGCGTTCAACCCTGCACTCCCTGGACATGTGCCTACCTACCCCTACGCAGTGGCACGGCCGCCCTGCATGCCCAAATCCCTTCCTTGCAACTCTACTGCGCAAACGCCCAAAGGCCGCCCTCCTGCCGCCGTACTAGAGTAACCAGCTGCGCCGTACGTGGCGTACCCGAGCCGCCACCTGTCGCCGCGATGCTGTACCTGCTGTGCCGACAGCAAGCGCCAGGCAAAAGCCTGCAGCCGCAACGCCAAACCGACGGCTCCCGGCTCTTCGCCGGCCGCCATGCTGCACCAGCTGCCATCATGCGCCACCACCAGCAACGCCAGGCCTGCCTGTCCACACGTCGCCCTTAGATGGGCCCGTCCTTGTTCATGCGCTCAATGTACTTGTCGTAGTACACGGCCGCCTTCTCGAACTCGCCCATGTCGGTGTAGCAGTCGGCCATGGTGCCGTACGCGTCGGCGTCACCTGCGGCGGAGGAGCAAGCACCACCATCATGAGACAACAAAGCCTCAACATGCACATCAACCCTTCGCCCGCAGAGGACTGCAGCAAGGAAAGGCAACGCCATGCCATGCTGTGCCCCTTGGCCGCAGCGCGATACCGGTGTTCAACAGATACACCCACGCCAGTGCGTCAGCCCTGACTTTTTATATCGGTGTTTTCACCTCCACTGCACCGCCAGCCGCGACCCCGCGCTGTATCTTCCTGACGCCCTCCTCTTCCCATGCCGCCCAGGCCGCATCCATCGCTCACCCGCCGCCCACCCGCGCCTCCCGCCCCCCCTGCCGCTGCCTCACCCGTGTACTCCCCGATCTCTCGCGAGATGTCCAGCACGCGCTCCAGGTGCTTGATGGCCTGGCGGTACTGGTGCGTCAGCCGGCACGACGCCGCCAGACCACGCTGCGCGCGGCGCTCCTGGACCTGGGGGGCGGCGACAAGCGCAACGCGGGTTCCGGGTGACGGAGAGGTAGGCTGGCGGTGGCCAGGGAAGTGTTGGGTTTCATGGTGCTTGTGCGCGGCGCTCCTGGACCCGCGGGGCTGTGACAACGGGACGGCGACACCGGGTGAATGACAGGTAGGCTGGTGTGGGGTAGTGTGGGGGTACCATGCTGTGATGGCGCTTCTTCCGGCAATACGCACGGCGGGATAATACTGGGGGCGGACACCGAAACAACGTGAAAGAGAGGTGGTGGAGGAGTTCAAGCATTCAGGGGCAACAAAGGTCTGAAGCGTACCGCTGAGGAGCGTACCGCTGACCTAAGGGGTAGCCCGAAGGCACCAGCGCAAACTGGACTGGGATGAGGGTAAAGTCCATGCCTCTCCCTTTCGCTTTGACTATCATGCGCAAAGCTCCGGCCAGCCCTGCCGGTGCCTTCCTTCCCGTGCTCCACCCAGGTCAGCCTGCGCACCGTCCCCGCCCCCACCAAGCCCCACGTCCCTGCTACCTGGCCAGAACGTGCCCTCCCTCGCTGCCGTACCACCCTTGCCTCCCACACCGGCCTCCCCAACCGGCCCCGCGGCCCACCTTGTCCCCGAGCGCCTTGGACAGCATGAGCGCCTTCTCGAACCGCAACATGGCCGCAGAGCCGTTCTTCTCCTTCAGCAGCCGCTTGCCTAAGGAACACAACAGCAAACCCAGACGTAATATTTAAACGTTTCGAACTGTGTAAATTATGGGCGCCGTTGGGTTGATCCAGTGGTGCTCCTGCAGCCAGATTGCATCCGGTTGCTGACTCTCTCTCGTGGCTCCATGCCCCACGGGGCAAATGCCCCCCCGCAGCTGCTGGCTCCCGGGCGCACATCGACGGCCCTGGTTGTGACGAGCGGGACCGCTGTTGGCTCTGACCCTCATGCCAGTGGACACATTGCCACACGTGGCACACCATGTGGCGATGCACCGTGCCCAGCAGCTGCACTCTACAAGCACACTGATGCAAGTTGAGACGAAGCCCAACTGACCCGGGCTAAATTGACTATTCTGCGGCCGTAGAGCGGCCGTTAAACTGGTGGTACGGCACCACAGCCCCCAACATCACAGGCTCCCGACCCATGGGCCCCGACGCACCGCTCTTGAGCGCGTCCTTGCACTGGAGCTGGTCCGAGCTCATCTCCTCCTCCTCCATGGACAGCAGCGTGTTGAGCTGCGCGGGCAAGGGTGTGGGGGCGGGCGCGGCGGCGGGCGCGGGCGGCGCCACCACCAGCGTCGCGGCGGCGGCGGCGGGCGCGGCGGCGGCGGGGCCGTCGCGTGAGGAGGTCACAGGGCCCCGGGCTGGTGGTGCGTAGCTCAGGCCTAAGGGGCACAACGGTACATGGGCACCGGGGTTTAAGCAGGTGGGCCCGTATGGTTGTAGTCTGTGAACTAGCATCAGCATCATCTGCGTTGCGTGTACGCACGCACCTTGCACTGAACGCTCGGTACGCTGATGACATGCCCCGCTTGGCTGCTCCCTCCATGCCCGGCCCCCTTCCATGCTGGCCTGCTCTGGCAGCACGGCCTGCAACCCCGTACTCTGAGCTCAACTCATGGCGCTCTGCGCCTCCAAAGGACCAACCGCCCTTGCACAACCGCCTGAAGACTGCTCCCTACGCACCCAGCTACTTCAGCCCCCCCACGCCATAATTCCCCTTGTTGCGGCTCACCCGCAGTTGCAGACCTATCAGGCACGCTGCGCCCCCTACATCCTGTGTGTATCCCTCCACCCTGTGTATCCCCCACATCCTGTGTAACCCAAGACGTCGTCCCACGCCCGCCGGCCCGGCCCTCTCCTCCTCCCTGCCTACCGCCCCCCCCCGCACCTGGCGCGTACACAGTCCCCGAGCGCGCCTGCTGCCTGAGGTTGAAGTTGATGCTCCGCAGCTGCTCGTTGAGGCGCTCCACCTCCTCCTTCCGCCGCCGCGCCGCCACACCGCCCACCAGCGCGCCCACCAGAGCGATCAGCTCCGTGATGCCCACCACGTCAATGCCGAACGGTGTGGCGCACAGCTTGCCGATCTGCGGCACGCGATGACATGGGACCGGGGTGCAGGGGTACAGGAAAGGTGTGTGGGGTGAGGATTCCGGGGCGCTCGGAGGTGCATACTGAATACGTGCGGCGCAAGGTTATGGCAAGCCAAGGATCGAAGGGTCGGGGAGGTGTGGGACGTGGGCGAGTTGGCGGAGTAGCTCTTTGGGTCTGGGATGCGCCCAGATGCATGACATGCAGCTGCTGGTGGCCGCGGGGCTTGCGGAGATGGCCGGTACGAAGGCTCGCACAAGGGCTTCCCCCCATCTAATGTGCTCCAGATTCGAGCTACCAAGGCAATCAAGGTTGCCCGGGATCCACGAGGGTATCGCACCCTGTGAGCAAGCAACCCGCGCTTACTGGACCCACCATGGTGGCTTTGGCCTCCTCCTCCAGCTTGGCCCGCTCAGCCAGCAGCTGCTCACGGGCCTCCGTCTCCTTCTCCACGCGTAGCCGGTATAGCTTCTCCTCCTCAGTAGCCAGCAACCCCCTGCAGCAGGAGGCATGTCAGGGAAGTGGGCTCACGTAAGCCTATGGTGAAATGGAAGGTAGTGCGGGGTGGTGGAAGGTTTTGGAACGTTAGTAAGCCCAAGGCCAGGCCAACGCGTCCATGCTTGCAGACTGAGGACGAAAGAGCATATGTTCGCCAGTCAACCGCTATACTGCGCGTACGTAGCGTGTGCAGTGTGTCGCGTTTGCGTGTGCAGAGCTCGTGGATTGTGGGTCAAGAGCCAACCGAGACATTTGGCCCTTCAACTCGTGGTGTTACTTTTATATGTATGTTTCTGTTTGCAAGGCGAAGATCTGCAGGCATTGATCCAGCGAGGGCGTTGACTCGAGGCCTGCTGAACAGAACTGCCTCACCGTGCGCCCGTGGACGTCAAGAATGGCTCCGCGAGGGCTGGCGAGCTGGCTGAAAGGAGTCCTAGACCAACGACGCCGCTCAGGATCTGCCTACGGGACTTCTGCTGACCAGCGCCGGCCTGGCAAACGATGTTGCTAGGTTGCCGGGCAGCCCTGGAACGTGGCAGCGCCTGGCGACCAGCATGCGAGCGAGCTTCCATGGCATGCATCTTCGGTAACGCGTGCTGTTCGGAAACCCTTCTTTGCAAATAACTCGGAACTCTGCAAGCTGTCGAAATTCAGAGTTGGTATGCCTGGATCTTCTGGTTTCAATGTATATGTCCTATTACATGAACGCAGTCGTGAGTGCTTGCGAGGGCTGGCGTGTGCGCAACAAGGAATGATGGGCACAATCTGCAATCGGGGCTAATCGGCCGCTTTTGCCAACTTGATGCACAATAAGGTCAGTCCAAATTAAGTCATACGTCAAGCTCCTGCATATTCAAGACATCAGAGCCTTGCTTGCAGTGACCGCGAGTCCCGCATGTGACGACGAAACTCGCCTTGTTACACCCGGTGCCTTCTGTGTACAACACCCTGCTTTATCATTTCGTGCGATATATAGGGTGGGGAAGCGACCGCGTTCTGGCAGAAGCCTGCATCAACGCTGGGTGGGCTAAGGCGGGGGACGGGGAGTTGCGGGGGCCCTGACGACGCAGAGGCCACACGCATGTGCCTTCCAAGCCTGCCCCACCCTGTACGCCGTGAGGCCCTGCGGTCTAAGTGGTAGCCAGCGGCCATGAGGTCTCACACAGCCAGAAGTTATGTAGCGTTGGTGACAGTTGAGAGTGTGGAGGAGCGGGGCCACCACCTTTGCCTTACCCACGGCCGACCGCTTTAACGGGTGTCAACAGCCATCAATGCGGATATTCAATATGCCCACAAAGGGCACTACAGGTGCAGTCAGGAATGACCCCACAAGCCGTCATGTGGATGGGTTGCCTCTGGGGCACAGGCTGCCAGGAGGAGGGTAATCACAATGGTGCCATCTGGGCTGACCCCATGCTAAGCTGGCGCCTGCTTCCCTGCCAGGGGACAGTGGCCTCTGACGCCGCGTACCGGCAAGTGCATTTGAGCGGCGCGCAACAGCTCCCGAGCGACGGCTGCTGCTGCATCGGTCCTGATCGGGCCTCGGGAGGTCTGCGCGCCTGGGGCCCTCATGGCCCCTCCCAGGGATGGGGTCACCTGGTTGCGAGAGAGTGCTATCCTGAGTGCACAGCGGTGGTCCCGCCTCGTCCGTCTGGGCGAGATGTGGCAGGGTGGGTCCGGGCACAAGCACATCCAGCTGCAGGGTGCACTGGGCGTCTTCGGCTTCCTGTTTGTACCCTGCCCTGAGAGTATCCCGTGTTTGGGACTTGAACACGTGTGCCTTGATTCTTAGCTCGCCTGTCATGCTCATCTAGGTCCGGCAAGCACGTCTGCTACCATTCTATGGAGCAGTGGAGGTGTACCGTAGCGTGCTGACCTGGTGTATGTTTATTTTGCTGTAGGGTCCCTTCGTTCTAAACGGGGCTGGGTTCTGGCTTGGGACAGAGGCCAGCAGCAGGGATACATGCAGCTGCTAGGAAAGCCATATGTGGTGTTGACCAGTGTAGTAGTTCTGGGACTGAGCTTCTTGTGCTGCAGCCTCTGTTGCGCGAGGGATTTCGTTGGCATAGGGGTCACTACGCACACGTGCATCCTGGTGACCCATGGGTCAGGCATGCTGCTTATGGCTGCAACATCGCGGTCATCACAGAATATGCAAGTGTTCATTGTGCATACGGTAATACAAAAGTGCATTTGCATGCACGTCTTCGATTCCGCTTAGCGCCGACTTGGGCTTATCCTGCAGGCACAGATCCACCGTCTATCTTGGCTTTTGGTGTACTGATCTGCTTGCAGCACATAGTTGCAGTAACTATGTAGCTCTTATGGGATGATCGGGTCGTTGAGCAGCTCAACCGACTTTCCTCCGCATGCGCCTTCGCGCTGCTATGATGTCCGCACGGCTAAACCTGAATACCGGAAGGAGGCCAGTAGGCATGCTTTGTCGGCCACCAGGCCCCTCATAGCAAGGCGGCAACTATGTCGAGCCTCTCTGGGGCCACCCCCCTACGGAGGGCGAAGCTGACCGGGGCTTCCACAGCCGCAGCGCAACCTGAGAGCTCAGTACAGGCCGAGGAGGCCTCCAAGCCAGGTGCGATGCGCGGCAACGCTTTCTGGGTGCAGTGCATTGCTTGGCCTGCGGCGTTTCGGCACCGAAGACTTTCCCGCGCTTTCGGCAGCCTGCAACCCCTCTCAAGCACGCATAGCCCTAAATATGCCGTGCCTGATACCCTCAAAGCATCAAGGCATGCTCACTTGCGCTTGTTGCCATCGATCCCTGCCACAGTCCCGGCAACTCCGACGACGTCCAACCGCCCAATCACGCGCTCCAGCCTTCGCGCTCGCGACGCAAGCGACACGCCCACGCCGTCCACACGGCGCACCGTGCGACGCGCCCGTACCAACAGCAAGCACCCCAGCGCGCCAAAAGCGCCTTCAGCAGCCGACAGCTCCACCAGCATCGATCTGGGTCAGGCCCACAGCGACCAGCAGCACACCCCCGGCATCCCCCCGCCCACAGCGGACGGCCCCAAGGTGGAGCACCCTGGCTCTTTCGCTGATGACGGGCCCATGGACCAGCATGAGCATACAAGGCTCGATCGGGTGCTCAGCTTCGGTGCGGAGCTCTTTTCTCCTGCTCCTTCGCCCGCGCTGGTGCCTAACCTGGGCCTTGTGCTCGGCTGTAACGCCGCACAGCCCGCCTGCAGCACACCGCGCCTCTTTACGTTCATGGCGGCGGCAGCCAACCAGCCGGCATCATCCGCCTCACATGTCTCTTGCCCGGTGGCTGCTGGCGCCAAGGTGCACGGGACAAAGGAGGAGGGGGAGGCGCTGGGCGGTGCAGCAGGAGTAACAGGGGCGGGTACGGCGGAGACGGGTGCGGCGGCGGGGGTTGCAGAGGCAGCACAGGCCGACGCGGGGGCGGCTGTTGGTTCGCCGCCCACCTTGCTGGAGCTGCAGGTGGCTGAGCTGAGCCTCGAGGACGCAGGTTGGTAATGAGGGATGTTAATACACAGGCTCTGGCGCAGATACGCAACGAAAACAGCTCAGTGGCGACTGCAAGGGTGACCCAAATGGGTACATGTAGTAAAAGTGGGCCAAGATTGCAGTAGGTTGGTAAAGGTAATGCTCTGTTCCCCGATACTCACGGTTCGACAAAGCTCTTACCTTACCATTGGTCCCTGGCGTCCGTGTGGGACGCCTTTCCACCCTTTCCACCCACACCTGGCGCTGTGGCGCAGGTACCTTTCCTTCCCCTGGCGGCGTCCCGTGGCTGTGCGGCAGCCCCCTGGGCGACCTCAACTTCGACGCCATGCTGCTGGTGCGTGGTCGGGGGAAGACTGAAGGGGAAGCCGAGGCGTTATCAATTAAGCGCGTATTTAGTGTAGTGGTTTACCCGCCGCCTCCAGCAACAGGGCGGGTGAGTACCGGTACCTGGGGACCCAGCGCTTGACCACCGTGCACGGTACGCGAGCAGCACAGCGGGGAAGCGCACGGCGACACTGCTTGTTGAAGCCTGCTGGAGTCGCTGCTTGTCGATTGCCGTGCAGAAAACAGGTGTCGTGTCCTATGTTGCGCGCCCAGGTTGCTGTCACAAGCACAGGGCGTGAGCAAAAGCGTCATGGTGCCCTGCCGTACGGCACGGTGTGGTACGACTGTAAACGGACTGTTGCTCTGCTGGGCCGCACATTGACCGCTGAGCACCACTCCTCGTGACATGCACTGTACGTGCCTGCCTGTCCAACCAACAGTCGCCGTACGACGATGCCTGGAGCCCCATGCGCGGCCTGGAGCAGGACGGCGTGCTGGAGCTGCCACCGCCCTGCGCCCTGGGCCTGCAGGTGGCGGCGCCGCCAGAGCACGGCGGCGGCACACCCAGTGCGCTGTTTGCCGGCTGGCGTGGTGGTGGTGGTGGCGGCGGCGGCGGCAGTGGCAGCGGGAGTGCTGGTGGCACCAAGGTGCGTGCTTGTACGGCGTAATGCGGGGTAAGCTTTGCACAGCAGTGAAGGGTAATCTTGAGGGTATGCATCCATGTGGCAGGGCAGGAATGCCAGACAGGACGACGGCCATACGCTTAGCCGTCAGCCGGCCTGGAGTATCTAAACACTGCACCTGTCCATCCCTTCCTGAATTCCCTATGTTAACGTGCCTGCGTGCCTCCTCACTACAGGTGCTGGCGGCCGCCGGTGACGGCCCACAGACCGCCGCCGCTGCCGTCCCCAATGGAGCTCCCCTGGCCAGCCCGAGTCCCTCCGGTGCGCTGTTCAGCGTGGCCGCCGGAGACCTGGTCCGCGCGCTGCACCTCCGCGAGCAGCAGCCCGCACCCGACACACCCGCCGAGGAGGGGGAGCAGCAGCAGCAGCAACAGGGGCCCCCGCTAAGGGTGTACCTCGCGCCGCGCGATGCACGCGCGCTGGTGGCGCAGGGCGTGCTGGGTTCCGAGAGTTTGGTGGCTGTGTCGGGGCCGGAGCTGCTGCGCGCCCTGGCGGCGGTGTGACGAAGGGATGGGGCGAGTGGGCCAAGTAGCTCCAAACGCCACAGCGGTGGTTGCTGGTAATTGGTACCAACCAGGCTGAGTGTGTCTATTTCTCGACGCACGTGTTACAGGTGCTTCATGCATGTGACTAGGATGCGCGTGCGAGGACGTGGCCTGGGACGTGGCTGCGGGTTGGACGGAGGACCGGCGCGAGCAAGACCGCGAGCAGGGTTTATAAAGTGACAGTGTAGTAGTATGGCTTGTGGATATATTGGCTTTTTGACCGGATGGAACTTGGCATGGTTGCGCTCTTGCGTTTGGATGCAAGTTGCGCTTTAGCCCAGCACGCCTTGCACAGCATAGCGTGCTCATCGTGGACAAGCGCATTGACGCTCGGGTTAGCAACTCACAGACACTCACGTTTCCAACTTTGCACAACCCAATTAACCTGCAAGCGTTCTGTACCATGGCACGCACGAAGCAGTCAGCCATTGAGGAGGCCCAGCGCAAGGAGCGTCAAGAGAAGGAGGAGCGCAACAAGGCTCGCGGTGTGGCCAAGAAGAAGGCGTCCAAAGCTCCCAAGAACGCTCAGTTCGTTGTGTTCTCTCGTGAGTGGTGGCAGAACGATGGGTGGCACTCCGACAGCGGGCCTGGAACTACCAAGGCCGACTCCGTGCACAAGACGCTTAACGCTGCAAACAAGCGCGCCAAGGATTTGTTCTACAAGGAGAACCCATGGGGCCTCGAGGTTGATGAGATAGAGGCGATGGAAGTCGACGAGGAGTGCGACGAGTTCGGGTGCGTAACATACACAGCCTACCCACCCGACTCCGAGTCCTGGCAGGTGATGGTGGATATGGTCGGTGGGAAGAAGTAATGGGCGTAAGAGTCTGAGCGAGGCACCTAACGGTACAAGGCGAGCGGTTTGTCAACGTAAAGCGGGGATGCCTACGTGCACAGCAGAGTAATTAGCCTTTCGCTCTTGTAGATTGCAACTATATCGTATAGCACGTCATCCTGGTATCTCAGGTTCCCCTCCGTATGGTGGGCGTTTTACGCGGGAGTTCCCAGGTCCCAGGCTGCAGGTTGCTCTGGTCAGCCCTTGCGAGCCAGTTAAGGCAAGCAAGGGAGCACGAACGAACCTTTTGCACACGTTGATTGCATGGCCAGGATTCTTGCTAAGTTGTTGTTGGGGCTGCCGTGGGTACCGGTATACAGGTTAAAGCAGGTCATAAGCATTGGTTTCTCTCGGGCCTCGTGCGGTGGGAAAACAACGGCCGCCTCATTCTCACGCGTACGTTGATGATTGCATGCATCAGCATGGGCCCCTGAGGGATACCGGTAGAGTAGACGACAGTTCGGGCCTTTGCTGCCCAAATGAGGCTGGATGTCAGGTGGTTGTGGTGCGAAACAGAAGGATTAGAGCAACATACCCGTCGCTGTAAAGAAGCTTGATGTATGTCCTTGCTGCAGACCAGTGTCTTGGTTGCGCGCATTACGCACGCGCAGTGCTCACTGCACTTGCTTGCACACAGCGCCTCTCATGTGACTGAGGCCACGGCTGAGGCACCTGTTTCTTAACCGTGGGAGGCAAAAAAAATGGTGCAAGAGCAATGAGCAGATATACCTTCCTGATTACAGGGACTCAGGCAGTGCCTCAGGATGCACGGCCTTTCAGCATGCAGCGTGGTCAGAGCATGCCTACAGGTATCCAACACCCTGCAGTGTCGGACTTTCATGGTCTAGGTTGTTAAGCTTTCTTGTCTACACCAACAGCACCAGCAATGCACCCGACCGCAACGAACCCCTAGAATGCTAAGTGGGCGAGCTTGTCCCCTCAAGCCCACCCATGCAATGAGACACATCCTTGTGCAAACGCCAAAACACAGGGTGCATTGGGCCAGTGCAAGGCGTGAGCCAGCAGACCCAGCACCGTTCGCTCGCCATCGCAGCTGCACGTGCACAACGCCAGGTACATCTCACGCCACCGCCGTTGCTCGCACGACCACAATAATCCAACCCTTCCTTCCCACCCCTTTCGCACGTTCAGCTATCACCCTGTGCCCCAGGCTCTCCTAACGGCACTGGCCCGCCAACCGGCCACTCAGCACCGTGCCCTGCTGTGCCGCCCTGCTGCCCTGCTGCCGCCTCCGCAAGTGGGCACGCGGGTGCGCAGCCGCTGCTGCGTACCCGCTGCAATACTGCTGCCCCCGCCGCCGCGGCCACCGCCGCTACTGCTGCCGCCGCTGCTGCCCCTGCCGGCCCAGCCAAACACCCTCGGCCAACGTCGTGGCAAGGCAGTTGACGACTGCACTGCCAAGGTCCTCGTCCTCGGGCCTCTCACGTACCGTCCAAGGTCCAACACCCACAAACCGCCGGGACAGCGGCAGCAGAGTCCCGGCCTCCAGCCAGCCACAGCCTGGCCCTGCACCGCCACCCCAAGCCGCCAACCAAGCTGCTCCGTGGTGCAGATCCTGCTGCGCGCTCCACCGCTTGGATGCTGCTGCTGGCCTGCTTTACCGAGTCAGGGTCTCCCACGGACTGCTGAAGTCGAAGTACCTGCGACGGTGTGGGTGGGGTCAGAGGAGCAACGTCAGTGTGCCAATGCGACATGGGGACAATAGCTCGGGGTAGTCTTGCTGCTCGTGTGGTTCAACGAACACCTGTGTGATGGGTCCACGGAGCGCGTACTGGTCCTTGCCGTTCCGACTGCCCTTCATTCTCCCCCCGTACCAGCAGCCCCTGACACCCATCTTCCCCAGCTGCACACTCACTAACGTGTATTCATGAATTGCCGCAAATGGGTACTACCAATATTGCACGCAAACCCACGCTGAACAGGCGCCCTACCCCGGCTCCCCTGGCTCCACCCGCCCCGACCCACCTGAACTCCTGCGTGAGCTCCAGGGGCTCCGAGACCACGCGCTTCTTGCCGTAGTCGTACCGCACCTCCGTGTAGCCGCTGAGGGGGAAGTCCTTGCGCAGGGGGTGGCCTGTGAAGCCGTAGTCCGTCAGGATGCGGCGCAGGTCGGGGTGGCCCGAGAAGAACACCCCGAACATGTCCCACGTCTCGCGTTCAAACCAGTTCGCCGTGTTGTGAACGTGCGAGATGGTCGGCACGGGCGTGACCTCGTCAACGCAGACCTTCACGCGGATGCGGTTGTTCCAGCGTGGGGAGAGGAGGTGGTACACCACCTCGAAACGCTCCGCGCGCTCCGGGAAGTCCACGGCAGTCACGTCTAGCAAGCACTTGAACTGAGTGTTGACGTGGTCGCGCAGGAAAATCATTAGGGGAACCAGGTGCTGGGGCGAGGTGTAAATGGTTGGCTCCTGGTACAGCACGCTGCTCTGCGCCGGTCCAGTGACTGCAAACTTGATCCAGGACGGCACTGCCTTAATCAGGTAGTCAGTCAGCTGCGTCTGCCCAAACGCCATCATGTGCGTGCTCGCCACGTAGTCCTTGCCCGAGGTCTTGCGGGCATAAGCATAGCCCATACCGCGAGTCTGCTGGAGCTGTGTTGGGTTACTAGTGCTGTCGCTGGGCCCCGTGGAGACAGTCGCGATGTTGCCTCCTTGAGAGGCATTTGCCTCCACACTCACATTTACCAGGCCCGAGAGCTGCTGCCACATGCCAGCATTCCGCAGAGCTGACCTCCGCAGGCAGAGCCCGGCCGCGGCAAGGGCGCTGCCCGTCATTCTGTCGGGAAAGCCTCAGCTCAGCACAGCGGCACGCAAAGCAAAGCCACAATCGTGCGTATGTGTCTTAGTCAATCAAGGCATGCAAGAGCACGCGAATACACGGGCATTGGCGCATTGTCCGGGCTACGTGATGCACGACACGAACCACTATAACTGAAAAGACACGGTCTGCTGCAGGAATCCGCTGCATACGTGAATATGCAAACATCAAGACCTTTCACAGCACGTCGCTGCATCCTCCCTGTCACCTGCGCGGCACGTAAAGTCGGCCGTCCTCCCAGCGCAGCCCGCATATCCATCCGCAAGCTCCAAAAAGCTGAAATGGCCGAGAAGGAGGTTCTGGCCGCCAACCAGGCCCTACTGAACGCAATTGCTGCTGGTGACTATGCCGGCTACGAGGTGAAGAGTGAAAGTGTTTGCAGACAGCCGCAAACAGCCGTCGGGGACCTCCTCGCCCCCTAGCGCCCCGTTGGGTTGCAAAGCCACCAACCTCCCCACGCCGGACTAGTTGCACATCAGGACATCACCACTTTGTCTCACTGCACAACGTTATGGGAGGAGTGGGGCAGGGCGTTGTAGCATATGAAGGAAATCAACCTAAACGCGCAGCCCACATGCAACGGGGGGGCAGACAGCGCAGCTCGACGAGCACGCTCCACTCGCGTTTTCCGTCTGCTCACCATAGGACCCTGTATCGCCTGTCAGTGGCCCCTCGGCCTGCACTGCTGCCTACGCACCCTGCCGTTGTACTCTCCCCGCAGTTCACAGGTATTCTTACCGTATGTCGCTGTGTACGCTTTCCCAATCCTTTTTGGCCCTCCCCCCGCCCGCCCCACTATCCCCGCAGGCCATGTGCGACCCCTCGCTCACCTGCTTCGAGCCTGAGGCGCTGGGCCACCTGGTGGAGGGCATGGGTGGGTGAAGGGGGGCGTGGGGGAAACGAGGAGGTGGGGGCGGAGGGGGGGCAGGGGGAGAGGGGAGCACACCGGAAGTAGGGTGGGTTAAGGAGGTCGTGGGGTGGGGGTTGTGCGAACCGGCTACATGCGGGGCCAAGGGGTGGGTTGGGGGGGGGGGGGCGGGGTTTGTCAAGTGCCTAAGGGAAGCAGTGTGGATGGCAGTAGGATGTGCAAAAGGGCGGTGGGTGGAGGGTTGGGCGGCGGGGCTTTGGGGAGGTCGGGTCGTCCGTAGGCAGTGACGGTGTGGGTGAGGTGTGTGCTTGGCGGCAGGTTGGCAGCGGACGGGCTGTGCAGCATTGCCCTGACGTGCTGAAGGGGAATGCGTAGTCGTACAGCATGCGTGGCCCTAGGGCGGTTCCTCCGGAAAGGGCGGCTGCTGCTCGTCGCTGTCACCCCGGAATCCTCCCTCAATGACCAACACCCTGTGCGTGCCCGCCACCGCCTGCCCGTCGCCCTCCCTCGGACTTCCAAGCAGTGCTAAGCAAGGGCAACATGCTGTAGTATGATATACAGGGGCTGGCCGGTAGTAATATTTGTTGCATTTACTTGGACGACACTGCACCTGCCCCCCTCCTCTTTCCACAGACTTCCACAAGTACTACTTCCCCGCCTCGCCCCCCAACCCCGCCCCCGCGGTCCAGAACACCATGGCCTCGCCCCACGTGAGTCGCGTGCCGCGCATGCTGTTAAGGCAGTGTGTACGGGTAGTGACTGTGTATAGTCAACACAAAACACGGTGCATGCAGTCAGAGCGCCGCGGCCTCAACCCACGTGAGTTGGTTGCCGCAGCCGTGGTGTGGAACTGGCATCACCTAGTGCTTGCTGTCTACTGGCAACAAGTGTTTTATGGAGATGATTAAACCCTTTGCTCTCCCAGCTGCTGTATGCCTACGGCATCTGCCCGGCCTACGTCCCACCTCCCGGGCACCAGCCTCTGACGCTACACTGAGTGCAACAACACTGTGCCTTGCTGACGTGTGCTTGCAAAACGCTGCGCGCAGGTGCGCCTGATCGGCGACTCGGCGGCGGTGGTGTCGTACGTGCGGCTGACTCAGCGCGTCAAGGACGGCGCGCACGTGACCATCCGGGCGGAGGAGACGCGTGTGTGGGAGAAGAAGGGCGGCAAGTGGGTGCACGTGCACATGCACCGCTCGCTGGTGTGAGGGCTGAGGGGCAGTGCGGTGTGTCGGGAGGGGTCTTCTTGGGCGGTGCAGGTGGGCGTGTGCGTGGCGCGCGGGCAGTGTGCATGGCGGGTCGGTACTTTGCAGCGTGCGCGGGTGCACAGGCTGGCGGGCCGCTGGTGTGGCAGCTAGCCCATCCCCACAGGGAGGCACAAAAGGTGGAGAGTGCTGGCAGCTGGCAGGCGGGCTGGGGAGGTCTTGAGGAGCGCGCATGGTGAGCGACGCATGTACGTAGGCGGACCAGGATGCTGCGCGGGGTGGTGGCGACACTGAGCCGGGTGGGCACGCAGAGTTTTGGTGGGGTCAGCCTGGGTCGGTCAGGTGGGTGAGCAAAATACATACGGGTCGAGGGTGTGCGTTGACGCAGGGTTGTCCACTGATTCCTTGGCAGGATCAGGGGGAGAAGTAGACGCTGCTGAGCGCGCCTTGATGGAGCAGGAACTGCAGGACGGAGTTCTTGTCTCCCGCTGCGGCACCAAGGCGGTCGTGGCTGATTTCAGTGCATCAGCCGGTCGGCACAATATTCCTACCATACCTGCGAGCTCCATGTGTGTAAACGATACGGCTGGAAGGCAAGACGAATATCCTATCCCTCCTTTGCTGCTGCTAGCGGGCCCTGCTAAGTTGGATTTGCGGGGGGACGGGGGAGGAGAGCTTGGTTGGGCCCAAGGGGACTCTCCCCTGGTTGGTGGGCACATGTAGCTTCTCGGTCCTCGCGCGGCTGCCTCGGGCACCTCCTCGAGGCGAAGCGGTTGAGGCCCTCGGCCTCATCAGCGCTTGCTCAAAGGTTCTGTGGTACAATATTCGTTGGCGCACCACGCAAGGACCGGCATACGTAGGACGCGAAGTCGAGCGAAAGGCCCGTTACGCTTATCGCCCCCAACCTCCCAGGACATATACCGGTACCAGAGCCCTAACGTTAATACTTCCTGTAGCATCTAGTTACCTAGTGGGATCATGTCCAGCATGACACGGCAAAAGTTCACAGCGGCGCAGGTAGACGCTGTGCGCGGCGCGGCGATGCGGATGTTCCATAGCGCGGACCAAGACGCTCGCGACGCCCTGCTCGACTTCTTCAACTCCATGGACACCGACGGCAGCGGGAGTGTTGATCGCACAGAGTTTCGCGACTTCCTGACCGGGTAGGCCCGGCACAAGGGTCAGGTGCCGTTGCGCGTGGGTTAGGCATGTGGCAGCTGGTGTGAAGGTTGCTGACAAGCGACGGGCGGCGCCTCTGGACTGGCCATGGACATCTGGCTTGGCGATCAAGTGGGGGCTGATGAGCACAGCGCTAGGGCTTCGCCTGCCTTCCGGAATCTAAAAGGAGTGCTTGGGATTGGGTTGTAGCAGGTCGTATCTGCTGCCGAGGTACGGCATAGGGCCGGCTGGCATTACACGAGCAACGCGCGTTCGCTCCAGAACCCTCCACATGGGGTATAGGAGACACAGCTACCCACGCTGCAACGGTGAACACAACGCAACCCTCGCTCCTGGCTGTGCATGCAGGATGCTGCAGCACCAACACGAGCAAGGCTGCGACCCCGCCTACATCCGGAGGGTGGTGGACGGCTTTGACAAAGTGTGGGACCTGGTGGACCTCAACGGGTGAGAGGTCTGGCCTGCTGGGTCCCTACACTGCAGACTGCACTGCTTTGTACCCTTGCAGTAGAAGCTCGTGTTGCTTTGGGAGGGCTGTCTTGTTTCCGTCACAGGATCGTGGGTGTGGTGTGACCAGGTGGGACACCCCGAACGAGAGGCCCCAAGTAACAAAGCTGAGCTGAGCTTGCCTGTCAAGCCCGCGAACAGTGCCGGTCACTGCCAGTCAATACTAAGCCTTGCGCCATATCACGCCCACGCCTCACGCCACACCGTGTTTAGTACCGTACTGACCATGTCCCTCGTCCCGCTCCTCGCCTCCTCCTGTGCTGCATGTGTGTCCATCAGGGACGGCACTCTGGACTTCTTCGAGGCCGGGGCGCTGATGCTGGTCATGCAGCTGGCCGTGTGCGACTCGTGCGACCAGCCCATCGTGGACACACACATCTGGGCGTGCAGCACGTGCTTTGGCGAGCTGGCAGCAGCCACCCTGGGCTGCCCCGGGCAGCAGCAGCAGCAGCTGCAGCACCAGGGCGGGAGCGGCAGCAACGGCCAAGGGGGAGGCGGCGACGGCAAGGTGATGCTGCTGTGCCGGGGGTGCCGGTTCCGGGGGGCTGAGCGGGACGGGGTGGCAGGGGGGTCCATGGGGCGGACTGCGACGGACTGCGTGTGCTCCGAGGGGCACCCCATGCGGCCGGCGCAGGTGGAGATTGGGGTGCCCATCAGGGAGACCACGTGGTGGAAGAACATCGTCAACAAGCAGCAGCAGAGGATGCAGGGCTTGGCCAGCTCAACTAGCAGCCTGCAACGGTCGCCTGGGCTGGAGACTGCGGGCAGCAGGGCAGCTGCAGCTGCCGGCTGGCGCAGCGACAGCCTCAGCAGTACGGCAGGTGCCGCTCCGGAACCGGCGGGCGCCGCCGCCGCCGTGACCTGCCTGTGCTGTAACGCGCAGCACGACGTCGTGCCGCCGTACATTAGTCACGGGCACGACAGGCACGTGCTGGCGCTGCCGGACGGGTCGGGGCACGTGTGCGAGCTGTGCAGCACGTGGATCTGCGAGCGCTGCGGGAAGATGGAGTACGCGGACGGCAGGTCGGGCAGCCCGGGCATGTGGCTGATGTCGGGCTGCACGCACTCACAGAAGTGCCGCAAGGCGGGCGGCGGCGGGTGGAGCATCCAGCGCGGGCCGGTGGTGGCACGTGCCGAAGACGCGACGCGTGCGCACTGTGCCACGTGCCGGCCGGGGCTGCTGGCGTTACGGCAGGTGGAGCAGCGCCGCGGCGGGCCGCTGCAGGAGCGGAAGGGGCAGCAGCAGCAGCAGGTTGGGGGCCAGCCGGGGGTGGGGGACAAGGGGAAACCTGCGACCAAGGGTAAGGGTTTCGGGGCGGCTGTCGAGCGGCAGGCAACTGGGGTGACCAACAAGCTGGCCGATGCGGGCTGCGTGGTGATGTAAACCTATACTTGAGGTGCTGGTAGCCAGGGGCTGTTATTTACGTGTTGTTGTCTGAAATTGCGGGCGCCTGTCTCATGGGGCTCACGCAGTCCTTGTGAAGGTAAAGGCGTCAGCGCGTCACGTAAGGCGTGCAACGCCGCAATAAAATGGTACGGCTGCCTCTGGTGGACCTGTGCACTGCAGGCTTGTCTTATTGAACGTGGCGGATGCAGGAGCATGTCATTGCGGGGCTGCCGTGCTGGGTAGCCAGACAGGTGGTGGCAAGGGAGGTGGCAGTAATCGGTACCGTAATACACTGCTGGACTGCTGCCCTAATGTCCCGTCGTCGTCGGAAGAGTGGCACGACCTGGCACCGCGCGATCAAACCCCTGTACATTATGTACCAGTAACAGAATCATGTCCACCAGGTTACCGTACGCGGCGCACCGGTAGAGACGATGTTAGCACACTGGCGGTATGCTGGGGATGGCGCTGTATCATGCATGTCCGCAGCAGGTCCGCCTTGCACCTGGTTGGTTGAGCGCACGCCTGGCCAGATTGGCATGCTTCGCTTCACACCATGTGACAACGGTATGGCTCTTTGTTACTGAACTCTGCACCTGTCTGCACTGCCAGCTGACGTGTCACCGCGATACTGCGAGTTACGCAAGGCCTAAACCTCAGGCGTCAGGCATGTGTGGCACTTGTGCTGCAGGATGGGGTGCTGCTGCGAGCTGCTTTTGGCATTTTATGTTACAATCCAGGTGGTGTGGCCACACGATCCTTACTGGTCCCGACCACACCTATCAGGAAAGGCGAATCAACGGAGTCGTATAATGTGAATAGCACTGTTCATGTATGAGCGCACTGCAGCACTCAAGGTAGTGTCAACTCTTGTACTAGTATACCATCACCTCCCAGCCTCTAATGTACATAGTGCCTTAGTGTTGCTTGCCTATAATACACACGACCTCGTATGATTGGGGTTGCTTTGAAGGATTAAGGCGCTCAGGTGCTCAGGCGCTGGTCGGTAGTGATCTGCGCCCTTCAAGACGCAGGGCCAGGGGACCGCAGGGTGGCCGGCGGCGCAAAAGGCTGTCACGGTAACCCCCGAAGGCCACGACGCACCAGCGTTTGGCGTCGACAACTGGAGTGAAGGTGCTGCACTGTGGCTATTGCCGGAAACGATTGTGGACGAACGTAGCATGGCTACGACTGGGCAAAAGTCGTGTAACCTCGCCTTTGCGGCCTGTACCTTGTTTGGTATGGCGCATACCATAATCTGTTACACGCCCTCCCCGGCTCACAGCCGGGCAGTGCAAGCGTGCCACAGCGCTCCGCCAACGTACAGCCGAAGTGCTTTGCATTGCCGCCTCGCTTCGCTAACCTAGCAAATTCGCCGATGGTGTTATGAAGGTGTCCAGGAATACCCTGAATCACTGAAAGATGGGGGCTGCTGCAGCACCGTGTGGCTGCTGCCTAAACAGCGCCAGAATGTTCGTCAGTGGTGGCTGGAGCTTTGCCGCCGCCACCAGATCTTATCCCATGCCACACAGCAACGTGCCACCGCCGTACATCAGCCCACATGGCACGTGCCACCGAAGCAGGCGCCCTGTCCTAGCCCAAGTCATGCACAAAGTAAGAAAACACAATACACGCACGCATTAGTCGGCGGTCCGTCATGAATTCGACGGAGCGCAGTTCCCCCGGTCACCACCTGTCCGCCGTCCCGCACTCCAACCCCAGTGCGTGAACGCCCTTACTCACCGCCCCCAACCGCCGAAGCCACGGACCAGCACGCAGCGCCCAGCTGCTAACGACGGCGTACACACACAGGAGTCCCCGCTGCCGCCGCCCTCCCCATCTGTCTGCCTGGCATGTCCTGACGGCTTGCGGTACTTCGTGCCTCCACCCTTTCCGCTGCTGCACCGTTCCTCTTCACCTCCTGCTGTCGCTGCTGCTGCCGCCTCCCATTGCTCCTTCGTGCTGCTCCGCGCTCCCCGTCGTACCAGCGCAGCGCTTTACCGGAACTCCTCCTCCAGCAGGCGGAAGCGCTCGTGCAGCTCGTCGTACACGGCGCGCAGCTTCCGCCGCACAGTGTCCTCGCCCTCCGCCGGGTCCTCGAACTTCTGGGACGTCAGCTGCAGTGGTGCAACGGAGTTGTGGGCACAGCACATAGGCAGTGAGTAGGTAAGGAAGCGCGACAGAGTTCAGCCTGGACGCTGCTCGCACAGATTGTATTTGGACTTCCGGTGCGTGTTACTGGAATGGGCCTCGGCGCCAAGAGGCAATGACAGCACAAGCAGTAGCCTGCGGTACATCAAGCGTTGGCAGGCAGTGCAAGGAAGCAGGAAGCTGTACGACTCGTGCATGTCGACGCACCTTGTACAGCGTGTCGCCCATGCGCTGCTTGATGACGTTGAGCGTGATCTTGGCGCCCTCGGCGTTGCCGCCGGCCGTCTTCTCGATGGCGGCGGTGGCCAGGCGGTGGAAGGTGGAGATGTTGCGCATCATCTCCACGCTCTTGTAGAAGGGGCAGTACTTGTCGTACTTGGTGAACGAGTTCTGCTGCAGGTAGTCGTCCTTGATGAACCTGTGCGGGGCGCAGGGTGACACATGAACTCGTCGACCCAGGGTACTTCTAGCCGTTGAAGATGCCTGCTGACTGTCGGACTGGTTGTTGCAGCACTCGACACACAAACCGTGTACTCATTTAGTGTTATGGGGTCAGCCGCGAGCAACTTCACTGTGCACCCCCGACCCCCCCCCCCCCCCCCCCCTGCCGTCT
>VFQN01002163.1_pt1 | contig 31145 bp, 51 predicted proteins | sample 3512371 | NCBI WGS metagenome assembly VFQN01 (sample SAMN10412370, study PRJNA504923) | tailings metagenome | isolation source: Replicate 2 from Balatoc abandoned mine | place: Philippines: Itogon, Benguet | collected 2017-08-28 | reverse complement strand
CTCGCTTCGTTACTGCATCTCTAGTCGCATTTGCATCACACGCCACACGTTCTTTGTTTCCGCCGTTCACTGACGTTTCCCTCTTGCCCTTGTGTTCCCTCCACTCTGCCGCGATGCTCTGGTTAGGTGAGTTTGGGTTTAACTAGGTGTGCTATGTGCTGGCTACGCGTCTGGTTGAGGGCCGGGGTCGGGAAACCTAGTGCACGCACGCGCATCATGTCAGCTCAGCCGTCAGCCGCTAGCCCTTCCGACTCATTGCCAACGACCTACTGCTTTAGACTACGCCACTCTTACTCTATGGAGCCTACGCGCCGGCCAGCCTGCCGGCGCGCGCTGTGGGAGCTGGAGCGGAAGGCGCACCACAACTGCAGTGGGTCGACTTCCTCCCGACCGTACTGCTATTACTACTCCTACCACTACCACCACCTCGCGTTACTAGTACTTTGTTCCCCCCTTTCCACCCACCCGCACTTCGCTGGACAGCAGCAGGCGCGCCCGTGTCCACGCGTCCCGCATGGCGAACGCCTCGGCGCGCTGCTGCTCCGCCAGCGCCACCGCCCGCCGGCAGCGCCCCACCTCCGCCTCCATATCGGACACACGGATGGCGGCCTGCGCGGCAGCAGTTGTACGGCAGGCGCGCGTACGCGTGTGTCAGGTGTGCACGTGTACTGGAGCGCGGCAGGTGGCGGTGTGCAGTTGTGCACCGCAGAACGGCGACAATCACAGGCGTAAGGGAGCAAGGATGACACACAACCCTCAAGCTCCTGGCCGTCCTACGCATGTGCTGAACGCACCCAGTGATCCACCTAGCCACCCTCCCGCCCACCCGCCCGCATGCAGACACCTTTACCGTCACCGTTACCGTTACCGGCGCATGTCACAGCGCACCTGCTCCACCTCCTGCTGCTGCGCCTCCACACGCGCCGCCAGCTCGTCGCGCTCAGCGGACAGCGCGTCCAGCTCCGCCTGCAACACGTTGGCGGCGAACTTCATGAGGCACAACGTGGCAGCAAGCGCATGCTGAAGCATCACCTTTACCAGGCATTTGGTCGTTTGGAATGTGCAAGCCGTTTAGCACGGTATGCGGGAGCCCCAGTGTGCAGGAGACGCAAACCGTCAAGGATCCCAAAGGCGCGCATGTGAAAACTGCAGGGCTGGGTAAGGGTAGCGGGGCGCTGGGGCTGGAGGCAGCAGTGGGGAAGCCGTAACCCCAACCCAGACCACCTCTGCCGCCCGTCGCAGCCCCATCTCGGCGTCGCGGTCCAGGTGCGCCTTGTCCGCCGCCTGGCGCGCAGCCTGCGGCCAACGGTTGACAACCAACCGTCAGCGGTCAACGGTTGACCGTACAGCGGGTGCCTGGTAACGGGTGTGTCTAGCTGCAGCTTGGCTGCGCTCACCGCGCTGGACGCGGTCAGGGAGTCATCCTGTAGCTCATCCCGCCCGCCGGTTGGACCAGAGGGCACACAAAAGGCCTTGCACAGTACGCATATACTCTTGTTCCGCACGTCACGTGCATACCGCAGCCGTGTACGTCCCGTGTCTTGTTGCCCACCTGCATCTGGTCCATGAGGGTGTGGGCCTGGCGGCGGGAGGCGGCCAGCTGCGCGGCCAGGTCGGCGTGGGCCTGGGGGCGTGAGGGAAGATTGGGGAGGAGGGGGAGGAAGGGTTCGGAGGAAAGGAGCAGGGTCAGGTAGCCTGAATGAATGGGTGTGACGTTGCGAGGAACGGGTTGCTTAGCAAGCTGCCTCAGCGCAAGTCATCCCAACCCCCAAAGGAGAAGGGCAAGTGGCTGGGATTGGTGAGGGAGAAGGGCCACGTAGCGTTGTTGTACCTCAAGCTTTGGAGCCTGGGTAGGGGGTCATGGGTTGATGCAGCAGCGCGATAAGCTATGCACGCAATTATTTAAACACTGCAACCCTTGCAGAAAACAGCTTTCCAGGATGGCTCCAGCACACGCATGGTCAAGCGCCATCTATAAAGCTAGCCCGCAATGAGTTTTTCACGTGTCGTGCACGCGTACAGCACAACCTGTCCCCAGCCGCGCTGCGCAATCTGTGCTGCCGAATGCCCTATGTGTATATGCCGTGTGCGCCCCGCGTCACCTTCTTGAGCAGCTCGTGGTCTGCCTCCATGGCCTGGTGCTTGGGCAGCAGCTCCTCCCAGCGGGCCTGTGGGGGGGAAGGGGAGAAGACAAACGGGAGAAACGGGGTAGCAGCAAGGCCTCCATTTGCACACTGCACAGAGCATCCCCAGTCCTCTACGCCTCCTCCATCATCTTCCTGCACTTCAGTCTCCCCCATCGGGTCGCCCTCGGCCACAGGCGCTGCTGGCAGGCGTGCTCCAAGACCCCTCCACCCACCGTGAGGCACACCAGCAGCGCGTCCCTGCACTCCCGTGCTCTGAGGCCTCTCTGCACGGTCACACCCGCCCTAAGTCCTGAAAACTACTACCATGTACCTCCGTTGCTCTTCCCCCTCCCCCCTCGCCCCCCCCCCTACCGTGAGCTCCACTAGCAGCGCGTCCCGCCGCTCCAGCTCCGTGAGCCTGCCCCGCATGGCCGCCGCCTCCTCGCTCAGCCGCCCGTGCGTGGCCACCAGCGCCTCGTGGGCGGACAGCAGCGAGGCGTGCTCCTGGGGGGGTTGAGGAGGGGGGCAATCGCGGGGAAGGGAGCTTCACTTAGCGTGGCCAACAGCGCCGCGTTGAGCGCACGGTAGGGAGGCGTGCTTCTTTGAGGGTTAAGGCAGAGGTAACAAGCCTTGATTACGGGGGGCGTACTTCGCATAGGAGTGGGGCGCCGGGAACGCAGGGACAACAAAGTGCAAGGGTCGCTGTTGATCCACATGGGGAACATTTCCACGAAAGGACGAGGGTGTAATTGCGGCACCATGCCAATTTAACCGGCACGTTGGGATGCCAGACAGGACAGCCGGCCACCCAGGGCAGCTAGCCTTCACCTGCCGGCGCCCAGTCTCCTCCCCCCAGCAGTCTCCATCCCGCCCTCTCCTTTTCCCTAACCCGTCCCCGCCACCCCGCCACCCCCCTGCTCCCCCGGGCACCCACCGGCTCCAGCACCGTGAGCCGCTTGGTCGCCGCCCTGCCCGCCAGCACCTCCTGCGCCTCCTCCGCCACCTGCTGCTGCAGCTGAGATGCCTGGGGGCCAGGGCGGGTCGGATGGGGTCGGGTGGGGCGGGGGCAAGGTCTTGGCAAGACAGGTAGGGGATTGGATGGGTGTGGACCCAGCGAGGCGTCCTTCAGCATCTGGCCGGCAGAGAGCCAGAAAGCAGGTTGAAGCGGCAGCACCCGCACCTAGGCAACAGCACCTTCGTCATAACCCTGAGCCCGGTGACCCCTGACCCAACCGCCGGCCCGACCCCGCCCACCGTCGCCTGCGCCACGTCCCGCTCCGCCTCCGCCTCCCGCGCCCTCCTGGCCGCGTCCTCCCCGTCCAGCGTGGCCTGCACCAGCTGCGAGCGCAGCGCCGCCACGGCCGCCTCCAGCCGCCCGGCCTTGTCGCGCAGGGACTGGGGGCGAGGAAGGTGGACAGGGTTCAGGGGCCGCACGCTGCAGCGTCTTTTCAGCAAAACGGAAAGCGCGCTCTGCATCAACAGCAAAAGTGTGTGGGGTCTACGGGAAGGCTGGGATGGACTTGATGCAAGCCGGGGGTGGCCGTGGCTAAAGCAACAACGCAACACGGGCGCCCAAGCTCTCCACGTACACGTCAATGGCATTTAAGATCTTCGCAGCACGCTGCTCAGTGTAGGCGGAGTGCAGGGTGGCGGGCCCCCGCAACGCGGGACTCCAGCAAAATGCTTTTTACGCGTATCCCACCCACCAGCCCGCGTTTCGCCCTGCCTTGACCCCCTCCACCCAGCTCCGCCCTCACCCCTCCACCCACCTCCGCCACGTTGTTGGCCGCCTCCAGCTGCGCCGTGAGCCCCCGCGCCTCCAGCGTCTTGTCCGCCACCTCCCGCTCGGCGCTGGCGGCGCGCAGGCTGGTGTCGGCCAGCGCCACCTGCGGAGGAGGTGACGTACATGCGAGGTGTCTCAGTGATGCCTCAGTCGATGCTCCAGTCCAGCCAAGAGGGTGGGCAGGGGATGGGAAGGTACAGGCGGACGAACCGCGGACAGGAAGGACACCTAGGTGAGCGGGTCTGATCGCGCATGCCTGGCCGCTTGCCTTGAGCTGCCGCAGCGCGTGCGCCGCCTGCGCGCGTGTGTCCGCCACGCAGCACCGCGCCTGCTCCACCTTCCAGTTCACCGCCTGGAGCCGCTCTGGGGGCAAAAGAGGGTTCTGCGTTCAGATGCCCATGTACGACGTACGAAAACTGGACCACAGCCGAACCAGGAATAGAGCGGTACTTGTGTGACGTGCACTGAAGGGCACGTGACAGGGCCTGTATTACAAATTGAGTTCAGGCAGAAGTGTAAAGGGCCCGGGGACCAGTACCGTAAGTGCAACCACCGCTTGTGAACGCCAACCGCCCACGGCTTCTCTCCCGCGCGTCTCTACCTGTTGTCCGCCTGTGTGCCGCCCTCTCCCTAGCAAGCTGCTGCTCCAGGGTCGCCAGGCCGCCCTGCGGGTTGTGGCGGGTCGTAGGGTTTCTCAACACGAGCTACTGCAAGCGCGGCAGGGTCCTCAGGAAAGGGGCAACACGCCGGGTAGGCTCAGTAGGCAGTATTCAGTCCTAGACGAAGGCAGCGCAGTGCCGGCGCCTATTCCCCACACTCCCTGCCCGGCAGCGTTTGTGCTTTAACACCAGTAATCACACAGACATGTGATCCGGCGTTGGTGCAAGCAGTACGCCCCAACCCCACAATGCCCTGCCCCACCCCCCCTAGACACTCACCGTGCTTGCGTTTGCCAGGTCCTGTGCCGCCGCAGACAGCCGGCTGAGACGGTCTACCTCCGCCACCGCCTCCTCCGCCCTCTTCCTGCATGCGCCAAAGCACAGCACAGCACTCCTGTACTACCAGCGGTACATTGGAGCATTTACACATGGGCACAGTCATAGGCACTGCCCGCGAGGGCAGGTAGCCCCCCGTTGCAGCTGAACTGTGACCTGCGCGCCGCAACCCCTCCAGCATGGCCCGCAGCCGCCTCCCTCGGCCCTGCGTAGCTTCGCTGTTCTCTGCACCGCCACCAGCACGACGAGCGCCATTCTCCCTGGCCTGAACCCCAACACACCACCAAGCGCCCCTGCCCCACCTGTGCAGCTCCACCGTGCCCTGCACCCCCGCCAGCATGACCCGCAGCTGCCCCGCCACCGCGCGCTCCTGCGCACAGCCCATCTGCGACAGCGCCAGAGCCGAGCGGGCGGCCGCCAGCTGGGGCCCCAGGTCGTCGGGCGCCTGCAGGGACTGCACGGCCGGGGGAGGAGGTGGCGAGCCAAGGGGAGGGGTAAGGCACGTGTCAGCAGGCCAGGCAGGCACGGGCGTTGCAGGGTGGGTTGTGGGGTGGCACGCGAGCGGTTGCGTGGCGTTAGCAAGAGCCGCCGGGACACTGGTGCATGTTGGAGGGCAGTGCGGGGCCAGGCGGTGGGGTAAGGGAGGGGTTGGGAGGGGCGGGTGCTGCATGGTGGGTTCCGGGGTGGCGACGCAGGGTTGAGCCAAAGGCGGCCTGGTTGGCAAGCTGTTGCGGCTTGTGGTGGGACGTGGGAGTTCTGGGCGTAAGCAGCTGATGTGGACGCACGCCTGGCTGCCAGGTGCTTGTGCTGCGCACAGGAAAATGCCGGTGTCGGCCCTGTGCTGCAAACGCCCAGCCCCCCAGCCTTCCCAGCCACCCAGCCCCCCAGGCCGCGGCCCACCCTCTTGAGCTCCGCGATCTCCGTCTCCATCTTGGCCTGCAGCCAGCAGTCCATCGGGTGTCCAGTCAGGCAGGCAGACAGCTTGCGGCACCACACGCCACCGTATCCCCGTACCACATCCTACTACACACTATTGTCTGTACCAACGCTACCGGTAGCTTGCTGTCGCTGCCTAAGCTCAGTCACACACCCAGCCATGTCCACCCGGCTTTTCGGCCCTTTTGGTATCCCTCCCACCCTGTCACCCTTTACCCAGTCATCCGCATACCCCATCGATGGCTCTGCTGACTGCGTCCGCCGTCGCACCGCCGATCATCCCCACCCCAACTGCCACCAGCGCCCCTCCCAGCCGTGCTGCCCTCCACTCATATGAATGCTCAACAACGTCTCCTCGCATTTGCCAATACAACCCCCCACGCCCGCCGTGGCTGCCCCCGCCCGCACCTTGAGCTCCGCGTGGTGCTGCTCGTACTCCGCCGCCAGCTGCCGCAGCTCGCCCCGCAGCGCCACCGCGCCGCCGCGCTCCGCCGCCGCCGCGCCCTCCGCCACGCTGGCGCGGACCAGTGCCGCGCTCACCTCCGAGCCGCGCTCAGCAAGCAGCCTAATGGAAGAGGCGATGGTAGCAGCATGCGGATACGTGCGGCTAGGGCACGAACAAGGAGCCACCGCGCCGAGGATGACTGGCTCTCCCTACCCCCGACTACTGGCACGGCACCACAGCGGCACAGCTGCCGGTTGTGACCTTGCATGGCGGATAGCAACTGTCGCTCCCTGCGCTTTGCCTACGTGTCTTCAGCCCTAGTCCTCTCACCAGCCCCATGCACACAGACACCGTGTACCTCTGACGAACTCCTCAGCCTTCCGCAGCGGTACATGCAGCCCGGAGGCTGCCCCCAAGGCAGCCCGGAACCACAGGATTCCCCCATCCCGGTTTGACGCCGCCTCCCTTACGCCTTACCCGAACCTGCCTCCACTAAGCAGTAACCCACACCGCCTCCCCCGCCGCACCTGTCGCGCTCCGCCAGCTGCCGCCGCAGCCCTTCCGCCTCCCTCCGCGCCTCCTTCGCCCGCGCCACCTCCCGCTGCGCGCGCGCCGCCTCCACCTCCGCCCGCGCGCCAAGGCTTTCCCGCGCGTGCTCCGCGGCGCCCACCAGGTTGCGCAGCAGCAGCCGCAGGCCTGACACGTTGCCCGCGGCAGCCAACGCTGTGATCTGCGATGAAGGAGGTAGGGGTGTTGTGAGGAGCGGAAGACGTACGTTTGGCAGCGATGGTGTAGGTCGTTTACGTCGTGCTACTTTTTGCAACCCAATGTCGAGTTTAGATCGGACGGAGGGCAGCTAGGCTCCACTCGGCGCTTGCCTGCATACGTGCCATGGCCTGAGAACAGTCCATGTGCCCTGGGACGGGCATCTTGCAGCATGTTTATGGTACAGCCCACTGGTAAATGGATCACGAGACTTGCCGGCCCCACCTTCTCCACATCGTCCGTGGTGTTGAGGGACAGCAGCTCCGTGCCGGGCGGCAGCAGCAGGCCCGGGGCCCCTGGCCCAGCCTCCTCCTGCTGCTGCTCCTGCCTCCCCTGCTGCTGCTCCCGCTCGTACGCCAGCTCATGGTGGTACGGCTGTGGCTGCTGCTGCTGCTGTAACCCATGTCCCCCCATGACGGCATCCAGCGCCCCCTGCACGGCCCTGGCGTCGCGCAGCTCCTCCACGTCCGGCAGCGCGGAACCCCGCGCCAGCTGCCCCTCCACCCCCGTCACGAAGGCCAGCATGCGGTCCGCCAGCGGCACCTCCGGCCCGCTGCCCGCCGCCAGCGCCGCCAGCCGCCGCCGCTCCGAAACCACGGTGCGGAAGAAGGCGGCGGCGGCGCCCGATAGCGCGGCGTGCAGGGCGCGCACCTGGTGCTCCGGCACGCCGCGGGCGCGCAGCGTGGCGCGGTCCACGCCCAGGGCCTCCATGGCGCTGGCGGCAGCTGCGCGCCCTCCATTACGCAGCTCCGGGGTGCGATTACCGCTACCACTGCCAGCGCCCCTGATACCGCTGCTGGTGCTCAAGCTGCTGGCTGGCCCAGTGCCGCTGGTTGAGTAGGATACCAGCCCACCTGGGCCGAAGCCGGGCCAGGTGCCAGGAGCACCCCGCTCGCCGCGCTGCAGCGGTGGCGGGTCCAGGCCGGGGTCGGCGCCCAGCGCCCAGCCCAGGCCCTCCAGCCCCTGCAGCCCCTGCTCCCACAGCCCGCCCTGCTGCTGCAGCGCCCCAAGCCGCTGCGGGTCCAGCATCGCGGGCAGAGCCTGTCCAGCGCCCCACCCCAACCGCTCCCACTGCAGCTGCTGCTTCTCCTGCCCCGGCGATCCCGGTGCCAGCCCGGCTCGGTGCTGCTGCAGTTGCTCCAGTTGCTGCAGCTGCTGCGCCATCTCCGTGTCAGCGCCCCCGCCCCCGCCCCCGCCCCCGCCCGCGGCCATGTCTGGCGCCAGGGGGGCCAGCAGCGCCAGGTAGCGCTCCACCAGCGCCTCCTGCGCAGCGCCCAGGTCTCCGCCAAGGGACCTGCGCCAGGAGCGGAGGACAGCAGCAGGGCGGGGAATCACACGTGTAGGAGCACACGTTACGGCACGGGTGGTACGGATGCAGTGCCAGCAGTGTGGGAGGTGCGGCGGAGCAGCGGGGTTGGTCGGATGGTCTGGCGATTTGGGTCGCACGGAAGGGCAAGTGGTGCAGAGTTTAGAGGTGTGCCAAGGCACAGGGCGAGCCGTTGTGGGTAGCGGACGTGCTGTGCCGTCAGCTCAGGCGGGCGGGGACCGTTAGGCGGGAAGATTGAGGCCTGACATACCGTATTGGAGGTACAGGCCGTGCGTTGGTGCGCCTTGCCAGAGATCGTGCGCGGCACTTGCAGGAAGTTTGTGTGCGCTGGTATTTATCTCAGCTGCCTGTACCCGGGCTTACACATTGGTCGCGGCGCCGTGCAGCAGCGGCACCAGCAGCGGCACCTCCCCTCCACTGACTCCGCTGCCTCCCACTCTTGGCGTGTCCGTGCTGGGCCCGGAATTGCGCAGGGGCACCTTAAGCGTTGTTGTCTGCTGCTTTGGGACCTTGCCTCTGCCCACGTGGATGGACATTTCTGGTTGACTGGGGAGGCCCTCCTGTTAAGAGGCCTAGTGGGGTACTGCGGAAGTGGGTTGACCCCGGCATTTGCGTATCATGCTGGCTCGCAGGCGTGGGTAGGGCGAGTATGGCTGAGGTTCCATACGTGCAACTTAGTTATGCCAGCCGGAGCGCCGGAGCGGTGCTCTGGCCCCCGGCAGACGGGCGCATGTCGCGCGAAGCTCCACAGCGTCCGAGGCTAAAGGTTACGGCCTACCCCTAAAAGGCATATCAGGCTACTTCTTTGGTTCTCATGTGTAATATGCCTATGCAACTGGTTAAGGCCATACAGGGAGTCCCAACCGGCGACGCATGCTCGCAAGTCGCGGGTAGGCGGACCAATTTCACACGTAAGGAACAGAAAACAGGGGCGTAACTGATTCTACCTGGCGGACCTGAAACGTCAGCACCGGGGCCATGAGCCAGGGAAACGAACCCCAAACCACCTCTCTCAAAACAAGCGCAGACCGGTAGAAAGGTTGCAGCATTCAATGCTAGGCATATCATTCTATTACATGTAGCTGAAGGTCATCGGTCCAACTTTAACTTTTCCTTGTTAACAGGAGTCAGCTTCTAGCTTTTCCTTCGTGCTGGACACCGCGTGCAGTTCGCCCTACCAATACCGCTGTGACTAAGCAAGCTTCAAACTTCGCTCTATCAGCAACTGAGAAGGTCAGCGCAGCGCGCGTGGCAGCAGCTGAGGCTGTGCGCCAGAGCGGGGGTCCGCAGGCGCCTCACCGGGGACAGGCTACTTAGTATTCTATAAAGGTGAAGCTCACAAAGCTGTTGCATTGCTTGCATCGCTCAATCTTGGAAGCAGGGACTCCCCTCAACTGCCTGGCACGGGTCCCAAGCCCCCTGCAGTGCCCAGGAGGCCGCGTATGGCCTAGTGGACCAGCCATCAGAAGCACAACGCCTAGCCATACAACGCGTAATGCAAAGCACGCCTGCCCCACGCTCATGCCAAAACCCCACAGGCTCCACAGCACCAGCTGTACTACGGCAGCAGCAGTCAACATGCAAATACAATGTACATGCGCCAGGGCCTCTGGCATAGCCATGCGCATAGCCATCTTCTGCCATGTGGCTATCGGCGTGGCCCTTATCGTGTTCGGATGTTCAGTCCAAAACCCGCCAAAGGACTTTGCTCCTGTAATGGTGGGTTGGTGAGGCGGGGCCCGGGGCCGGGGCGGGCCACGGCGGAGGCCTGCAGAACGCCGGAACTTGGATACTTGGGGTACGAATGCATTAAGCCTTTCGAGCCCAAAGGCCAGGAAGTCATACTTCGGGACAAGGTCATGCATGTTGCGCCTGCATGGTGTTGGGGTGCAGCATACTGGTAGGCCATACGGGCCACCCATTTGTGTACTGGGTGCCCGAGGCCCGGCACATCGTCCTGTGGGCAGTGCCCCATAAACAGCTCGGCGGGCCTCATGCACCCCCCCACCCCCCTTCAAAACTGATATCTCATCAGTTGCATGGGCCGTGCAGGGTAATATAGCGACTGCAAGCGTGACACCCGTACTCCCGGGAAGCAGTCCATCGGAGTTTGCATTGTCTACCGTACTACAAGCACAAGCACTGGTCCTGCTCCCGCTAGCTAGCCAGGGTGTGCTGGTGGCTGTCATCGGCACGCATGCTGTCGTGCACACGCTTGTCCACTTCCCCCAGTCATACCCGGCTTTACCCCTCTTTCGGACTCCACCACCCCCACCTCCCTCCAGTTCGTGATCCTGGGCACGCTGAACCTGTTTTCCTCGCTGCTGGGCTTCTGGGGCAGCTACCACAAGGTGGGGCAGGGGGGGCGGCGGCCGGGCCGAAGCACAGGAAGGGGGGGTCGCCTACAGCATATGTAGTCACGAGGCAGCCCCGCGCGCCGCGGGAAGAGCAGCATGTTACCACAGGCGGGCTCGCCGGGGTATCGGGGCTGATGCTGGCACCAGCAACTGCCCACGTTATAACAGGCCAAGAGCACTACCCTTGTGGAGGGGTACATTGTGCACTGCCCGCGGCACTTGCTTACCCTGCCAGAGCTCTTCCCCCTCACCACCCTGCGCTGTCTCTTGTGCCCTCGCCCCCACCCCATGTCCGGCGCAGAAGCGCGTGCTGGTGGGCTTCCTGGTGTGCGGCGGCTTCTCGGTGCTGCTGCAGATAGCGCTGGAGCTGGCGCTGCTGTTCGCCTTCGACGACGTGCTCAAACAGGCGAGGGACAGACGGCGCGCTCATGCACACGCACATTGTGCTTTGGGCAGCACGACGGAGCGCCAGCCACCTGCGGTGCAGAGCGGGGCACCGCTTCTTTAAGAGGGTGTCTTGTAGTGGTCCCACGCTGGGACGTCCAAGCGTTCCGGTCGTAGGTCCCCACTCAGGGCTCCTTACCTTCAGGCCCGAGTTGCGCTACCATGGAACGTTTCGTCACAGGCAGCTTCCGGGGAGCGTTACAGCAGAGAGCTTGTCCAGTCCCACGCTCTGTGCTCCGATCGACGGTACGGTGACCTCTGTGGCCTCCTCTGGCCCGTGTCCCCTGGCCTTCCTGACTGCAGGTTGAGAAGAAGCCGGCCGAGAGCGAGGACATGAGCAAGTACAACCGCGTGGCGCACCAGCTCAACCTGTCGCGCTGGGTGCTGCTGGGCTTCATCTGCGTCGAGGTGTTCACCATCGTAATGGCGGTGCTGCTGCGCTTCGTGATCAAGGAGGAGCAGCCGTACGACGCATTCTCCGAGCAGACCACGGAGCAGCGCAACACCACGCTGTCCAACCTGGCGCGCGACATCGAGAAGTTCGCCAGCCGGTCAAAGGCAAGTCCACGCGGGGCTGGGAGCGGGAGTGGGGGATGAGAGGCTGGGTCGCTTGGAAACAGGGGGGTTGGGGAACGGAAGTTAAGTCGAGCGGCAAGATGGAAAGGGTGTGGAGGCCATCGGTTTGTCCGCGGGGTTGTGGGAAGTCGCTCGCTGGGTAATCGGGAGGCAGGGTAAGTTGGTTAGGCTGCATGGGTTGCGCGTGGGCAGGGACAGGGGCCAACTCCTGAGGCAGGTGGTGCGGTATGGGGAAGCGGCGCCGATGGCGTCCTATTGCCTCTCGTGGTTCGTTCCGGTGACTGACGCCCATCCCGTTGCCGCATGTTGCTGCTGGTGGTGCGCCGCGCAGAGCATGGGGGAACGAGCGTACGACAAGATCCGAAACAAGATGAGCGCCAAGTACGGCAACTACTCGCACGAAGGCGACTGGCGCAGCAAGACCAACTTGAGCTGGAAATGAGGGCGCACCCTGACGCGCGGCAGAGCCTCCGCATGTCTGTGGCGTGCGCGTGGCATGCCGTCCCATGGCCGCCTGCTGGCATAGCGGCGTGGCCGCGTCGTATGTTCGCTTGCATTGAAAACTGGTACCCTGCACGACAGATGAAGCGATCAGGGACAAGAGGGAGGAGCGCGCGTGGGGGGCTCATTATGAAGTAACCTTCAGGGGAACACGGCATTTGTGAACTGCACAGGTGGCTGAGGCGTGACGAGCACCTTGAGCGCGGTTGAGACGATGTACACAATACCGGTACTAACAATGCAATAACTCGTGATGACATGTTCTGGGGGCGTAGGATGGCGACGGTTAAGCGTTGAAAGAGGTTCAGGGCTGAATACTGAGTCTGCCCGCTGAAGGCCATAACTACTAGAATAGGGTGACACGTTGCATGTGGACAAGGTGGGGTATGCCAGTCTGGGATGTATGACAACCTTGGCGCCGCCAGGGGCGTGAGCCCAGGGCATTTCCGTCACGTGGACCGAGGTCAGTCGCTCTGCGTGTACGCCATGTAGCGCTGCCCAGTTGCGGCTAGATGCCAAGCGCAACAAAACGTATTGCCCAAGGTCCACACGGCCAACAGTTGTTGGACATGTGTGGCCCCTGCCCGGAGAAGCCTTGCTTAAATCCAACCCCGGGTTAACCCGGCACGAGCAAATTGCCAAATGTCATGTGAGTGTGGTCCAAAGCCCAAACGCCCTCCTGAGGAGCTGAGGGCACTGTACAACGCACCACTTGTTCCCTTTTTTGAGCATAGCGTGTTCAGCGTCATGAGGGCCTTGTTGCTCCCGTCCGGTCTTGGCCTAGTAGTCCTGGCGCAGCAGCTCCCAGGCCTTTCCCGTTCCACAGGTCACCCCATTAACCACCACCAGCAGGTCCCAGGGGGCAGCCATGTGCGTTGTACGTCACCTTCACATTCCCGTGTTATGCCTGCATTGCTCGGTGAACGTATCCCTGTGGGCCTGGCCAATCACGATTCAGCACAGCTACCTGGCGAGCCGTATCTACGGCTTGAAAATTGCCTGACGGTGGTGCCGCTTTGTATCCTTGCGTGGCACGGTGGCGTGGGTGGCCAAGATGTCCAAGGGGCACGGCCCCCGAGGGGAACCCTGAGCGCCTGAGCCACTTGCGCGCTTCGGTCAGTCGGTACGATACATTGCGACCCGCACTTGCGAACTAGTGACCCACTGGTTTGGAGCTATGGGAGTGAAGCCATCGTGTTACATCATCTCACCGGAACCTGCAACTTAGCGCTTGCACATTGCACCCATACGATACCCACAACAGAACCCATACGGCCCAACGCCACAGTAACCGAGAACGAGGTATGAATCAATAAGGCGCTGTGATACATGTAGCGTTTAGCGCGCCAAGGACGCCCAATGCGAGCAGCCAACGTCACCGCAAGCCAACTCATGCCACGTGCGTGATGAGTTGGTGCGTGATGAGTTGGTGCGTGATGAGTTGGTGTGTGTACATACATCATGTCTCCCGCTGCCAGGAGGAGGAATATCCATAGGCACGGCATCGATGCGCCTGGTCATGATACGTGAAAGGAGCAACCAGTTCTGTTTTGGCACAGCCATCCACGGGGGGCTGCAGCGGCAACTCGCCGGCCTTGCCTCCCTGTGGCGCTTCACCCACAACACGGTGGGCAGCGCCCCGCCCTGCATCCGGCACGTGCAGCACAGCCCACGACACACAGCGACGCACAGCTTGCAGGTGTCACACACGGCCAACGTCCATCCTGGGCAACTGCACGCCCAGCCCAACCAACACCATCCATGCTGCGGAGCCTAGCCCACACACCCAGCTCCGTCGCCGTGTGCCAGGTGCCTTGCTTACCGCTGCTGCTGCTGCTGCTGCTGCTGCTGCGGACGCTGCCGTGCTGCTTCCGTCTTCGGGAAGCCCATGTAGCGCTGCTGCTGCTCACGCGCTGCTGCTGCAGGCCGCCCCCTAGCGCGGCCCTTGGCGCGGCTGCCAGTCGGCCAGGAAGGCGTCCACCCAGTCGGGCTTGTTGTAGCCTTTTGGGGCGGCGGGGTTGAAAGCGGCGGTAGGGTTGTCAGGGTCAACGCACAGGGGCAGCACCAACCGTACCTCCGTCGGGGTGGTAGCCTCGTCACCTCCCAATGTTTCTACTTCGTTTGCTCTCTAATGGACCCTTGGCTCATCGGACGCGCCCTACTCGTGCATCCCGCGTTTCGGTATGGCGGCTGGTCACACATGTCTCACCACCAACAAACGTGAGCTACAATCTTTGGGCGTACATTGCAAGCTTGTCAGTGCAAGATTTCAGTGTAATACAATGCACCACGGGCGCAGCCTAGTGCTCCTCCCACCCATAGCAGCGTCGGAATTGATGCCATCTGCCATGCCGTTTGCCAGGTGCCCTGCTACCTGCCATGCACCCGTCCATGGCCCCCCACCCCCATCTCCACTCACTCTCAACCCACAGCGCCTGGTTGCGGTCGGTCTTGTGCCTGAAGTCGGGCTGGCGGCCCTGCTTGGTGGCGCGGTTGTCGTACCAGGCGTTGGGGTTGGCCCGCAGCGCCTCCCACAGCCCCGCCTCGGCCGCGCGACGCTCCGCGCGGTCCACGCGCGGCGCGCCGCCCACACCGCCGCCGGCGCCCGCTGCGCTGCGCTGCCACTGGCCCTGCTGCCGCGCGCCCTGGCCCACGCCGTTGTTGTCCAGCGCCTTGATGCTCTGGGCGAAGATGTAGGGCCTGCGAGTGGAGGGGGGGGGTGGTGCAGGGGAAGGAATGGATGACGGATTGGGGTTATGGGGCCGGCGTGCGGTGTGGGGTGGGAGAGAGGTGCGCGAATGGCTCGGTGCATGCTCGCTGCCTGGTAAGCGTGGTGTGTGCACGTTAGTGGTTTTCCTTCTTGCGTGCGGCGTGCGTGGGGCTAACGCAAGCTGCTGCTCGGTGACTGTAGACGCCTAGCGCGCCACGCGTTTGAGACAACGTGGGGGCTCTTGCCGGTGAGAGGCGGCGTCGCCTACCACCACATGCACAGGGCCTGGCGTTCCGTTGCAGGTCTCACCGGCCCCTTCGCGGGCACCCCAGGCGCCCGTTGACGCTGATCTGCTGCTTGAGGCTCAGACCCTTTAGGACATCGGCCTCACGGCCAGTGGCGCGGATCTGCACAGCGGGGCAGGGGCGAACCTTGAACACGATACATAAACGTGATGCACGACTTGATTTATTTGGACACCGGGTTCATACTGGTACCGGTACCACCCCAACATGCACGCGTCGCTGTCGGCCGACACGTGCTCGCACGGGAGTCCTGTCACAAAGCAAACAGCTCCCTAAAATGGATAGGGCGCAGTGTGCAAACTATGTGCGTGCTGTGACGCAGCGCGCTTGGTTGGCAGCTTCACCAGCCATACAAGCAATGTGGCGAACGAGCAGGCCATATCGCACAGCATCTACAGCAGCAACCGCCCTTGGACATGCCCTTCCCTCTTGCGCCTTGTGCAGCGAGGCGCAACGAATAAACATTGCTGGGGACAATAAAGTGCTCCAGAGCAGTCGGCAGGACTATTTACAGCGCGGGCATGGTTCCCGATGCCCTACGTCCCGGAACCCCGCGCTCCGGCACTGTCACGTCAGTCCGGTGCAAGGGATTTCCCGCGCCGCTTTGAAACTTACCTCCACAACGTCGTCGCCATCTGCGCCGAAGTTGTCTACGTCGATGGCGAAAACCTTCTGCGCCGTGTCCAGGTTTGTGTCCAGTTCGCGGGCGCCGGAAGCCACATAAGCTGATAACTGAACCGTCGAGGTAGGTGCACCCGTTTGCTGCGTGACCGACAAAGTGGAGGACGCCATCACCAGGAATGATGCGCGCCTGCCTTGCTGAGGCCGGGGTGCATGGTGGTTAGCGGCCTTCCGCGGAACGATGGGAAAGGTCTTCTGAACTGGTACTGTAGCGCATAGCATACTTTTGTTGCTGGCGCAGCCTTGTTGAGTAGAACTGAGGAGGCGTGAACGCAACATGGTCGATTGGTCGTGTCGCTGTCGCTGTTGTGGGTGTGCAGGGTCCTGCCGGAACAGTATGACTTGGAGCAATGATGTCAACGAGAGTGAAACAATGCACACATGCGATATGGCCGTACTGCAGCCTGATGTTTAGACAACCGTCAGCCAACCGCAACCAACTGAAAAAAGACAGCGATAGCGGGGACTCGAAGCGTACCTGCATGTATGTTGCTTTCCATCTGTGTTGTCGTGTTGTGTGCTGTTGCGGACACAGCCAGCTCCATAGCCCTGGCAAAAAACACTGGAGGGCTGAGAACCACCCATCGGCCAATTGATGCCCAGTCATTAATAGCGCATACCATCGCAGCACACACGTTGCCCGTCACACCCATTGCTTTTTGCACTTTCTAACTAGCATGCAGCAGCAACTGGGCCGTGGTCGTCTTGGGCAACAATGCGGGGGGCGACGACCTCACGTCAGCCCACCGCAGCCCTGTCAACCATGCCTTCACCACAAGCACACTGTTGATCACATGCGGCAGGCGCGGAGCGTTGCCATGCATGCGACAGGCCCGGAGCTGGCTTCGCTTGCAGAAACAGTTCAGTCGGTCGTGGGTGCTGTGACCGCAGCCACCCCGCAGCCCCTGCAGCCTGCAGTGGCAACCATCGGTGGAGATATCGCATCCCTGGCAACGCTGTCTCCTACATTGCCAGGGCTGAGCAGGCTCACGGTGCGTCGATGCAACGCCCACGCGCGCGAAAGTGGCACGCCCGGTGACTAGGCGATGAACTCACGTGTTTGCAACCAGATGCAACTTGAACCTGGCTGCATGACATATGCGCAGGCCCTGTACTACTTCCTGCTGTCCAAGCCCAACCCGTTCTGGAACATCTGGGACTTTTTCCTGGGCGCGCCGCTCACCGACGGGCGCAACAGCAACTGGAAGAGCTCTGACTTTCAGCTGCGCGAGAAGCTGGGCGGTGGCAACTTCGGGATTACGTTTGAGGGCCTTCGCCTGACGGTGCGTGAGGGGTGTTGCGGGTGCCGCGCCCACACGTGTGCTGTGCCACGGCACCCGCGCAAGCTGGCCTCCATACCCCCATGACGCCCTCGCAGTCAGTATGCCGCACGCCCTCCCCCCCTCCTTAGCTTTTGGTCAAGCACGACAGGATGACTTGCCTGGTCCGGCGCTGCCTTGCCCAGCCGGCGATGCCAGCAAGCCACATGGCACTGCCCAGGAGTCTTGTCTCATGTCCTTTGTCGCACGCCACCGTCACGCGCACGCACGGCTGTAACACATGTCAATTAGTAGCACTGGCGTATGTCTGCAATGTGTACGCGTGCAGGCGGAGGACAACGCGGTGACCGCCCGCAGCAAGCTGAGCCCGGAGCAGAAGAAGCGGCGTGTGGTGCTCAAGCGGGTCAACATGGACCGCCAGGGGGTCAGGTGGGTGGGGGTGTGCTAGGGGGGCTGGGGCTGGTCGGTCGGCAGGAAGGGGCTGGGTGGCCGCACATAGGCGGCAACTTACCTGCGAACAGATTGGCGAACGACAAATGGCTATGGCCGCTTTGGTAGTGATGCTGTGAACCCCAGCAGGAGACGCAGCTTCCGAGTGCGGGTATGGAGGGAACACACAGAGCAGTTCTGCAGGCACCACTCTCCGGTTCCGGGCATGCCACTTGCGGCAGTTACCTGTTACTGTGTAAAAGGCGTACACTACCTGGCAACGCGAGCCAGCGCACCACCACCTGTGCCGGCGTGGCGTGGTGCACGCTGCGTGCCCCGTCGCGCTCCCTTCCCATCACCCGTCCACCCCACCACCATTGACACACCCAATGGGCTGGGTCCGGGCCTGCTCTCATCCAGCCACCTGTACTTCACCCTACGAAACTGAGTCGGTCGCCTAAACCTCTGCACCCCAGCCCCCAACTCACACGGTGTGCATTCCTCCACGGCTCTTTTGCGCCCCCAGGACCGACTTCCTCAAGACCGGCACGCTGGCCAAGGGCAGCGCCGAGACGGGCATGGTGGAGGCCTACATGTGCGCCAAGGTGAAGCGCAACCCGGCGGCGCAGGCCTACTGCGCGGAGTACCTGGGGTACTTCACCAGCGGTGAGGGGGGGGAGGGGGCGGCCGGGCGGTAGTGTTGTGGGAAGGGGAGCATGGGGGTTTCCCGGAGAGCGGCGGAGCAAGTTTGATGTTGAGGGTGGGGTGCGAGAGTACAGCGGCGGTGGGTCGGAGGCGGAAACCGTCAGGGCTCGGGGACGCTTGTGGATGATTGTGATGGGGTTGGTTACAATCGTTGATAGTTGATTTGGGGCACAAAGCGCGAGGCAACAACGCACGCACAAGCCTCCGCCGTCCATCGGCCCCCTGTGATTGCCACTGTTGGAGCCTAGGGTGCATTGGTTGGAGGGTGTCTGGGTCAGTCGCCACGTGGCAGCGTAGAGTCACACCCTGTTCACCGCTTTCGGAACGTCGACCTGGTCGGGGCAGGAGCTCCAGTGGACCTCTCGTCTACGATTCCAGCCTCGCTTTCCCCCCACCCGTGCACCCCACCAGCCCCAACCTCCCCAAAAGTCCCGGCGTACTCTTGATACCAACACCTCCGGTCCCTTGCGCACACCTCCGCAGACACGTCCGAGGGCGCGTTCACCAAGGGCAGCCAGTGGCTGGTGTGGAAGTTCGAGAGCGACGCCACGCTGGGGGACGCGCTGGACGGGCGGCTGGGGCCCTTCCCCGCCTGCCTGGAGGAGTTCATGTTCCAGGTGGGGTGTGTGTGTGTGTGCGCATGTGAGTCAGCATGTGTGGGACGGGTATGCGTGAGCGGGATGCTGAACGCTCGGCTGAGGCCTAGCCACGTGTGATTCCCTGGCTGCCTACCTGCCCGCGGACTTTGGTACTCCAGGTGGCGTTAAATGGTTTAGGTAGGCGGAACACCACTGCCGAGATCCGCTTCAGGCCCGCTTGGTTCCGCGCTGTCAGCGGGCCGCCAACCTGCACCGGGTTTCCTCATCCGCCTGCCTGCACCGGGTTTACTCACGGTGCGGTGTGGTGGCGGCGGTATTGCCTTCACATGATCCGCCGCACTCCACCACCCCGTGGCCGCCATCTGCTTTCCTGCAGGGCAAGGGCGTTAACGAGGACACTCCCCAGGATAAGCGGGACATCATGGTGGGGCGGGATGGGAGGATGGGGCGAGAGGTGGATAGCGGCGAGGGTGAGGCTGAGTGGAGTGGACCAGGGGTTGGGCAGAAGCAGTTGCGGGGCCATGGCAGGCTACCGTGGTGAACGCTGGGCAGGTGCAGGGCACCTGCTGCAACTACTGGAGGGCGGGGTGGGGCGGGGCAGGGGTGGGGCTGAGGGGCGGGCGGGGGCTGCACGTGACAGGATAAAGAGGAGTGGATCTGTTGTGCGCAACCCCCGACAAGGCTGCTGTGGGATGTGCGGAGCACGGCGGGGTCAGCAGGCGCCGGGGGCTCGCCGAAGCCTGCATTAGGGACAACGAAGTCGACCGGGCCCGCAGTTCCGCGTGGGAAGGCGGAGGTCTGGGCCTTGGATTGGGAAGCAGAGCGCGGCGCAGGACGGAGCTTCGGACTGTCGCTGGCTTTGCCTATTTGCCAGCCCTCGTGCCGCCCTCAGGTTCCCCTTCTGGCTAAGGGTTACCTGTGCTGCGCCCCGCTCCGCCCTGCAGGTGATCAAGAGCATCATGCGCCAGGTGCTGACGGGCCTCAAGCGGCTGCACAGCCTGGGCATCGTGCACCGCGACATCAAGCCGGAGAACCTGCTGGTCACCGTGGACGGCCAGGTGGGGCAGGCGAGGGGGTTGCGGTACGTGTTCGGGGCTGTGTGTTACGCTGGCAGTAGGTGAACTGGCTGGTTATTGTGGACCGGCGGGATGAGATGCGTCGCTCGCTCGCCCTCCCCCTTGGGCGAACTTGGGGGAGGGAGAGGCATTGCCATGCCGTGCTGGGGTACACAAGACCGGATTGCTGGTCGTGCCCATGCCGCCATGGACCGCGTCCCCCTCTGGCCCGTCACCCACAGGTCAAGCTGATCGACTTCGGCGCCGCCGTGGACATGTGCACGGGCATCAACTTCAACCCGCTGTACGGCATGCTGGACCCGCGGTACAGCCCGCCGGAGGAGCTCGTCATGCCGCCCAGTGAGTGCGCGGTGCCGTACACGGCGCCGAGTGCCGTACGCTGTACCGAACAGCGGCTGGGCGAGCTACCTGGGCAGCAGCTGCTGCAGCAGCAGGGGTTCCAGCACGGCGCACGTCGGGGAGGCCAAAAGAAGCAGCGCTTGGCATTGAGTCGATGGGAGAGCACCGCAGTTATGGAACCAGGAACCCCTCCCCACCAACCTTACCTGGCCGTCTCTGTGTGCCTTGCTTGCGTACAAACTGCCAGCCCGCGAAGTCGCCCGAATGCTCCTGACACTGTCAGTGACAGCGAGTCAGCCACATGTCCCACGACGCCACGACATTCGTACGCCCCTTCCTCCATGCCTTTCCACCCCTCCCGCCTCGTCTCGACCCTTTCTCCCTCAACAGACTTCCCCAAGGCCCCCGCGCCCTTCTTCGCCGCCGTGCTGTCGCCCTTCGCGTGGGCGTACGGCCGGCCCGACCTGTTCGACAGCTACACCATGGGCGTGCTGCTGGTGCAGATGGCGGTGCCCGAGCTGCGCAGCCAGGCGCAGATCCGGCTGTTCAACACGGAGCTGCGGCAGTACGACAACGACCTGGAGCGGTGGCGCCTGTACAGGGTGCGTGGGGGCTGGTGTGGGAACGGGGGAAGCGAGGGGGGAAACGAGGGAGTCGAGGTTCGCGGAGCCCCCATGGGTGTCGCAGCAGGGAACATGCGTAGCTCATCACGCGTGAGGCTGGGAACTCGGCCGGGTTGTGCACGCCCTGGGGCGGACTAGCTGCCGGCATGGCTGTATATCCCAACCCAATTCCTACATCGCCGGGCTGCGCTGTGACCCGTGGGTCATGCCCTCGTTGACCCCGCCCTCCTTCGCCCCATCCCCCGCCCCCCGGCCCCCGCACCCCGGCCCCTCCTCAGGGTGGCAAGTACGACTTCTCGCTGCTGGACCGCAACAACCGCGCCGGCTGGGACCTGGCCACCAAGCTCATCACCAAGCGTGACAAACTCAACCGCGGCCGCCTGTCCGTCAGCCAGGCGCTGCGGCACCGCTTCTTCCTGCCCGAGTTCTGAGCAGCGGCCGTAGGCGGGGCAGGGGGGTCAGCAGGTAGCGGCGCAAGCAGTGCAAGCAGCATGCAGGGGGCGGCGGCGGCAGGAGCAGGAGGAGCAGCGAAGGAGGCAACGGCTGGGTTATGGGCGCCTTGGACGCGGCGGACGGTGATGGCAAAGGCGGTGCAGCTTGGGCGGCAGCAGCAGGAGTAGGAGCAGCAGCAGCAGCGGCAGGAGCCCTGCAGGGTATACCTTGGGCTAGGCTTGCATGGGGGCCGGGCTTTGCTAGGGTGAATGGCGGACGTCTACTTCTGGGAGCTACAGCACGGCTTGCGAGGTGGACAACACAACAGGAGGCAAGTTGCGCGGCTCGTTTGTGGCCCTGCCTAGATGGCCGCTCCGTGCCTGGTTTGGCGCGTATGCGCTACGCACAATTAGCATCATGGTTAAAAAGGGGCCTCAGCCATTCGTGGGGCTTGGGCACGGAACTTGTGAGTCGGGCCTGGTGGGTCCTACCGTGTGTACTGAGCGTTGGCACGTGGCGCTCTTGGTAGGCCCACGCATGTGTGTAGTGTAGGAGTTTCTGCACCGGCCCTGCGTCGGAATCAGAGTGCTGCGGTACGGGGAAGGATGCCACACCTTCCTCGCGTTTTCGCGCGTCAGGGTGCCTTAAGGGTCTCGCTGGCTTGTGCATTAGTTGGGCCGGGCACGTTTTCTAGGAGTTCATTCTTGCGCCCAGCGTAGTGTGGAAGAGGGCAAGGCTGGGCATACCACGTGCAGCTGCACATGAACAGGCGGATCTGCCTGGACTGCGGAGACGGCGTGCCGCGATACACGCTACGCGTTGCGCCTAGCAGCTCGGACCCCCAATGTGCGCGGCTGCGTTGGGAACGCGCGCTGCGGACGGCCATGGCCTATGGTGCCATGCAGGCTGTCTGTAGGTCAATACTACACGTGCTTGTGGTGGCAGTACGGTCGAAGTTTTATATTTCGGGCCCCTGGCTGGGCAACCGACAAGCCCATAGCTGCTGGATGTGGTAGAGGTTCAAGCGGCCCGGAACGTTGTCAGCTACAAGCAGATTGGGCGGTACACGCATTGCTCGTCTCTGTTAGAAGGGTGGCAGTTGCTTTGGTTCATTAACTATGCCAAAATAACAAGGATTACTGCATGGCGGTGAGTGCTGCATTGGGTAGTGCATGTGGCTGGCGCAAGGGCGCTCCTCCTCATTGAGCAGTTGCTATGAGCAGTTGACATGGTGAGCGATGGCGCCGGCTATGATACGGCTATAGCAGCCTTAAGGAGCGTGCAACTTGGTGCAACAGCAAGAGTTGGTCTCCCACTCAGTGTGCACACCAAGTAAGCTACCCTGATGCACAGAGCCCACCTCACACCGCGGTTTATCCCGCATGCATCATCAGGGGTCCAGGACATCACTGCCAGTAGGTCGGGCGGTGCAGTGGGCGGTGAAGGTCTGAAGGATACGGCCCCGGTCACAGCACAACTGGCACCGGAAGAGCTGGACCCTGGCCGCTGAATATGTATGACAGTGTCTCTTGGCCCCTGCGGAGACGCTGCACGTCAAGGCGCGGTTGGGTGTGGAGCAGGACGCAGGGGAGCCCTCTGCCACGTGCCAAGCGGGTCGCATGGCGGCATGGGGCCTACCTGCACGGTGCCTCTGCAACTGCTGCCGCACAAGCGACGGGACGTATCAGCAATTAGAAAGAGACTCCCGTTCTGACATTGGTGCGACCGCCACATACAAGAAGCCCTCCGCTAGCTCGCAGACCAGAGCCCGCTGCCTGTTTGAGGAACCGTTGGGCAGTTAGGGAGAGCGTCCGCCAACGCACTCCCGGCGCACGCTCGCAACGTACTTGTCTGCTCAGAAAGCTGTATAGATACACATCGATAAGCTTGACGGGTTTGACTGGTGTCGTAGTGCTGGGGAAGTCTTGTCAGCCAAACCCTTGCGAGACAGAGTCAGCATGGAGACGCCAAGTCGTGGACAGAGGTGGTCGGCGCTTACCACCCTGATCGGACTCGCATGCTTGCTACAACCTGGTCAGTATGCACGGCGCGTCGGGGCTTACTAGGGCTCTATGCGCGTCGTCAGGCATGACCTAGTATGCCACCTTAACGGTTGCGCCTGGCTCCGACCCCTCCTCACCTCGCCTGGCTGAGTCGACCAATATATTTCTCAGGACTTTGCATGACTTTCCAGCGCTTCCTCCACTGTGATACAGTCTTATGTCACGTAGCCTTACGACGCGACGCACCCGGGCCTTTGCCGTCCTACCTCCCCAGCGCTCTGTATACGCGCGAATAAAGACACAACATCGTCTGGCGGAGGCGGCAGCGCGTCTGCTTTCAACCTCCAAGAGGCACCTGGGGCACCGGCAGCAGCGGCCGACTTCAACGACGGGGATGACGCAACCATCCGGAACCACTGGGCCGTGCTCATTGCCGGGTCGTCAGGGTAAGCGGGTTGGTTTGGCAGATTGCACTAGTGTTGGAGGGCGGTGGGGGCGTGGCGGGGAGGGGGACGGGGGACGGGTAGGCGGGAAACGGGCGGAAAAGCGGCACGTGGGCACCTGCACTTGGCCGTGCAGCTGGGCCCCTGCGCCCAGGGCGAGAGGCATGCACGGCATCCTTGGGGCGCGTGCCTTCCGCATACGACTACTAATGCTCCACCAGAAGACAGGCGCACCATGCACGAATCCACGACACTTGTAATACGTGTGGAACGCCTTGTTGGTTGTTGCGCCTGCAGCCTGCTACCTGCCGTGCCCTGCAACCCGCTTGCACCTCCTCGTCCCGTGCCCCTTCCCGCACCCACCTGCACTCCGTTCCGCATGTTCCCGCATGATTTCGCATGACGGTGACCCACGCAACCGCACACAAGCCTTTGTGTACTACTTCATCTATTACTAACTTTCAAAATGAGCGCACAAGTGTCACCATGTTGTACTTGATCCCCAGCGCCCCTCCCCTGCGCCGCCCCCACCCCTCTCGCCCCCAGGTGGGGCAACTACCGGCACCAGGCCGACGTGTGCCACGCCTACCAGGTGCTGCTGCGCGGCGGGCTGCGGCCGGCGCGCATGATCGTCATGATGTACGACGACATCGCCACCAACAGCTACAACCCCACGCCGGGAAAGGTGTTCAACAGCCCGGGTAGGGCGGACGGCACGAGGAGGAAACCCTTGCGCGCCACAAGCATATGGCATGTATTTAGCCGTGTTTGCAGGCTCCAGCTCGACGAGCGTGCACGCTGGGGGCCACGTGGAACGGGCAAGGTGTGGGGGAGCGGCAGTCCTGCACCAGGCTGCGGGCCACGTCCTAGACCCAAGAGCCGTCCACCTGCCAGCCTCTGCCCTCACCCCCGCCCCATCCCCCTCGCCCCCGCCAGGCGGCCCGGACGTGTACGGCGGCATCCGCATCGACTACCGCGGGCAGGACGTCACCGCCGCCACCTTCCTGGCGGTGCTGGAGGGCAACGCCAGCGCCGTGGCGGGACTGGGCAGCGGGCGCGTGGCGGCCAGCGGGCCGCACGACCGCCTGTTCGTCTTCTACTCCGACCACGGGGCGCCGGGCGTGCTGGGCATGCCGGCAGGTGGGTGGAGGACAGGGGAATGGAAACCAGGTGCGGGAAGGGGCTGCGTGGGGCGTCCCAAGAGCGGCGGGGGAGGGGGGGAGAAGAGGTCGGGGCTGTGGGTGCAAGTCCCTGGGGGTGTGGCTGCACGGGGATTTGTTGTCATGGGCGGCGAGGTGGCACTGGGGGCTTGGCGGCCACGAGCTCATCGACGCTGCGTCCTAAACCCAGCAAGGACTTGACGAAACGCAGTTCGCGCCTGCAGTAGTCAGCTAGCCCGCTGCAGTGCGCTAAATGGTTGGATGCACATGGAGCCACGCAGCCCCAGGTGTCGCATTGCAAATCCAGCAGCTAACGTTGGAGCTGGTGTCATGATGCAAAGTGAGTATGGACTCTTTTGGCGCCGCCCTCCACCCATGCCCCCAGGAAGCTTCCTGTACGCGGACGACCTGGTCGCGGCCCTGCAGCGCAAGCACCGCAAGGGGGGCTACAAGGAGGCCGTGCTGTACATCGAGGTGCGGCAGGGGCGTACGGCAGGGCGCACGGTGGGCAGGAGAAGCAGGCAGTGCGGCATGCGGCAGGCTGTGCGCCTTGTCGTAGGTCCAGGTGGCGTAGCCACGGTCCACCATAGCCCCGTCCAGCACGGTGATGCCGTGTGGTGGTGCAAAGCGCCGGTTGCGGTACCGTGTGATTAGGAACAGAACCACCGGCGTCGGTTGCGTCGGTTGCCGCCTAAGGTCGCATGGGCTGTACGGCGCATTGCTCGCTGCAGGCGTGCGAGAGCGGCTCCATGTTCGAGGGCGTGCTGCCGGACAACATCAGCGTGTACGCCACCACCGCCTCAAACGCCTTCGAGAGCTCCTGGGGCACCTACTGCCCGGGTGGGTGGGTGCGGGGTGTGTGGAGGGTGGAGCTGGGGCGAAGTGGGCGGGGCACCTCTTCGGTACCACGCCTTAAGGCTACACCGTGGAGATTGCCTGTCGTCCTACAAGCGCGTGCCTAATCGGCATGCGCAGCCGCACGGTGCTGGGGAGGATTTCTCTGCAGCTGGGCTGTTGCCAGCCCCACTTGGATGCATGGCATGTACAGGCACGTCTCCCTCGTAAGGCTGCCTCTCGCGCCTCACGTGAACCGTATCTCCACGCAGTGTCGCTGCCCTCTCCACCCCGCCTGCCTGCCCCTGCCGCCCCTTGTCCCCTCCCCCGCGCCCCTCCCCCCAGGCATGGACCCCAGCCCGCCCCCGGCCATGTCCACCTGCCTGGGCGACCTGTACAGCGTGGCGTGGATGGAGAACGCGGACGACTGCGACCTCACGCACGAGACGCTCATGGTGGGCGCCCGGGGAGGGAGGGGGGCCCGGCACGTGGTAGGGTGGGCGCGTGGGTCATGAGGGGTTACAGCTGCATGTGCGCTCATGAGGCAGGAGTAGGCATGTCCTGACGCTCTGTTGGCCAAAGCTTGGACATGGACGCAGTCAACGCGGTATGCTACATCCGATGAATGCCCGCTGCAAATGCAGTATTGCATGCGACAAACCTTGTGAGGACATGTGGCTGCAACAACTGCCCCCGGCTGCCCCAGGCCCAGTACCAGATCGTACGGCTCCGTACCTCCAACAACTTCACGTACTCCATGGGCAGCCACGTGATGCAGTACGGCAGCCTGGACATGACGCGCGAGGTGGCGGGCGACTACCAGGGCATGCGCAACCGGGGCGGGCGGCGGGGCCGGGACGAGGACAGCGAGGGCCCCGTCAGGGAGCAGTGCGTCATTCCCGGCTCCGTGCACCCCTCGCCCACCTTCGCACGGGAGGAGGCGGCTGGTAGGGCTGCGGGAGGCGGGCCGGCGGCAGGGGTGGCGGGAGTGGCGGCGGGGTGGCTGGGGTGGCTGCTGGGTGGGGCGAGGGTGGGGCTGGCTGGCGGGTCCCGGTCGCGGTCGTGGGGGCTGCTGGGGGTGCAGGGCGCTGGGGAGCAGCAGCAGCAGCAGGTGCAGCAGCAGGTGCAGGTGCACTACCAGCCGCTGCAGGGGCACAGGGGTGTGGAGCAGCGGCAGGCGGACCTGGTGCCACTGCGCCACCGGGCGGCGCACGGGGCCAGCGAGCAGGAGCGGAGGGAGGCCGAGGTGGGGCGCTGGGGGCGGATTGCTAGCGCTGGCGGGGGCAGGGACATGCATCGTGTTATTGAAGATGGCACTGCACGTTTCTGCTACGGCACAACCACCTAGCGGCTCCTTAGGCACTATCGTGAGCGCGTGCGTGCTAATGGCATATCTCTGTTCATGGTGCCATTGTCTTTGATGGCAATGTCTTGTGTGCCACTTGCTGATCAGCGCCACCCCGTTTGAACCCTGTGCGTCCTGGCCACGCACTCCAGGCGGAGCTGTCAAGGGAGGTCGCCCGGCGGCGCGGCGTGGACGCCACGGCGCTGCTGGCGGCGGAGGCCCTCCTGCGCCACCCCGCCCTCAGCTCCCGCCTGTCCCCCGCTGCCGCCGCCGCCACCCGGCTAGACCTCACCGCCACCGCCGCCGCAGCAGGCGGCGGCACCGCACCTACTCCCGCCTTCATCCTACAAGCATCCGCGTACCCGTCGCACGCGGACCTGCTATCCTGGGCAGCCGCCGCCGCTGCCGGCCTGCTGCGGGCGCCCGCCGTGGGCGTTACGTCGCAGCCGCCGCTGGGCGTGCTGGCGGCGCAGCTGACCCATGGGTCGATGGGGCGGGTTTCGGGGCAGCCGGTGGTCGACGACTGGGGCTGCCTGCGCGCCATGGTGGCGGCGTGGTCGGACACGTGCGGCCCCATGGACCAGTACGGCATGCGGCACACACGGCTGCTGGCCAACCTGTGCAACGCGGGGGTGGCGCCGGGGCAGCTGCAGGGGGCGCTGAGGGAGGCGGCGGCGGGGGCTGGGGGGCTGTGCGGATCTGACGAGGCAGCGGCTGCTGTGTCGTAAGTTAGAGGAGGCTTGTGCACGGATGACAGAGGTTTGTATCTTACCGCAGGGGGGTAGGCAGGGCTGGAGTGGGTAGCAGGGTAGGGCTGGAGAGTGGACGAGGCAAGGGCGGCACCCCGGTCATCGGCACAGTCGCAGGTTGCAATTGTTGTCTGCCCATTGAATCTGCTGGCTGGGAGTTGATGCGGTTGGTGCAGGTTGATGCATGCTTGGCCGTCGATTGTGCAAGGCTCTTCACTCACGAGGCTGCGTAGCGTGTGGCAGTACTTCGAATGAGGTCGAGTTGCAGGCTTGTGGCACATGCCGTCACACATGCTGTTGTATCTGCTCGTAACCATCTGGTAACAGGTACCGTAATGCCACACTGCGGGTGGAGAAGCAGCCACGGCAATCGCGTCCCAATGGTTGCTTGTTGAATGTATCCCACGGCTGCGTACTGGGAGTTGCTGACGCATCCACGCGTACAGCCTCTTGTAGCTCTGTTGAGCTCTTGCGCATGCGCCCTGCACAACAGCTGCTCAGTTCTCTGCCCGGTGTTAAACGGTGCATTGAAACCCAGTCGCCGGTCAACCATCAAGTGTCTGTGGACTCATTCACACCCGCATGGGATTGCTGACGTAAGCAATATCACGTTACGCCTTGACGCCAACGGAGGTCATCTGACCGGGCACGTCGTGCGTGCCAAGGCTGCCAACGTATGTGGCCGAACAGCGCATAACGCGAGAAGAACCCCCTTTTATCAACGCAACTGGCAGCTAGCTTACTAGTGCTGTGAGTGAGACGAAGCTAAGGCACATACCCACCGCATGCCCTCCTCCATTTCTCACGGCGGTTGGTCAACATAGATGAATGCGGGTATCACATTGCCATGTGCATTTGAGCGGCTGCCTTGGGCCCTCTGCCGCATTGCATGCATTGGTTGAATTGGTCCGTCGGTTGGCAAATCCCAAGGTGACAAAGGCACGCCTAACTGATTGCAACTCACCGCAACCCCCGATAGCAGCTATACTTGAGCCTGCATCTGATCACAGGCATGCAGTGAGCCTGCAACACCACCAACATGCGCTTGCTTGAGGACACCCCGGCCGCCATAGTGCCAAGGGTGTGTACGTGCACACGCCCTCCTACCCAGGTACATGCCACGGCGCAACTCCGTCATAACTCAAGAAGCTGCTCACAACAAATTGACCACGCTTGCCACAGCCCATGAGCAGGCAGGCGGCCGCGACTCAATGCACAACTTCCCTTGTTTCGTCACAACCCAACCCAACGCGTAACCGCTGCGCTTGCTCATCACATACCGTAGCACCCGTGCACCGCACTGTCTTACTGGCACTGCGAAATTCCACGCTAGCGCATGGTCCACGTCACGGGCATCATCAGCCCTCCCTTTTGGCCCCCGCCTGCTCCTGCCCCCTGCCCTGCAGCACCCTGCACTCCGCCTTGTGCCCCTGCCGCCAGTGCGCCCGCTGGCAGTCCGGCCACTGCATTGCACCCCGCGCATTGCTTGAGGTGCAGCCCTGCCTCCGCCGCCCCCGTGTAGGTGCCGCAGCACGGGTTGCCGCACAGCCGGAGCGCCCCGTAGCCCACCGCTACCGCAGACCCGACCAGCGCAGGCGGCAGTGCGCGCGGCAGCTCCTGGCCACCTCCAGACCCCTCCTGTAAATGTCCCCCGTAGCCCTTGCAACCCACCGCGGTGGTTGCACAAATAGGCACACAGCAGCAGCTGCGGCCTACCTCCGTGCCTGGCTGGCACCCGAGGCGGCGGGGCCGGCGGCGGCAAGTGGCGACCCGGCAGCGGCGGCCTACGCAGAGCTATCAATAGCTGGCCGCACGGCCGGTGCAGAGGGCGGCGCGGCGGGCAGCGGGAGCTTTGGTTGTGTGGCACACATGAGAGTGCCACATGGCGGGGGCAGTGGTGGTAACCGACACTGTGCTGGTCATGGTAACCGACACTGTGCTGGTCATGGCAGCAGCAGGCGGCGGCATGCACGAGGCCGTGCCCTTTGCGCTGCTGTACAAGCTGCGGGAGGCTGCCAGGGCCGCCGGCGGCGACGATGAGGATGATGGCGTGGGCAACGGGGGTCGCGTGCTGTGACCAAGCTGGCTGCAGGCGCCGTGGGACTTCGGCACCGCACTGCGTGTGGTGGTGGAGGCAGCAAGACCGCCAGGTGTGGCCCTGCCCCCTGTGTCCCCGCAGGTGCTGGGGTCATTGGTGCAGGGGTTGGGGCCGGTGGGAGGAGGGGATGTAGGGGGCCGAGGGCTGCCGCGCGCGCTGCCGCCTGTGCTTGTCGGTGCAGCGGCGGCGGTGGGCTACGGGGCGCTGCGGCTGTGCGGCAACCCGTGCTGCGGCACCTACACGGGGGTGGCGGAGGCGGGGCGGCGCCTGAAGCAGTGCGCGGGGTGCAAGGCGGTGCGGTACTGCGGGCCGGACTGCCAGCGGGCGCACTGGCGGCAGGGGCACAAGGCGGAGTACAGGGTGCTGCAGGGCACGGGGCAGCTGCAGAGCCAAAGGGAGCGCTGATCAGTCTGTGCGGAAACAAGCTAGCGGTAATGCGCTTTGAGATTGTGTAAGTGGGAGGGCGACAGTGTAGCATGTGGGGTGGGGCCACAAATGCACAGCAGCATGATAGGTGTGCGGTGAACAGGGTCCGGCTGTGTGCACCTGGACGGCAGCAAGCGTTTTGCACACCACGACACGAGGTAACATCCACGCTTCTGAGTAGCAAGGTTGGCTGCAACCACTGCTCCTGTGAGATGCGGGTGTTTCGCCTTTTTTGACAGAACATGCCTCCCTGCTCTGTGTATCCAGATGTACCGGTATCCTTCGAAGATGCCTCTGAGCGTCTGTAATCACGTGCGCGCTATGCCGGAATAGGCAACGTAATTGCTGGGATGCCATCAGCGTAGAGCAGCGGGTACTACACCACATGCCAGAACGTGCCAGAAGCAGTGCGCGGCTCACAGTATGATCAGGGTGGACACTAGTGGACCCGCACACATGTACCGCCGTGCGCTTTAGAGAGGACCCATCTGCGCTCAGCATGAAAAACATTGATTCAGCCCTACATAGTACGCTCAGTCCGTCCTGCTACTGACAGGGGTTACTCCCCAAAGCCCCCACTCTGAAGTATTGGCATTTTTTTGGCATTTTATGTTACATTCCGGTTGGTGTGGCCACACGATCCTTACTGGTCC
>VFQN01002162.1_pt1 | contig 31150 bp, 29 predicted proteins | sample 3512371 | NCBI WGS metagenome assembly VFQN01 (sample SAMN10412370, study PRJNA504923) | tailings metagenome | isolation source: Replicate 2 from Balatoc abandoned mine | place: Philippines: Itogon, Benguet | collected 2017-08-28 | reverse complement strand
AGCTCAAGCGCGAGAAGCTGCGCGTGACCGAGGTGCTCAAGCAGGAGGAGGAGCGTTTCTTCCAGACCATCGCCAACGGCATGGAAATCCTGGAAGCGGCGCTCGCGGGTGGTGCGAGGCAGATCGACGGCGAGACCGCCTTCAAGCTGCACGACACCTACGGCTTCCCGCTCGACCTGACGGCCGACGTCTGCCGCGAGCGCGGCGTCACGGTGGATTCCGCCGGCTTCGAGGCGGCGATGAACCGCCAGCGCGAGCAGGCACGTGCCGCCGGCAAGTTCAAGATGGCCGCCGGCCTGGAATACGACGGAGCGGCCACCGCCTTCCACGGCTACGAGCACCTGGTATGCGAGCACAGCAAGGTGACGGCCCTGTACGTCGACGGCACGCCGGTGCGCAAGGCGAGCGCCGGCGACGACGTGGTGATCGTGCTCGACCACACGCCCTTCTACGCCGAGAGCGGCGGCCAGGTCGGCGACACCGGCGAACTGCGCAACGCCCGCTCGCGCGTGATCGTGGAAGACACGATCAAGGTGCAGGCCAGCGTGCACGGCCACAGCGGCCGCATCGTCGAGGGCGAGGTGGAGATCGGCGATGTCTTCGTCGCCCGCGTCGACGGCGAGAAGCGCGCGAAGACCATGCGCAACCACAGCGTCACCCACCTGATGCACAAGGCGCTGCGCGAGGTGCTGGGCGGCCACGTGCAGCAGAAGGGCTCGCTGGTCAATGCCGAGCGCACGCGCTTCGACTTCGCGCACAACGCGCCGGTCACCGAAGAGCAGATCGCCCGCATCGAGTCCATCGTCAACGCCGAGATCCTGGCCAACGCGGCCACGCAGGCGCGCGTGATGGGCATCGACGAGGCGCAGAAGTCCGGCGCGATGATGCTGTTCGGCGAGAAGTACGGCGACGAGGTGCGCGTGCTCGACATCGGTTCCAGCCGCGAGCTGTGCGGCGGCACGCACGTGCAGCGCACCGGCGACATCGGCGTGTTCAAGATCGTCGCCGAGAGCGGCGTGGCCGCCGGCGTGCGCCGCGTCGAGGCGGTGACCGGCGACAACGCGCTGGCCTACCTGCAGTCGCTCGAAGGCACGGTCGGCCGCATCGCCGGCACGCTCAAGGCTGCGCCCGCCGAGGTGCCCGCGCGCCTGGCGCAGGTGCTCGATCAGCTCAAGGCGCTGGAGAAGGAAGTCGCCGCGCTCAAGGGCAAGCTGGCCTCATCGCAAGGCGACGAACTGGTCGCGAAGGCGGTCGACGTGAAGGGCCTGAAGGTGCTGGCCGCGCAGCTCGACGGCGCCGACGCCAAGGCGCTGCGCGAGACGCTCGACAAGCTCAAGGACAAGCTCAAGACCGCCGCCATCGTGCTGGCCACCGTCGAAGGCGGCAAGGTGCAGATCGCCGCCGGCGTGACGGCCGATTCGATCGGCAAGGTCAAGGCCGGCGAGCTGGTCAACTTCGTCGCCCAGCAGGTGGGCGGCAAGGGCGGCGGCAAGCCCGACATGGCGATGGCCGGCGGCACCGAACCCGCGAAGCTGGGCGCCGCGCTGGCGTCGGTGCAGGGCTGGGTGGCCGAGCGCGCCTGAGCCGCGCCGCTCAAGACTTGGCCGGCGGCTTGCGCAGCCGCTCGGCCAGGCCCTCGCAGGGATCCGGCCGCGGCGTGAGGCGCGCCGACCGCACTTCGTCCGCGGCCAGGCCGAAATCGTCCTGGCCGAACACGATCACGTGCACTCGCGGCGCCCCGTGGCGCATCGCCAGGTGCAGCGGCACGCCGCGATCGCGCGAGGCATGCTGCGCGCCCGTCAGCAGGACCACCTGCCGCGCCGGCTGCAGGGCGCCCGCCACGGTTTCGGCCATGGCCTGATCGCGGGCGATCTGCACGCGCACCATGCCCGGTTCCTGCGCGGCCGGCAGCAGGCCGCAGTGGCCTTCGCGCACCGCCGTGGCCAGCTTCTCGCGCACCGGCGCCTCGACCAGCGTCTCGCGGCTGGCGTCGCCCATGGTCTCGCGCAGCCTGGCGCGCGGCAGGTTGCCACCCAGCACGGGAATGCCGGCGCGCACCGCGCTCAGCACCACGCTCTCGTAGACCGGCCACTCCCAGCCGGACCAGGCCAGCGCGCCGCGCACGCTGGCCGCATCGGCGTCGCGCGGCAGCCCGGCGGTGCTGCGCCCTTGTTCGGCCATCTCGATGACCACGGCCGCGAGCCGGCCATCGGCGGCCAGCCGCTTGACGGCCTGGGCGACCTGGCGCTGGTGGTCGGGCTGGTCGTGCTGCTCGCCGAAGATCAGCACCGGCGCGTCGGGCAGCGGCGGTGCGGGGCTGGCGCAGGCCCCCAGCACGCACAGCAGCAACAGGAACCAGGGGAGGGAGGACTTCATCGGGCCAGCATACGATAGCCGCAGGAGGTTCTCGCCCCGATGAGCATCACCGTCCGCCGCGCCACGCCGCGCGATGCCGCCGCCTACGCGAAGCTGATGTCCGACCCGCAGGTCTACGGCAACCTGCTGCAACTGCCCCTGCCGTCGGAGGAGCTCTGGCAGGCCCGCCTGTCCGAGTCGAGTGCGGCCGGCAAGCCCGACCTGCTGCTGTGCGCCGAAGTCGAGGGCGAAGTGGTCGGCACGAGCGGGCTGCACCCGGCCGGCGTGCCGCTGCGCCGGCGCCATGCCTGGATGCTCGGCATCTCGGTGGCGCCCGCGGCCCAGCGGCGTGGCGTCGGCAGCGCGCTGATGGCCGCCATGTGCGACTACGCCGACCGCTGGGCCGGCGCGCTGCGCCTGGAGCTCACGGTGTTCGTCGACAACGCGCCGGCGATCGCGCTGTACCGGAAGTTCGGCTTCGAGATCGAGGGCACGCATCGCGCCTACGCGCTGCGCGACGGTCGCTACGACGACGTCTACGCGATGGCCCGCTTGCACCCGAGCCCGCCGCGTCTGGCCGCCTAGGCCACGCCCATCCAGCGCTGCGCCGCGCCTTCGACCACGGCCGACAGGGGTCGTCCGCCGGCGCGCTGCGCGCGCAGCCACTGCGCATCGTTGCCGGCGAACAGGCTCTCGCGGATCAGGTTCGAGGCATCCAGCGCCTGAAGGTCGAGCGCGTGTTCGTCGATGCGCGCCAGCGTGCGCAGGATGTCGTCGCGCAGGCGGTGGCGCTCCTTGGTCTTCGGGTCGACGATCTCGCCGTCCAGACCGAAGCGGCAGGCCTGGAAGCGATTGAACGTGTAGACGAGGTAGTCGTCCTCGGCCGGCTCGAACGGCCGGGTCTCGCGCAGGTAGCGGCAGATGCACTGCAGGTAGCAGGCCAGTGCGGCCGCCTTTTCCACCGTCAGTGGCGTGTCGCACACGCGCAGCTCGATCGTGCCGTACTCGGGCTTGGGTCGGATGTCCCAGTAGAAGTCCTTCATCGAGTTGACCACGCCGGTGCTGGTCATCTTGTCGAAGAACTTCTCGAACTCCTGCCACGACAGACAGAAGGGCGCCCGGCCCGACAGCGGGAAGGCGAACACCGAGTTCAGGCGTGCCGAATCGAAGCCGGTGTCCACGCCCTGCACGTAGGGCGAGGAAGCCGACAGCGCGATGAAGTGCGGCACGTAGCGGCTCAACGCGTGCAGCAGCCAGAGCGCGCGGTCGCCGTCCTCGCAGCCCACGTGCACGTGCTGGCCGAACACGGTGAACTGCTTGGCGAGGTAGCCGTACAGCTCGCTGATGTAGTGGAAGCGCTCGCCGGGGAAGATCTTCTGCTCGCTCCAGTGCTGGTAGGCGTGCGTGCCGCCGCCGGCGATGCCGATGTTGAGCTTGCGCGCACCGCGCGAGAGCTGGTCGCGCAGGTCGCGCAGCTCGGCCAGCAGCACCGCGTGCTGGCGCTGGATCGAGGTGCCGATCTCGATCATGCTGCGCGTGATCTCCGGCTTCACGTCCCAGGCGCCGGTGTGGTTCTTCAGCACGCGCAGCAGGTCCTCGGCCTGCGGGGCGAGGTCGAAGTCGTGCGTGCTGACGAGCTGCAGTTCGAGCTCGACGCCCAGGGTCAGCGGCTCGGAGACGGTGAAGGCTTGCAGCGGCATGGTGTCAGTGGCGCTCGGCCGTTCCGAAGCCACTGAGCGCCCCCTCGGGGGGCGGCGCACGAAGTGAGCTCGGGGGTTTCATGTCAGGCGTCGTTGGTCTCGCGCGCCAGGTGGCGCAGCGAGAGCTGGGTCCAGATCGGGCCGGTGACCTGCATCAGCGTGGTGGCCAGCAGCAGCGCCTGGATGGTGGGTGTGTGCGTGCCCGGCAGCTGCGAGCTCCAGCCGAAGGTGTCGGCGGCCAGCAGCACCGCCAGGCTGCTCATCGGCTGCAGCGCGAGCGTGAGGCCGGCGGCCTGCTTCAGGCTCAGCCCGCTCAGCCGCGCCAGGCCGCCGATCGCCACCGCGGTGCCGGCCACGCGGGCCAGCACGATGACGATCACCCACGGCCACAGCGTGGCCAGCCCGTCCAGGGTGAACAGCAGCCCGAGGCAGATGAACAGCAGCACGTTGAGCACGGCGCCGGCCGAGCCGAGGTGCGGCTCCACCGTCAGCGCGTGCTTCATGCGGGCGCGCGCCGTCATGCCCGCCACCAGCAGCGCGAGCAGCGGCGAGAGCGTCCACTGCGCGGCCAGCATGCTGGCGATGATCACCAGCGCGATCTGCAGCACCGGCATGGCCGGCGTACCGCGCACCAGCGGGCTCAGGCGGTCCATCGCGAAGCCGCAGGCCACGCCGAGCAGGAACGAGCCGCTGATCACGCGCAGCGCGCTGATCGAGGCGCGGGTGAACTCCTCGGCCGGCGTGCCGGAGTCGGAGGCGATGACGATGCGCAGCACCTTCAGGCCGATCACCGCCACCACGGCGTTGAAGGCGGCCATCATCAGCAGCCGCTCGGTGACCTGGCCGCGCGCGCGCGCCTCGTGGGCCACGGCCAGCACGATCACCGGCGAAGTGGAGGCCGCCACGGTGCCGGCCACGGCGGCGGTGAGCCAGGGCGCACCGAGCCAGCCCAGCACCACGGTGACGAACAGCCCGGTCAGCAGCGCCTGCAGCAGGCAGCTCAGTGCCAGCCAGCGGTTGTCCAGCAGCCAGCGCGGGCGGATGCGCGTGCCGAGCTCGAACAGCAGCGCGCCGATGGCGAGGTCGATCAGCGGCTTCCAGGGGTCGAGGTCCAGGCCCTCGAACAGGCGCAGCATCACCGGGCCGGCCACGGCGCCGGTGATCATGTGGCCGCAGATGCGCGGCAGCCGCCAGGTGCGATGCAGCGTCTCGGCCAGCAGCACGGCCACGAGCATCAGCAGTGCCAGGCCGAGCACCGGATCGGCCGCACGCAGGCCGTCGAGCGTCCACAGCGGCGCGGACGCGGCGGACGCGGGCAGGGCGGCTTGCGAGGCGATGAGTTCGGGCATGGGCTGCGGACTGTACTGTCAGGTGAGTGTTTCGCAAGTGACCAACGGTTCCCTGCTCGAAGCGGGGGAATTCCCGCGGTTGAACCGGGTATCTTTGCACAAATGTATGCGGGTCCCGGTCGCGAACGGGTGTGCTGCCGTGCTGATGAATAATGCGCGGCTCCCAGCCCGGCCCTGGCGCCACGACGCATGCAGATCGGCTTTTCCGTCAACGAGATGCTCTTCCTCGCCACGCTGGTCACCGGCGCGGCGTGGCTGGCCTGGCGGCTGAAGCTGCGCCGCCTCGGCCACGAGCCGGCGAAGAAGCCGTGGTGGGTGCATCTCGGCGCCGAGCTGTTCGTCGTCGTCGCGCTGATGTTCACCTGCCGCGTGGCGCTGGCCGACTGGCCGAAGGTGCCGTCGGGCTCGATGGAGCCGACGCTGCGCGTGGGCGACTACCTGCTGGTCAACCACCTCGCCTACGGGCCGCGGCTGCCATTCACCAACACCGCCATCGAGTTCGGCCAGCCGCAGCGCGGCGACGTCGTCGTGTTCCGCTTTCCGCCCGACGTCTCGCAGTTCTATGTCAAGCGCCTGGTCGGCCTGCCGGGCGACGTGGTGCACTTCGACAGCGGTGTCGTTCGACTGGGCGACGAGCCGGCGCAAGTGACGCTGCTCAGCGAGGGCACAGGCCAAGCCGTGGCCGATGAAGACCGAGGTCAGTGGCTGCTGCGCGAATCGGTGGGCGGCCACGAGCACGAGATCAAGGTCAACCCGTTCCTGCAGGGGCGCATGCCCATCGACGCGCTGGCCGCGCACTGCATACAGCAGCGTGCGGGTGCCTGGCGCTGCACGGTACCGTCCGGTCATTACCTGATGCTCGGCGACAACCGCGACAATTCGATGGATTCCCGCGCCTGGGGCTTCCTGCCGCACGAGCAGGTCTACGGCAAGGCGGTGCGGGTGCTGTTCAACTTCTCCGACTGGTCGCGCGCATGGATGCCCCTCTGACGACGGACGTGACGACGAAGGGCCAGCTCGCCGGCCGGCACATCGTGCTGGGGCTGTCCGGCGGCATCGCCTGCTACAAGGCGGCCGAGCTGGTGCGCGCGCTGGTCAAGGAAGGCGCGACCGTGCAGGTGGTGATGACCGAGGCCGCGCAGCACTTCATTACCCCGTTGACGCTGCAGGCGCTGTCCAACCGCGAGGTCTACACGAGCCAGTGGGATCCGCGCGCGCCCAACAACATGGCGCACATCAACCTCACGCGCGAGGCCGATGCGGTGCTGGTGGCGCCGGCCAGTGCCGACTTCGTGGCCAAGCTGCTGCACGGCCGCGCCGATGACCTGCTCAGCCTGCTGTGCCTAGCGCGGCCGATCGAGCGCTGCCCGCTGCTGGTGGCGCCGGCGATGAACCGCGAGATGTGGGCGCACCCGGCCACGCAGCGCAACTTCGCGCAGCTGCGCGCCGACGGCGCCACCGTGCTCGGCCCTGGCGCGGGCGACCAGGCCTGTGGCGAGGTGGGCGACGGCCGCATGCTCGAGCCGCAGGAACTGCTCGAGGACCTGATCGCCTTCTTCCAGCCCAAGTCGCTGCTCGGCAAGCGCGTGCTGATCACCGCCGGGCCGACCTTCGAGCCGATCGACCCGGTGCGCGGCATCACCAACCTGTCCAGCGGAAAGATGGGCTTTGCGATCGCCCGCGCCGCGGCGGAGGCCGGCGCCGAGGTCACGCTGGTCGCCGGGCCGGTGCACCTGCCCACGCCACGTCACGTGCGCCGCATCGACGTGCGCACCGCGCAGCAGATGCACGATGCGGTGCTGCCCGCCGCGCTGCGCCACGACGTCTTCGTCGCCACCGCCGCGGTGGCCGACTGGCGGCCCGCCACGCTTTCCGAGCACAAGATCAAGAAGGACGGCAAGAAGCTCGCGCCGAGCTTCGAGCTGACCGAGAACCCCGACATCCTGGCCGCCGTCGCGCGGCTGCCCGGCCGGCCCTACTGCGTGGGCTTCGCCGCCGAGAGCCACGACCTGCTCAGGCACGCCCGCGAGAAGCTCGAGCGCAAGCAGGTGCCGCTGATCGTCGGCAACCTCGGCCCGGCCACCTTCGGCCAGGACGACAACGCGCTGACGCTTGTCGATGCCGCCGGGCATCGCGAGCTGCCGCGTGCCGACAAGCTCACCCTCGCGCGCGCGCTCGTCGCCGAGATCGCCGCGCGCCTTGCCACCCAGACCACATGACCACGATCGATCTGAAGGTGCTCGACGCCCGCATGGCCGAGCAGCTGCCCGCCTACGCCACCCCCGGCAGCGCCGGACTCGACCTGCGCGCCTGCCTCGACGCACCGCTGGTGCTCGAGCCGGGGCAGTCGCAGCTGATCCCCACTGGCATCGCCATCCACATCGGCGACCCGGGCTTGGCCGCGATGATCCTGCCGCGCTCGGGGCTGGGCCACAAGCACGGCATCGTGCTGGGCAACCTGGTCGGCCTGATCGACTCCGACTACCAGGGCCCGCTGATGGTGAGCTGCTGGAACCGCGGCCAGGCGGCCTTCACCGTCAACCCGATGGAGCGCATTGCCCAGCTGGTGATCGTGCCGGTGGTGCAGGCGGCGTTCCGCCGCGTCGAGGAGTTCGGTGCGTCGCAGCGCGGCGAGGGCGGTTTCGGTTCGACCGGAAAGCACTGACGCTTCCGGCGCGGTGCGGCGGATCAGTGCAGCTGCGATCCGGGCGGCGCGGTGTTCATCACCGTGAACGCCGAGGAGCCCACCGAGCCGGCCTCGATCTCGTCGTCGGTGGCCTGGCGCACGTCGCGCACGGTCAGGTCCAGGCGCAGCGCCATGCCGGCCAGCGGATGGTTGCCGTCGAGCACCACGTGCTCCGGGTAGACCTCGGTGACGGTGTAGATCGCATCGGCGGGCATGTCCGGCGTGGTCGAGCCGGGCGGCGGGCCGTCGAACTGCATGCCCACCTCCACGCCCTCGGGCAGCACGGCGCGTGACTCGAAGAACACCAGCGCCGAGTCGTAGTCGCCGAAGGCATGCTCGGGCTCGAGGTGCAGCTTCGTCGTGAAGCCGGGCTCCTGCTCGAGCAGCGCCTCCTCCACCTTCTCCAGCAGATCGTCGCCGCCGTAGAAGAACTCGAGCGGCTCGGCCAGTTCGTCGATCAGGTTGCCCTGCGTATCTTCAAGCCGCCAGGTCAAGGTGACGACGCACGGAGAGGTGATGAGCATGCGCGGGATGATCGCACAATCGACCCCCATGACCCCGATCGACATCACCGCGCCGACGCTGCTGCTCGGCGGGCTTTCCCCGGAGGCGTTCATGCGCCGCCACTGGCACAAGAAGCCGCTGCTGGTGCGGCAGGCGCTGCCGATGGACAGGCCCTTCGTTGACCGCGGCGAGCTGTTCGCGCTGGCGGCCAGCGAGGACGTCGAGTCGCGCCTGATCGTGCGCCGTGGGCGCGACTGGACGCTGCGCCACGGCCCGCTGCGGCGCCGCGCGCTGCCGCCCTTGTCGCAGGCCGGCTGGAGCCTGCTGGTGCAGGGGCTGGACCTGCACCTGGACAGCGCCCGGCAGATGCTCGAGCGCTTCCGATTCGTGCCCGACGCGCGGCTCGACGACGTGATGGTCTCCTACGCCACCGACGGCGGCGGCGTCGGCCCGCACTTCGATTCGTACGACGTCTTCCTGCTGCAGATCCACGGCGTGCGCCGCTGGCGCATCGGCCGGCTGCCGCATCCCGAGCTCCAGCCGGATGTGCCGCTGAAGATCCTGACCAACTTCGTGCCGGAGCAGGAGTGGCGGCTCGAGCCCGGCGACATGCTCTACCTGCCGCCGCGCTGGGCGCACGACGGCATCGCCGAAGGCGAGTGCATGACCTGCTCGATCGGCTTCCGCTCCGCCGGACAGCAGGAACTCGCCCGCGAGCTGCTGCAGCGCGCCCTCGATGCCGACGAACCTGCGGGCGACGACCGCATCTACCGCGACCCGACGCAGCCGGCCATCCGCGAGCCGGGCCGCATTCCCGAGGCGCTGCAGGCCTTCGCACTGGACGGCCTGCGCCGCTGGCTGGAGGACCAGGGCGGCTTCGAGCTCGCCCTCGGCGAGGTGCTCAGCGAACCCAAGCCCGGGGTGTGGTTCGCCGCCGGCGCGCCGCTGCCAACCGGCTGCGGTGTGCGGCTGGACCGACGCACGCGCATGCTCCACGACCGTCGCCACGTCTACATCAACGGCGAGCCGTTCCGCGCCGGCGGTCGCGATGCCACACTGATGCGGCGGCTGGCCGACCGGCGCAAACTCGTGGCGCGCGAGCGGGCCGCGCTGAGCGCCGATGCGCAGGAACTTCTCGACCAGTGGGCGCGAGCCGGCTGGCTGCATGCCGAAACGGAAGGAGGGGGCCGATGAGCGACGAACCGACCCGCGCGATGATCGAATCGCGCACGGACTTCCAGAACGCGGTGCGCGGCGCGCTGGCCGAAGCCGCGCTGGTGGGCTGCCGCGAGATCTGGCTGGTCGACGACGATTTCGCCGACTGGCCGCTCGGCGAGCGCGCGGTGGTCGACGACCTCACGCACTGGGCCGCGATGCACCGCAGCTTCACGGTCATCGCCCGCAGTTTCGACCATCTGGCGCGTCACCAGGCGCGCTGGGTGACGTGGCGGCGCCAGTTCTCCCATGTGGTGCATTGCCGCACCAACAACGATCTCGAGGCCGGGCAGATGCCCAGCATCCTGCTGATTCCCGGGCTGATGTCGGTGCGCCTGCACGACCGCGAGCACTACCGCGGCGTGGCCTCGCGCGAGGTGGCGGATGCCGTGCAGTGGCGCGAGGCCATTGATGCGGTTTTGCAACGCTCGGAGGAAGCGTTTCCAGCGACTACATTGGGCTTATAGGGACATCCCTAATGCTGGCTATAATCATAGGCTGGCCATAACGGGTGTTCGATCAGCCCATGGCCTGTCGGATGGGCCTCTGCTGATCGGAGGGATCCCACAATTACCGGTAATTGTTCGACTCTTTGATTTGAGGACACAAGCATGAAGAAGACCGTTCTGCTGGCTTCCCTGGTTGCCGCCGCCGCTCTCGCCGCCTGCGGCAAGAAGGAAGAGGCTCCCGCCGCTGCCCCGGCTGCCGTGACCGCCCCGGTCGCCGCTGCCGCCTCGGCTGCCGCTGACGCCACCGCCGCCGCCGCTTCGGGCGCCGCCGCTGCCGTCGCCGGTGCTGCTTCGGAAGCCGCTGCCGCCGTCGCCGGCGCCGCTTCGGCCGCCGCTGACGCCGCCGCCGCCGCTGCCTCGAAGTAATTCGAAGCACGTCGATGAAGAAGGCCGCCGCAAGGCGGCCTTTTTCTTTTCGGCGGCGATTTCCGGGCCGGAGGCGCCCAGGTCAGCCCACGTCGAGCCAGTCGACGCCCAGCACCGGGTCGGCCACCACGATGTCTTCGGGGCGCATGCCGCAGGCGTCGGCCAGGGCCTGCCGCGCCAGTTCGGGCGTGTTGTTCTGTTCGCTCAGGTGGGCCGCCACCACGTGGCGCAGACCGCCGTGGACGACGGCGCCCAGGATCTGGCCGGCCGTCTCGTTGCACAGGTGGCCGTGCGGGCCGCCGATGCGTGCGCGCACCGAGGCCGGATAGCGCGAGCGGGCCAGCATCTGCGCATCGTGGTTGCACTCCAGCAGCAGTGCCTGGCAGCCGCGCAGATGGTCGAGCAGGTGGGGTGTGATCGAACCGGCATCGGTCAGCACGCCCAAGGTGCGCGCACCGTCGGTGCAGCGCAGTTGCAGCGGCTCGGCGGCGTCGTGCGGCACGGTGTAGGGCAGCAGGCGCAGGCTGCCGACGTCGATCGTTTCGCCGTCGCGAGCGAAGCGGATTTCCCCGTCGAGCCCGGGCTCGCCGATCGCGCGCCAGGTGCCGCGGCTCGTCCACAGCGGGATGCCGTGCCGGCGCGACAGCGCCAGCGCGCAGCCGACGTGGTCGCCGTGCTCGTGGGTGACGAAGATGGCGTCGAGGTCTTCCGGCTGCAGGCCGGCCCGCGCCAGCCGGGATGCGAACTCGCGCAGCGAGAAGCCGCAGTCGATCACCACCCGGTGCGTGCGCGGCCCGTCGCGGGCCTCCACGACCGTGGCGTTGCCGCTGCTGCCGCTGCCCAGGCTGCAGAAGCGCATCGGCGGCGCCGCGCGCGGCCTACTTCAGCTCGTCGAGCAGCAGGCCGACGATGCGCTGGCCGTTCGGGCCGGCTTCGGGCGCGCCCTGCGCCGTCAGCACCGTCACGTTGCTGCGCTCGCCCTCGGCCTTGACCTGGATGCGGTAGCGCAGCGGGCCGGCGGCCGCGTCGGCGCCGCCGAACAGCTTGGCGAAGAAGCCCGGCTCGCCCTTGCCGATGTCCTTCGGGTCGACGTAGCGCACGAAATACAGGCCCTGGCCGCGATCGCGGTCTTCCACCGTGAACCCGCCGCGGTCGAGTGCGAGGCCGACGCGGCGCCAGGCGCGGTCGAAGTTGTCGTCGACCTGCAGCGTGGCGGCCGGCTGGTCGGCCACGATGCGTGCGCGGGCCGGCTGCGACGGCGCCGTCGCCACGGCGGTCTGCGCGGCCTGCTCGCTCACGCCCAGGCGCTGCATCAGGCGCGCCAGGAACGCCGCCTCCAGCTGCGGATCGGTCGGGCGCGGCTGCCAGACCGTCGACTCCTTCTGCGCGTTGGTGTAGACCTCTTCCACGCCGCGATGGCTGATGTAGACCTCGGTGCCGCCGGGCGTGCGCTCGACGCGCGTGCGGAACTTGTCTCGCTCGCCGGTGGAGTAGAAGGAGTCGAACACGCGGCCGATGGTGCGGCGAACGGCGTCCTGCGGCAGCTTGGCACGGTTCTCGTTCCACTCGGTTTCCATGATGCCGGTGTTCGCCTGGTCGATCACCAGCGTGAAGCCGCTGTCCTTCCAGAACGCCTGCAGGCGCGGCCACAGCTGTTCCGGCGTGAGCGAGGTGACCAGCCAGCGCTGGTTGCCCTGGCGCTCGATGCGCACGTCGCCGACCTGCGCCGGTGCCACCGTGGTGGCGGCCTGCACGTTGGCCGCAGGCGCCGACGCTGCACCCTGCAGCGACGAGGCGCTCACCGCGCCGCCGGTGGGCTGGTAGCGCGAGTCGCGCGCCAGCTGGGTAAGGTCGGGCGGCACTTCCAGGCCCGGCGTGCGGCTGCCCTGGGTGCGGTAGTCGAGCTTGTCGCCGGACACGAAGCTCTCGATCGACGAGCAGCCGGCCAGCGCCAGGGCCAGGGTGAGGGCGGCGCCGCGCAGCGGCAGGTGGGCGGAAAGACGGGTCACGGGAGACTTCTCCGAGAGGGCCGCGGCGGCAAGGGCCGCGCGGCGCCGGTGGGCGGGAATGGGGTGGCGCGAGGCTCGCGTCACAGCAGCGCGGCGTCGCGCAGGGCCTGCTCGACCTGCTTCTCGCCGGCCGGGGTGAGCGGCGTGATCGGCAGGCGCAGGCCGGCGCCGATCAGGCCCAGGCGCTTCATCGCCCACTTGGTGGGCGCCGGGCTCGATTCGCAGAACAGCGCCTTGTGCAGCGGCAGCAGCCGCATCTGGATCGCGGTGGCCTCGCGCAGGCGGCCCTCCACGGCGGCGATGCACAGCTCGTGCATCAGCTTGGGCGCGACGTTGGCGGTGACGCTCACGTTGCCCTGGCCGCCGAGCAGCATCAGCGCCACGGCCGTGCCGTCGTCGCCGGAATAGATGGCGAAGCCTTTCGGCGCCTGCTTGATCAGCCACTGGGCGCGCTCGATGTTGCCGGTGGCTTCCTTCACGCCGATCACGCCGGGCAGCGCGGCGCAGCGCAGGGTGGTCTCGGGCTGCATGTCCGCGACGGTTCGACCGGGCACGTTGTACAGCACCATCGGGATGTCCACCGCCTCGGCGATCGCCTTGAAGTGCTGGTAGATGCCTTCCTGCGAGGGCTTGTTGTAGTACGGCACGACCGACAGCGTGCAGTCGGCACCGACCTCCTTGGCGAAGCGCGACAGCTCGATCGCTTCGCGGGTGGAGTTGCCGCCGGTGCCGGCCATGATCGGCACGCGGCCCTTGGCGTGCGCCACCGACACGCGGATGATCTCGCAGTGCTCTTCGACCGACACCGTGGGCGATTCGCCGGTGGTGCCGACCACGCCGATGCAGTCGGTGCCTTGCTCGACGTGCCAGTCGATCAGCCGGCGCAATCCGTCGTAGTCGACGCTGCCGTCATCGTGCATCGGGGTGACGAGTGCGACGATGCTTCCAACAATGGGCTTCATGGGGCTTCCTCGGAATCCAGCGATTTTAGCCGGGGCGGCCGGAGGCACCGGCTGCTACAGCGGGTAGCGCGGCGCAACGCCGGATGACGGCGCCTCGCGCACGGCCGCCAGGCGTTGCAGGTAGCGCTCGGGTTCGGCCAGGAAGCCGTCTTCGTAGGCCAACACGCGCAGCCCGGTCGCGGCCTGTAGCAGTTCGCCCGGGCGCAGCAGGAAGTCGGGCCGCGAGGGCTTGCCCACCGTCTCGTTGCCGGCCGCGAAGGTTTCGTAGATCAGCACGCCGCCTTCGGCAACGCTGTGCACGATCGCCGGCAGCAGCGGCCGCCACAGGTAGTTGGTGACGACCACCGCATCGAAGCGCCGGCCCGCGAAAGGCCACGGCCCGTTCTCGATGTCGGCGACGACGATCTCGCCGAGCGCGCGCAGCGGCTCGACGGCGGCGGCGTCGCGGTCCACGCCGGTGACGCGGCAACCGCGCTGCGCGAACCAGCGCAGGTGCCGGCCCGAGCCGCAGGCGACGTCGAGCACGCTGGCACCCTCGCGCACCAGCACCGACCAGCGTTGCACCCAGGGAGACGGCGCGAGCGAGCCGTGCATCAGAAGCAGGCCCAGAGCTGGTTGGCCAGCGTCATCGCCAGGTCGGGCTTCAGGTAGGCGGCGAACACCAGCAGCAGCGCCACGCCGGCCGCCGCCCAGGCGAGGCTGCGGCGCAGCTTCATGCGGCGGCGGCTCCGGGCAGCGGTGCGCGTTCGATGGCGCGCTCCTTCACCGGCAGGTTGGCGATCGCCGCGAACACGCCGAGCGCCACGGCGATCCACCAGACCAGGTCGTAGTTGCCGGTGGCGTCGTACAGCTTGCCGCCCAGCCAGACGCCGAGGAAGCTGCCGATCTGGTGGCTGAGGAAGACGAAGCCGCCGAGCATCGACAGGTACTGCACGCCGAAGATCTGAGCGATCACCGCGTTGGTCGGCGGCACGGTGGACAGCCACAGCACGCCCATCACCGCGGAGAAGATGTACACGCTCCACGGCGTCAGCGGCACACTCAGGAAGATCACGATGGCGATCGAGCGCAGCAGATAGATGGTCGAGAGGATGTACTTCTTGGGCAGCCGCTGGCCGAGCGCGCCGGCGCCGTAGGTGCCGATCACGTTGAACAGGCCGATCAGCGCCAGCGCCGTGGTGGCCACGTTGGGCGTCAGGCCGTTGTCCTTCAGGTAGCTCGGCATGTGCACGCCGATGAACACCACCTGGAAGCCGCAGACGAAGTAGCCGGCCATCAGCCAGCGGAAGCTCGGATAGCCGAAGGCCTCGCGCAGCGCCGCGCCGACGCTCTGCTGCGGGCCGGCGGCCACGGCACGCTCCGGTTCCTTCAGGCCCCAGGCCAGCGGGATCATCGCCAGCGCCAGGCAGCCGAGGATGAACAGCGCCGACTGCCAGCCGAAGCCGCCGATCAGCCAGTTCTCCACCGGAACCATCAGGAACTGGCCGAAGGAGCCGGCCGCCGCGGCCACGCCCATCGCCCAGCTGCGCTTCTCGGGCGCCACGTTGCGGCCGATCACGCCGTAGACGACGGCGTAGGTGGTGCCCGACTGCGCCATGCCCAGCAACAGGCCGGCGCTGCCGGTGAAGGCCAGGCCCGAGGTCGAGACCGCCATCAGCACCAGGCCGAGCGAATACAGCAGGCTGCCGACGATCAGCACCCTGAAGGCGCCGAACCGGTCGGCCAGTGCGCCAGCGAAGGGGCCGGCCAGGCCCCAGGCGAGGTTCTGTACCGCCAGCGCGAAGGCGAAGGTCTCGCGCGTCCAGCCGCGCTCCATGGTGATGGGCTGCAGCCACAGGCCGAAGCCATGGCGGATGCCCATCGACAGCGTGACGATCGCGGCGCCGCACAGCAGCACCTGGGTCATGGAGAGGCGGGCGGGCGAAGTGGCGGCGGAAGACATCCCGCGATTGTCCTTCACTGCGCCGCCCGCTGCAGGCGGCTGCGGCCGTCAGCTCAGCTTGTCGAGCGTGCCGGTCGCCTCGGCCAGCAGGTAGTAGAAGGTCACCCGGCTCTTCTGGCGCACGCCCTTCATCTTGTCCAGCACCTGGGCGATGCCGGCGTCGGCGGCGGCGGCCGACAGGCCCAGCTTCTTGGCGGCGTAGCCGTCGCGGACCGTGGCCAGCTCCTGCGGGTCGCTGCCCGAGACGAGCGCGGAATCGGGGTTGCGCAAGGCAATGCCGCAGTACTTCACGATGGCCGCCACGGCGGCTTCGCTGGCTTGCGGGGCGTGCTTGCGGACGTCATCGAGGTATTCCGACATGGGATCTCCTTGGGGCGGTGGTGGGAGCCTCGTCGCGCGCTTTCCGTGCTGCCGGCGGGCGAAGCGCAGTGTGCGCCGCCGCGACGCCCGCGGCCAGCCCCCAGGACACCGCTGCCTACAATCCTCGCCATGGCAACCAAGAGCAAGACCCCCGGCAGCTACGGCGAGGCCTCGATCCGCGTTCTCAAGGGCCTGGAGCCCGTCAAGCAGCGGCCGGGCATGTACACGCGCACCGACAACCCGCTGCACATCATCCAGGAGGTGATCGACAACGCCGCCGACGAGGCCCTGGCCGGCCATGGCCAGCGCATCGACGTGACGCTGCATGCCGACGGCTCGGTGAGCGTGGAGGACGACGGCCGCGGCATCCCGATCGGCCTGCACCCCGAGGAGCAGGTGCCGGTGGTGGAGATCGTCTACACGCGGCTGCATGCCGGCGGCAAGTTCGACAAGGGCGCGGGCGGCGCCTACAGCTTCTCGGGCGGCCTGCACGGCGTGGGCGTGAGCGTCACCAACGCGCTGGCGAAGCGGCTCGAGGTGACCGTCTACCGCGACGGCCAGGTGGCGACCATCGTGTTCGCCGGCGGCGACGTGATCGAGCCGCTGAAGACGCGCAAGGCGGCCGCGAGTGACCGCCGCAGCGGCACCACGGTGCGTGCCTGGCCCGACGCGAAGTATTTCGAGAGCGCCGAACTGCCGCGCGGCGAACTGACCCACCTGCTGCGCAGCAAGGCGGTGCTGATGCCGGGCGTGACGGTCACGCTGGCCACCGAGAAGAGCGGTGACCGTCAGCAGTGGCTCTACAAGGGCGGCCTGCGCGACTACCTGATGCAGACCCTGCCGGCCGACCCGATCATTCCGCTGTTCGAGGGCGAGCATTACGCCGAGGCCGCCGAGACCGAGAACTTCGCCGAAGGCGAGGGCGCGGCCTGGTGCGTGGCCTTCACCGACGACGGCAACGTGATGCGCGAGAGCTACGTCAACCTGATCCCGACGCCGGCTGGCGGCACGCACGAGTCGGGCCTGAAGGACGGACTGTTCGGCGCGGTCAAGGGCTTCATCGAGCTGCACTCGCTGCTGCCCAAGGGCGTGAAGCTGATGCCGGAGGACGTGTTCTCGCGCGCCAGCTTCGTCCTCTCGGCCAAGGTGCTCGACCCGCAGTTCCAGGGGCAGATCAAGGAGCGGCTCAACTCGCGCGACGCGCTGCGCCTGGTCTCGACCTATGTCAAGCCGGCGCTGGAACTGTGGCTCAACCAGCATGTCGACCTCGGCAGGAAGCTGGCGGAACTGGTCATCAAGCAGGCGCAGACGCGCCAGCGCGCCGGCCAGAAGGTCGAGAAGCGCAAGGGCTCCGGCGTGGCCGTGCTGCCCGGCAAGCTGACCGACTGCGAGAGCCGCGACCTGGCCTTCAACGAACTCTTCCTCGTCGAGGGCGATTCGGCCGGCGGCAGCGCCAAGATGGGCCGCGACAAGGAAACGCAGGCCATCCTGCCGCTGCGCGGCAAGGTGCTCAACGCCTGGGAAGTCGAGCGCGACCGCCTGTTCGCCAACACCGAGATCCACGACATCGCGGTGGCGGTCGGCGTCGACCCGCACGGCCCCGACGACGAGCCCGATTTCTCCGGCCTGCGCTACGGCAAGGTCTGCATCCTGTCGGACGCCGACGTCGACGGTTCGCACATCCAGGTGCTCTTGTTGACGCTCTTCTTCCGCCACTTCCCGAAGCTGATCGAGCGCGGTCACGTCTACGTGGCCAAGCCGCCGCTGTTCCGCCTCGATGCGCCGGCACGCGGCAAGAAGCCGGCGGCGAAGATCTACGCCCTCGACGAAGGTGAACTGACGGCGGCACTCGACAAGCTTCGCAAGGAAGGCGCGCGCGAGAACAGCTGGACCATCAGCCGCTTCAAGGGCCTGGGCGAGATGAACGCAGAGCAGCTGTGGGACACCACGCTCAATCCCGACACGCGCCGTCTGCTGCAGGTGAGCTTCGGCGCGCAGGGCTTCGCGGCCACCGTCGAGGCGCTGACCAAGCTGATGGGCAAGGGCGAGGCGCAGGCGCGCCGCGACCTGATGGAACTGCGCGGCGACGACGTCGAGGTGGATGTGTGAAGGAACGAGCGTGAACCTGAGGTTGCGACCGACGATGCTGTCGGACCTCGACTTCGTCATCTCGGTCGAACAGGATCAGGCCAACCTGCCGTTCATCACGCCCTGGGAGCGCACGCAGCACGAAGGCGCGGTGCGCTTTCCCGACTTCCGCCATTTCATCGTCGAGATCGGTGCGCAGTACGAGCCGGCCGGCTTCGTGATCCTGCAGGGCTGCCGCAATCCGCACCGCTCGGTCGAGCTCAAGCGCCTGGTGCTGCTGCCCGAAGACCAGGGCCACGGCCTCGGGCGGGCCTGCGTGCGGCTGCTCGCGCAGATGGCCTTTCGAGACCTCGGCGCGCACCGCTTCTGGCTCGACGTGAAATCGCTCAACGAGCGCGCGCTGGCGCTGTACCGCAGCGAAGGCTTCGTCGAAGAGGGCCGGCTGCGCGAGAGCGTGCGCACGGCGGAGGGTTACGACTCGCTGATCGTGATGTCGCTGCTGGCCCACGAGCACGCGGTGCTGCAGCGCGAGCGGGGGCAGGGGGCGGCCTGATGCGCAGGTGGCTGGCAGGCTGGGTGATGGCTGCCGGTGCATGCGGTGCGGCGCAGGCGGAGGTCTGGGCCTACGTGGACGCCGACGGCGTGGCGCATGTCGCGCCGCAGCAGGTGGATTCGCGCTACCGCCGCGTGCTCGGCGACGCGCCGGGCGGCAACGGCAGCGAGGCCGTGCCTGGCAAGACCGACCGCACCGAAGGCCTGCTGCTGTGGCTGCAGATCGCGCCGGAGGTGAAGGCGCTCGCCCCGCTGCTGCGCGAGGCGGCGGCCGAACACGGTGTGGACGAGGAACTGCTCAAGGCGGTGATCGTGGTCGAGTCCGGCTTCAATGCGCGCGCGGTCTCGCCGCGCGGCGCGATCGGCCTGATGCAGATCATGCCGGTCACCGGCGACCGCTACGCCACGGCCGCCGAGCGCCGCACGCCCGCCGCCACGCGGCTGCTCGATCCGAAGACCAACGTGCACACCGGCGCGCGCATGCTGGCCGACCTCGAGCGCCGCTTCGGCGGCATCGACGTGGCGCTGGCCGCCTGGAACGCCGGTGAAGGCACGGTGCGCCGCCACGGCGGCAAGCTGCCCGACATCGCCGAGACGCGGGCCCACGTCCATCTGGTGCTGGAGCTGTACTGGGCCCTGCTGCAGGAGCGCCAGGCACGCCGCGCGACGGAAATGAAGCTGCAGCCGGCGCGCTGAGCGCTGCGTTGCTACGATGCCGCCATGCGCGGCGCGAGTCGGTGGTGGAAGAAGGTGGGGGCGGCCGTGCTGGCCTGCCTTCCCCTGGCCGCGTGGCCGGCGCCGAAGACGGTGTGCACCATCACCGTCAACTCGCCCGACGAGAAGGAGAGCTTCCGCCGTCACCTCGGCAGCGAGAACTACCGCTTCGTCGAGCTGGTCGAGCGTGGCCGCCCCGACTGGCTCGATTCGTCGTGCCGTGCCAAGGTGTCGTGCGACATCCTGGTGATCTCCGCGCATTACGACGGCGGCAACGAGTTCTTCCCCGACAGCCTGGATGCGCGCGAGTTCCTGCCGGTCAGCGAACTGGAGCGCGTGTCGTGCAGCGGCTCCTGCCCGACGCTGTTCTCGCGGCTGAAGGAGGTGTACCTCTTCGGCTGCAACACGCTCAACCCCGAGCCGCACAGCGGCGCCACCGCGGAGCTGATGCGCAGCCTGGTGCGCGAGGGCTACACGAAGGAGAAGGCCGAGCGCGAGCTGCAGTCGCTGGCCGCCGCGCACGGCGAGAGCAGCCGCGACCGCATGCGCCAGATCTTCACCGGCGTGCCGGTGATCTACGGCTTCTCGTCGTCGGCGCCGCTCGGCCCGATCGCCGGCAGCGTGCTCGACCGCTACTTCCGCCAGGCGGGCGACCGCGAGATCGGCCGTGGCCGCGCCAGCAGCCGCTTGCTCGCCGCCTTCGCGCCCTTCGCGCTGACGTCGGTGAGCGGCATGACGCCGTCCGATCCGCACTGGCAGACGCGGCTGGACATGTGCCAGTTCGCCGACGAGCGCCGGCCGATCGGCGCCAAACTGGCCTTCGTGTACGGCCTGCTGCAGCGGCACATCGGCGAGGCGCGCCTGAACCTCGACCGCATCCGGCGCCTGCGCGAATCGCTGGACGCCAGCGTGCGCGACGACCCGCTGGCCTCGCAGGTGCTGGAGGTGATCGCCCGCGACGAGGAGGCCCGCGACCGCGTGCTCGACTACGCACGCCACACCGACCGGCCCGACACCCGCGTGGCCATGCTCGACCTCGCCCGCGATGTCGGCTGGCTGACGCGCGAGGCGCACCGCGACGAACTCGCCGCGATGCTGCGCGAGCTGCAGTCGAAACGGGACGCCGGCGTCGCCGAGGTGAACCTAGCCTGCCGGCTCAATGCCGATGGCAGCCTGGATGGGCGCCTCGAGGCCGCCGCAGGTGCCGACGGCATCGCGCAGGCGGCCATGCGGGCCTGCCTGGGCAGCACGGAGGATCGCGCGCAGACGCTGCGCGCGCTGCTCGGTCCGGCGGAATCCGATGTGCAGCTCGCGCAGGCCTACCTGCGGCACCGGCCCGTCGACGACAGCGCCGAACTGCGCGACTTGACGCAAGGCATTTCGCAGATGCCCGCCGGCGCGGCACAAGTTCGCGCTCTGGAGGCCCTCGGCCGCCACTATGTGTCCGATGGTGACGTGCTCCATCGCCTGCTCGATCTCTACGCGCAGACGCCGTCGGCGGCCGTGCAGTCGGCGGTGGCGGGCATCCTGCTGCGCGCCGACCGCTCGGCGCTGCCCGCTGGAAAGCTGCGCGAAACATTGATCTCGCTCAGGCGCGAGGCATCGCGCGACGGCGGCGCAGGAACCATCGACGCCCTGATCACTCTCCTCGGGGCGCGCTGAGCCTCGTGCGGGGTGTTTACATGTGTTTTCGCCGCGGCGGCGCGCTGTGGAAGACTGTGCCGATGACGCTGCGAGCCCTCGCCCCGAGACCGATCGCGCCTGCCCGCTGGGCAGCCGCGTTGCTGCTGGCCACCGCCTGGCCGCTGGCGGCCAGCGCCGCGCCGAAGACGGTCTGCACCGTCACCATCAACTCGCCCGACGAGCGCGACGTGATGATGCGCCGGCTGCCGCCGGGCGACTACCGTTTCGTCGAACTGGTCAAGCACGGCCAGCCCGACTGGTGGGCGCAGGCCTGCCGCAGCGGCGTGACCTGCGACGCGCTGGTGATCTCCGGCCACTTCGACGACGGCAGCGAGTTCTACACCGACCGCTTCGAGCAGAAGGAGGCGCTGCCGGTCGAAGACCTGCAGCAGGCCTCGTGCAGCGACTCGTGCAGCGGGCTGTTCTCGCAGCTCAAGGAGGTGTACCTGTTCGGCTGCAACACGCTGAAGACCGACCCGCGCCGCAGCGCCGGCGCCGAGGTGCTGCGCAGCCTGCAGCGCGCGGGCCGGACGCCCGCCGAGGCACAGCGCATCGCGGCGCAGCTCAGCGAGCACTACGGCGAGAGCAACCGCGACCGCCTGCGCCAGATCTTCAAGGACGTGCCGGTGCTCTACGGCTTCTCGTCGAGCGCGCCGCTGGGCCGCTATGCCGGCCCGCTGCTCGAGCGCGTGCTGCAGGCCGCGCCGGCCGGCGAGGTGGCCAGCGGCCGGCCGAGCGCCGCGCTGCTCGGCGCCTTCGGGCCGACCTCGATGATCAGCGTGCCCGGCGTGCGCGACGACGATCCGCACATCGGCCTGCGCGACGACATCTGCAAGCTCGCCGACGACCGGCGCAGCACGGCGCAGAAGATGGCCTTCGTGCACGAGGTGCTGCGCCGCGACGTGACCGAGGTGCGCATGCTGCTCGACCACCTCGAGCGCTACGTGGGCACGGTGAGCGCCGCGCAGCGCCTGCAGCCCGAGGTGGCGCGGGCCTTCGACGCGATCCGCCTCGACCTGCCGGCGCGGCAGCGCTTCCTCGAGTTCACGCGCGACGCCGATCTCGCCGTGGTGCAGTCGCGCATGATCAACCTCGCGCGCAACCTCGGCTGGCTCGACGATGCGCAGCAGCACGACGAATTCGTGCGCCTGATCACGGCCCGCATGGCGCGCGACGGCATCGGCAGGCACGAGGTCGACCTGGTGTGCGCCTCGCCACTGTCGCGCGACGACGGCATGCTCGCCCGCGTGCGCGCCGGCGGCACGGCCGACGCGGACAAGGTCGCCCACTCGGCCGTGCTCGCCTGCCTGGGCGGCAGCGAGGCGCACGACCGCACCGTGCGGGCGCTGACCAGCCCTCGCGCCGACGACGTGGAGATCGCGCAGACCTACCTGCGCCACCGCCCGCTGGCCGGCGCCGGCGAGGTGCGTGCCATCGCCACCGACATCGCGCGCCTGAACGGCCCGGAGGCGCAGGTGCGCGCGCTCGATGCGCTGGCCAAGCAGCGGGTCTCCGATCCGCACAGCCTGAAGGCGATCGCCGGCCTGTTCGCGCAGACCCGCTCGCTGCAGGTTCAGCGCGCCATCGCCAACGTGCTGCTGCGCGCCGACACGCAGGCGCTGGAACGCAGCGAGTTGCTGCAGTCGCTGCGGCGGCACCGGCTCAAGTCGCCCGACGGGCAGGACGCGATCGACATGCTGATCCGCGTCCTTCAGCGGGCCTGAACGTCAGGACAGGCCGCTGATGCGGCCCTGGCCGTCGATGTCGATCAGTTCGGCGGCCGGGACCTTGGGCAGGCCCGGCATGGTCATGATGTCGCCGCAGACCATCACGACGAACTCGGCGCCGGCGGCCAGCCGCACCTCGCGGACGTCCAGCGTGTGGCCGGAAGGCGCGCCGCGCAGCGCGGCGTTGGTCGAGAAGCTCATCTGCGTCTTGGCGATGCACACCGGGAAGTGGCCGTAGCCCTCGGTTTGCAGGCGTTCGATGCGCTCCTTCACGGCCGCCGAGGCGGTCACGCCGGCCGCGCCGTAGACCTTCGTCGCGATCGCCTCGACCTTCTGCCACAGCGGCAGCGCGTCGTCGTAGACGAAGCGGAAGCTGTTCGGCTTCTCGCAGGCGGCCACCACCTCGCGGGCCAGCGCCTCGGCGCCTGCGCCGCCGTCGGCCCAGTGCTTGGCGACCACCGCCTTGCCGCCCAGCGCCTCGACGCGGCGCACCAGCAGGTCGATCTCGGCGGGCGTGTCGTGCGAGCGGTGGTTGATCGCCACCACGCAGGGCAGTCCGTAGACCTCCTGCACGTTGCGCAGGTGGCGCTCCAGGTTGGGCAGGCCGCGCTCGAGCGCGGCCACGTCTTCCTTCGAGACATCGGCCACCGCCATGCCGCCGTGGTACTTCAGCGCGCGCGCCGTGGCCACCAGCACGGCGGCCGAGGGGCGCAGGCCCGTCTTTCGGCACTTGATGTCGATGAATTTTTCCGCGCCAAGATCCGCGCCGAAGCCGGCCTCGGTGACCACGTAGTCGCCGAGCTTGAGCGCGGCGCGGGTGGCGATCGCGGTGTTGCAGCCGTGGGCGATGTTGGCGAACGGCCCGCCGTGCACGAAGGCGGGGTTGTTCTCCAGCGTCTGCACGAGGTTCGGGGAGATGGCGTCCTTGAGCAGCGCGGCCATCGCACCCTGCGCCTTCAGCAACGCGCAGGTGATCGGCTTGCGGTCGGCCGTCTCGCCGACCACGATGCGCGCCAGGCGCTCCTTCAGGTCGGACAGACTCGTGGCCAGGCACAGGATGGCCATGATCTCGGAGGCGACGACGATGTCGAAGCCGCTCTCGCGCGGCATGCCGTTGCCCGGGCCACCCAGTCCGATCACGTTGTCGCGCAGCGCGCGGTCGTTCATGTCCATCACCCGCTTCCAGGTGATGCGGCGCAGGTCGAAGCCCAGCGCGTTGCCGTGGTGGATGTGGTTGTCGATCATCGCCGCGAGCAGGTTGTGCGCCAGCGCGATCGCGGCGAAGTCGCCGGTGAAGTGCAGGTTGATCTGCTCCATCGGCACCACCTGCGCGTAGCCGCCGCCGGCCGCGCCGCCCTTCATGCCGAAGACAGGGCCCAGCGAAGGCTCGCGCAGGCAGACGATGGCACGCTTTCCGATGCGGTTGAGCGCGTCGCCCAGGCCGACGGTGGTGGTGGTCTTGCCTTCGCCGGCCGGCGTCGGCGAGATCGCCGTCACCAGCACCAGCTTGCCGTCGGGCCGGTCGGCCAGGGTGTCGAGCCAGGGCTGCGCCACCTTGCCGATGTGGCGGCCGCGCGGGTCCAGCGCCTCCTCGGGGATGCCCAGGGCATCGCCCAGGGCGTGGACGGGCTTCAGGCGCGCGGCTTGCGCGATCTCGATGTCGGACAGCATGGGACTCCCTGCGGGGTACGGCGTGGCGAAGATGGTAACGAACCGATCCGTCCCGCCGCGCCCGGGATGATCCCGGGTTTGGGCGAGAATGCCGCCCTCCTATGAACGACCTCTTCGACCCCCCGCCGCCGGCCACCGGCGATGGCGACGACGCCATCGCGCTGTCGCTCTACGCCGAGCAGGCCTACCTGGAATACGCCCTCAGCGTGGTCAAGGGCCGCGCACTGCCCGACGTCTGCGACGGCCAGAAGCCGGTGCAGCGGCGCATCCTCTACGCGATGGAGCGCATGGGCCTGGCCTTCACCACGGCCAGCGGCCCCAAGGCCGTCAAGAGCGCCCGCGTGGTGGGCGATGTGCTCGGCCGCTTCCATCCGCACGGCGACCAGGCCGCCTACGACGCACTGGTGCGCATGGCGCAGGACTTCAGCCAGCGCTACCCGCTGATCGACGGCCAGGGCAACTTCGGCAGCCGCGACGGCGACGGCGCCGCGGCGATGCGCTACACCGAGGCGCGGCTGGCGCCGATCGCACGGCTGCTGCTCGACGAGATCGACGAAGGCACGGTCGACTTCATCCCCAACTACGACGGCTCCACGCAGGAGCCGCGGCTGCTGCCGGCGCGGCTGCCCTTCGTGCTGCTCAACGGCGCGAGCGGCATCGCGGTGGGCCTGGCCACCGAAGTGCCCAGCCACAACCTGCGCGAGGTGGCCGCCGCCGCGGTGGCGCTGCTGAAGAACGAGAAACTGTCCGACGACGAACTCGCCGCGCTGCTGCCCGGCCCGGATTTCCCCGGCGGCGGCCAGATCATCAGCAGCGCCGAAGACATCCGCGCCGCTTACGCGAGCGGCCGCGGCAGCCTGAAGGTGCGCGCGCGCTGGAAGATCGAGGACCTGGCGCGCGGCCAGTGGCAACTCGTCGTCACCGAGCTGCCGCCGGGCGCGAGCGCGGCCAAGGTGCTGGAGGAGATCGAGGAGCTCACCAACCCGAAGGTCAAGACCGGCAAGAAGGCGCTGACCACCGAGCAGACGCAGCTCAAGACCACCGTGCTGGCGGTGCTCGACGCGGTGCGCGACGAGTCGAGCAAGGACGCGCCGGTGCGCCTGGTGTTCGAGCCCAAGTCGCGCACCGTCGAGCAGCAGGAACTGATCAACGTGCTGCTGGCGCACACCAGCCTGGAGAGCAGCGCGCCGATCAACCTGACGATGATCGGCGCCGACGGCCGGCCGACGCAGAAGGGCCTGCGCCAGGTGCTGTCGGAGTGGCTGCAGTTCCGCCAGGCCACGGTGCAGCGGCGCACGCAGCACCGCCTGGCCAAGGTGCTCGACCGCATCCACATCCTCGAAGGCCGGCAGCTGGTGCTGCTGAACATCGACGAGGTGATCCGCATCATCCGCAATGCCGAGGAGCCCAAGGCGGCGCTGATCGAGCGCTTCCGCCTCAGCGACCGCCAAGCCGAGGACATCCTCGAGATCCGGCTGCGCCAGCTGGCGCGGCTGGAAGCGATCAAGATCGAGCAGGAGCTCAAGGAACTGCGCGCCGAGCAGGCCAGGCTGGAGGACATCCTGTCCAGCCCGGCCAGCCTGAAGCGCACGGTGGTCAAGGAGATCGAGGCCGACGCGAAGCAGTACGGCGACGACCGCCGCACGCTGATCCAGGAGGAGCGCAAGGCGGTCGCCGAGGTCAAGGTGATCGACGAGCCGGTCACGGTGGTGATCAGCCTCAAGGGCTGGGTGCGGGCGCTCAAGGGCCACGAGGTCGATGCGGCGACGCTGTCCTTCAAGGCGGGCGACGGGCTGTATGGCGCCTTCCCCTGCCGCACGGTGGACCCGCTGATCGTCATCGGCAGCAACGGCCGCGTGTACTCGACGGCCGTGGCCGGCCTGCCCGGCGGTCGCGGCGACGGCCAGCCGATCACCACGCTGATCGATCTCGAGTCGGGCACGCAGCCGGCGCACTACATCGCCGGGGGGGCGGCAACGACGCTGCTGCTGGCCGGTACCGGCGGCTTCGGCCTGATGGCGAAGCTGGGCGACCTGGTGGCAAAGCAGAAGGGCGGCAAGGGCTTCATGAGCCTGGAGGCCGACGAGAAGCCGCTGCCGCCGGCGGTGGTCGACGGCGCGACGCAGGTGGCCTGCCTGTCGCTGGCCGGCCGACTGCTGACCTTCGCGCTGGACGAGCTCAAGCTGCAGCCCAACGGCGGACGCGGCCTGACGCTGATCGACCTCGACGCCAAGGATGCGCTGGTCAGCGTGGCCGCCTTCGCTCAGGCGCTGCAGGTGACGGGCACGGCGCTGCGCGGCGGCAAGCCGCGCGAGGAACTGCTCAAGGGCGCGGCGCTGGCCGCCTACGCGGGCAAGCGCGCGCGCAAGGGCAAGGCGGTGGAAGGGATGAAGGCGCAGCGCGTGCTGCCGGCCACACCTTGAACGTGGGGGCGGGCAAGCACGGGTCCATCGCAGTGTTTCCCGGCCGGTATGCTTGGCGCGCGGCGTGATCGGGCCCCTCGTGGCACCGATTGCGTCGTCCACAACAACCGAATCCAGGGAGATCCCACTTGAAGATCCGCATCGCCGCTGCCGGCATCGTGATGCTGGCCGGCCTGCTCGCGGGCTGCGCCACGCCCGTCCAGAACCCGGTCGCACTGAACACTGCGGCGTTGTCCACGCCGAACGGCCGGGTCGGCGTGGCGATGACGGCCCTGCCCAAGGTCGACACGAGCTTTCCGGGCGCCGGCTGCCTGCTGTGCCTGGCCGCGGCTTCGATGGCCAATTCGAGCCTGACCACCCACGCCAACACCCTGTCGCCCGAGGACCTGGCCAAGCTCAAGGAGATGCTGGCCGAGCAGCTGGGCAAGCGTGGCGCGCAGGCCACCGTCATTGCCGATCCGCTGAAGATCGACGACCTGCCCTCTGCGTCGGCCCAGGGGCCCAACCTGGCGCGCAAGGACTTCACCGCGCTGGCCAAGAAGCACGACGTCGACAAGCTGCTGGTGGTGTCGCTCAACCTGATCGGCTTCGAGCGCACCTACTCGGCCTACGTGCCCACCGGTGACCCGAAGGCCGTGGTTCGCGGCACGGCGTTCCTCGTGGACCTCAAGAGCAACGCCTACGAGTGGTACCTGCCGCTGAACGTGGTGCGTGCCAGCGACGGTCCGTGGGATGAGCCGGCGAAGTTCCCGGGCCTGACGAACGCCTACTTCCAGGCGGTCGAGCTCGGCAAGGACGAGATCCTCAAGCCGTTCAAGCCGTGATCGCACGAGGCTGGCGCGCCGCCGCGGCGGCCCTGATGATCGTCGGGGCTCCGGCCGCCGCTGGCGCCGCAGAGCAGACCGCCGCCGGGCGGACCTGGGCGCTGAAGATTCCCAGCGTGGAGCGGGTCGTCTTCCGCGGCGCCGTGAGCCACGACGCCGCGGGCATGGGCACGGGCGCCATGCTCTACCCGGCGCCGAACGCCGCGGGCCTGCTCGCCGCCATCCTCACCCACGGTCTGCTGAACGAAGGCGCCAAGCAGTCGCAGAAGGACAAGCTCCAGTCCGAAGCCGACGAGGTGCTGCGGCCTTTCCGTTCGTTCCTCGACGGGTTCACGCACTCGCGGCTGATCGAGTCGGCCCTGCCGCTGCAGCGCACGCGCGATGAGCGCAGGCCGCTCGGCCCGAACGACAGCCCGGGTCCGGACTGGACCGTCGAAGTCGCGCCGGTGTTCTCGATGACCCGCGACCAGCGAGCGCTGGTGCTCGACAACGCCGTGCGCATCTATGCGCCCGCCAGTGCCGATGCGGCCTACGCGCAGACCATCCGCGTGGTGTCGCACCCTGCCGCCGTCGGCGAGGGCGCAACGGCCGAGGCGATCGAGTCTCACTGGCGCGCCGAGGAGGGACGCCGGCTGCTCGAACTCAGCGCCGCCCTGCTGGCGGAGTCGCTCGATGTGGCCATGCAGGACTCACGTCGCCAGGCGGCGGCTGCCGACGCGCCCCAGCGCACCTTTCGCTACGCCGAGGGCAGCGCCGAGAAGATCGAACGCGCTTCCCTGGTCGAAGCGCAGTGCGGCCGGCTGCTGCTGCGCACCCTGCGTGGCTGGTTGATGTCGGTGCCGGCGGCCGCGAGCGCCGATCCGGCCGCCTGTGCGCCACGCCGGGCCGTGGCCGATTGAACGGCCCTAGCGGCCGCGCAGCGCCACCACCACGAGACCGACCACGACCACGAACAGCCCCAGGCTCCAGAATTCGTAGGGCAGGTGAAGCAGGTTCACCGCGGCATCGGCGCAGCTGGCCTTGACCTCGAAGACGAAGGGCAGGGCCTTGTCCACGCCGAGGCCGCTGACGATCTTGTCGGCCAGCGTCAGGTTGCACGAACTCGACCTGGCCGCCACGAAGTGCTGGTACAGCGCCGCCGCGACGCCGCTCGCGGCCGTGAGTCCGGCCAGGCCGCCGAAGACGAGGCGGCCGGGCAGGAAGGCGCCCGCCAGGGCCAGCATCGCGATCACGACGAACTGCAGCCGCTGAAGAATGCACCAGGGGCAGGGCTGCATGTCCCACACGTACTGCGTGAACAGCGCGGCGCCGACGGCGCCGAGGCAGAGGACGGCGATCGCAACCAGCCAGGCTCGTGGGCTCAGCATCATCGCGCTCAGGCCACCTGGGCGATCAGTTCGATCTCGACACAGGCGCCCAGCGGGATCTGGGCCACGCCGAAGGCGCTGCGCGCGTGGGCGCCCTTGTCGCCGAACACCGCGCCGAGCAGCTCCGAGCAGCCGTTGGTGACGAGGTGCTGTTCGGTGAAGAAGGGCGTGCTGTTGACCAGGCTCATCACCTTGACGATGCGCTCGACCTTGTTGAGGTCGCCCACCGCTGCGTGCAAGGTGCCCAGCAGGTCGATGGCCACGGCGCGCGCGGCCTGTGCACCGGTGGCGGTGTCGATCTCGCGGCCGAGCTGGCCCACCCAGGGCTTGCCATCGCGCTTGGCAATGTGGCCGGAGAGGAAGACGAGGTTGCCGGTGCGCACGAAGGGCACGTAGGCGGCGGCCGGCACGGCCACCGGCGGCAGCGTGATGCCCAGCTCGGCAAGGCGGTCGTAGACGTTGGACATGGTGTTCCTGGGGGCAGGCGATGCGGGGCGCAGATCCTACACTGCGCCGCATGGGAGGACCGGACCGCGAACCGGCGAGTGCACCCCGCTGGTTCGTGGCCCTGCTGGCCGTGCCGGCGGGCGCGGCGCTGCAGCTCCAGCAGGGCGAGTTGCTCGCCGCGTCGAGTTACCTCGCTCTGGCCTTGCTCGGCGCCGTCGCGTGCCTGGCCGCATGGCGCTGGCGCCGCGCGGCCGTTCTGGCGCTGGCCGGCCTGGTGCTGCTGGGCTTTGCCAGCACCGGCTGGCGTGCCACGCAGCGCCTGGGCGAGACACTCGACGCCGCGGTCGAGGGCCGCGACCTGCGTCTGACCGGCATCGTGGCCAGCCTGCCGCAGCACGGGCCGAACGGCATCCGCTTCCGCTTCGAGGTCGAGCGCGCCACGATGGCCGGCGAGGCGGTGCCCGTGCCGCGCCTCGTGGCGCTGGGCTGGTACAGCGGCTTCCACGAGGACGCCACGCTGCTGCAGCCGCAGCGCGAATTGCGCGCCGGGCAGCGCTGGACCTTCAACGCCCGGCTGCGCCGGCCGCACGGCCAGCTCAATCCGCACGGCTTCGACTTCGAGCTGCTGCTGTTCGAGCAGGGCGTGCGTGCCACCGGCTACGTGCGCGACGCACCGGCGCAAACCGTGGAAGACACCGCGGCCTACGCGGTGGATCGGCTGCGCCAGCGCGTGCGCGACGCCATCGACGCGCGCATCGCCGACCGCCGCGCCGCCGGTGTGCTGGCGGCCCTGTCGGTGGGCGACCAGGGCGCGATCGAACGCGAGGACTGGGAGCTGTTCCGCGCCACCGGGCTGGCCCACCTGATGGCCATCAGCGGCGTGCACATCACGATGTTCGGCTGGCTGGCCGCGGCGCTGATCGGCCTGCTGTGGCGGCGCAGCCGGCGCGCGATGCATGTGCTGCCGGCACCGCAGGCGGCGCGCTGGGGCGGCCTGCTCGTCGCCACGGTCTACGCGGTGCTCGCCGGCTGGGGCGTGCCGGCGCAGCGCACGGTGTGGATGCTGGCCACCGTGGTGGTGCTGCGCAGCCTCGGCCTTCGCTGGCCCTGGCCACTGGTGCTGGCGCTCGCCGCCCTGGTGGTGACGCTGGCCGATCCGTGGGCATTGCTGCAGCCGGGCTTCTGGCTGTCGTTCGCGGCGGTGGGCCTGCTCATGGCCTCCGAGCCGGTGCGTGACGAGGCAGCCACGCAGGCGGCGATGCGCGGCTCGCTGGCGCAACGCACGGCCGCCGTGCTGCGCGGCGGGCTGCGCACACAGCTCGTCGCCACGCTCGGCCTGGCGCCGCTGACGCTGATCTTCTTCCAGCAGGTCTCGGCGGTCGGCTTCTTCGCCAACCTGGTGGCCATCCCGCTGGTCACGCTGCTGATCACGCCGCTGGCGCTGGCCGGCAGCCTCCTGCCGCCGCTGTGGAGCCTGGCCGCCGCCGTGCTGCAGCCCTTCACCGCCGTGTTGCAGTGGCTGGCGGCGCTGCCGCTGTCGGTCTGGTTCGTGCCGGTGGTGCCGGGCTGGGCGCAGGCCGCGGCGCTGCTGGCCGGTGCGCTGGCCGTGCTGCCGCTGCCCTGGCGGCTGCGGTTGCTGGCCGTGCCGCTGGCGCTGCCCTTGCTGGCCACGCCGCCCGAGCGCCCGCCGCCCGGCC
>VFQN01002161.1_pt1 | contig 31156 bp, 28 predicted proteins | sample 3512371 | NCBI WGS metagenome assembly VFQN01 (sample SAMN10412370, study PRJNA504923) | tailings metagenome | isolation source: Replicate 2 from Balatoc abandoned mine | place: Philippines: Itogon, Benguet | collected 2017-08-28 | reverse complement strand
AAGTAATGAATATTTTTTAACTAAGCCCGTGGTCTGATTTTAGGGGAGTGTTATACTCTTTAAGTAGCTTGACTATCGTTGTGGTAATTGCTTCGCTGTTAAGAAGGTCAACTTTTGTTTCATTGTCGCTTAGTATATATGCCTTAAAATTTGTTCATTTTCAATTAATTATGCAGTTTCAAACAATTAAAAATACATACAAAATTTAATGAAACCAGCACTGGCAATTCGGCAAATATTCAATTACAACTCTATAATCAGAAGGAGTATGAGTAAATATTAAATCATACTAACTCGGCTATTCCTTACGATTAAAGTTAAGTTGCTATAGCACTATTTTTTATTTATCACAAGGTGCTTCGCAGCCGGATCATTGATTAAACGCTCGATTTCCGACTTTACAATATCCTGTATATCCTGCTTGATCTGAAAATAATTGCGCCGAACCATGGTATTATTCAATTTACGGATCACTTTTATTTGCTGGTAGCTTTCTTCTTCTCGTTTTAATGCTTCATGCTCATTAACAATTTCACAATGGAAGGCTTTCAGGTCAATTTTATTATCCGGGTCGTCCGTTACCATACCTACAAACTGACCGGAACTGAGTGCCGTTATTTTAGAGGGTGGAATAGCGGCTTCTAATTGCTTAGAACGGCTGGTTGACATGTCGCCGCTATTAATGGAATAACTTTCCCTGTCCTGCATGATCTTTCCGAAGCGTTCGGATAATTGCTTGGCGGTATCGCCCGTCACTTGCCCGGCAACGATGTTCCCCGTAATATTCATGATCACATCTGCCTGCTCTCGGCCATAATCCTTGCGCAGCTGGCTGAAATCCTGGATGCCTAAGCAAGTGGAAACTTTATTGCTTCTTGCCGTTGCTATGAGGCTATCCATGTTGTTCAGGTAGATCGTCGGGAACTCGTCAAACACCAAGCTGCTTTTCAGTTTTTCTTTTTTGTTGACCTGCTTTACCAAGCGGGTTACATATAGAGAAAGTACCGCTCCATAAATTTGAATCTTCTGTGGGTTATTGCCCATGCAAACGATCTTGGGGTCGTCGGGATTGTTCACATCGAGGTTGAAATCATTGCCGGACAACACGTAGTATAGTTGTGGCGAAGAAAGCCTTGCCATCGCCACTTTAGCAGAAGCTATCTGGCCTTCGAGTTGCTCCATGACCTCATTAAGGTAAGCATTGACGAAAGGGTTAATGAGCACTTCGATTTCTTTTTCTGAACGAAGCAATGTAAACAGACTGTCATAGTCCACCTGCATCAGTTCAATGACGTGAGGCAGCGTACAAAATTCGCCGTCCTTGTACTTTTTCAGATACCATATGACAGCAGTCAGGAAGTTAATTGGAGATTCTACGAAAAAGTCACCCTGCCGCTTGATCCATTCCCTGTTCAATCCCATTAAAATCGTACGGGCCGATTCCGCAGCGTCTGTTATATCGGTCATAGCAGACGGCTCCAATGGATTGCAGCGGTGGCTCCTTGTTAAGTCATCGAAATTGATTACAAAAAACCTGGGCGGTTTAGGATACAGGTGCTTGTGTTTCAACCAGGAATTGTACGCAATCTTCGATAGGTCATCAAATTTAAAATCGTAAACGAACATGGTAAAACCCTTGCGTATGTGCTGAGTGATGACATGTCGAATTACAAAGTAGGATTTGCCTGCACCTGGTGTACCCAACACCATAATTGCCCTGAAGGGATTGATAATATTTATCCAACTATTTCTAAACTTATTTTTCAGTCTGTAACGTGCCGGAAGATTGATAGAAAATTCATTTTCCAGCAAGCGTTCCTCCTGGGGGAAGGTTTCGTTTTCGCGGTTAAAAATGTCGTCGTTGTTTAGGTGTTGGTGGATGATTCTGGAAAGCATGGTACCCCCGGTTAGGATCAATAGATAGCCCAATGATAAACCACCGGCATAGACTACTGCCAATTTGGTAATGGGCAACGGTGACCATAAAACTAGGCTACTTCCTATGTAAATTAGAAGTCCGGTCAATACGTAGGTAAGAGCGATCTTGTAATTCATTTTCTCGTCTTTTCTGCCTCGGGCACCCATAAGTGAAATAGCCAGAAATGCCAGTGACAGCGTTTTGGAGAAGTAGAAATGCCGAAACAGTCCGGTATTGTAAATGTCTTCCAAAAGCCGATCTGAAAAGGGGCTTACCAAGCCCCAGGTTTGAAAGGCCGCATATTGGTAGTAATAGAGGTGTAAGAACAGCAACACTAAACTGATCAGTCTTGACATGTCCAAGATTTTCCGGAGGGCCTGTTCGTTTTCGCCGGTATTCATACTATTCGATTTTGTGATTATAATTTTCGGGTAACTCGTTTTTTTCTACGGCGAGAGGTGTATCTGAGGCTGTTGGGTATATAATCAGCCGCTTTTGTGGGTTGAACAATGGTATTGAGCACAGCAGATAGGTTAGTGTCTAACAGGGTGTGCTTGTATTCAGATGGGAGGGATACCGTCCAACGCTCAGCTTGGTATTGTCTTATGGAAAGTGTACTATTTTCAGGTCGTTTGGCTTTGCGAAGGAAGTTGGTGGTGAGCCGGACGATGAGCCCCCGATACACATATTTTTTGCCTAAATCGCTGCCATTAAATACGCAACGGGTTCGGTGGTCAACAAAGGTGATTCCATACGTTTGCCCGGCTTTGTTTTGTCGAAGTACGATGGCTACCTGTCTTCGTGCCAATGCTTCTGTAAGACTCGTCAAAGATTCCATCGATTTAGTTAAGACTTCGTCAATGGTGGCTTTAAGATCTGCAGCGTGGGCTTTTCGCAGGGTTTCATTTTTTTGGAACTGTTGTTCTAGGAAGGATAGGGTGGGCTTGTTAAAAAAGAGGCTGGCTTTAATTGGTACTCCTATGGGTTGCCTTTGCTCATCTAACACCTGATAGAATAGTCCCTTTGTTTGGAAGGTTCGGGATTTGGGGGCACCCCTGGATGCTGTAACATTGTAAAGATTTAGGACGGCGTTTAATTCTGGGAGGCTGGTATATCGGTATTGTTGTAACACGTTATCGAGGACAGCTTGAATAGCCGCTTTGGTGGCAGCCTTCCCATACGAGACTTTGTTCGCTGGAATTGGGCGAAGTTGGTAAACCGGTTTCTCCTGTGTCTGTTTTGCGGATACCAGCTTGAAGGATTTCTCAATTTCCTGGCGGATTTTTTCGGATTGGTTGCGACCTATGTTGTTCATATCGATTCTGCTTCCATCGGGTCGGACTTTGATACTGACAATATGAATATGCGGATGACCGGCATCCTGGTGCTGGTAAACCAGGTAGGGTTGCTTGCCAAAGCCAATCCCCTCCATATACGTAGTGGCGATTGCTTGAAGTTTTTCAGTGGATAGGTTGGTTTCCGAAGGATGAAAGTTCAGTGAAATGTGCACACTGTTTCGGGTGACGTTTTTGTTGAGTTGGAGTTGATGCAGGAACCGAATTAATTTCTGGTTCAGGGTCAACTGTTCCGGATTCAGCGGGAAGTTCCGGGCAGCAATGCAGGTGGCAACTTTTTCTTTCACCTTGTTTTCATTGTAGTTCAGGATTCGATGGATAGAAGATCCGGTTTTAATTACTGCAACCATTGCTTACCCATTTGTTGTACGGAGGAATCAATCTTCTGAATTTGTTGGTGGAGGGAAGTAATGACCGGTTCGTTGGCGGCCAACCAGGATTTGAATTCCGGGATCTGTTGCAGGAGGTGCAACTTTTTCACGGCCTGGTTAAAGTTGTGTCCAATCTGGTTGATCTCAGTTCGGAGCTGCATGAGTTCTGCCATCGCGTCATCCATGGACTGGTTTCTGTAGTAGGTAATAATGGGTCGATTGAAGAGCTGGTCCCGGATAAATTCACTGAGTTTACGGCAGGTTGATTGTTGCCATTGTGTTGCTATTCGGTCGTATTCGGCATCGGTTAATCGCAACCCCACCAGGCGGGTTCGATTCAATTTGGTTTTTCTACTACACATATCACTCGCACGTTTCGTTTAAAAATTTCTCCTATAATATTGTCGCCCCCGAGTTCCGAGGGAGGGCGAAAAAATCGGTTGTTTAACAACCGGACATCTTGCCGATTTCGGTACGCCGGAAATCTCAAGGCCTGTAATTGTGTTGGAAAAGTGGAGTGGGGTAGTGGGAGATGTAGGAGGCTGTTAAACAAACATACGGCTGAACGTATCGCTTTGAATCAACCCCCATTATAATCCTTCCTTAAAATCGGATGAACGCAGTTTTGAATTCCAATTAGGAGAATTGTTTTCAAAGGGTTGGAAGATAGGAAGGAAGGGCTACAAGAGCCCTTCGTCAGCGAAGGAATAATAGCCTTCAGAGGTCAAAATGACATGATCCAGCAGCCGGATATCGAGAAGTACTCCTCCTTGCTTGATTTTTCGAGTCAGCTCCTCATCGGCTTTGCTAGGCAGTAAATTACCGCTGGGATGGTTGTGGCAAAGGATGAGCGCACAGGCATTTGCTTTTAAGGCGGTTACAAAAATTAGTCTAGGATCGGCAACGGTTCCAACGATTCCGCCGATCGATAACTCCATGCCGGCAATAACATGGTTGGAGCGATTGAGGAAAAGAACTTTAAACCGTTCCTGCAGGTCCAGGGTGTTTTCGTTCCAGCCGTTGCGCAGTAATTCCGCAGCGGTTCGACTGCTATCAATACGTGGACGATCTGCTACTTTTACTTTGTTTTTGTAGCACAATTCTACTTCACTCACCTGGTTCCAATTCGGAATTTTAGCTGTTGATTCCATAACCTAACTTTTAAGAATTAAAAAATTAATGATGGAACCCAGCCAATGGATTGTCAACCAAGAAAAGGAAGCAACGGAATAAATGTGGGGATTGTGTGAAGGCAGGTGTTTATGCCGGAATTTCCTTTTCGCCCGGCAGACAATCCATTAACTTCGAGACAGGATTAATTGAAAAAATTCATACAAATTTCCACTTGAAGTCTGCATTTTTTATAGATCCATCATTGAAAATTGGCGTACTTATTTTCTTTGATGGATGCTGAATCGTTAACTTTTTTTTGATTATTGCTTGCATATTTAAATTGTTATATCTATATTTAGTTATAACCTTATTTAGAAATTACCTTATCCTGGGATATGCACACACCTTCATTGCAAAAGGCATTAGTCCTTATTGCTGCTGTTATATCGTTATTTTCCTGTAAGAAAGAATTTAATGCATCAGAACAATTCATCTCAAGTTCAAACGAAGTACTAGGTTCCTTGAATAGTACGAGTTCTTCGGGCTCCACGGGCGACTACTGTTGGGAGGATGCAGAAAATGCATTTCTGCCTGATAGTGTTTTGAAGCCAACAATTCTGGGTACAAAATTGCTAGGAGCCCCTTATTCCTTGGTTAAAATGAAACAGGCGTACGTTAATTTAACAGGTAGCAGTATCGGCGTAGTAGAAAATCAAAAATATATCCGCTTCAAGCCCACAAATAATAACCAATTGGCTCAGTTAGAGGATATTGATTTGTTCGACTATCCTCTTGATTATGAATTAATTCAAGAAGGTGATTACTATGATGATGGGGTTACCCCAATCGAACAAATACCCTGGCTTTATGCAGTAGTAGACATGAATTTTGTGGCTCCGCCCGGAATAACCACTGAAGTTTTACAAACGTTGCATGTTCCCAATGATTATCGTATCGAAAATGAGGCATTTAGAATTACCGGTAATTATGTTGATACAGCAGGTTGTTCAAGTGGAAGCAGTTCTGCAATTATGGAATCTATGTCTTCTTCTAGCTGTGATTGTAGTTCAAGACCTAGTGCATTGGAATGCGATTGTAGAGTAGTTTGTGGTTTTAGCCCTTGTTTAACTCCTTTGCCCCCAGTTCCAGTCATAAGAATTCCTGCGGGAAAAATTACTGTAAACGATGATGTATTACAATCTAATGTGGGCATTAAAAAAGTGCGCCTAGTAGCGCGGAGATTTCTAAAAATTGAACGGACCTATACCGATAATATTGGTAACTATTTTTTTACTAAGAGCTTTCGTAATAAGTTTACGATGATTATGAAGTTCAAAAATGCAAATGCTAGCGTTAGCGGACTTAGGGGTGCACGTTTGTGGAGAATGTTGTTCCCAAATAGAATCAATATGGGTAGGTTCAGGGGGAAAGTCAATAATGTTACTTATAATATTCAAGATAATAATGATGTAAGATCAAGAGGGGCTATGAATTGGGCATCCGCAACCATCCATAACACAGTCCAGGAATACAATTATACACATGCAACATCATTGGGGATTGGAACTGTTCCTGATAAACTAAAAATTCTGACATTGCCTGGAAGTGGAAACGGTTCTGCACCTATGTTTGCAAAAAGGTACATAACAAGCGTTTCCAATTATTTTTTTCGGCAATTTGTTACACCATCCATTGGAATGGAGTATACCAGTGCCTACTTAGGGGCGGTAGCAGGGGCGCTTGCAGGAAGGATAGACCTGTTTATTACATATAGTGCAAGTGAAACTTTAACGAAAACTAATGACAAGTTAACTGAATTATGTTATCATGAATTAACACATGCAGCACATTACAAAAAAGCAGGAACTAGCTGGTATAACGACTTTGTGCAGGCTGAAATCAATCAAATTATTGCAAATTTTAACCAGAGTGATGCCCCATATGGGCCAAAGAATACTCCTGATGGTCCGATTATAGCTCTGGGTGAAAGCTGGGCATATCATACTGGTCATTACCTTACAAACCTAAAGTACGGGGCATTGAGTGGTTCATTTTCTGAGCAAGGTGAACCTTATTCAAACAATTCGCCCATTTCTGGATTAAGTAGTAATTTGAATTTACTAGAAAATTTTAATCCCACAATATCAAGCGATCCATTTTATTGGATCCCACAAGGTTTGTACTATGATTTAATGGATAATAGAAATGATGATCAAGGAATTTATGTCCCATTATTTGATAATGTTGCTGGTTATACCTTTCAACAACTTTTTAATTCATTAGACTCCGACATTAGTAGCATTCAGAATTATAAAATTCGTTTGTTAAATGAGAATGGTAATAGTCAGGCTACTGGGGTAAATACAATATTTACATTTTATGGATACTAAATTCAGAATCTCATATATATTGGTAGTATTATTTGCTGGCTTCATTGCCATCAATGCAACTTGTAATAAATCAGGTTTTGATTGTTCAATAGTCAATAGTTATTTTGATTTACCGGCTAAAATCTATCCTGATCATGAATTGCTACCAATTTCTGATTCCTTGACCATATTAATTGATGAATCAATAACATTCAGAGACGTGGTTACTGGACAATTTGTTAAGTTTGATAATGCAGGTAATTTGGGTAGTACTATTTCATTTCAACGATATGATTCGACTAATAGCATGTGGGAACAGGCAGCTAGTTCTTTTCATTTTTCTTTGATTAAAGGAAAGAGTTCCGACCCTATAATTGAAGAATTAAATAGAGCTTACTTATTTTATGAGAACAATAATCGGTACCAGTTTCATCTAATTATTAAGCCCCAAAGGGCAGGTCTTTATAAATTGATTATGAGTAATTCAATAAATACCTATCGGAAATCCGATCCTTGTGAAAAAGCAAATTTTAATATATATCTGAAGGAAACAAATCACAATAGACATTTAATTTCATATAATGGCGAAGATGTTCCCGGTGGGGATTTCTTTTTTTTGGTTAAATAGTTGATCCAATTTCAGATGCTTCGTAGGTTTCGGAGGTTATTTTAGACTGTATAATTCCTGTTAACCATAAGTCTTAAACTTATCGCAACCCGGCGAGTTGTACCAATGATATTGTTTCCTTGTATACTTTTCAGCAACTTTTTATTGAATTAGATTTCGATTTTAATGGTATGCAAAGTTTCAAACTCCGGCTTCTAAAGGACAATTGTAAAAATCAATCTACCAGTGTGAATACTATCTTTACCTTTTATGGCTATTAATTATAGATTCATTTATTGTACTATCCTAATTATTTTAGGAATTACAACTATAAATGCTACATGTAATAAATCCGGATTAGATTGTACTCAGGTAAAGTATAGATTTGATTTACCCGCAAAAGTTACCCCAGATAATGATACTGTTTCAATTGGAGATTCATTAGTTTTAGAGATAAATGAATCTATCAACTTCTTAGATTTAAACACAGGACAAAACATAAACTTTAACAATGCAGGAAATTTAGGAAGTGCGATAGGTTTTCAGCGATTTGATTCATTAGCTCAGTTTTGGTTTGATGCTGTTCAATCATTTTATTTTAAACTGATTGAAGGGAAAGCTACTTCAAGTGTTAATGAATTATTGTTTAAAGAATTTCTTTTTACTGAGAAAAATAGCAGATATTTGTTCCGGCTTGTTCTAATTCCCAAAGAAAAAGGTTTATATAGGTTTGTCTTTAGTAATTCTAGTAATACTTACAGAAAAAACGAACCGTGCACAAAAGCAAATTTTAATATCATTCTAAAAGAAACATCTCACAATCGATATCTTGTTGGGCATGCAGATGATGATACTCCAGGTGGTGATTTTTATTTCGTTGTAAAATAGGATTGTTTTTTTCATAGACAAACCATTTAATCTTTACGAAGGTTATTTGGTGATTTGCAAGGCCATAAAACACTTATCGCTTTACAGAGGCAGTGCAATGGATATTCACAAAAAAACAGAAATTGGAATTTTATGGTAATTGATTAAGGACTTACGGATGTAAATGATTCTATTTCTGTTTTTTAGCTAGTAGTTTTTTGAATTTAACTAAATCGTCTTCGGTAATTCCATCTAGAAGTTCCCCAAATTCTTTATGTGTCTTTCCTAAAGCGGAAATTATTTTGGATATCGTAATGGCTGAGGGATTTGATTTTCCCCAGAAAATATCAATTAAAGTTGCTTTTCTGAGTTCAGCTTCGAGATACAGTTTGTTATAACTGTTTATGACGGATGTACTCTGATCGCCTTCTATCCACTTTTTTCTATGCTCATTCATTAGTTTTCTGAATGCTATCGCATATTTCATTTGTATTTCAAGATCTTCCTTTGATTTTGCCATCTTGAAAGGAACATCTTAAATGAATTTTTACAGGTACGTTATACCGTACCTATCTGAATAATTATTATATTTACAAGTGCCTTTTTGTTGAATTAAGGCATTCAACTTAATTTGCGAATCTAGCTCATAAGTGGATTCGCTTGCGAGTCTCTCGTCCGCAGAAACGTAGGAAATTTCAAGGAGCGAGATGATAAGTATAGCGCCCAAACTCTATAGGCAATATAGGGTTGGGCCTACTTATTGTTTTGCATCCTTGGCTATCGAAAGATAGTAGGTCTCCTACGACCTCTGCGGGCAAAGCATAGTAGGTTCCAACCCTTTTTGCTTCTTAGAGAACCTCGCATTTCAGTAATTGCAATGCGAAATGAGCTACCATACCACTCTACCGAGGCCCTCGTTTCTGATTTCCGGAACGGAAAAGAGGCGGCATTGGAAGCCGTGTATAAACTTCATGCCCGCGCTGTTCTTCACTTTGCTTATAAAATCATACAGGACGAAACCATCGCCGATGAAATCGTAGCAGAATCTTTTCTGCGGCTATGGAACAAACGTACCAAATTGGAAACCGTGAAAGGTTTGATTGGCTACCTTTATGCAATAGCCCGTAACTTATGTTATCAATACCAGAACGAAGAAAAAAAGCGAAAAGAAGTACTCGATGAATTCGGCTATTTAGAAAATCAGGAAGTTGATCCGATATGCGAAGAAATGCGTTCCCGGTTGCTGCAGGCGATTTATTTGGAAACGCAGCAAATGCCCGAACAAATGAAAAAGGTATTTACGTTGGCGTATCTGGAAGGGATGCTGGCACCAGCGATTGCCCAGGAATTAGCCGTCTCAGTTAATACGGTCCAAACCCATAAAAAAGCGGCTTTAAAACGCATGCGTACCGCGCTGGCTAAAAAAGGATTTACCAAATGGTCGTATCTAGTTAATTTGTTTTTCTCTTGGTTGATGCCCTATTATTAGTAGTAGAATGTGTGCGGTAATACCCTCAGTTTCGCCCACCTTATTATTCTTTTCTTTCCATAGTAGTACCACCGATAAACGGATTGCGACCTTTAGTTTCGCCCTGTGATAAATAGCTACAAAATTATTAGGAAGGGGAACTATCGTTGCGAGAGGAGGTCAGCTCCCTGGAGCGTATTAGACCTTCCTTTTTACCTTATAAAAAATAGAGGGTTAACTATGGGTGCGACTGAAGGTAAAGCTTCTCGTTGCGTATCAGACCCTCTTTATCTCATTAGAGGGATAACCGGGTGTGCGTCTGAAGCCAGGCTTCTCGTTGCGTATTGGTCCCTCTTTTCATGCAAATTCAGAACTAAGGATATATTTGAAAAGAGAAGAGGTGAACTACAGTTGCGTCTGGAGGTAGAGCTCCAGGTTGCGTATTAGACCTCTTCTCGTTTTCGTTGCCAGGATCAATTTAGAATATTAGCTGTAATGGGCTATTAAAGGTCTTAGTAAAAACGGCAACATTTTTTACCTCTTAAAACAAAATTATGAAGATTACCAACGTCCTAGGTATTGATGTTTCCAAAACAACGTTAGATTGTCATTTGTATGTTCAAAAAAGCCAGCTTGAACCAGTACCCAACAATGAGAAAGGATATAAGCTGATTAACAAGTGGGTACTTAAAAATTGCAAGAACTCTGTTAAAGGGTTAATTGTGGTCATGGAATATACTGGTTTGTACACCTACGGCATTGAAAGGTATCTATACGAGAAGGGAATAGCATACGTGAAAAGGCCAGCATTAGATATCAAAAGATCGTTGGGAATGATTCGAGGTAAGAGTGATAAAGCCGATGCGCAGTTCATAAGTAAGTATGGCTGGATGCGGAAGGATGAGCTAAAACCAATGAAACCTGTTGAGGACAGCCTATTGCAGATTCAGCAGTTGATGACGTACCGCGATAAAGTGGTAGCAGATAAGGCTTCGTATGAAGGTCGAATAAAGGAGTTGCATGGTTTTATGGGCAATAATCTTCATAGCCTGATAAAAGAATCTACCGACTATCTAATGGAGGTTATGGAAGCTGAGATAAAAGAGATTGAACAAGAAATTAAGGATCTCATTAAGAAAGATAAAGCCATTGACAAAAATTATCAACTGGCCAGTAGTGTGATCGGGATTGGCTTTGCAACCGCTGTACACTTTGTTATTGCGACTGAAAATTTTACCAGGTTTTCTGATGCCAGGAAGTTAATCTGCTATTGTGGCGTGGCTCCCTTCAAACATGAATCTGGAAGTAGTATACGTGGCAAGACAAGGGTAAGCCATTTGGCAAATAAGAAATTGAAGACATTGCTTACGATGGCTGCTATATGTGCAGTAAGGTTTGATCCGGTATTGAAACAAAAATACGAGCAGAAGTTGAAGGAAGGGAAACCCAAGATGAGCGTATACAATATCATTCGGGCAAAACTGATTGAACGGATTTTCGCAGTAGTAAAAAGACAAACTAAGTATGAAATCAGGATGGCAGCATAGTCAGGTGTGTTGGAGCCGGACGAAAGATTGATTATTGGGCTTCGTTGCAACGCAGTTCTTTCATCGTCCGGTTGTAACAATGTGACGATTCAGAAGGATTGGGGAATGCCAGTGAGGGACTGATAAAAGGACGAAGGAATAAATAATGAGAGCAGCCAGTTAAGCTGCCCTCATTCGGTAGCAGAATTTATTTTGCGAGCTTTAGGATTCTGAATGCTCCCTGGATCACTATGCCAAAAACGATAGTGCCTATGATTAAATCGGGCCATTTCGAGCTGGTGAAATACACCAGCGCACCGGCCACTATTACGCCGATATTGATGATCACATCATTGGAGGTAAAGATCTGGCTTGCCTTAATGTGCGCCTCATCGTTCTTTGTCTTTCGAAGTATGACAAGGGACAAAGCATTGCCTATAAGAGCAAACAGGGAAATAAAGATCATAGTTCGAAATTCAGGTATTTCTTCAAAGCCGATAAAACGCCTGATTACTTCGACAAACCCCGCAATAGCCAATGCCAATTGAAAATACCCGCTGATTTTCGCTACTTTCTTTTTACGTATGATCGTTCCACCAACGGCATATAAGCTCATAGCATATACAAGGGCATCCGCCAGCATATCCAAACTATCTGCCACCAGGCCCATTGAGTTAGAGATCAGCCCGGTTATCATTTCCAGAACGAAAAAGAAGGCATTTATGAGTAAAACATACCAAAGTAATTTGGTTTCATTTGCCGTCGATGATGCTTGCAGAATTTCTTCCTGTTCGACCGATTCAACTATAGAATCATCCAGGCGCAATTCATGGATTGCAGCTTGAATAGGCTCGACACTCCCTGAATGCATAACTTCCAGTTTTCGGTTGCCAAGGTCAAAGTTTAGTAGATGGATTTCCTGCCTGCCGTCCAGCTTCATCCTGACGAGCTGTTCTTCCGCAGCGCAATCCATCTTTTTTATAAGAAATGTGGTTTTTTTCATGCTCACAGTTTTAATTTCATTCCTCCATTAACAACAAAGCCCTCTACAGGCGCATAAATATCCCGGAATACCGGATTGTCAATGGTGCCGGTATAAATGGTATCAAAACGTGTTTGCCTGGTGTTCGTAAAATTCTCGAAGTTGACAAACACTGAAAATTTTTCCCATAGTTTTTCCGCCATAAACCCGGTGATCCAATACGCTTTTCCAAAGGTACCATCGTTTAGCTGCTGGCGACTGTAGTAATACGCCTCCAGCCCTAATTTCAGCTTGTCCTCTATTTCATACATCAACACATTATTCAGCCTGTGGCGGGCAGTTAAGGGTAACCATTGTTTATTATTCGTGAAATGAGTGTTAGCATCGGTATAGGTATATCCAATGAACAATTTGAAATCATCATATACTAACCGCAAATTGGTCTCCATCCCTTTGGTATCAATGTAACCATCCGAATTTTGGAATGCCAATTGTCCGTTGCTCTGATTTTCCAATACCAGCGGCCGGTTTAAACGTGTATAGAAAAACAGATGGTTAAAAGATACGCTCACTTCTCCAATAGAGGTCCGGTAGTTGATGTCCCAGTTGCCACCAACAGACCGTTCATTTTTAGACCGGTTTAGATCAATCGGCAATACGTGTTGAAATTGAATGCGCTCGGATTCTTCGGTAAAAACAGTCGGCGTTTTGTATCCGAAACCACCACCCAAACGGGTGGTTAATTTCGGTGTAATGCGTAGCATTGCCGAAAGACGTGGCAGGAGTTCAAAACCGAATTCATTCACGTAATCGCCCCTTAATCCGGTTTCAAGCGTAAAACGATCTGTAACCGACCATGCATTTTGGATGAACACACCTACCGTGTTATAGTGATAGTCGCGCACTGGATCTGCTGATTGCTGCTGTTCTTTCAAATCATCGGTTAACAAATTTGCTCCAATGACCCAATCCGCGCGTTCGCCTTTGCGATTCCAGGTCAGTTCTGAAAATGAAGATTGTTGCAGTGCATCAAAACGATAGGTAGGAATGACAATATCCCGGTTAAAATGGCTATAGCTGTTTTTAAATTGAATGGTGGAATTTTCAGTCAACCGATGGGCAATGCCTAATTGTGTGGTGACACGGTCGGTGTTATTACGTTCGAAAAAACCGCTTCCACCGTTTTTAATGTAATTGACATTTCCGCCAATTCGATCTTCGGTGATAAAGGTTACCCCAAAATCGGCTGTCGTCTTTTTGCCATATAGAAACAGACGGGGATTAACAGTATAGCGTTCGAACTTGGGAATGGCGGTAAGGCCAATATCAGCCGGATCAAACGGTCCATTGCTATTCCTGGAGGCAAAAACAGTAAGGCCGGCTTTGCCGTATCGTTCACTATAAAATCCACTTAGATCGAGGCCACGCGCTGAAGTGCCGTTTGCCATAAAATTCAGCTCACGTTCTTTTCCAGGCGTTTTAGACACCAGGTTAACTAACCCGGCAATGGCACCGCCGCCATACAGGGTAGAAGCTGAACCTTTGATCACCTCCACCTGTCGAAGATCAAGCGGTGCCACCTGTAAAATGGATAGGCCACCGGAGAAACCGGAGTACAATGGATAACCATCGCGCAGGATCTGTGTATAGCGACCATCTAAGCCCTGGATACGAATACCCGCATTAAAAGAAGTTGCCGAAGTCTGTTGCGTCTGGATGCCAGTACTCTCGTTTAGTAACATCCTGATATCGCCCGGCTTCATATTTCCTTTTTCGGCTAATTCTTCCCCTGAAATTACTTCCATTCGCGTGGGCGTATTGGAAATCGTGCGACTGGTTCGGGTGGCGGTGACGACAACTTCTTCTTCATGTTCGTCTTCCGCTTGCTCCAGTTCGATCTCTATTACATCATTTTCTGAAAGGGGAAAATTATAAGAAACCGTCTGTTCCTCGAAGCCCACAAATGAGATAGCAAATGTCTGTTTCCCGTTGGCTATGCCGGTAATTTCTATGTAGCCGGACGTATCCGTAATTGCAGTCTTATTTTGTTCTTTCCATGTTACGGTAGCGCCTGCAAGGGGTGTATTTCCTTCACCACCGCGTATAATGGCTTTGAATGAATTTTGCGCTTGTGCAGCCACAATCTGGCAGCACACGATAATGCCTGTCAAAAGGAACTTCATGTAATAACCTTTAGTGAATTGATAATTGTTTGCTTTCGGTTATGAATAGCAAAACCGGGGAGGCTGAAAAAAAGAGGAAGAAAATGTTGATAACCTCTCAAAATAAACTACCTCCCGGTGCATGACGACTTCAGTTTCAGGCACGGGAGCTAAGGCAACCTTATGGAGTTCTGCAGCACCCGGACACGTCGCACATGCAAAAAACGGCGAACATGCACCTTTATCGTGATCTGCGTCTCCAGCCGTAGATGTGGCTATTTCATTTGCACATTCATCCTGCGTGCAACAAGGGAAGAACGTCCCTGAAGCAGTAAGCAACAACAATATGAAGGCAAATAACATTCTCACGTCCGCAAAGATACAAAACCAGTTAAAATGAGCCTAAAATGGCGAAATATGGCCCGAACGATGAAAGAACTGCGTCGCAACGGAATTTCAGAACAGCACTGTCGTCGGGGACAAAAAAACACAAAAATAAATTTGTTTTCAACTTAGAATACGCAAGGAAGTTGCCACTCGAATTAATGGCTCGTATCACCTTTGTAGAATTAGTTTTATTTATTATATTTCTAGTAATAGATAAAATATAAGTCAAATATTTTTTCCTCCCAATTCACCAATCAGGTACTTAATTCAATTAAAAGAGTATAAAACCGATCCAACTATCGCCCATGACTATGGATGCTACGATATTGCCTTTATTGTATAAATATTACCAGCGCGCGGAACTGACGGCGGGTGAACTGGATCGCTTGCAAGCATGGCTAGCCAAATCTCCGGCAAACCAACAGTTGTTTGATGACTTGAGTAATTCAGCGGCATGGGAAAAAGAAATGGAAAAGTATGCCGCTATCAAGACGGACCCAGCTCTTGTTTTGCTTCGACAGCGGCTTGACATGCAGGAGCAACCAGTCGTTCGACTGCGTTCCTGGTTACGCGTGGCAGCAATAGTAGGGGGCTTATTGTTGCTACTGGGTGGCGGGTATTGGTGGACCAATCGTACTACGGTTGCACCACCATCCATAGCTGAATCAAATCCAGTACAACCCATCACTCCGGGCCATCCGGACTCCTTGGTTACGGTGGAGTCAGCTAATGGGGTCCGGGTCGCACTAATTTCCGGAAAGCCATCCACCCTTACCGAAAACGGGCAGGTAGTAGCGAACCAGCAGGCAGATCAGTTGACTTATAGACCTGCCACAACAAGTGCATCCGATCAGTTTAATACCCTGCGCATTCCAATTGGAAAGCAATATAAAGTAGTGTTGAGTGATGGTAGTCTGGTATGGTTAAATGCCGCATCGCAATTGCGTTACCCAGTGTTTTTTTCCGGTGATACACGCGAAGTAGAATTAATCGGGGAGGGGTATTTTGAAGTGAAGGCGGACGCGCAACATCCGTTTATAGTTCGTACGGGAAGAGGTGCTGTAACCGTGACGGGTACCCGTTTTGTGGTGAGTGCGTATGCTACGGATCCAACAATGGTAATAGGGCTGGAGGAAGGCAAGATTACGCTTCAAGCAAAGGAAGAAAATCGTGTCATGCAACCAGGTCAGGTGCTGGCTATTGGTGAGAACCAACGAATTCAGCCCAGTAAGGAAAAATTGCAACAGGTACTAGCCTGGAAGGAACAAAAAATTTGGTTCCGGGAAGCAAGTTTTGAAACCATCTTTAAAACCCTGGTACGCTGGTATGCGATTTCCGTACAATTTGAAGGAAATGTATCGACCCGTTTTACCGGTGTACTGCCTACCAACCTGCCACTCGAAGAGTTATTGGGCATTTTGGAAAAAGGAGGTGGGGTGCATTTTCAGTTGAAGGCAAGGGTACTAACGATAACAGAATGAAAAACCAACATAGGCTCATCAACATACGGTAATCACTTGTAAAACAAATGTACCATTCAAGTGTCCGAAGAGGCGGACTCTTGAAAAAAGCCGGCTCCTGGTTGCAACAGGATCCGGCTACCGGATTAACATCCACTCACTTTGACGGAAAGCTATTGTTAACCCTTAATCAAATGTATGCAATTAACTGCTATTGGGAAATCTATGTCCGTTGGTAGGCGGACAACCGAACTGCATCAAACCTTTCTTATGGTCAAACTTACCATTCTACTACTAGTGGCAGCGTGTCTGCATGTGTCTGCTCATAGCTTCGGGCAGACAGTTACCTATTCCAAAAAACAGGCTTCCCTGGAAGAAATATTTGAAGCCATTCACCAACAAACAGGACTTTTTTTCTATTACAAAAGCGAGGATATAAAGCAAGCAAAACCGGTAGATCTAGCTGTTCGCAACCAACCCGTTCGTGAAGTATTAGACTTATGTTTTGCGAACCAGCCACTTATCTATATATTACAGGAAGAGGTGATTTACGTGCGGAAACGAGAAGGTGTCATTCCAGTCGTCGATACGCTTCCTACTCTTATTAGGGGTCGTATTGTGGATGCTACTGGTCGTCCAATTGCCGGTGCCACCATTGGTATAAAAGGAGGACCACGCCTGATGGCGAGTAGTAGCTCCGGAGATTTTAGTTTAGAAGATATATCCATACCGGCACGGCTACAGATTTCTTCGATTGGTTATACAGCAGCAGAAGTGTTGGTCCGATCCTATGATCCATTGCTTATTACGTTATCCATTGCACAAAGTGACTTAGATGAATCCATTGTTATTGGATATGGAAAAACAACCCGTCGATTTTCCACCGGATCGATCAGTAAGGTTAGTGGTCAGGTTATTGAAAAACAGCCCGTTTCTAATCCGCTAGCAGCGTTGCAGGGCAGAGCACCTGGTCTTTTTATTACCCAGCGAAATGGCCTACCGGGGTCAGCGTTTAACATACTCATAAGAGGACGCAATTCTATCCAGCAGGGGAATGAACCATTAGTTGTTATTGATGGTGTTACCTTTCCTATTAATCAATTGAATCAACGCAATTTTATCAACGCCAACCATCCCTTGAATACCCTCAATCCGTTGGATATTGAAAGCATTGAGATTCTAAAAGACGCAGATGCCACGGCAATTTATGGTTCTCGGGGAGCCAATGGCGTTATTTTAATAACTACCAAAAAGGGGGCTTCCGGAACTACACAGGTGGATGTTCAAATAAATACCAATTGGGGACGGGTAACGCGGGTGCCTACTTTTTTATCTACGCAGCAATATCTTTCTATGCGAAGGGAAGCATTTGCAAATGACAATGTGGTTCCCACGCTGGCCAATGCACCGGATTTACTACTATGGGATTCTACTGCTTCTACGGACTGGAGTAAGGTTTTAGTTGGCAATACGGCATCTACCTGGCAAGGCCAGTTGGGGGTGTCGGGCGGCAGCCAATGGACTCGATTTTCCTTTAGTGCGAATTACTATAAAGAAACGACCGTTTTTCCAACGGAATTAGGGAATTCCCGCTACTCGGGTCGGTTTCAGATAGATCATCAAAGTAAGGACAACCGTTTTCATTTTTCACTTACGTCATCTTACAGTGCGGATGATAGCAGATTGCTCAACACCGATCTGACGAATTCATTGAGTTTACCTCCTAATTTACCGGATTTATTCGATGAGAACGGTAACCTTGTATGGGAAAAAGGGGGCATTGGATTTCCAAATCCGTTCCGTTTTTTAAAGGAGCAATTCAAGGGACAGATGGACAGATTCACTACTAACAGTGTAATGTCCTATAGAGTATTCAAAGGCTTTGAGTTGAAACTCTCTTCTGGATTTAATACGCTTCAGCTAGCGGAAAATAGTCGTTATCCGAAAGCAGCGCAGAACCCACAATTTGCAAACGCCCGATCCAACTTTGCCAATAACCGTACGCAAACCTGGATTATTGAACCTCAGGCGGAATATCGAACAACTTGGGGTGATCATCGCATTGGAATGCTAGTGGGCGGCAGTTATCAAGATAGTAGAAATCAATTACAGACTATTGATGCATCTGGTTATCCAAATGATAATGTGTTAGAAGGGACTGCTGGAGCCACCAATATTATAACACAGGTGGGAGGTAGCACTTACCGGTATAGTGGACATTTTGCCCGGATCAATTATGATTATCGGAAGACTCTTTTATTGTCGTTGTCTGGTAGAAGGGATGGTTCATCCCGATTCGGTCCTGCGAATCGAATGGCTAATTTTGGTGCAATAGGAGGGGGCTGGTTGTTCCACCAGCTAAAAGGAATGGAAAAGGCAGTGCCGTTCTTATCCTTCGGAAAGATTCGATCCAGCTGGGGTACTACCGGTAATGACCAAATTGGTAATTACCAATACCTGGACACCTGGGTGCCAACTGCCTTTCCTTATGGTGGGGTAGCTGGTTTTCGTCCCACTCGATTGTTTAACCCTGATTATCGATGGGAGCAGATCCGCAAATTAGATATTGGGCTTGAACTACGCTTTTGGCAGGATCGGCTGCAGTTTAACACTACCTGGTTTCATAGCAAAAGCAGTAACCAGATCGTCTTTTATAATTTGCCTGCTCAAACTGGATTTACCAATGTATTGATGAATTTCCCAGGTGTAGTGGTCAATAAGGGATGGGAGTTTGATTTTACGTACCACACTAAATCTACAAACAACTGGAATTGGACATCTCAGTTCAATCTTACCATTCCTCGAAATGAACTTGTTAAATTTCCCGGATTGGAGACCAGCAGTTATGCACAATCCTATCAGATTGGCCAACCGCTGAATTTATTTTGGGGCTATCCTTTTGAAGGACTCAATCAGCAAACCGGCTTGTATTCCTTCACTTCAGCAAGTGGGGCATCCACCAGTTCGCCCAGTCGGGTGACAGATTTTCGAGTCCTTGGGACCACGAATCCAACAATATATGGAGGCTGGTCGAATAGTGTAGTCAAAGGTGGCTGGCAATTTGATCTTTTTTTACAATTTGTGCAACAGCAAGGACGCGATGTTTATTTCAGTAACGGATCTCCTCCTGGTAATCGTTCCAATGTACCTAAAGAGCTGTGGGATCGCTGGCAGAAGGCAGGTGATAATGCTTTGTACCAAAGATTCTCCCAACAGTCATTTGGTCCAGCCTACACTGCTGCATTTGCGGCCTCAACCTCGTCAGCTGCTTTTGTAGACGCTTCGTTTATTCGGTTAAAAAATGTTCAGTTTTCCTATCAATTGCCAAAAGGAATAGTGCAGCAGCTTCGAATGAGTATGGTTAAACTTTTTATTCAGGCCCAAAACGTACTAACGATAACTCCCTATGCAGGTGGTGACCCAGAAACACAAAGCAGGAATACATTGCCTCCGTTGCGGGTAATCAGCATAGGAATTCAATCATCGTTTTAAATCCGTAAAGCAATGCAAGTTAGAACCTATTCAAATAGCATCTATTGGGCGTTTTTGCTATTAGTAGCATGCACATGTACTTTTTCCAGCTGCCGTCGCTTTTTAGAAGTACCCCCAGCGCCTGAACAACAAACAGCCGAAGGTTTGTTTTCCAACAACCAATCTGCTGAAACAGCTGTTGCTGGTATTTATAGTGAAATGGTTACCCGCCCGAATCAATTGACGGCGGGGTATGTTTCCTTATATGGCGGATTGGCTGCTGATGAGTATTATTATTTCACACCGGGTTTAATTGAGGAATTTTCAGCCAACGAGGTCTCTGAATTAAATCATGGAAGTTTACAGGTGTTGTTTTGGCAACCAGCCTATCGATTTATTCATGCTGCAAATATGTGCATGGAGCAATTGGAGAAGAGTGAGCAAGTGTCCTCGCTCACAAAAAGAAAACTACTTGGAGAAGTGAAAGTGCTCCGAGCATTCCAGTATTATCTACTCAGTAGTTTTTTCGGAGCCATTCCACTTAGCCTTACGAGTGCCTATCCTAAAAATGCAACAGAAGGACGCGTCCCGTATGGACTTGTCTTGGAGCAAATAAAAAAAGATCTAGAAGAAGCAATTGAATTGTTGGATGGAGTGGAAGTTTCTGGAGGAAAAGGTCGGGTAAATAAAGGTGCTGCTATTGCCTTGTTGGTAAAAGTGGCCGCCTTGGAAAAGGATTGGGAAACTGTTCAACGGCTTGTTACTGAATTGGAAGCAAGTGGGGGTTACCAATTGATGCCCAATTTAGATGATGTTTTTCTTAAAAACAGTTCGGAAGCTATCTGGCAATTGTATACTGTGCTGCAGGAGTTAAATACTTATGAAGGAAATATTATCCTTCCCCTAAATGAGCAAACAACCCCTACTTATTTACTAACAAACTGGTTGGTGGCAAGTTTCGAAGAAGGAGATTTACGCATGCAGCAATGGATCAAACAGCGACAGTTTGCAGGGGATACCCTGTATTATCCGTTTAAATTTAAAGTCAGAGGGGGAACGGGAACCTATCCAGAACTTGAATGCAATACTCCATTACGATATGCTGACATGCTGTTGTTGAGGGCGGAAGCAGCCATTCACCTTGGTGATCTATCCAGTGGGTTAGCAGATTTAAATGCTGTTCGGTTGCGAGCCGGATTAGCAGCTATTGAAACTGGTGAAGCAGAAGAGTTATTGGAGGCTGTTTTCAATGAACGGCGGTGGGAATTGTTTGGTGAGTGGGGCAATCGCTGGTTTGACTTGAAGCGGACTGGCCGGGTAGATGGTGTTATGTCGAACCTAAAACCTGCTACCTGGCAATCAACTGACCAGCATTGGCCGATACCCATCGGTGAATTGAACCTAAATCCCAATCTAACTCAAAACGAAGGTTACTAATGAAACAGTTAATAGGCCGAAGAGGCATCCTATTCATTCTAGGAATGCATCTTATGAGTAATTTAATTGCTCAAACAGACTCTTTACAAATTGGTGATGTGTTGCCCAAAATAAATATTACTGGATTCCGAACAATGGAATCCCAGAGCAGCTCTGAAGTGTTTTCTTTTGAAGGGCGACCTACTATTTTGGATTTTTGGAGTGTATGGTGTGCGTCCTGTATTAAAGCTTTACCAGAATTGGACAGCTTGCAACAGGTGTTTGGTGACAGCTTACAAATTATCTCAGTTACCCGAAATACCAAAGAAGAGGTACAAAAGACCTTACAACGTTTTGGTTTTTGGCCACGACACCTCAGAATAATATACCAGGATACCATATTCAATCAACTGTTTCCTCATGTTTCAGAACCATTTCATGTATGGCTGGATAAAAATTCTGTGGTGCGTCATATAACTGGTGGGTATAATGCCACTTTTGAGCACATGCTCAGTTTTCTTCACGGGGAATCACTTCATTTATCAGAAACTCGAAATAGTTATATGCTGGGTATTGGTAGGCCAGTTGGTATTCCTGTTGAGGCATCCTTGTTTCCATATGTTCAATCGTATTCTATATTTTTTAAGGGTATGGAGGAGCAAAAAGGGATAAATGGATTTTTTTTGAAACCACTTCCGGAAGATTCCAGTAAGTTACTCCTTCAATTTTTTAACCATCAGCTTTACAAAATTTATGCTATTGCCTATTCTGACGAGTTATTTGGGTTTGATCTTCGGTTCCTACACTTATTGCCCATTGCGCAGATACAGCTAAGTACCAGGGATAGCAGTCGTTTTTTTTATCCAAAGGATGGGAATTTGAGGGATGCGTGGAGAAAGCGGTTTCTAGTATCTTACGAAGCTGTCCAGAGTGTATCAAGTACAAAAAAAATACTACAACGATTAAAATCCGATTTGGAACAGGAATTTCCTTACAAAGCAACCATTGAAAAGAAAAAGATGAAGGCATTGGTTCTACGAACAAAGCCTGGAAAAGAAATGGATAATTCTTATGCATGCTTGCCAGCGAAAGTGATGGTAACTGACAATTCCTATATAGTTCAGAATACTACCTTACAGGCTTCCCTAGTTCAAGATTTGAGGAGAGGGCAATTATATGGTAAGTTTCCCATTGTAGATGAAACAGGCGTTGATAAACCTGTTAGTTTTCATCTTTCCTGCACACCGGATGCTTCCATAGAAATTTTACAAAATTATTTACCTTCTATAGGAATTGAGCTCTCAATTGAAGATCGCTTTGTTAACGTGCTTGTTATTCAGGATTTTTCTCTGTAGTGTTTAGTTTTTAAAAAAGCAGCCGCCAGAAGGCGGCTGCCTATTCGTGTCAGGGTGCTGATTTATAAAGTGATTTCTGAATAGTGGAGAGGTCAGGTAAATTGGGTGAACCTGCTTGTGGAACTGCTAAAATTTCACAAAGGAATGTCTCATCCTCTTCGCATTCCGGAGAATTATCTCCGTCAACCGAATACCGGCTTGCGATGTTTTCCTGACCTGGACTGCCGTTAAAGTCAAACCATACAGCCGTTAATTCCGGAGTTGCTTTTGGTTCTTCTTTCGCTGTAACAGCCAACGTAACAATTAGTGCAAAGAACAAAGCGGAAAATCCGATTACATACTTTTTCATACGTTTCTTTTTTAATAGTTAAGGTGCTTACTCTGTTTACAGGTTTTCAGCGTTCCCCTGGGTATTGCAATACACTCTTTCATTTTTATAATCTGACTATTGGTGAATATGGCCACACCTGCACTCATTGAGTTATGACCATAGTAAGTTGTGTCCGTTTATTTTATTCCTATCCATTCGTTTAACGATGGTAGTATAGCTCCAATGTGAAATGAATAGAAGAGCAGTTAGTTGAATCGTAAACTGTTTCATGTGATAAGGTTGTTGTATAAAGTTCAACTGATTGATTGGGATCAGAAAACATCAACGCGTCTTTCTTTTATAGCGTTTGCAGAAAAATTTATAGATTTTCATAAGCCAAATTGTTGTTGATACTTTTTGGGAGGAAGCCCAAATAATTTGGTGAACAGGGTTGTGAAATGGTACACATTGGCATATCCCACGCGAACTGCAATTTCTTTGATGGAAACTTCTTTCTTAAGCAGTAAGTTAGCAGCCGTTTGTAAACGGTATTGATTGATTAGGTCAATTATAGAACAACCGTAAAGGCCTTTAATGCATTTTCTGAAATAGGGTTTGTTGGAGATGCCTGCTTCGGAAAGTAATTCATCGATCAATAAATGTTGGTGGGAAATCCTCAATAAAGCAGCCTTTTGTTGATACACAGTAGCGGCAATGTCGAGGGAAATAAACCGGGCCTGTTCCGAAAACTGATGTAAAGAAGAGAGTATGTCGATTAAGGTACGCAGTGCAATGGCAGATGGAAGGTGTTGTAAGAAAGGGTAGGGAATCTGTTGCGGAACCTGTACAGCCAGTTGATGCCATTTCGAAGCTGGCCATATTTTAGGTTGTGGTAGCAAAAATCGGGGATGTAAAAAATTGCTGACTTGTTGTTGAATCCGGGTGATTTGAATAATTTCTTTGAAGCTGTCTTCTGAAAATCGTAGGATCATCCACCCGTAGGTTTGTCCCTTTCGCAAACGAATGGTAAAGGACATATAGGGACTGTACAATAATTGAAAGCCGGTTTCATGCAGGGTGATTTCTCCATTGCCGGTAATATGAATATCCGCACTGTTCTGTATTAAGGAAAAACATAGAAAGGGATAATCATCTGCCATGATCATGAGTTGATCTGCATTTTCGGTGGTTACCCATCCCCATTCAATAGAGCCATCGGTGTCTTCTAAGAGTTGCCCCAATAACTTCCAATCTGGAGTAGTTACTGCAAACAGGCCGGTTCGTTCCATTGCCACTTGGGGTTCTAGGACGCAAGGGCCCCATCGGTCAGAGATGTAGGAGCTGGGCACTAGTTCGTTTTTTTAGGAAATTAAAGTAGGCATAGAAAGCAGATTGTAAAAGTCCAGATTAAAAACTTTGATACCTGTCAATTTCCTATTCCTGGCTACTTGCATTTCCCTTTATTAAATGGTATCTTACTAGTTGGGTTGTTAGAGAACCTAACAACCCGTGCATCGAATAAACCTTTCCATGAGTATACATCCCTTTATCCAAATACCGGGTGAAACAGCTATGCATTGGCAGCTGGATCGGTTTCCTGGTTTTCAGGTGTTCCGATTTATGAACGAACCTGCAACCAGTCCCGGTTGGGCCATCCTGGCCAACGAACCATTAGTTTATTGGACGATTTGTTTACAGGGTGCTCTGCGTTTGCGAACTTCTAGCTCTCACCAATTACTTCCTGCGCACATAGCGCTCATCAGTTGTTTACGTGATGGAGAGGAACGTTGGCAGATTGGTAGCCAACAACCGGCCAGTGGATGGGTTTTCCAATTATCACTGCGTGCAGTAAAAGACTGGTTGGCAAAGAAAGTCGCTACTAATTGGTGGCCCTATTTTGTTGATCCTTATTCGAATTCCGTTTTTAAGGAGCATACTTTTCTGTTATCACTTCAACAGGAACACTTTTTTCAGCAACTATCCATTCGTGCGGGTCCCCAGTTTTTAGAGGAAGATCAACTCGCATTGGAACAACAGGCGTTTCAGTTATTGGAGCAATTGGTATTAACCCAGGCAACTGGATCCGTAACCGATTTAGCAGATGAAGAGGAACGGGTATTGGCTTTGGTGCCGTATATTCTACAAGAACTAGATAAGCCGATTACGTTGTCGGTCCTGTTGCATTTTACTGGCATGAATGTGTTGCGGTTGCAAATGCTCTGCAAGCACTTGTATGGGCAGTCCGTGCATTCCTTTGTGCAACATATGCGGATTGAAAAGTCGAAAGAGTTGTTGCTGCATAGCAACGAATCTATTTTGGCAGTAGCTATCCAGGTAGGATTTTCCTCACCAAGTTATTTTTCCCGTGTGTTCAAGCAACGGGTAGGTGTGGAGCCGCGTGTATTTCGGAAAAGGGGACTACGTGCAACTGCTTGACTTGTTTTCGGAAGACATGCGGTGTGATTCCGAAATGCGTTTTAAAGGCCGTAATAAAATTTTCATCCGACTGGTACTGCAATTGCTTGGCAATGTATTCAATGGTGAATTGATTTTGATGCAGCAATTGAACAGCATAGGTCATTTTAAGGCGCACCAACCATTGCTGTGGGGTGCAACTAAAAATGGATTTGATGAGTAGGTTGAATTTATAGGATTTGATGTGAAGAACGGAACATAGTTGCTGAATGGATCGAATGGCAGCACCAAAGGATAGGAGTTGCTGTTCCACCTGAATGATTTTCTGCGTTTCTTGAAGAGATAGCCGTGTTGCTATAGATGGAGCTGAACAAGTAGTTGCAGTTATCAACGTGCGGATAAAATAGGGTAATCGAGTCGACGCATGTGAAAGATTGGAAGTTTCACTGAGCAATAATAACAAGTGGTAACTGATGGGGGGTGTTATTTCGGAGGCAGTGCCAAGTGGAAAGTTGGGTATGGGCTGCCATACGTCGAGGGGGATCTGTAAAAGGAGTGCACTTGCTTGAGGAAGAAGGGTTAGGACGGAGCCGGTGGGCTGCGCTCCGGATTCAAAGAGACCATGATTGGCAGCAGGAAGCGGTTGTCCATTCCAGTAAACTGTGGCCTGGAGACAGAAAATCCATTGGAGCGTGTTTGGTAGCAGATCATAGGGGACGACGCGGGACACATTTGTTGCTTCATAGAAATGCAACTGACAGGTTGCTGTTCCAAGCATACAGAGTTGAGTATTTCCAGTAGTTGAAACCCGTGATAAAACGGTGCTTTTTTTCAAAGTATAAAAGTTTAGCGTATAGAAAGTACAATTTATAGTTTATGGAATCAAGGATATTCGAATATATAAAGAATGGATTTACCTGGGCGGTAGACGGAATATGATGGGAGAACTGATAATAGCGTCCCTATATCCGTTTGAACAGCCCCCAACCTGGTTGGAATGGATAGATGATAATGGATTTTCATGGCAATTTCGGGCCTGCTGGATCGTTCGCGACCTGCAGCAGGTATATGCTGTGTTGAATGATCCAACCCATTTGACCAATCAGATTTGGGAAGTACAAACGGAACGTTTGATCCATCGTATTCAACGGCGTTTAAAGACGCAAGGTGAACAATCGGTGGTGGTAGAAAGGCAAGGGAAAGTGCTCAGTTATTGGGAACTGGTACCGGTGAGTAGAACCAATTTATTGATCCATTGTCCACTACAGGTGGAGGGTTGGGTATTGTATTATTTGGTACCCAAGGAGACTTGCCATACCGATAGTTGGTTGGCTGCTCTTCGAATGGTAATGGAATTTGTTCGATCTAGCAGTCGTTGTGCGTTGCAGTTATTGGTGGAGTTACCACGTACCCACGAACGCATGCAACGAATCATGGAATCCATCGGCTTTGAACTGATTGCTACCTATACCAATCCGCTTGGTTGGGTGGTATTGTATCGTTGGTCGTCCTGATTTTAGTACCTTAAATCTTCCTATGTATGAACACCAGACAATGGAGCGCTTTGGAGGGAGCACCGGTAGACATTCAGGAACGGTATGCTCAATTACTGCAGGAGCTTGAAACGCTCAGCGTACAGCCGGGTAATAATGCATTAGCGGTTGCGAGTGCTGCCTGGAAAGCAAGTAGAGTGGCATTAAACTGGTTAAAAACCTATTTGGAACAACATCCCATAGTAGCTGTTGAAGCAGAAATTATCTTTTTCAAAAAAATCAAGCCGGTCTTTCAACAGGAGTATTTGTATTGGATGAGTGTATTTGAGGGCTGGCTACATTTTCCAATGGGGGCGGAAAAAGCCGTTAAGAAATATGTACAACAACAGTTGGACTCCCTGACACATTTTCAACAAGTACACACTGCTTTTTTTCAGTACCTGCGCCTGGAACGTACGGATCTTGATCGACAGTATTTTACCCGGCAAAGTAGCGGCGATGAGGAGTTGTTGGACCCCTTGCTACTGGATCGGGATCGAACCTGGTCTACCGGTTATGATGTGTTAGTTGCCAGGTATTGGGCCAATGAAAGGCTGGTAGCTTATTGGCAACAGGTATTGGTAACGTCAACTGAACAACCTGCTCCAACAGTTCCGGAACAAAAATACCTCCCCCTTCGGTGGACAGCATCTAAGGCGGCACTGGTAGAGTTGATTTATGCATTACAAAGTTCGGGTGTATATAATAATGGTCAGGTGGAATTGAAACAACTGGTCAATTTTTTCAGCCACTATTTTCAGGTTGACCTGGGGAATTTTTATCATGTTTTTAATGAAATCCGATTAAGAAAGAAGAATCGGACCCAATTGCTGGATCTACTGAAGGAAAAAGTAGTCGCCAAAATGGATGAGCTAGACTTGAATTAGTTGAATTTCGATGAAATTTATTTCTAAAATAAGTAGTACTATTTATATTAAAATACAAAGTGTTTTTTTTATTCATAGTACTTCTTTTATTATTACTATCTATTATGTTAATTTAAATAGGTGTAATAAGTAGATTACCACTTTGAGGTATTAATTCAAAAAATTAACTTCTTACATTCAATATTAATCAATTGAAGGAAATTAATATTAACTATGTAATTACTCCTTAAAAACTAACCAAAAAATTCTATGAGATTTATTTATTTTACCGTATTAGCGTTTCTTTATGCAAGTAGTTGCTTTAGTCAAATAACTAAAAATAATTGGTTGATGGGTGGTCAACTATCGTTCAATCATTCAAAGACAACGATAGATCAAAGTGAGATTAGTTCAACAGTATTTCAAGGGATGCCAAACGTAGGTTATTTTTTTATCGATAAGTTAGCAGGCGGTGTAGAATTTGATCTAATCCACAGAATTTCTAAATTAAGTTCTAAAACACGTGCTACAACTTTTGGAATTGGTCCATTTATTCGTTATTATTTTTTAAACACAGATAGCAGAATAAATGTTGTTTCAGATGCTCGTATAGGATTTAGTGTTTCATCTAATAGCCAAACCTCTGGGAATACAAGCTTTACTTCTTACAGTTTTTCTGCTGGACCGGCCGTATTCTTAAATTCCAGTGTGGCAATAGAATTGTTAATAGGGTATAGAGGATATAAAGAGTCGACCGCTAGAAATAATAGTATACGAGCTTCAATTGGATTTCAAATTCACCTGGAACGAGATTGATACTTCTAAACCTAAACCTTTCAATATGAAAAGATATGTTTTATTGCTTCTTTTAGGAGCCTGTCAACTTTTGCATGCCCAAACATTAGAATATTCAAGTTTGGGATACTCTTCTAGTATTTGTAATATATTCAATTCTAATCCTTTAAAAGTGATTAACGGATTTAAGCATTACCCAGTATCTGGTGGCGTTTCCTATTCTTCTGGATTAATATTAAAAACACAAGGGGGATTGAGTAATTCTAATACATATGGAACAGCTTTTGCAATTGAATTTGATATAAAACAGAATTACAGATATAATATTACAGTCACTTGTACCAAGTCCTCATTTGACAATAATTCTACTCCTGACTTAAAGATGCATACTGCTTTAGAATTGCCTGATCCAAGTGAAACATCTCCTGCATCTTGTGGTTCTGTTCCAGGTCCAAAATGGAATTTCCCTTCCGAGATAGGTAGTGCTGTAATCAATTCTACAGCTTCTAAATCTTATGTAGTAGTTAATAATTTTATCTCATCTTTAAATGACAACTATTTTATTGTTGCAACATCTGCTGGATCTACCTCTGAAGTTTCAGAAGTAAAGATTACCAAAATCGTTATTGAGGAGTTTCCTCCTGTATCTTTTACAATACCTGCAACCATTATGGTTGAATGTGGACAATCGGCCATACAAAACATAAGTATCTCGAATGTGTACGGGACTTCAGGTGTTACAAATTATACGTGGAAACTAGGTCCGAATAATGGTTGGCTGTATGGCGGTGTTGACGCTCCTCAAATAATTTCAACAGGCACTTCACCCAATATTGAACTTACTCAAAAGTGTGGCGCAAAATTAAATCCAATAATTGTTGATGTGACTGTTGGTTCAACAGTTTATTCTACTAATCAGTTAGTAACTACTGTCAGCCTTCCATCAATGAGTATATCAGATCCTGGGTCATTTTGTTCTGGATCTAAACAAGTACAAGTAGTTGGATTGCCTTGCAACACAACAGTTGAGTGGTCATCCCAGCCTACAGGAGTTGTACAGATCTCATCTTCTAATAATATTGCTACTCTTACTAAAGTAGGGAGTGGTACAGTAACAATAGCTGCATCCTTCACAGCTTGTGGTACATCTGTTACGAAATTTAGAACAATTACGGTTGGTGTTCCAAATGTACCAGAATTTATCAATGTGTATGGTAATGGAGCAGATGATCCTATGTGTTTAAATCCTGGTGGGTACCGTGCTGAAGCTGTAATGACTGGAGGAACAAGCGAGCAATATGAATGGTTTCTTTGGAGTGGTATTACCTCAAGTGCAAGTGGGGGAAATAATCCGTTTATTTTAGGGTCTACTGGATTTGATATTCCGATTACTATTTCATCCAGTTTTAGCTCTGGTTATATTCGTGTACGAACATTAAATGCTTGCGGTTATAGTTCAGCTGTTTTTTTAGAGGTTAGCACTCTTTGTGGGCAATTAAAATCAAATTTTGCAATCTATCCAAATCCTTCCTTTAGTGATTTTAAGATTGAAAGAAAAAATCAGGATGAATATATCCAACAAGTTGAATTGGTTGATCAAAGTGGAAATATTATAAAAAAGTATTCAGTTCCTGAAAAATCACAAACATTCACAATCTCATTAAGAGACTTCAGACCAGGTTCATATTATGTACGAATTTTTAATGGTGTAAGTTGGGAGGTCAAGCCTATCTCATTAAGATAATATATATACTATAAAAAGTCACCTTAATGGTGACTTTTATATTATAGTATGACATTCAAAATTGTGAAGTTTATTTAGCAATAAATGAAATATATCAAAATGGTGAATTATTATTATAAAAACTAAGGTTTTAGAATAAAGATGAATTACTAAGGGACAAACGGTTGTTCATATTTACAAAATTTGGAAGAGGGAAAAATTACCCCCGCTGAAGGTTCGAAAAGAAACGTATTTTATAAATCACTATCTAATACGATTCTGATCTAAAGGGTTAGTAAATAGCTCATTTCGATTTCATGATTGATCTGGTGATTTCTACCATGTCTTTAATAGAATCCGATTAAGAAAGAAAAAATCGGACCCAATTGTTGGATCTCCTAAAGGAAAAAGTAGTCGCCAAAATGGATGAGATGGATTTTTGGTAAATAAAAATAGCTCATAATTATGTTATCGACATATATAGAAAACATATCGAAAAAAAGTATAAATATGTACACGATAGCTACGTGATCGGCAAAAATGTCTAATACATGTAAACATTATGTAAAAATATGTACATATGTAATAAACCTGTCTTAAACCCCTAAAAACTGGACAAAAGATCTATGTTGTTTAGACCATTTTTCAATTTTTCACCGCCAGCTGCAAATTTAGCCCCGCCTCCAGA
>VFQN01002160.1_pt1 | contig 31167 bp, 20 predicted proteins | sample 3512371 | NCBI WGS metagenome assembly VFQN01 (sample SAMN10412370, study PRJNA504923) | tailings metagenome | isolation source: Replicate 2 from Balatoc abandoned mine | place: Philippines: Itogon, Benguet | collected 2017-08-28 | reverse complement strand
CACTATTATAGCATCATTAACCCCAAAGCTTCCATCAGCTGCTTTTCCAAATACCTCTAAATACTCAACAGAACCAAAGTTTTGGATAATCATGAAGATACCCAACAAAAAGCCTAAGTCACCAATACGGTTCATGATAAAAGCTTTGCGGGCGGCATTGTTATAATTGGTGACTTTGTTCCAAAAACCAATCAATAAATAAGAACAAAGCCCTACGCCTTCCCAACCAATAAACATGATGACGTAGTTGGAACCCATTACTAAGAGCAACATGAAAAACAAGAATAGATTTAAGAAGGCAAAAAACTTCCCAAATCCTTCGTCATGATGCATGTATCCAATGGAATAAATATGAATCAAAGACCCGACTCCTGTCACCACCAACAACATCAACAAAGACAGTTGGTCGATTTGGAATGAAAAAGGAATATTGAGCGAGCCAATCGAAATCCAATCAAACAACGGTACGATTTGGGGCTGCCCCTCAAAACTATTCCACGCTAAAATTGAAATGGCAAAAGCTCCTAAAGCCGCCGCCGATCCTATGATGCCCACCAAACTCTTGGGGACATGACGAAAGCCAACTCCATTGATGATAAAACCAATCAGTGGTAGCAGGGGTATTAAAATTAGTAAGGATGCAGACATATATTTCTTAATGATTTTAGACAGACATACAGAAAGCAGACCTCATACTGTCAAAAAGGTCTGCCCACTCATTTCTAGAGAATCACCATTTTAGTTTATTCAAGAATCCAATGTCGATAGTACGAGTATTGCGATAAATCATCACAATAATCGCTAGCCCAACTGCCACTTCTGCTGCGGCTACTGCCATAATAAAAAACACAAAAACCTGCCCTACAGGGTCAGATTTGTAAGTAGAAAAGGCAATAAGCAATAAATTGACGGCATTGAGCATCAGCTCTATACTCATAAAAATAATGAGAGCATTGCGACGTGTGAGTACGCCTACTATACCTATTACAAACAACGTCGTTGCCAACAGGACATAGTTTTGCAATGGAATCAGTTGAACAACGTCAGGAATCGACGGGGTAGCTTGTGGAAACATAGTGCAGTTAGGTCCAAAGAGGTTTTGTGGTCAATAGATTTTCCCAAAAACGTGGCAAATTTACTGAATAATCGTACTTGCCCAAATCTGCACCTTAAAAACTATCACTAAGAATATTTATCTATCGGTCATTTATATCAACAATCCCCTTCTTTTGCATCTAATCAGTCCCTGCATTCGTATTGATATTCTCTGACAATCTATTGTTTTTCCACTTTCTGTTATCTTATAATTTTATCCGATTAAGGATTTTAACTCGGATCAAGTTTATTTCATGAACTTTAAAAATCATACTACTTATCACAAAAAATGATGCAGCTCCTACTGCCAAACTCACCCCTATCAAAAAACTTACTTCTTTACTATACAAGGTAGGGTCGCTCCAGTAGTTTCGAAGGCCCCACACCAAAGCCCCCCCAGCCCCCAGAGCGATGGTTATTTTTAAAACTTCGACCAATTGGTATCCAGCAAAATACATCCGTTTATAGTACCAAACCGTAAGAATCGGCACTGAAGCCATCAAGCAACAATGGACAAGCACCTGAATTTTGACTCCATTAAATCCAAAAGAATGAATAAGAAAATAGCCTATCGCGACCGATATGAGGTGTATAATACTCCAATAGTAGTACTGAAGTTCGGGCTTGGTCACCGAAACCGCCAATTTACGATAAATCAAGGAAGGGCCATTGGTAGTCATACTTAAGAAAAAAAGGCAAAGAAGCTCATAAACCTCTGTAGTGGCCGAGGCGTCAAATTTGATACCTGCCCACAAAGACCAAATAAAATATTTTCCGCTCGCCCAGAAGGTGAGTATCACTAGAAAAGCAATGAAATAGGAAAAGTTTAAGTTTTTAGCAACAAATTTCTTCACTTCAGTACTATTTTTCTTATGAATCAAGCGGTTGATTTCATTAAAAAAAACAGTGCTGACAGGCATCATAAATACATTGGCCACTTTGCCATAAATCAACTCTGCATAACGATATATCGCAAAACTTCCACTAGGCAACAACGACAAAGCCATGTTGAACACAAAAGTATACACCTGTACACTGAGCATATAAGTAGACGTAGCCATGAGGGTACGCCCCAATTCACGCAGTGGAAAATGAGGATTTCTTAGGAGCCAAGAATGCTTATAATTGACTTGACGTAAATAATAATAAGTAGTAGCAAACTGCGCTAACACACTAATCACCAAGCCCACTACCAAACTCCAGATGTTTCCTTCTCTTCCCCAAATTATCAATATCGCAATATTGGCGATTTGGGACACTGTAGACGTAAATTCGACTTTGCCATAAATCCCTTCTGCATTGAGCATGCCTTGAAAAAGATTGGTCGCAATCTGAATCGGCATCAAAAAACCCGTAATGCAAAATATCTGCCATACTTGCACTTTGGTTTCTTCTTCAAAACCGGGTACCAACAAATTGACGATGCCAGTACCACTAGCAATAAAACCCACAACCAACAGCAAAGCTCCACCCACCATGTAGTTGCAAAGGGTAGCAATAATCGACATGCCAGCCTGTACCCCATATTTTTGCTTGATTCGATGATAACGTGACACGACAATCTCGACCAATTGACCAGTGTTCACAAAACGAGATACCGCCGTACCTAGTACAGAAGCTGCAAAGAATGCTTCTACTTGGGAAGACGTCCCAAAAAACTGCACAAGGAGAGTAGAATATGCGACATTGAGCGCGATATTCAGCCCATTGATGCCAAACAGCATTCCAATATTTTTAAAATCAAGTGACAAATCAAAAAATTTAAGAGAGCGACCATGGGCCAACTCTTGTGTTAAGACGACTTAAGGCATCAAACGTCTCACTGAGTTATCCTTTATTTCCAACCAGCTTATGCCAAATTTTGTCTTGGGCAGTAGCTTATCAATAGTCTCAGCTTCAATACCTTTCTGAAAGTATGTTTTCTGACGCCAAGCCGTTGCTAAACCATTCCTTTTTGAACTTGTCGGAATCATAAAAGTCTGTTTTCCATAATCTAAAACCAGATACAGACCATCAGAAGCCTTGGTGGGGATACTAAGTTGAGGATGAGTGACGGAAAGATAACGCCCCGACTGCTCATAAAATTTCTGAGGCGCTTGATATTCTATTTTTGAAAGTGAATCTCCAGTAATGACTTGCGCTTTTTGCAACTGCCGACGTAAATCATTGTCAGCCGAGACGATAAAAATCCCTCTTTTGTGCGCTTCTTGTGCCGCCTTGACCATAGGCGAATCTTTACCTTCAGAATACAAATCGGTGGATTGGTATAATATATTGTGATAGGCAGCATTCGAAATCCATCGTGTCGACAAGCGATATCCTACGTCTTTGACATAAAAAAGTGTGGTCATCGTTAGCAATATTCCGACTCCCATTACCTCAATGAACACAGGCAAACGTTTACTGATTTCGTCTCGATAAGCCATCAGCACTGCTAGAGCGATTGCCAAAGAGGAGTAATGTTTGTATCTACTTCCGATGATTATATCCATTCCTTTTTCGGAGCGAAATACCGCTACCGAACAAGCCGTAAGTATCACAAAAAGCATAATACTCAAAAGTGCCAAATCAGCGGGTTGGCGTTTTTGATGAAGTCTAAAGGCCGTCCGAACCGTCAGTGCCAATATCACCACCCCTACTACGATAGCACTCACCTGCCCCACCAAACCCGTGGTAAAAGCAGCATAAGCTCCCATAAAAGCAGCCATATTGAGTGGAAACAACAGCAAATTTCCCACAAAAAAAGTATCATGGGTAGGATGAGTTCTGAGAATCATAAAATAACTCAGACCTCCTATTAGCGAAGCTAATATCCAATAAAAAATATCTTTACGAGTACGCCTTTGCCACCACAATATCAAAAACCCTATGGGTAAAATCATCATTCCATTGCCATTACTAAACAAGGTTAATATACCCAAAACAATACCCATCCACAGTGCTTTTTTTTGAACTAAACAACTGATAGTCAAAGTTGCCAAAACAATCACTAATACATTTGACCATACCGCCATAGCCCAAAAGGAAGTAGCACTGTACTGCGGATTGAGTAAGATGACTCCTAGTAGCCAAAACGTAGATTTTTGTTGGGGAAAAAGTCTATACAAAAGTATAAACTGAACTACAAACAAGAGATTGCCCAGCAAAATCAACCATTGAAAATCTACCCTGCCTATGATATAGTATTGCAATAGACCAACCAAGCGAGTTCCCCACATAATATGCTCATTGTGAGGTACAAACATCGCTCCAATTTTATTCAACCACGGTAGTTGTTGTACTTTAACCAGATACCCTAAAATAGCATTGTAATCGTCTAAGTAAGGTACATTGAGTGCATAATGCCAAACATACGCTCCATAAACCCCCAAATAAATCGCCAGCATAATCCACCCTCCATTACGGAGAAAAGGCAAACGAAAATCGGAATTATTGGTCAAGGGTATGTTCATCGATTTATTACATAAATCCTCACGCCTTTTAGACTTTCTTTGAGAGAGTAGTTGGTGGCTATTAAGCGAGCTAAGGCTGGATAATTTTCGTGTTTGTATACTTCAGGCTTTTTCATCCACAATGTTTTTGTGGTCATGGCATCCACAAAAATCGCTGGACGATGCAAGCGCATATCTCTCAAATAGCGCTGCATATATACTCCCTGAAGCGGATGCTTCATAGCACTTCTGGTTGTGTGGTTTTCGGCTACCCCTTGTGGCATCTGACTTTCTACAAAATACTCACATGACCACCCCCACACAGCCAAGTGATCCCCTTGCTTTTTGTGTTTTAATATTGCTCGCCCTACCTCACTTATTTGAGCATGGGGAGCCTTGGTCAGGTAAAGATTAATCGGAATATCAATGATAATATCTTCAATCAAAATAATAAAGAAAATCAATTGGGTGGATAATACGACCCAATACCACTTTCGGAATACATAACTCAACACTATTCCCAACACTATTGCCAAAGGCAATAAGTAAAATAGAAAGTAATGAGGATAAAAGCTGCCTGTTCGTACGATTGTCATAGCAATGACTGCCATGTAAACTAGGAGCAGCGACAAAAGATAATAATCACTTTTTAGAATAGCGACAAAACGTTCCTTTCTCAGTGTTTTAATAATAAAAATATAACTCAAAATCAAAAAAGGGAAAAACAGATAATTGAGCTCAATGGCTGTTTTAATAACAATAAGAGGAAAACGAGCAAGGGTGAAAAAAAACTTAGGGCGCTCATCCGTCAAATGATGACGATATTGAAAATTGGCTTCTAAATAAAATTTGTAAAAATCATCAAGTACCCCATTCATCGCCATCAACAACACCCAACCTCCCCAGATTCCAACTACTCCTGTAGCAATCCATCCAAAATACGACCAAAATTTAGCTGGCTGTGCCAGCCAACATTGGAGAAGCATAGCGACTCCCCAAAAAAAAGCAAAAGGTAAACCCTGCAATTTGCACAATGGTACCAATGCCAACATAGCCCCAAAACCTAAAAGACGCCAAGGCGTATATGCTTGTGTTTTGCCTAGGTAAGTCCAAGTATACACAATCGCACTCAATACAATTATCGCATTGATTTCGCTGTTGTAATGAACATAATTGCTATCCTGAACAAAGCTCACAAATACTAAAAATGGCAAGGTAGCGATTTGGGCGATTGCTTTACCTCGAAGTATTTCGATAGCTCTGTAAGTAAAATAAAGAGATAAAAGAGATAATACTAAACTTAATAAATGAGCTAAATGATAGTCTAACTTCACACCTAACCACCCCAATGCAGCCAACAAATAACTATTGAGCGGTCCACCGGTAGTAGGGTCCACTAAATGGTACAAAACTGGGTCTACCAGTAGCGTGATACCTTGCGCCAACATTTGGCTCTCATCCCGGTTGATTTCGCCTCCGTACACAATTACTGGCAAACGCATCATCAAAGCCAACAATACCCCTACTATCCAATAAACCCTACTATTTAAGGCTTTGTGATAGGTAAGTACCCAACCACTCATGGCAAACCATAATAAATGCCCAATAAGCCACCAATTGGCGGGACAACACCCAAATTCAAACAAACGCTCAAAAATCATCTGTTTTAACCCTAATACTTTAGAACTCTTCTACAATCATCTTTCTTTGCAAAGGGTCTTGCTCCATGATGAGTTCATCCGTGTAGAAAGAGTCATTGCGATAATGGGTGGTAGAAATTTCTTCAAAAATAACCCCACCTTCGGTATAAAAAGCGTGTAAATCACCTCGTTCGATGGTCAGAATATCTCCCTTATGCAACGAACGACTGATGCCATTGAGGGTGATAATCATCGAGCCACTCAAGATATGAAATGTCTCCTCTTTTTTAAGGTGCTTTTGCTCAGGATGATGCTGCCCCGCAAACATCACGATGATTTTTTTGCAATAATCCCGATTTACCAAACTGACCAAAACACAACCAAACTGCTCAAATCGCTCTTGTCCATAATGAAACGACAATTCAACTTCGGCTTTTTCATTCAGCACTACGCCCGCCTCCGCCATCATTCCTTTAGCTTGGTGAATAATGCGCCTGATACGATGATAGTTGTCATCGGTAGTGGTTTCGAAGACACCTTCATTGGGAGCATAGTCTTTGGAGGCGACAAAACGCGCTCTAAGTTTTCCAAATTCGGCGGAAGTGAGTTGACCGTTGGCACAAGGCATTGCAAAATACACATCTTGCGCCACAATTGATTCACCTTTTTTGATGGGTCTATTTACAAAAACACCCCTCTTCAACGACAAAAGAGACTCTTTTTCCGCATTTGTTACCACTTTTTCATCCTCGCCAAGCATCACAAGTGCCCGTTGATAAGCCTCTACCCACTGCGCTACTTGAGCTGGGTTCATCGAATAGTTGTTGAGCGTAATCGTTCCGGTAGGTACTCCTACGTGTCGTTCAAAAATCTCTGCACCCATTGCTACTGCCAACTGCGCCACTTCGGTATTGTCGGGAGCTTCGTGCCCTGAATACCCTATCGTTACATTGGGATAGCGGGCCTTTAGTTTTTTAATAAATTTGAGATGAAGTACTTCATTGGGACTTGGATAAATTCCAACACAGTGTAGAATGGCAAAGTTACGATTGCGGTGTTCTAGGAAAGACACCAAATTATCAATCTGCTGGAGTACCAATCCACCCGTAGAAGCAATGATAGGTTTATCAGTTTTAACAATCTTAGTTAACAAAGGCCAATCATCCGCACTACAACTTGCGACTTTGATGATTTCGATGCCATGTTCTACAATCTGATCTACCGAGCGCTCATCAAAGGGGGTACATATCGTCACTAGCCCCTCTTCCCGACAAGCATCCACCATTGTTTTGAATTGGTCGGGAGTCATTTCAGTACTTAAAAAACGACTGATATGTTTGGCTTTGGTATCATTTCTAAAATCGGGATGAATAAAAGTATCCAAGTGCCGATATTGGAATTTCACTCCTGCTTTGATACCATGTGTTCGGGCAATTTGAGCCATTTCGCGAATGATACGCACACCATGTTCTACACTTCCTTGGTGGTTGTTGGCCATTTCAAAAATAAAAAGACCAGAAAAATCGAAGTTTGAGGGCATATATTAAAAATATATAAAGACTAAATGTAAAATATCTTCAAGGGTAAAATTCAATCTTCCAAATTCACAGAAACCTCACAAAATCGGAAACTTTTTCCTAGGTTTGTGGTTAAAAGAGAAGCAAAGTTACTCTAAAATTGATTCTCCAAATAGCAAAATTTTGGTCATGGTATCTCACTCTCCCGAACATCCCACTTCTCTCTCAAATACCTCATTAGGAAAAACTGGCGTTTTGATTGTCAATCTAGGCACTCCAGACAGCTACGAAGTCTCGGATGTTCGCCGTTATTTGCGTCAATTTTTGATGGATGGTCGGGTGATTGATATTCCTTTTATTCCCCGTTTTTTGTTGGTCAACGGTATTATCGCTCCTTTCCGCGCTCCAAAATCGGCCAAAACCTACAAAGAAGTATGGCTCCCCGAAGGTTCTCCACTGAAAGTTTACGGTATAGCCGTTGAGAAGATGCTACAAGAAGCTCTTGGCAACGACTATGTGGTTAAGCTCGGAATGCGCTATCAAAACCCCAGTATTGAGGCTGCTTTAGAGGCGTTTCAGAAAATGGGACTTACCAAGATCATCGTGGTTCCCTTTTTTCCGCAATACGCTTCTGCTACAACGGGCTCGGTATATGAAGAAGTAATGCGGATATTGACCAAATGGCAAGTCATGCCCGAACTAAGATTTGTAAATCAGTTTTTGGCACATCCCAAGTTTTTAGAAGGCTTTGTACAAAACGCCCAAAAATACCTCCAAGCTCATCAGTACGATCATTTTATATTTAGCTATCATGGCCTTCCCGAGCGCCAAATCAGAAAAGGTGACTGTACCAAAGAAGTATGTAAATTAGGCAGTTGCTGCGATACCCTCCATGCCATGAATCAGCACTGCTACCGAGCTCAATGCTTCGAGACAACCCGTTTGTTGGTAAAAGCACTCGATATTCCCGAAGGAAAATATACGACTTGTTTTCAATCGCGCCTTGGCAACGACCCCTGGATCAAACCCTACACCGAAGACATAGTCAAAGAGTTACCCAAAAAAGGTGCCAAAACAGTACTCGCATTCTCTCCCGCTTTTGTAGCCGACTGCCTCGAAACCACCCTCGAAGTAGGAGAAGAATACAAGGAAGTGTTTGAAAAAGAAGGAGGACACCACTGGGATTTGGTCGAAAGCCTCAACGATAGTCCAGTTTGGGTAGAAGCACTGGTAGATTTGGTAGTCAAAGCCTAATAATTCGATATGCCAAAATAGTAGAATAATATGCTAAAATAGTGGCACAAAATCCACAAAAAAGACAATTTATTTGCGGAATAAAACAAAATCATCTTTTTGAGGTTTTTAAATATCAACTATCTTGGCGGCATTCTCTAACGATATTGAGCTTTGGCAGCGCTTCAAAAAGGGTGATAGAACTGCTTTTGAAAATCTCTACCAAGCCTACTTCAATGTCTTAGGAAGCTACGGTTTTAGGCTCACTTCCGATAAGCAACTCATTGAAGATGCCATTCAAGATTTGTTTATTGACCTTTGGCGTCGAAAAGAATACCTCAACGACCCCGACAATGTCAAGTTCTACTTATTCCGTTCTTTAAGAAACCAACTGTTGCGAAACTCCCGCAACAATGTCTTTGAAGGTTCTGAAAATATCGACAGTTTTTTGGATTATCTGACCACTTTGTCTGTTGACCAACAACTCATGAACAACGAAGTTTTGGTTGATCAGCAGTTACATATCCAAAAAGCGTTATCACATTTAAGTCCTCGTCAGCGCGAAGCTATTCATCTGCGTTTTTATCAAGGTCTGAGTATTCAGCAAACTGCCCAACTCATGGAACTGACCGTGCAGTCGGTTAGTAATCTTCTTTTTAAAGCTTATGCCGTATTGCGCATGTCGCTAAAAGCCATAATTTCAATGGTATATTTTCTTTTTTGATTCCCATTTTTTCTCTTTTTTTTGCAAATCCTCAAACATTCAACCTCCTAATAATCAGGGCCTTAATATCTTTATTGAAAAAAATTATCAAAAAAATATATTTTGATTGGGTAGTTTTTTCAAAAAAATGTACCTGTACTTCTGAAGATGTTATACACGCACACAGATGAAATATCAAGATTATCAGGTACAAGATTTCCTAAACGATGATCTGTTTGTAAAATGGGTGCTCTTTGCGGAGCAAGATGAATTTTGGATTGATTTTTTGGAACAAAATCCTTCAAAACATAGCATCATAACCGAAGCCAAAGAGATAGTGAGAAGCCTACATAAGGCCGAGCACGCCACCTCACCCGATTTAAACAAAAAAGAAGTCTGGCGGGCGATTGAAAGCAATCTATTTGAAACTGAAAATGAAACCAAAAAGATTGATTTTTGGCAATCGGCAGGTCTGAAATGGGCAGCAAGTATAGCTGTATTGCTAGCATTAGGATGGCTTTTGTTGCGTCCCAAGTCCGAAACAAAAATTAGCTATCATGATTTGGTACAAGAAGCCGAAAATAAAAGTACCCTAGCCGAACATATCAATACAAGTGATACGCCACTCAAAGTCAGATTGCCCGACAGTAGTTTCGTGACACTCCAAAAAAATAGCCGTATTAGTTATCCTACACCATTTAGTCCACACCAACGAGAGGTATTTTTGAGTGGGGAAGCGTTCTTTGAAGTAACAAAAAATAAGAAAAAGCCTTTCTATGTCTATGCCAACGAAGTGATTACCAAAGTCTTAGGAACTAGCTTTGTGGTCAAGGCATTTGACAACGACAACAAAGTTTTTGTAAATGTGCATACGGGAAGGGTTTCGGTTTTTAAACAAAACAAAATTGACATCGCCGACCCCGAAACCAAAGGTCTTATTTTACTTCCCAATCAACGGGTCGTTATCAGTAGAGTTACCCCTACTATCAGCAAAGGGCTTGTGGCGGAGCCTCGTCCCGTAGTGCCCTTAGAAAAATACCCTCGTATTTATTTTGATGAAGTACCGGTTACGAATGTTTTTCGCGAATTAGAAAAACTCTATGAAGTGAAAATATTATATAATGAAGAGGAGCTTTCCGACTGTATCATCACCACCACCCTTCGAAATGAGTCGCTCTATGATAAGCTAGATTTAATCTGCAAAACCATTGGAGCGACTTACAAAGAAGTTGACGCTCAAATTGTTATCAGTTCAAATGGTTGTCACTAAACCCCTCTTTTTGCCTATGCCCCAACGTACTTTCTATTCCTAACCCTTTTATAAAAGAAATGGGAAAGATGCGCTAACATCCTTCCCATCCAAGTTTACCTCTGCCTGAGAAACATCCGGTAAACCTCCTAAACCGTTTTCGTACTAACAAAAACATTCAAAGTTATGTCAAAATTTTTTACGACAAAACAGATTTTCTATTATATGAAAATCACTGCTATTCAACTTATCGTAATTGGGCTGTTTGCGAGCTTGTCTTATGCACGTCCCAGTTTTGGACAGGAGGCCCTCAAAGAGCGAATTTCTGTCTCCATGAAGGGTAGTAGCCTTAAAAACTTTTTAAGAGAAATAGAAAAACAAACCGATATTTCGTTCTCTTATCAAAAAGAAGTAACCGCCTCTAAAGAAAAAATCAACGCTGATTTCAAAAACCAAACCGTTGAAGAAATACTTAAAGTGGTACTCACTCCGCGCGAGATTCAGTATCAACTTATCAAGAAAAACCAAATCATCCTGTCGCGGACAAAAGCACCCCGTTCTTCGCTAATTCCTATTTTAAGGGCAGTGCCTTCCCCTTATGAAAAACAAATCGCTAAAACTGTAAGTGGGATAGTCTCCGATGAAAACGGAGATGTATTGCCAGGAGTATCGGTCATTGTGAAAGGTACTAACAAAGGCACTACAACCAAAGGCGATGGCTCCTATTCTATTATGATGGAAGACCGAGAAACCACCCTCATATTTTCATATGTAGGGATGATTTCGCAAGAACTAAACGTAGCCAACGCTACGACCCTCAACGTAACCCTAAAGGCTGGTGATAAAACCCTCAACGAAATAGTAGTAGTAGGATACGGTACTCAAAAGAAAGGAAACTTGACAGGCGCCGTAAGTTCTATCAAAGCAGAAGAAATCTCCGAAATTCCCGCCGCTAATTTAGCTTCTACCTTGGCTGGACGTGCTCCGGGGCTTTATATCACTCAAAGCGGTGGAAAACCCGGTAAAAGTTCTTCCATAAATATACGCAGATACGACGGTTTTGGTACGGCTCGCCCCCCTCTGTTTGTGATTGATGGAGTGATTGTAGACCAATTTGCCTTCGACGGGCTCGACGCAAGCGAAGTCGAAAATATCTCGGTGTTGAAAGATGGCGCATCATCGGCGGTATATGGAGCGCGTGCTGCCAACGGGGTGATTGTGGTGACAACCAAAAAAGGGGCCAAAGGAAAACCTCGTATCAACTACGTGGCAAGCTATGGCATCGAAGAGGCCACTAAAGTTCCTCAAACGCTGTCTGCCTATGAGGAAGCCATGTTTACCAACGATTATTTACAACAAACCGACCCCAACTATCTCCAAAATGCGGCTTATTATGCCCAAGATGAGTTGGATTATTTCAAAAACAATTCTTTTGATTTGTTAAAAACGGAATTTATCCGCCCTACCCTTACGCGTCATGCCCTCAACGTGACGGGTGGAAACGACCGCGTAAGTTATTTTATTGGCGGTGCTTTTTATAAAGGAACAGGCTCTTTCCGAAATTTAGAGTTTGAGAAATACAACGTTAGAGCCAAAGTCGAAGCCAAAATCACCGACAATCTAAGCGTTTCGCTAAATCTAAGTTCTGACACCCGCAACGACGAAAAACCTTATTGGCGCTATGATAGCGACAACGACGATTTCCTAGATTTATACCGTAACCTAGTATTGCGGGGGAAAATGTCGCCAGCTTATCTTGAGTATGAAGGCAAACAGTATCCGGTCGGAAACTTAATGAAATGGCACCCAAGTGAAGTTATCAATGGTAACACGGGATACAATCGTAAAACTTGGACCAACTATACTACCCAAGTCGATCTTACTTACAAAGTGCCGTTTGTGAAAGGACTGCAATTGCGCGCTTTGTATTCTAAATACATCCGAAATGATTTCCGTAAAGAGTTCAATACGCCTTACAAACTATATGTATTTAACTCTCTGGGCTCTAAAAATCACCTCGTAGGAAATATATTGGACCCTAGCAAAACTTTTGAACGAAACGACGGTAACTGGATACGCGAAACCTACCAAAATAGTAATTTTTATCAACTCAACTTTTTTGTCAACTACGACAAGTCGTTTGGGCATCACAATCTGGGGGGGATGTTTGTGTATGAGCAATTTGAATCCAACAACCAAAACTTCAGTGCTCAAAACCAATTTTTCATCTCTACTCAGTTAGATCAGTTGTCGTTGGGAAGTAGCGACTCAAAAGACATGAGTGTTTCGGGCGGGCAGCTCGAAGATGGTCGTCTTTCGTATATTGGTCGCCTTAACTATAGCTTTAAAGAGCAGTACTTTTTGGAAGGCTCGTTTCGATATGAAGGGTCGCGGTATTTTGTACCCGAAAAACGTTTCGGATTTTTCCCTTCTATTTCAGCAGGTTGGCGGATTAGCGAAGCACCTTTCTTCAAAAACAACATCAATTTTATCAATGACCTCAAGCTCAGAGCCTCTTTTGGAAGAACCGGCGACGACCTAGTCAATACCAGCGTAGGCAATACCGCAGGTGCCCTTCAATGGTCACAAAGCTATCGCAAAACCGTAGGAGCGGTATTTGGCGGCGGTACTACCAATGGCGTAGCACCTGGCACGATTCCCAATCCCGACATTACTTGGGCTAAGAAAACCACCTTCAATTATGGTTTTGATGCTGGATTTTTTGGTAATAAACTTACCGCGTCTCTCGACATTTACCAAAACAAACGTACGGATATTTTAGGCGCTCGTACCCAAAGTATTCCTTCTACTTTTGGAGGAACACTCCCCGCCGTCAATTATGGAAGGGTAGATTCAAAAGGGGTGGAAGTGGAGTTGGCTTACCGCAAAAACATCCGCAAAGACCTATCTTATTTCCTTTCGTTCAACTATGGCTATGCCACCAACAAGCAAGTGTTGATTGATGAAGCTAGCAATATTCGTCCTTTTCAGTCTCAACTCGGACGACCTACAGGAGGAATTTTTGGACAAATAGCCACCGACATCATCCGCACTCAGGCTGACCTCGACGCCCTCCCTGCTGGCTACACCATCAATGGCGCAACCCCTCGCTTAGGAATGCTCAACTTCAAAGATATCAGAGGAGCTACTTCCGAAGAACCCGACGGGAAAATCGATGCCAACGACCGCGAGTTTATTGCGACTTTTTCGTCGGCCCCTACTACTTACGGAGCCACGATTGGTGGCAAATGGAAAGGCTTGAGCGTCGATGTGTTTTTCCAAGGCTTAAGTGGGTACAAGAAAGTTCGCCAAATCACTTGGCATGCCGCTCAGTGGCAATCTCAAGAAACGGGAAGCTTCGACTACTGGCGCGACCACTGGACTCCTTCCAATCCTAACGCAGCTTATCCTCTTTACTCCGACTTAGGAGGCAATGGTGGCACTTCTACTTTCTGGCTTGAAGATGCGTCTTTTATCCGTCTCAAAAACCTAAATATCGGATATGACATTCCACTCACTTTTACCAAAAAAGTAGGTCTTGAAAACGTGAAAGTGTTTTTCAATGGCGTCAATTTGTTTTTATTAAAAGACCGTATCAAGCTTTACGACCCCGAAGGAGGCATCAATGCCTATCCTATCAATCGAAGCTATACACTTGGTCTTAATATCTCATTATAAATCAGTTACGCACATGAAGAAGCTATTTATTCATATACTCACAGTAGTTACTCTTATCTCTTTTACGCAATGTGAGAAAGTTCTTGATAAAAGAGACTTAACTGCCATTCCAGAGCAGGCCGTTTGGAACGACATCGCCTTGGCCACTGCTTATGTCAATCAACTATATGTTGATAACATGCCCACTTGGCCTACCAATGCTTCGGGCGATTCGGATGAATCGGGCGGAGGGGGAGCTTACATGTTTGGGCAACTTACCATCGATGGTGTAGACTATTGGCCTTACAATCAGATTCGTAACATCAATGTTTTGTTAAAAAACTTAGGTTCTGGCTCACTCACCAAAAGTCAACAAGACCCCTTAAAAGGGCAAGCCTTGTTTTTAAGAGCTTGGCAGTATTTCCAATTGGTTTCGCGCTATGGCGGGGTACCTCTTGTACTTGAACCCCAAGAAATCACCGCCGACCTGCTAGTGAGTCGCAGCAAAACTTCTGAATGTATTGCCCAAATTATCAAAGACTTAGACGAGTCGGCGAGCCTACTTCCTGTCAAATGGGACAATATTGATGCCGGCAGGATTACAAAAGGTGCCGTGTTGGCATTCAAGGCACGGGTATTGCTCCACTATGCATCGGAGCAGTTTAACCCTACACAGCTCCCTGAGCGCTGGACTACAGCTTATGCTGCTACCAAAGCCGCCAAAGAAGCATTGGAAGCAGCAGGACACGCCTTGTTTGCTGATTTTGGAAAACTCTGGTACACCGAAGGCAATGCCAATCCCGAAATAATATTAGTTACCCGTTTTATCAACCCTGGCCGTACCCACAACCGCGATGCTTGTACGCGGCCTTTGGACGAAGCCCAAAACTGTACGGGGGCAAATTATCCCACGATTTCGATGGTAGAAGCTTTTCCTATGAAAAATGGGCTTTCTATCAAAGACCCCAATTCAGGCTACGACGCCACTGCTTTTTGGCTCAATCGTGACCCTCGTTTTGCGGCTACCGTAGCTTACAATGGAAGCCTATGGGAGCTTTCGGGCAAAACAGGACGTACCCAATGGACCTTCTTGGGAAGCCAACAGACTGGCAATACCAACACTGGTTTTTATTGTCGTAAAGCGATTTTTGAAGGGTATAAACCCAACGAAACAGAGTTGAGCGGAACCGACTGGATTGAAATCCGTTTTGCCGAAGTCTTGATGAATTTTGCAGAAGCGGCCAACGAAATAGGCAATCCCGCAGAGGCTCTTGAAGTATTGAAGGCCATTCGCAAACGGGCTGGTATTGAGGCAGGTGCCAATGGATTGTACGGTCTCAAAGCCAACATGAGCAAAACCGAAATGAGACAAGCGATTTTGCTCGAAAGAAAAATTGAGTTTGCTTTTGAAGGCAAACGCTCTGCCGATATGCGCCGACGCAGATTGTACGAGTCCGAACTTAATGGAACTAGACGTAAAGGATATCAAATCAACTTGATTGCTTTTAATGGCAGCAAAAATGACTTCTTTGATGCGTTTGCAAAAGGTACGGTTGACCTCAACAAAAGCTACAACACGTATTTCAGAAACGATGTACGTGACCTAGATTTAACCCAAAGTATCAACTTCAAACCCGAATATTATTTCTTCGCAATTCCACGAACCCACTTGGAAAAAAATGCGAATTTGAAACAAACCAATGGCTGGGACGGCGGCAGCTTTGACCCACTTCAATAATAAAAAATAAAGACGGTAGATTGCACAAACAATCTACCGTCACTCCTAAACCTCTCCTTTCTCTTAAAAAAGTAACAACCCTTTTGTTTTGTCTTTTGAAAAAGCATAGCCCTCTGCGTATGCTTGCGGGTAGGCTATGACTTATTGATAATAAAGCCGTAACTTCTTATGAACACTTTTTACAGGCTATTCCTGATACTAACTCTTTTTTTACCTTCATTTTTAGGAGCGCAATCCCTCAATCTAAGCAGATTGCTCACTGAAATGGGAGACAGGGATCAACTTGCGCGCTTTCCTTCTCCTCTGTATGAATCTTTGCAAGCGAGTAGCTACAATCGCGAATCTACCACCAAAGATGCTTCCGGATGGTTTGCCGATAGCGACGGAACGGGTTTCATCCGTACCGAGGTCATTAATGGAAAGCAAGAATGGGTAGCTATGGAACATACTGGCCCCGGGGCAATTACCAAGATGTGGGCGCCTTATTTTTACTATGGAGGTTTAGACGATTTGGAAGGGCCGATTATCAATATTTATTTGGACGGCGCTACGGCTCCCACTATCAGCGAAAACTATTTCAGACTCATTACGGGCAAAGGCTCCGTACCTCCTCCTTTTGCTCGGGTTACGGCCCGCGCTGGCAATTGTTATTTGCCTATTCCTTTTGCTAAAAGCTGTAAGGTTACATTTTCACAAAAACCATTTTACAATATCATCAATTATCGGGCTTATCCTAAGGGTACGGTTGTAGAGACATTTACGATGTCACAACTTCGTAAGTCTTTATCACAAATGAACAAAATAAGCCAAATTTTACATTCGGCTTATTCGACTGACCAGGGGAATCTTGTCCGCAAAAACGGAACACTAGAAGCGGGCAAAGAAATGCAACTCTCTATCAGTGGGCAGCAAGCAATTCATCAGTTAGAGATTTTTGTCGACCCTGAATATTTAAAAAAACATCCCGAATTGCTCCGTTCGGTAGTGTTGGTGGGGCAATTTGACCAACAACAAACGATATGGGTACCTCTAGGAGATTTTTTTGGCAGCCCCAATGAACTAAATCCCTTTCAAACATGGACGCGTACCGTCAATTCACTGGGACAAATGATTTGTACGTGGGTTATGCCTTTTAAAAGTGCGGCTACTATTTCACTCCAAAACCTCAGCAATACGGCTCTTCCTATCCAAAATTTTGAAATTAAGTACAAAAACTGGGTTTGGAATGAGCGGTCGATGTACTTTCACGCCAATTGGCGGCCTGACGATATTGTGCAAGGTTCGACTTTCATTGACTGGAATTTCATCGACATTTCGGGCAAAGGCGTGTTGGTAGGAGATGCCATGACCGCCCTCAATCCCGACTATGGCTGGTGGGGAGAAGGTGACGAAAAAATCTATGTTGACCACGCTTGGGAGAAAAAAACGCCCACGCATTTTGGTACAGGTACCGAAGATTATTATGGATGGGCCGGCGGCGAAAACCCCTCCAAAGATGATGTGTTTTCGCATCCTTATTTAGCCAATATCGAAGTAGGCTCTGATACAAAGCGCCGCCGCGATGTAAGAGGGTTCAATATCTGTACACGCATTCGAGCGTTAGATGCTATTCCTTTTTCTAAAAGACTGGTATTCGACATGGAAGCGTCGCCCGGTGTGCAAATTCGCAATCGGTGGGATTTTCTGGGATATTCTGCGGTCGTTTTTTGGTATGGCCAACAAGGCGCTACCCACAATCGCCCAGCCCAGCCCCTCAAAGCTTCTCAGCCTATCATGACTTTGAAAGAATTGGACGAAAGGTCGTTAAAAGAAAAACAAAAAAAATAAACACATGAAAAAATGGATATGTCTGTGGGCAATGCTTATGGGTAGTTTTTACGGCTACGCACAAGTTCTCAAAGAATCGGATTTGGTGCTTCCCACGGCTCGCCAAGTAGAATGGGCCAATGCCGAAATCGGAGCGCTGATTCATTATGATGTACAAGTCTATGAGCCTTCTTACAAATGGCGCAAGGACTTCAATTACCAACCAAGTCCCGCTATTTTTAATCCTGACAAGCTCAATACGGATCAGTGGATAAAAGCCGCAAAAGAGGCGGGGGCTACTTATGTAGTTTTGGTCGCAAAACATTGTTCGGGTTTTAGTTTATGGCCTACCGATGCCCACGAATACAGCATCAAAAACTCTCCTTGGAAAAACGGAAAAGGCGACATCGTAGCCGATTTTATCGCTTCTTGTAAAAAATACAACATCAAACCGGGCATTTATGCCAGCGCCGCCGCCAATGCGTATTGCAAAGTAGATAATCCTGGATTGGTCATCAACAGAGACCCTGTAGCGCAAAAAAAATACAATGAGATTGTGATGCAGCAGCTCACCGAACTCTGGACACGCTACGGAAATCTATTTGAAATCTGGTTTGATGGTGGCGTGCTTCCTCCTTCCAAAAGCGGGCCTCCCATTGCCGACCTCCTCAAAAAACTCCAACCCGACGCCGTAGTGTTTCAAGGGCCTTATGGCTTCAAAAACCTCGTACGGTGGGTGGGCAATGAAGAAGGATTAGCGGCTTATCCTTGCTGGGCTACCGCCGACTCTACCACCCAAGCCGATGGCACAGTAATCATGAAAGGACTGCATGGCAATCCCAATGGCAAAGTATGGTGCCCAGGGGAAGCAGATGTGCCTTTGCGGAGCAATAAATCTTTTGAAGGCGGGTGGTTTTGGAAAGAAGGCCAAGACGATGTCATTAGCTCCTTGGACTTGATGATGCACCGTTATTACAATAGCGTGGGACGCAACACAAACCTCCTGATTGGAATCGTAATCGACAAACATGGCCTCGTGCCCGATGCGGATGTAGCTCGACTCAGCGAATTTGGTCAAGAAGTAAAAAAACAATTTTCAACGCCTTTGGCCTCTACTCAAGGAAAAGGCTCCCAATGGACGCTCAAATGGAAAGCCAATACGGCTCCTAAGTTTGCGGTGATTCAAGAAAATATCAGCAAAGGCGAGCGTATTCGAGCTTACCAGCTCGAAGGCCTTGTGAATGGCAATTGGGAATCGTTGGCGCAAGGTAGTAGCGTAGGACACAAAAGAATCGAAGTGTTGCCTTCTAAAAATGTCCAAAGTTTAAGATTAAAAATCACAGACAGTGTGGGCGAGGTGCAATTACTCAAATTTGCAGTATATTAAACGTTAAAACCTCTCCTTTCGACAAACCTATTCTTTATGAAGATTTTCAAATTATTGATTTTTGTTTTTTCGATTGTATATCACTCTCATAGTCAGACTACTATCCAATGGAAAGAGCAGCACCCTGGGATTTGGAAAGCAATCGTGGGCAAACCCGAGAAAATAACCTTATTGAGCGCAGCCAATGCCAAACCCAACCTCAATGCGCTCTCTAATCTTCCCAAAACTTCTTTTCCTTTAGACAAACCCGACATCAAGGTCCAAGTCATTGACCACAAGACTTATTTAAGGTTTCCGTTGGAGAAAGAAGAACAAATTTTTGGCTTAGGGCTCAATTTTCAAACTGTCAACCAACGAGGCCGGATTCTCAACCTCCACGTGGATCATTATGGTGGAAAAGACAATGGTCGCACGCACGCTCCTGTGCCTTTTTATGTCTCTTCAAAAGGGTATGGAGTGCTGATAGATGTGGCGCGTTATATCACCGTTTATGCTGGTACAGCCATCAGAACCGACGCCAAGCATCCGCCCGTGTTGCGCGACCGCAACACTGATAAACAATGGGAAGCCCAGCCCTATTCGGATGCCATAGAGATACTCATTCCTGCTGAAGGAGCCAATATTTATGTTTTTGGAGGCCCCACTCCGATGAATGTAGTCCAAAGATACAATCTCATGAATGGCGGTGGATACCTCCCTCCTAAATGGGGATTGGGCTTTACGCAGCGTGTACCGACGTTATATTCCCAAGATGATATACTGAAAGAAGTCCAAAGTTTTGAAGAACATCATTTCCCCCTTGATTTTATTGGCGTAGAACCTGGCTGGCATAGCATGGCTTATCCCTGTACTTTTGAATGGGACAAAAGCCGTTTTCCCGACCCTAAGGGTTTTCTACAAACATTGGCTCAAAAAGGCATCAGCGCCAATCTTTGGCTCAATCCTTTCGTTTCGCCCGTAGGGTCTTTGTATCCCAAAATCAAACCTTACACTGGTTCTCATACGGTTTGGAATGGCATTGTACCCGACTTTACCATGCCCCAAGCGCGTCAGTTGTTCAAAGACCATTTTATGAAACACCATCTGAGTATCGGCGTAGGCGGATACAAAATAGACGAAGTAGATGGATTTGACAGCTGGCTGTGGCCTGATGTAGCCACCTTTCCTTCAGGTACTACCGCCGAGCAAATGCGCCAAACCTACGGTCTTATGGTACAAAATATGACGGGTAGTTGGTACAAAGAAATCAACAAACGTACCTATGGACTCGTAAGAGCCTCCAATGCAGGAGCGAGCAATTTTCCTTATGTGATTTACAACGACTACTATAGCCATAAAGATTTCATCACGGCCTTGGTCAACAGCAGTTTTATTGGTGTACTCTGGACTCCCGAGGTAAGGGCTTCCAAAACCGCCGAAGAATGGGTACGACGGATGCAATCGGTATGTTTTTCGCCGATGGCTATGCTCAATGCCTGGGCCGATGGCACCAAGCCGTGGTCTTTCCCGGAAGTAGAACAAGCCGTGAATGACGTCGCCAACTTGCGAATGCAACTGCTTCCTTATCTCTATTCGACTTTTGCCCAATATCACTTTGAAGGAAAACCGCCGTTTAGAGCGATGAATTTGGTAGAAGGCTTTGGTTTTAAATCTACCACGGAGGCAGGCACTTTCGACGCCACCGCCAACCCTTATGCTATGACTATCAAAAAAGACATCAAAGACCAATATATGATGGGAGACTTTGTATTGGTAGCTCCTATGTTTGCGGGCGAAACAAGCCGAGATGTGTACTTACCTCAAGGCAAATGGTATGATTTTTACACGGGCAAATTGGTGGGCGAAAATCAAATCATCAAAGTCACTCCTGCGCTTGATAAAATACCGCTGTTTGTCAAAGACGGGGGAATTATTCCTATGATTCCGGTTCGGCAACGCGCTCCTAAAGCTAGCGAAACATTGCCTTTGACCGTTCGGCACTATGGCACCGCTCCTAATTCATTACAACTTTATGATGACGATGGTACTTCTTTTGATTATGAAAAAGGGCAGTATTCATTCACAAAATTAGCTGTTACAAAAACGACCGACGGAAAACTTAGAGGAGAAATCGCGACTCCTCCTACGGGCAAACCTTTTGGTTATACCAAAGAAATCAAATGGGAATTTATGACTTCCCCTACTAACTAAATTTTCTCTAAATCTTCTTCATGTTTATAATGAAATCCATTTTTTCTCTCATCTTATGGTGTTTAGTTATCCAACTAAATGCCCAGAATCCGGGCCTTTCACGCTATGACAAATTGGCGACGGTCGATTGGTTAGTGACGCCTATTGCCCAAAAAGCCGAAGTCATCACTGAAGGCAAAAACGTCATTTTGTATAATGGCTTGGTAAAACGCGTATTCAGAATTGAACCCAACGTAGCGTGTATTGACTACAAAAACCTTTCTAATGGCCAACAGCTTCTTCGAGGGGTGAAACCCGAAGCACGTATCACCGTCAACGACAAAGAATACAGCATAGGAGGCCTTGTCGGACAAAAAGAAAACGCTTATCTCCTTCCTGAATGGCTAGATAAAATGACCGTAGGGCCCGAAGATTTTCTATTCGTTTCTCACACAGTGTCAGACATCAAGCCCTTCATCAATTTCAAGGCTAAAACGTGGGGAATCAATCAAAAACAACCTACTGGTAAGCATATCGCCTTTAAATACAAAGCCCAAGCCGATGCCGTCAAAGGTCTTGAAGTCACCGTCAACTATGAATTGTACGACGGTATGCCGTTGATTGTGAAGTGGGTTTCTATCGAAAACAAAAACACCCAAGAACTAAAACTAAACCGTGTCGTAAATGAGGTTTTGGCATTGGTGGAAGAAGAAAGCGCGGTGGTGGGTAAGCCCGAAGAAATGAAAAAACAGCACGGGATTTATGTTGAGACCAATTATGCTTTCAACAATGCCATGCGCTACGACATCAGCGACCAAACGACACACTGGAAAACCGACCGTGTTTATACATCGCAGGTTAATTATAACTACGAAACGCCCTGTTTGCTAGAAGTATATCCCGAAAAAGCACCCGGGATTGACCTTCAGCCCAACGAAATTTTCAAATCCGTCAGAACGCATGAGCTGCTGATGGATAGCTACGACCGTCAACGACGAGGATTGATGATTCGCAAAATGTACCGCACAGTGGCTCCGTGGACTACCCAAAACCCTATTTTCATGCACTTAGTGAGTCGCAACGATGAGCAAGTACGCAGCTGCATCGACCAATGCGCCGCTACGGGTTATGAGGCGGTTATTTTGAGTTTTGGAAGTCACCTCAATATGGAAGATAGTACTGCCAAAAATATCCAACGTTGGAAAGAACTCGCCGACTATGCCCACAGCAAAAACATCTTGTTAGGAGGATATTCGCTTTTTAGTAGCCGACGTATCAGCGACGAAGATGACGTGGTTGACCCTAAAACTGGCAAACCGGGCGGTGCTTTTTTTGGTCATGCACCTTGTTTCGGAAGTAAGTGGGGATTGGCTTATCGCAACAAAATCAAATATTTTTTCGAAAAAACCGGCTTTGACATTTGGGAAAACGACGGCCCTTATCCAGGCGATGTGTGCGGCTCGACCTCTCACCCCGGCCACAAAGGGCTAGATGATTCGCAATGGCGACAAATGGAAATCCAGAAAGAACTGTATCGCTGGCTCAACGAACACGGGGTGTATATCAATGCCCCTGACTGGTATTTTTTAGATGGCACTCACAAAATAGCGATTGGATACCGTGAGGTAAATTTTTCGCTTTCCAGAGAACAACAGCGCATCCTCAATCGCCAAAACATCCACGACGGCACTATCGAAAAAACAGCCTCTATGAGCTGGGGTTTTGTACCTCTGACGCGTTATCAAGGAGGAGGACCTGAGGCTATCTTAGAGCCACTTAGTGAGCACCTCAAAGACTATGAGCAGCTGATGGTGCAATATTATGGCGCGGGTGTACAGGCCTGTTATAGAGGGCCTCGCCTGTATGACACCGAAACCACAAGACAGCTAGTGTCTAATACCGTAAGTTGGTACAAACAATACCGCGATATTTTGAATGCTGATATGGTTCAACTCCGCCGCGCCGACGGTCGCGATTGGGATGGCCTTATCCATGTCAACCCCCAACTCAAACAAAAAGGATTTGTAATGCTCTATAATCCCACAAAAGAGAAAATGACCCGAACTATCAAAGTGCCGCTTTATTATACGGGTTTGACAAGCGCCGCTACTTTTAAAGAAAAAGGGAAAGTTGCTAAAAAATACCAGCTTAACCGAAACTATGAAGTAGAACTCACCTTCACGATTGAACCCGAAAATTATACTTGGTTTACGGTGGAGTAACCAGTATTATCCTTAAAAAATCGGAGAGCATAGAAGCAGAAGACCACAATTTGTAGTCAAAAGTTAAATGAGTTAAGGTTTGACTTCTCCGAAGTCTTTTGTTTGAAGGTCAAAAGCTTATTAGCTACAAAGATTAAGCTTCTTCGAAGCTATTCTTGCATTCTCACATTCTGCCTCGGAGAGGCGCAACGTTTGTAGCTAACAAGCTTTTGCCACAAAAGGAGAATTCGGAGAAGTCACACAGAAGCTTGATTAAAGAGTGAATTAAACAACATTTGCAAAAAAGATAGAGATAATAATCGTAAAAAACCTTCTGATTTGTATCTACTCAATACAAATCAGAAGGGTTCATATTTTTCTTTTTATACCAATCTTACTGTTTTACAAATTTGGTTGTAAGGGAATTTGGATCAAGTGTTTTGATAAAATAAACTCCCGTTGGCAAATCACCTAGCTCAAGTTCATGAACGTGCATTTGTCTACTTTCTAATATTTCTTGAGTAGAAATCACCTTTCCACTACTGCTAATAACCTGAAAATGTACAGGTTGTGATTCACGATAATACAACACCACTTTCAAGGTTTTTTGTACGGGTGAAGGATATACCCACAATTCATCTGTACGTTTTTTATCAACACTCATAATCAGGCCGTTGTCAAGATATTCATACGGTGGAATCACGATAGAAACGCCTCCTCTATCTTCCGTTGTCATACTAATCTCACGATAAGTCTCGCTTATTTTTTGTCCATTGCGCCATTCTTCTACTACTACCACATACGCATATCTTCCTACTCGCGTAGGAGCTATCCAAGTCACGTTTCCGGTTTGAGGATTGATTTTAAATGTTCCTTCCTTTGTCACTTCATTGGGATACTTGTAGCTTTCTATCTCTCGTCCTGCACAAGTTTCTGGTTGTCCTCGCTTTATAGATGCTAATTGATATACCAAACTATCACCTTCCGCATCAATGGCTTTTTGGCTATAAGAATAAGCCTGCTTGAGAGCAGCTGCTTGGGTATCTATGCCCTGTTCAAAAGTAGGTGTACTATTGGGTATATTGGTTACAAAAGTAGTTTGTATGTGAAACGGTGCATTATTGTTTGCTGAAATATTGACCAAATCACCCGGCCGATTTTCAAGCCCCACCGACACGGTATACACTCCCGGCGCACCATAAGTATAACTCATATCATATACATTTAGAGAAATATTAGAACCTATTTGTATTTTTATCTTTCTAGAAGCCTTCAGGATTTGCCCTTTTTCTCCGACACATATACTCACATCATGTTGCCCTTCGCTAGCAATCGCTCCCGTTGTTTCATCCATGTAGAGATTAACTTTAATTTGATAACTCAAGCTTTGAGGTGAAGTACGCTTGACTGAAATTTCTCCTCCTATCACATGAGTAGCCAAGGAAGGCTGAATGGCTACTAAAAACAAGATAAATGTAGATAACTTTTTCATGACGCTGTTTGGGTTTATTGTTTTTAAAACGACAGCTGCCTAAAAGTTATTATCTCTGATAGTTAGACACTTACTAGTATTTTCTAGATTAAAGTAAGCTATCTTGTAAAACTAAATTTCTCTACTTTCTTTTGTACAAAAAAGAAAAGCTCTTCCGCCTCACAAAGGCCAGAAGAGCTTCGAATTCTGCTAAATTTTGAATAACTTATGATAGCTTCTGCCCCAACAACTGATTGACAACTTTGGGGTCGGCGCTGCCTTTTGATTTTTTCATGACTTCGCCCACAAACAAGCCCATTAAGCCTTTTTTACCTTTTTTAAATTCTTTCACCTTATCAGGCATCGACGCTAGTACCTCATCTACAATAGTTTCCAAAGCGCCTGCGTCGCTGTTTTGAAGCCAATTGTTTTGTTGGGCTATCTCAAGCGGTGATAAAGACGGGTTTTCGAGTAAAATAGGCAATAGCTTTTGTGAAGCGGTGGTGTGGCTCACTTGGTTACTTTCTACCAATTTAATCACCTCCGCCAATTGAGCGGGCGAAAGCGGAAACTGTTCGGCCGTTGCGTCGTTGTTTTCATTAAGAAAAGTCTTTACAGGCCCTAGCACCCAATTGGCAGCAGCTTGGTAATTGCCACAAGCGGCCCCGAGTGCCTCAAAATAAAAAGCGACATCTTTGGTATCTACCAACGTGGTCGCGTGTCCCGTAGAAAGGCCGTATTGAGCGGTGAATTTTTCCAATAAGACGCGTGGAAGTGGAGGCATTTCGGCTTGGATTCGCTGCATCCATTCGTCCGAAATAAACACAGGAGCCAAATCAGGCTCAGGAAAATAACGATAATCGTTCATGGTTTCCTTCATCCGCATTCCCGACGTTTCACCCGTTTCGGGGTCAAACATGCGCGTTTCTTGCAAAATTATTTCGCCATTTTCAACCATTTCTACTTGCCGACGAAACTCCGTTTCCACGGCTTTCATGACGTTACGGATAGAGTTCATATTTTTGACCTCTACTTTAGTCCCCAACGTAGTGGCTCCTCTCAAACGGACTGAAACGTTCAGGTCGCAGCGGAGCGAGCCTTCTTCCATATTGCCGTCGCAAATGTCAATAAAACGAACCAATTGGCGAACGGCTGTCAAAAACGCACCCGCTTCTTCAGCTGAACCAATACAAGGGTCAGTAACCATTTCGATGAGCGGCGTTCCTGCGCGGTTGTAGTCAAGCAAGGTATCAGTAGCGGCACCGTCGTGTACCGATTTTCCTGCGTCTTCTTCCAAGTGAATGTGGTGAATTTTCACCGTCCGGTCCACGGTTTTTCCTGCTTTGTCTTTGAACGAAACAGGTATTCCGCCCCCCACGCAGATAGGCGCTTTGTCTTGCGACAACTGATAGCCTTTGGGTAGGTCGGGATAAAAGTAGTTTTTACGGTCAAAAATCGTGTGGCGAGTGATTTCGCACCCACACGCAATCCCCATCCGAACAGCGTACTCAACGGCTTTTTTGTTCAATTTGGGAAGCGTACCTGGGTGCGCCAACGTAATGACACTGATATTGGTATTGGGGTCGCTACCAAACTGGTTGGCATCGGCCGCAAAAATCTTGGTTTGGGTCTGTAACTGACAGTGTACTTCTAAGCCAATCACGATTTCGTACTTGGCGAGTACTTCGGGCGATAGTGTAAGCGTTTCGGTCATTTATCTTCAGAATAGCCTCCCGTCACTTTTCGGAAGGCGTCGATGATTTCTACAAAGTGGAGATTATCTGTATGCAAAATTAGAGAGTTTAGATAAACTATATCAGAATAGTCATCAATAGTGGCATCTACTTTAACAAATTGGCCATGTTTAAATTCTTCAAACCATGCCCCAAATTTCCTTGCTCTTGCCCGATGACGAGTGTCGGCAGTGTCACAGATGTAAACTATGATTCGTTGTTTATCTGAAAAAAAATGGTAGAATATTTCCGCAATTGTACGTTTAACCTTCTTGTCGAACGGAACTAGTGTCTTAGAGCTTTTTTCAATTACCTTGATAACTGATTCAAAAACGTTTTCGGCAAAAGGATATGATGTCTCAAATAAATAAGGAGTTGGTCGAAAACTTACTTCATAGATAATGCCATTACTCGTTTTAAAAAAGTAATAGGTGTATTCCACTGTTTCTGAATAAAAGGCATAGTACTGAGACATAGAAATATTACATTTTACGAATTTGGCTCACCAATTCCCTGACTTTAGGGTTGTTTTTAACATCGTCGTCCATTTTTTTCTCCAATTCCCGTTTGCTTGCCAACATTCTCTTCGCCCAGGCTACTGCCCGCTCTTGGCGCAACTGCTCCTCTGTTTTTGCGATAGTTTCCATGCTCGTTGGATTTTTTTACAAAGATAGTAATTCAGGGTGTAAAAATTTTTAATAGTATGCTTGCATACTATTTTTGTTTCTCCTAATTTTGTTCAACAAGCAGAAACATAACATAATTCCTAAGACCATGATATCCGTAGAAAATCGTGCCAGTATCAAAGGAGGCGAATTCCTGATTAAAGACACTGATGCTTCTCAAGTATTTATACCCGAAGAGTTTACCGAAGAGCAATTGATGATTGCGCAGTCGTGCCGTGATTTTTTAGCCACAGAAATTTGGCCGCGTTTGGATGAAATTGACCAAGCAAAATCGCCCGAACTCATGTCATCTTTGATGGACAAAGCAGGTGAATTGGGCTTGCTCGGAACCGCCGTACCTGAAGAATATGGCGGCTTTGGAATGAGTTTCAATACCTCTATGCTGGTCGCGGAGGCTACAGGAGCGGGACATTCTTTTTCGGTAGCGTTGTCGGCTCATACGGGTATCGGTACCTTGCCTATCTTGTATTATGGCAACGAAGCTCAAAAAAACAATTACTTGCCCAAATTGGCCTCTGGCGAATGGAAAGCTGCTTACTGCTTAACCGAGCCTGATTCAGGCTCTGATGCCAATTCAGGAAAAACCAAGGCTATTTTGAGCGAAGATGGAAAAAGCTACGTACTCAATGGCCAAAAAATGTGGATTACCAACGGAGGTTTCGCCGATTTGTTTATTGTTTTTGCCAAAATCGAAGAAGGCGGAAAAACCGATAAAAACTTAACAGCTTTTATCGTAGAAAAAACCTTTGGCGGAATTACCATGAATGAGCCTGAACACAAAATGGGCATCAAAGGATCTGATACACGTCAGATTTTCTTCAATGATTGCCACGTTCCGGTAGAAAACATGCTCTCTGAGCGAGGAAATGGATTTAAGATTGCCGTCAATATTCTTAACGTCGGTCGTATCAAATTGGCAGTAGCCGCCGTCGGAGGAGCCAAAGAAGTAGCATCACAAGCCATTCAGTATGCCAATGAGCGCAAGCAATTTGGAGTGGCGATTAGCACTTTTGGAGCTATCAAACATAAGCTAGCCGAGATGGCCGTGAAACTATACGCTTCCGAATCAGCCGCTTATCGTGCTGGTCAGAATATTGATGATGCCATCGAAGACTTAAAAGCCAAAGGATTGAGCGATGCCGAAGCTAAACTCAAAGCTTTAGAGCAGTTTGCCATCGAATGCGCTATCATGAAAGTGCATGGCTCAGAAGTACTTGATTATGTGGTGGATGAAGGTGTTCAGGTATATGGAGGAATGGGCTTCTCAGCAGATGCTCCTATGGACCGTGCTTACCGCGATAGCCGCATCAATCGAATTTTTGAAGGAACCAACGAAATCAACCGTATGCTGACGGTCGATATGCTCCTCAAACGTGCCATGAAAGGCGAACTTGATTTGATGGGTCCAGCGATGGCCGTGGCGAAAGAAATCATGTCGATTCCTGATTTTAGCGCTACAGACGATGAAGTACCTTTTGCGGCGGAGAAAAAAGTCATCAAAAACTTGAAAAAAGCGGCATTGATGGTCGCAGGTGCTGCCGTACAAAAGTTTATGATGAAACTTTCGGAAGAGCAAGAAATCCTGATGAATGTAGCCGATATGGCGATTGAGATTTATGCAGCTGAATCGGCGATTTTGCGTACCGAAAAACTAATCGGTATCAAAGGCGAAGCTGCTTGTGCCTTACAAAAAGACTTAGCGATGTGCTATTTGCACGAAGCCGTTGAGAAAGTAAACAGCGCAGGCAAATCAGCGATTATGTCGTTTGCCGAAGGTGACGAACTTCGTGTGATGCTCATGGGCTTGAAACGATTCACAAAGATTGAGCCTTTCAATACCAAAACCGCCCGTCGTCGCGTAGCAGAAGTGATGATTGCCGACAATAAATATACATTTTAGTTGCCACTGATTTGAATTAAGAGTGTCTCTAAAAGTGGTCACTAATCAAGTCTTTGAATATAGGCTAAAAACCGTTTAATAAGTAGGAAGTATCAGAAGCCGTTTGCCACTTGGCAAGCGGCTTTTTGTATTGTAATTTTATATTTCTCTTTCTGCCCAGACAAATATGAAATTATTAAAATTTGCCCTTAGTATCGTAGTCATTTTAACTGGGATACAGTCATTTGCTCAAAACTATACGCGACAGCGTGATTGGGTGATAGCACCTATGTATGGTCTTGGGGCTGTGATACCTCCCAGTGTTAGGCTCATCAGTGGCACCGAAGCACCCAAACCCGCTTTTGGGGTTTCTTCTTATCAAGGCGAGTTAGTCAAAAGCGACGGTACGGTTTACACACGCAATTATCGCACAAATTTGTGGGGATTCGAGACCTATTATCGTTGGAAAGAGCGTCGCTCCGAAAACCGATGGGCTATCGGAATAAGTGCCGCGTGGCAACGCCAAGTTTTCAAATTAGAACACCCTTTTAGTTTTTCTTACAAAGGGCATAATTTGGTTTCTACCGTCTGGAATTTTAACTATTTACGAACAGGCCTCATCGTCCGGCGCACTTGGATGAAAGATTGGAGTGGGATTTATGCCCAAGTTGCGGGCTATTATTCAAACCTTTTTTATATGAATACTGCCAATGGCCGTGAAAAAATCCAAGAACGTACTGGAGGCTACCTAGAAGGTGGCACAGGCTACCGAACCAAAACCTATAACCTCAAAGATGGAGTGCCGCTCATCGTACCCGAAATTGGGATGCAAATAGGAGAAAACAGCGGTGTAGAGCTAAGTTTGGCTTACTATCACCCCTTGACACCTTTGCTCCAAACAGAAAGTACTTTTTATAGAAACAGCCAAGAAGTGGGTGTTAGTCAAATCAACATTACTCAAAATGTGCTAATGCTTAATCTCAAATTACCCATTACTATTAGTCACAATCGAGAGACAATTAGGAAAAATCGGGCTAAATCAGAACCAAAACCGAAAAAAATCAAAACGCCAAAGGTAAAGAAAACCCCGCCGCCACCTGCTCCTGAACCTAAAGTCACGACAACTACCACTCCTTATGATGGCATAAAACTCAATAACTCAATCGTATTAGAGAATCTATATTTTGAACTTACGAAATCTGATTTATTGGAAAGTTCGTATCGTGAACTTGACCGGGTAGTGGAATGGATGAATGCCAATCCGGCTGTCGAAATCCGGCTTGAAGGACATACCGACAAGATTGGAGATGCCGACAAAAACCTCATTCTTTCGCGTGACCGCGTCAATGCGGTTCGTGAATACCTTATCAAGAAAGGAATAAGACCTATCAGAATTACGACCAAAGGCTACGGAGATACCCGTTTGGTATGTAAACCTAGCCCTTGCGAAAAAAATCGCCGCGTAGAAATGGTAATTACGAAGAGGTGAAATAAGACAAGCAGAAGCCCAAAATAAGAATAGGTTTGACTTCTACGAAGTCCTTTGTTTTTTTGTGGGAACTAGCTACAAAC
>VFQN01002159.1_pt1 | contig 31173 bp, 34 predicted proteins | sample 3512371 | NCBI WGS metagenome assembly VFQN01 (sample SAMN10412370, study PRJNA504923) | tailings metagenome | isolation source: Replicate 2 from Balatoc abandoned mine | place: Philippines: Itogon, Benguet | collected 2017-08-28 | reverse complement strand
CGGGTAACACCAATAAAGTCTCTTTAACTCAGGCTTCTGACAATATCTCTGGCTCTGCATTTGAGAATCTTACGTTGACTCAAAATGGTACAAGCAACCAAGCAGTAATTATTCAAAGTGGCATCAATGAAAGTGGTCATGAGGCTATTATTAATCAAATTGGAGAAAGCAACCTTGCAGCGACTACCCAAGATGGATCAGGTGTAGGGGTGGACAGAATAGAAATTGCTCAGGATGGCGTAAGCAATACCGGGACAGTAATTCAAACTAACTTGGGGACAAGTCTAGGAGGATATCAGCAGAGTGCTATCATTTCACAAGAAGACGGCGATGGTGGAACAGTGACCCTCAATGAGGCAATAATCGTTCAGACTTCTTCTAGCCTGGGACAGAACACCGCTGAAATCCAACAAAAAGGGACGTCTAATAACAGTAGTATTATCCAAACTTCTGATGACATATCTGCTATTAACAATGCTCTAGTCATTCAAAATGGAACTACTAACGAAGTGTCTCTTTTTCAGGCATTTCTACTACCTGGTTATGCAGCGAACGATGCAAACATTCTTCAAACTGGAGACAATAATGGTGTCGAAATATATCAAGAGGGTGAAACTAACTCATCGAACAGTATAGCAATTGATCAAGTAGGTGACGGTAACGAGGTAATTTCATTACAAACCACAGTAGTTTCAGCGGGTTCCAATTCCGTATCGATTGAACAATATGGTGATAATAATGTAGTTGGATTAGAGCAAAGTGCTACAGGGTCTGACGTTAACTCTATGACTATATCTCAGCAAGGGAATGATAATTCTGTAGGTTATGGTCAAGTTGGACAAGGTAACACCTTAGAAATGTTACAATATGGTAATCTCAACGAATCTGTAATTGACCAATTAGGTAACAATAATACGATTACCGCTCAGCAAAATGGTAACTCGAATACTTTTAGCGGTACCCAAAATGGCTCGGGCAATACTTTTAATAGTACCCAAAATGGTAATGGTAACGTTCTAAGCGGTTTCACCCAAAACGGTATATAATAAGCTTCAAAGTTGAAAAATTAGGATATTAATGCTTTCTTTTTAAAAGAAAATACTCAAAAAAGAAAGATTCCCCCAAAGCTGCCTAAGTGCTTTTTGAGCTTTTTATGTAAGTTCTAAAGTGCTTGGGCAGCTAAATTGTTGAAATATAATGCTGTAGATATAATATTTTAGTATTATTTTTAGGCCATGATAGAGATACAACAATCCGGAAACAAAAACATAGCCGAAGTCACTCAAACGACTATCGACAAGGACGGCGTGAAAGAAACGACGACCCAAACATTCATTGATGATAATGGAAATACGCAGGTTATCATTAGTAATGATGGCAAATCAAAGGCGGTTATCAATCAAGTAGGCTCTAATAATAGAGTGGTTATTAAACAGACCAGTCACTCCTAAAATAGTATTCCCATCATTCTTGTAACAAATCCTTGGCAGACAATGAAAAAGTTTTTTTTATCCCTTATTTTTTCACTACCTATTTTGGCGCAGGCACAATCAGAAGCATCATGGTCTGATTTTATTAAAAACAATACCCCTACAGATAAGCAAACCGCTGTCTTAGGTCTTAATCAGCCAAGTACTATTTCTTCTATACCAGCGGCTCAAAATGAGTTTCATATTTTGCAAAATGGGAATAACAACAACTTCTCTGTTTCTACTTCTGGTACCGGCTCAATAATAAATACTTATCAACAGGGTTCTGGTAATAATATGGATGTCAATCTAGTAGGAAGCAATGGAGGTGCTAGCTTAACCCAAGTAGGTTCGGGCAACTCCCTGCTTTTATCAAACAATATTAATCAATCTAATCTGGAAGTAACTCAACTAGGCAATAACAACGGCCTTGTGAGTTCAGGTACTATTACTCCCACCGTATTGCCTTTGAAAATTGAACAATCTGGTGGTATGCAAATTAGCATTACTCATAACTATTAATGTGAAACGTGTCTTTCTTTTTTTAGTGATGATGCTCAGCGGTATGGGGCTGTTTGAGATGAGGGGGTTAGCACAAAACATCAGTGATGAAGGGCTAGCTGAGACAAATAATTTGTTGTTACAAGAAAAAGCCATTGGCGAAGATACTGGCCTTGGCTTAGTACTAGACAATAGTCGTACTAAACTGGGTAGAGACTTTTACGAACTGTTCTATCAAAGATGGAACTCTAGCCAATTAGATTCTACACAAACTAGCACCATTGCCTTCAATCAATTAGATGATTTGACCATTATGATTGAAGAGCTCCCTTCTCCCGGCCTCTCAAATCTGATTCAAATTTCGGTAAATGATCAATTACTATGGCAACAATTCATGCAGCCACGCATGGATGCCTTAGAGTATTTTGCCGAAAATGCCTACGAAACAGTATTACAATACATTTTAAATTATCAAGAAATACAAAGTCAACTCGGGAGTCAAGATCAGAAAGGGACGGGAGTTTATTGACCTCAAACCATTTAAACAGATGAAAAAAATATTACTTTTTGCTTTCTTACTAGGCATTGCTCCCATTTTTTGTATGGGTCAAGGATTCATCTATCGCCCCATGAATCCAGCCTTTGGTGGAAACACCTTCAATTATCAATGGATGCTTAGCTCTGCTCAAGCACAAGATACCTACAAAGACCCCAACCAAACTAGCACCACCCGAACTACTACCGACCCCGTTGCCGATTTTGCGACTACACTGAGCCGTCAAACACTAAGCCAACTTACCCGCCAACTCACCCAAAATCAGTTTGGAGAAGGCTCTCTAGAAGCAGGCACTTACAAGTATGGAGACCTTACTATCAATGTTGACCCAGGAGCAGATGGGCTTGTCATCAAGATTGTGGACAATAAAGGGGGAGAGACCGTCATAACCGTTCCTTACTATTAATTTTTTTAAAGATTTCCTAATTCGTATTTTCTCGTCTTACTCATCTATTCCTCTTTAAAAGAGTAAGATTTTAATCAATTAATATAACCAGAGATGATTCCATTTTTTAGAAGTGTTCTTGGAATAGGATTATTGGCTACTGCTCTTCTACTTGAAGGATGTAGTGCTTTTCTTCACCAGCCCACCAAACCCCAAAGAGCACGCTTAGGAGAAGAAACAACTATTACACCTGACCTACGAAAACTACCAGTACCTAAAGAAAAATTAGTAGCTGCTGTTTACAAATTTCGTGACCAAACAGGGCAGTATAAGCCTTCTGAAACAGGAGCAAACTGGTCAACCGCCGTGACGCAAGGTGCTACCAATATCATGATTAAGGCGATGGAAGAAAGTAACTGGTTTATCCCTATCGAACGGGAAAACGTCAGTAACTTACTCAACGAACGCAAAATTGTTCGTTCTAGCCTTACACAGTTTAAAAGTGAAGCCGAAAATCTCCCTCCCCTGTTGTTTGCAGGAATTATCCTAGAGGGAGGTATCATCTCCTATGACGCAAATACCATCACTGGTGGAGCTGGACTACGGTATTTTGGTAGTGGCGGCTCTACTCAGTATCGCCAAGACCGTGTAACAGTATACTTGAGAGCGGTCGCTACTAAATCTGGCAAAATCCTTAAAACAGTTTATACTTCAAAAACTATTTTCTCCCAATCTACCAATGCAGGGATTTTTAGGTATGTAAAGTTCAAAAGATTGCTTGAAGCCGAAACAGGCTTTACTACCACCGAACCGTCTCAGTTGGCAGTCACGGAAGCTATCGAAAAATCTATTTATGCTTTAGTGATTGAAGGTATCCGAGATGGCCTATGGCAAGCGGATGAAAAAACATCCCCACAAACCAAAGAAATCTTAGCGGCTTACGAAGCAGAAAAAAAAGAAATGAGCCAAACTGACTGGGTGGGCACTAATAATAATGTAACACGTCCGGCTCTATCTATTCAGCCTTATGGGGGAATCCTCAGATACAAAGGTGACTACGCCCAGCCACTCATCAAAGGCGCATATGGTCTTGGAATACAGTATTATTTTAAACCTAAATGGGGAATCGAAGCCAATGTGGGTGCTGGAACCCTTGCCAGTGAGCGTTTTTTCAAAAAGAATATCTCTTTTGTTGAAGGAAATGCACTCTTCCGCCCTTTGCCTTTTGAAAAACTATCTCCTGTTTTTTTTGCAGGTCTTGGAGCTACTTTTCAGCGCGGCAATTCTCCTTTTGGTTTTCAGGATACTCCCCTCTACAAATGGAACGTGGGCTGGAGTTTAGAGTATTTTGTCAACAAAAATATAGGAATCAACCTATCGCTAAGTCATCACCAAATGTTTAATGATAATCTAGATGGAATGGTGTATGGTGCCTTCAATGATTTTTATTGGAAAGCTAATCTAGGACTTTCTATTTACTTAGGAAAGCCTATCAATAGGACCAAAAAAGTCAAACCTTAATTTCCTCTTTCCCATTTGTTACAATAGCACTAAAGATTACAATAATGTTTAAATCAATAAAGAAAATCACCAAAACCGCATTCCTTCCCAAACTATTACTGACGCTGCTAGGAATCGCCGCAAGTATAGCAGGACTAGTAGGATGCGCCGAAGAGACTTTCGTAACACCCAAGCTTTATGGAAAGCTGCAAGGTAATGTCGTGTTGTACGATACCCGCCAACCAGTCTCAAATGTGGTTGTTAGATTAAGTCCCACAGGGCGTACCGCCGAAACCAACAATGAGGGTTTTTATAGCTTTGATAGCGTTTTGGTTGGTAAGTATACCATTCAGGCATCTAAATCAGGCTTTCGATTAGAAGCTTCTACCGTCGATATCGAAGATAGCCGGACTTCTACTATTGATTTTTTCTTGACTGATGATCAAACTCAAAATCGTCCGCCCTCTAAGCCATCGGTAGTCAACCCACTCACCAATGCCACCGATGTAACTAATAATATCACATTACGCTGGAAATCCACGGATCCCGACAGAGCCGATAGCTCCCTTACTTATGATGTCTATTTCTTTAGAGAGGGGCAGCCTTCTACGCTCATTGCGGCCAATCTCAAAGAAGATTCTTTACAAGTCAAGGATTTACGCTTCGAAACCACCTACTACTGGCAAGTCGTAGTCAAAGATAGATACACCAATGTATACGGGGAAGTTTGGTCTTTTAAGACTCGTCAATTCCCTGATTTAGCTTATGTCTACAGTAAAAAAATCAACGGTCTATATCAAATTTTTACATCTAAAGATGGGGTTGAAGAATTTCAATTAACCCAAAATGGTAGCAATTGGCGTCCTGTGGTAAGTCCTAATCGCCAAGAAATAGCTTTCATCTCTAACATCGAAACTGACTTACATATTTATGTAATGAGCGTCAATGGTACTAGGCTTCGAAAAGTAACCACTGTACCTATTGCGGGCCTTTCGCCTACCGACCTTTCTTTCTGCTGGTCGCCAGATGGTTCACAATTGCTATACCCTAGCAACAATCGTCTTTATGCGGTCAGAAGCGACGGTACAGGGCTTAGAGTGGTGTATCAAGCACCTGCGGGTAGATTGTTTGCGGGATGTGATTGGACCTCACAAGTAAACGGCCGCCTTGTAGCCAGAACTACCGGTGGTAGCATTTATGATAACCAAATTATTGTTTACAATGAAGCAAATGCTGACACAATCCGTACCTATCGTCAATCGGGCAGAGTTGGAAACCCTGTATTTTCAATAGATGGTCGTCAGATACTTTTTACTCGTGATGCGCGAGCCTTCGAAAACCCTCAAGGCCGTATGCTAGACTCTCGTATTTATCTAATGGACATTGCATCCAATACCTTTACTGATCTATCCGCAGGAGCCAATACAGGTACAGGTACTACGGTCACTATAACCGGAACTAAGCCTGCGGGAACCAACGACCTGGAACCTCGTTTTTCTCCCACCGGGGCCAAGATAATCCTTACCAATACCAACAACGATGATTCGTCGCCACGAAGCATCTACACCATCGATGCCAACGGAAGCAATCGCGTTTTATTAATTAATGGGGCAGAAATGCCATACTGGCGATAATTGTTTAATTTTGCATCTAAACGAAAATTAGACACAACAACTTATGTTTGGAGATATGATGGGAATGCTTGGAAAAGTGAAAGAATTCCAAGCGAAGATGAAAGAAGCACAAGAAAGTTTGGGGCAGCTCACCGAATCGGCAGAAGCTGGAGCTGGTATGGTAAAAGTGACGGTAAATGGTCGTAAACAAATCATTAGCCTTACGATTGACCCAGATATTATACAACCCCAAGACCGAGAAATGCTCCAAGACTTGATTGTGGCAGCTACTAATAGAGCCCTCGAAAATATTGAGGAACAAATAAAGGCGCATATTCAACAATCAACGGATGGTCTTTTACCCAATATCCCGGGGCTAGACTTAAGTAAATTTATGAAGTAACAAACAAGACTAATAGGGAGTATTTCCTAAAATAGATCTCGTTATTCGTTTTCTTCGATTTATATGTCTAAAACCGCCATAGTCATTCTTAATTATAACGGGAGAAACTTTCTTGAAAAGTTTCTCCCGTCTGTTATAAGCCATTCAGCTGGCTCTGGAATATACGTAGCCGACAACGCTTCTACCGATGATTCGGTACAATGGCTTAAAATCCATTATCCCCAAATCCATCTTCTACAGCTTTCTAACAACAAAGGATATGCTGGGGGATACAATGAAGCTCTAAAAGAAATCACGGCCGACTATTATGTTTTGTTAAATTCGGATGTAGAAGTATCGCCTCAGTGGCTGACTCCTATGGTGCAGTTTTTGGATGAAAATCCTACAATAGCCGCCTGTCAACCCAAAATTTTGGCTCATCACAACCCCGGCCAATTTGAATATGCAGGAGCTTGTGGGGGATTTGTAGACTGGCTGGGCTATCCTTATTGTCGTGGTCGAATTTTTGATTTTTGTGAAATTGATACTGGTCAATATGATAGCATCATTCCTATTTTTTGGGCATCAGGAGCATGTCTAGTTATTCGAGCTACGGCATTTCACGAAGTAGGTGGTTTTGACGAGGAGTTTTTTGCTCATATGGAAGAAATAGACCTTTGTTGGCGATTACATCATGTGGGTTATCAAGTGTATTGTTATCCGTTTTCTAAAGTGTGGCATGTAGGTGGTGGCACCTTACCTGCTTCTAGCCCTTTCAAAACCTATCTCAACTATCGCAATAGCCTCGCGATGCTCTACAAAAATTTGGATAAACATCTTTGGTCAACAATTTTTTTGAGACTTGTTCTAGACGGGATATCCTCTGCTCGTTTTCTTATAAAAGGACAATGGAAAGATATTTTAGCAATAATCAAAGCTCATTTCAAATTTTATGCATGGGTAGTGGGTACCCTTCCTCAAAAACGAAAAAAAATCCAACAAAATCTACAGTTCCAAAAAGAGCAACGACCCCTACCAATTACACGAAAAAGCATTATTTGGGCGTATTTTGGAAAAGGAATCAAAACGTTTGACTCATTTTCAAGGTTTTAATTAAAAAATTACTTACTCGCTATTCTGCCAAAAAGCCGATAAATTCCTTTAATTTTGCGGCTCACAAAATTTCAATCACTCTGCGAAAGCATTCATCATGGCATTATTTGATTTTTTAACGAGCGAGATTGCAATTGATTTAGGCACAGCCAACACGCTGATTATCCACAAAGATAAAATTGTGGTAGATGAGCCATCAATCATTGCTTTGGACAAGAACAACGGGAAGGTGCTGGCGATTGGTCACAAAGCAATGCAAATGCACGAAAAAACAAACGAAAATATAAAAACAATTCGCCCGCTAAAAGACGGTGTAATCGCCGACTTTACCGCAGCCGAATTGATGATTAGGGGGATGATTAAAATGATTACTCCTAATAGCCGTTTCTTCACTCCTTCCCATCGCATGGTTATCTGTATTCCTTCTGGAATCACCGAAGTAGAAAAGAGAGCCGTAAAAGATTCGGCCGAACACGCTGGTGCGAAGGAAGTATACATGGTACATGAGCCTATTGCGGCCTCCATTGGGATTGGGATTGATATCACTCAGCCCAATGGTACAATGATTGTCGATATTGGTGGAGGTACTACCGAAATCGCCGTTATTGCCCTATCGGGTATAGTGTGTGAGCAATCTATCAGAATTGCGGGCGATGTCTTTACTAAAGATATCGTAGACTATATGCGCCGGGAGCACAACCTATTGATTGGAGAGCGCTCGGCAGAACAAATCAAAATAGAAGTAGGATCTGCTCTTCCTGAGCTTGATATGCCTCCTGCTGATTTTGAAATCAGAGGACGTGACCTTATGACTGGTATCCCCAAAGAGATTAAGGTAACTTACAGCGAAATCGCTTATGCGCTCGACAAGTCTATTTCTAAAATTGAAGAAGCGGTCATGAAAGCGCTCGAAATTTCTCCTCCAGAACTTTCGGCTGATATTTATACCAATGGCATTCACCTCACAGGCGGCGGTGCGCTTCTGCACGGCTTAGACAAACGCCTCGCTACCAAAACCAAATTGCCTATTCACGTAGCTGATGACCCACTAAAGGCCGTTGTGAAAGGAACGGGTGAAATTCTCAAAAATCTAGAATTATACAAGTCAGTATTAATTCAATAATAACGCTTCGATGATTGAGTATTGAGTATGGGGCATCATACTCAATACTCAATAGTATCTACTTGCTACCCCAATGCTCCAACTCTTCGAGTTTATAAGTCGCAATCGTAACTTTATTATCTTCGTTTTGCTCGAAGTGTTTAGTTTTTGGTTGCTAGTCAATGACAACAACTATTGGAGCGTAGAATACTTTAATACAGCCAATACACTGACGGCCAAATCTTTAGAGATTTCAAGTTCTCTAAAACAATACACTGCCTTGAGGGAGGTAAATGAGGGTTTGGTGGAAGAAAACCGACGTCTCAACGAAAGTCTCATCAAACTCCAACAACAAAATCCCTCCAACGCCCCGCTAGGCTACAAAGCCGACTCCGCATTTGCAGCCCGCTATAAGTACGTTACCATTGCTAAAGTTATTGACGGCAGTATCCGTCGTGCCGACAATTATCTTACTATCGACAAAGGCTACGCACACGGCGTCAAAGTAGGCATGGGCGTCGTATCTTCAACCGGTGTAGTAGGAAAAGTGAAGATTTGTAAAGAAAAATATTCGGTTGTGACCTCAATTCTTCACTCCCAATTTATGATTTCTACCAAGCTCCCCCGAAGCGGAGATATGGGAACAGCAAAATGGGAAAACAGTAGCATTCCTTGGATTATCCAATTAAAGGATATTTCTCGCTACAAAACCATTATGAAAGGAGATACTGCCGTTACTTCAGACCAAAATGCCGTCTTCCCTCCAGGTGTGGCAGTAGGTAGAATCAAAAATTTCAAAGTATCGGCCGACCAAGCATTTTATGATATAGACCTTGAACTTGCCACAGATTTTTCAAAACTGTCGTACGTTTATATTGTAGAAAACAAACTCCAAAGTCAACAAGAATCCATTCAAGAAAGCTTGAATACCAAACGTAAATGAATCCAAACGACATCGCTCGAAGTGTACTCAAATGGCTTATGTATGTGCTACTACATATTTTTGTAGCAAGGCATTTGGTATTGTTCGACTACGCTTTTTGCTTTATTTATGTGGGTGCCGTGTTGTTTTTACCAGTCGAAATCAATACTACGGCTCTTTTATTTATTGGTTTTTTGACAGGTATTAGTATTGATTCTTTTGGAAATACCCTCGGTTTACATGCTATTCCTACCCTTCTATTAGCTTATTTAAGGCCCATAGTGATTCGCTACCAACTAACTCAAAAATTGGCAGAAGGACGCTTCAGAATTTCAATCAAAGACCTAGGTTTGTCTGCATTTTTGTCATATACCGTGTTATTGGTTTCTGTTCACCACATTGGGTTGTTTTTGTTGGAGGCTGGAAACTTAAACTTATTACCTTATCTTCTTCTCAAGATTGCCTGTAGCGTCATTTTCACTACCTTCAGTTTGATTTTAGCTCAGATGTTTTCTCGGTAAAGGAAATTAATCCACAACCCTGACATTTTGTCCAAAAAAGGATGACAAAAATCAATGGAATGATTTTTGTCGTATATATTAAACAAATCAACTTGGGAAAAAGTGCCGTACAACTAATCCCAAAAAAATAACCTTTCATAGGTTGATTTTGTTGATTGATGAAAGAAGATTTGCGAGGAAGAGAAGTCATTTGTTAAAATTCGTAAATTTACGGCAGCCATGTCAGTCATTATGTCAGAAGAAATCGAAGAAATACCTTTAGCCTCCTCAGAAACGTCTTACAACGACGCGGAGAAAAATGATATATTCAATCGCGAGTTTATGCCTCACATAAACTCCATGTACAACTTTGCCTTTAGGCTCACTATGGATGAAGATGACGCCAATGATCTCGTCCAAGATACCTACTTAAAAGCTTTTCGTTTTATTTCTTCCTTCGAACGGGGAACTAATGCCAAAGCATGGTTGTTCAGAATCCTGAAAAACAGTTTTATCAACGACTACCGTAAGCGTAGTAAAGAACCTTCAAAAGTAGATTACCAAGAAGTAGAAACCACCTACAACTCGGAAGAAGCCGCTGAAGTAGACCACACTACAGACTTACGCGTTGAGACTGTTCAAGACATGATTGGCGATGAAGTAGCCACTGCGCTCAATTCATTGCCCGTCGATTTTCGTACAGTAATTATCCTTTGCGACATCGAAGGTTTTACTTACGAAGAAATGGCAAAGATTCTGGATATCCCGATTGGTACAGTTCGCTCGCGTCTGCACCGCGCTCGGAATCTCCTCAAAGACAAACTCAAAGTGTATGCTTCTTCAATGGGCTACAACACTGACGAGTACTAGTGAAGAGAAAGTTGATTCGATGAGCTCCAATTATTTTATTTAGGGCATCTCTTTGAACTTTTTTTGTAGGAAAAGTATTTTACATAAAAACATCTTAATAGTAAGATTCAAAGAAAAAATTGAACCTTTACAATGGTATTGGATATGCATGCGTCAGCTTCCACCGGTGAAAACAAGGAGTATAAGAAGGTGTACTGTGAACACCACACAGAGTGTCTAAAAAAAATTCAGGCGGTATTGGACGGGGAAGCCTCAGAAGCCGAAAAAGAACATTTTAGAGAAAATATGGACGATTGTCTGCATTGTATCAAAATGTATCACCTTGAGAAATGTGTCAAAGAGGCTCTTCAAGCAAAAGTTGATAAAAGGCTTTGTCCCGACAATCTCATCGCTACTATCAAATCAAAACTAAACATTATCTCTTAGGTTTTGGAAGGCAAACTCATCATCTTCTCTGCACCGTCAGGGTCTGGTAAGACCACTATCGTAAGACACCTCCTCCACAAGTACAACAACTTGGGCTTTTCAATTTCCGCCTGTACCCGCGACCGCCGAGGTCGTAACGAAATCCACGGCAAGGATTATTATTTCTTAACTCCCGACGAATTCAAACAAAAAATTGACAATAAAGAATTTGTGGAATGGGAAGAAGTATATCCTGGGGGATATTATGGGACGCTCAAGTCTGAAATCGAAAGGCTATGGTCAGAAGGAAAACACGTGGTGTTTGATGTAGATGTAAAAGGCGGCCTCAAACTCAAAGAGTATTTTGGAGATTGTGCTTTGGCTATTTTTGTAAAAGCTCCTAGCGAAGAAGCTATCAAAGAACGCCTCATGGCACGAGGTACCGAAACCCCCGATAGTCTTTCTAAAAGACTCTTCAAAGTAAAGTTTGAAATGTCTTTTCAAGACCGCTTTGATGTGATTTTGGTCAATGATGATTTATCGACTGCTTTGGCTAAAGCCGAGCAGCTCGTCGAGGATTTCACCAAAGAATCCTAACCTCCCCTACTTTCGGTAGAGGAGGGTTTTATCAAATCCGGTCAATCAACTCTTTTACTTTTCTGATTTCGCGTCCTGCTATGTGGTCCACAATAGCCGCCGCATGGTCACGCCCATTTTCGATAAATACCTTTTCGGTATGTATCCCGGCCACTACAGTACCACACAGATAAAGTCCGGGTACGTTGGTCTCGTAGGTTGTGTTATCATAAATAGGCACAAGACTTGGCTGCTTAAGCTCTACCCCGCACCGCTCCAACAAAGAAGCATCAGGAACATAGCCTACCAACATCAGCACAAAATCTGCCTCAATCCATTCCTCTTCTCCCGTAATGGTGTTTTCAATCAAAACACGCTTACTTTCAATCGCTTTGGTGAGACTATTGAAACGAGTCTTGATTTTTCCTTCTTTCACCCGGTTTTTGACATCGGGTACTAGCCAATATTTAACCGTTGGACGAAAATCCTCTCCTCGGTGAACAATCGTCACATCTACATCGTGACGATACAGCTCCAATGCTGCCTCCACTGCCGAATTAGCCGCTCCTACGATGACTACTTTTGAAAAAGAATACAAGAAGGGTTCGTCATAATAATGCGATACATGCGCTAAATCCTCCCCTGAGATTCCTAAGTGCCGAGGAAAATCAAAATAGCCCGTCGCAATGACCACTTTTTTGGCATAGTAAGTCACTCCTTGTAAGGTATAGACTTCAAAAATTTCGTCTTTTTTTGCTACGTGAGAAACTTCCGTAAAAAGCTGAAAATTGAGATGATAATAAGCCGACACCTTGCGATAGTACTGCAAAGCTTCGCTCCGATTGGCTTTTACATCCGAAATAGGAAAAGGAATGCCCCCGATTTCGATATTTTCGGCTGTTGAAAAAAAACGCATCCGTTTGGGATAGCGCCGAATCGACTCCGTAATACTTCCTTTTTCCAGTATCAAATGACTCAGACCTGCTTTTGCGGCTTCAATCCCCACCGCCAACCCACAAGGCCCTGCTCCTACTATAAGTACGTCGTATATTTGCATAATTGTAAACCTAAAAAAAGATTCTACAAAAGTAGCCTTTCTCTGCTAAATGCCCTACGAAATCATTGCTTTAATCGCATCAAAAACACTCTTTGACATCCTCCCCCATTTAAACTAAAGATTGGGGGATTCCTTTAATTAGCGTACAATGTCCTGTACGGAGAATCGCAGTATGTTCTTAGCTGCATTGACATCGCGCAAATGCGAAGTACCGCAACAACCACATACCCAATCTCTTACTCCCAACGCACTTAGTCCACTCGGCCCTGTCCTTTGCAGACAGTTAGAGCAAGTAACAGTTGAGAAACTTTCGTTGACCTCTTTCATTTCGACACCAAGCCTAATGGCTTTATACACAAGCATCTGTTTGAAGTCTGACCAACCTGCGTCTGATACAGATTTGGCCATCTGGGTTTTTATTAATTTGGAAGAACTCACATTACCTACTACAATCTTATCATACTCGTTGACAATGGAGGTACTGACTTTGTGGTTCCAGTCTTTTCTTTTGTTTTTGATTTTGGCATGAATAGCTGTGACGCGCTTCTTTTTCTTTGCCCGTTGCGCAATCGCCAATTGCTTTTCAAATTTCTTGGTTAGGTTTTCACGGTTAAATTCAACACCATCTGAAAGGGTGGCAAGGGTTTTTAGCCCTAAATCAATACCAACCGCTTTGCCTGTTTTTTCTCTAATTGCTTCGGCTTGTTCAATAACCAAATTTACAAACCAATGACCTTTGGAATCCTGACAAAATGAACCAAAGCGAACTTTTGAAGGTACAGAACGAGACAGCCAAAACTTAAATTTATGCCCGTTATAGGTTATGGTATCGACTTCCACTTTTACACCCACACCCTTAAACGGAATCCAGCCCAAAGACTTTTTGCGGCTTCGCCAATTGAGTCTATGCTTTTTGAACTGCTTGCTGGATTTGGCATATTCTTCACAAACTGCCTGAACGGTTTGAGAGTGTAGCCCTAATTCTTTTGCACAACCAGACGTTAATTTATTGAGGTCAAAAGCGGAAAGCGGTTTGCCAAACTTCTTCCAGCTTTCTTGATTCACTTCGTTGCAATAGTTCCACACAAAATTGCACGAATAGCCCATTTCAACAAGTTTCTTTCTTGCCGTTGAGTCCTTGATTCGGTAGCGCAATGTTATTAGATTCATAGCACAAATACACATTATTTGTATATCATTTGCAAGCATTTTTGGTATTAATTCCCTTTGTGTCATGGAAAAAGAAAATCAAAAAGGGTATGTCGTCAGGATGACACCAACCCTACACGAAAAGGCTCAAATTGCGGCTGAAAAACTTGGATTATCATTCTCTTCTTATGTGCGTACGCTTATTAGCAAGGACACAGATAAATCTAATATAAAGGCATTTTTTGGAATTAAGGCTATATCATTTTTATTTTGATAGTTTGTGTATTTTATTGCAACTTTAAAATCTCATCTAACTTCATTATCAACGATTTCTACCTAAAAATTTACTCACAAACTAAATCCTTTATGAAAAAAACGTTACTTTTTTCCGCCCTTATCAGCCTCAATTTTTTGGGGGTATATGCCCAACAACGTCAATCTGAACGACAAGCTCCACCACCACCCTCGGCAGCCGCCCCCGCCGCCAAAGAAGAAAAATCATCTGAAACGATTCCTTTCAATCCAGATTCTTTTGTAGTAACCGAAAATGACGTAACTGTCAAAGGTCAAAAAGTGCCTTACAAAGCGACTACCGGTATGATGCCTGTATGGGACGAAAACGGTAAAGCAATGGCGGGGCTTTTTTATATGTATTATGAAAGAACCGACGTCAAAGATAAAGCCAACCGCCCTCTGGTAATTTCATTCAATGGCGGCCCCGGAACCGCCTCTGTGTGGATGCACTTAGCCTATACTGGCCCCGCTCTTCTCAATATCGACGACGAAGGCTATCCTGTGCAGCCGTATGGTTATAAGAAAAACCCTTATTCTATTTTGGACGTAGCCGATATTGTTTTTATTGACCCTGTCAATACCGGCTACTCTCGCCCTACAAGTAAAGACATTCCTACTTCCAAATTTTTTGGGGTCAATGCCGACATCAAGTATTTGGCGGAATGGATTCGGACGTTTGTTACTCGCAACAACCGCTGGGAATCCCCCAAATATCTTATCGGCGAAAGCTACGGTACCACTCGGGTATCAGGCTTGGCTCTCGAACTCCAAAGCGCCCAATGGATGTACATCAACGGAGTCATACTTGTATCGCCTACTACGCTCGGTATCGACCGCGGACCGGCATCCGAAGCGGCACTCAGAGTGCCTTATTGTGCAGCTACGGCATGGTATCACAAAAAACTTAGCCCTGAGCTTCAACAAAAAGATTTGACGGCATTTTTGCCTGAAGTCGAAAATTTTGCCGTCAATGAGTTGCTGCCTGCCGTGAGCATGGGCGGGTTTTTAGACCCTACCAAGAAAAAAGCCATCGCCGCTAAGTTGGCGCGCTATATTGGGGTTTCGGAAAAAGTAGTTCTTCAAAATGATTTAAGCGTGCCTTTGCAATATTTTTGGAAAGAACTGTTGCGCGAGGAAGGCTACACCGTGGGTCGGTTGGATTCACGCTATAAAGGAATCGACCGCAAAGACGCCGGTGATAAACCCGATTTCAATTCCGAGCTTACTTCTTGGCTACATTCGTTTACGCCTGCTATCAACAGCTATTTGCGCAATGAGCTAAACTACAAAACAGACTTGAAATACTATATGTTTGGCCCTGTAAGTCCTTGGGACCGCTCTAACGACCAAACGGGCGAGAACCTTCGCCAAGCAATGGCCCAAAATCCGTACTTGCATTTGTTGGTACAGTCGGGCTACTATGACGGTGCTTGCGACTATTTCAATGCCCAGTACAATATGTGGCAAATGGACCCAAGTGGCAAACTCAAATCACGTATGAGCTGGAAAGGCTACCGTAGTGGCCACATGATGTATCTCCGCAAAGAAGACCTTCAAACTGCTAACGAAGATATTCGGGAGTTTATCAAAAAATCAACTCCTAAGCCCAACCAACCAGCTAAATACTAATTCGTTGGCTTTTTAAATAATCAAAAATGGATGCGTAGCGATTACGCATCCATTTCTTTTTTTTAGACTTATCCACAATCCCCTGAGATTTACCCACATCATCAGTAAAATTAGGGCATCCCATACTTGATAGTTTTATAAATATTCAAGCCTTGACTATGAAGCATTCCGCCCTCTTTTTGTCTTGTATCTTTGTGGCTACTTCCCAAGTATTTGCCCAAACCAAATCCCTCAAAAATTCTGCTCCCCTTGCTGAAGCTGCCGCCGAAACCGTCGGCATGTCGGCTGAAAGATTATCGCGCCTTGACGGTGTGTTGCAAAACAGCGTCACCCAAGGTAATGTGCCCGGCGTGGTGGCGTTGATTGCTCGCAATGGAAAGATTGTGTACCACAAAGCATTTGGCATGGCCGACAATGAAGCCAATCGCCCGCTCAAACGCGACGATATTTTTCGGATTGCTTCTATGTCCAAAGCCATCACATCTACTGCCGTGATGATGCTCTGGGAGGAAGGGAAATTCCAACTCGACGACCCCATTTCAAAATATATTCCCGAATTTAAAAACCAGACTGTTCTTAAAACCTTTAAGTTTCAAGACAGCACTTATACTAATGAGCCAGTCAAATCTGAAATCACGATACGGCACCTCCTTACGCATACTTCCGGCCTGGGCTATGGAGTAATTGATAGTGACGAAAAATTCAAAGCCTTGTATCACAAAGCGGGCATTGTGGACTTGTTTACGACTGCTCCCGTCAAAATCAGTGATAATATCAAGAAACTAGCCAAACTACCCTTACATCATCATCCGGGCGAAAAATATGTTTATTCGGAAGGACTAGACGTGTTAGGCTATTTTATTGAGATTATGTCGGGAATGCCTTTTGATGAGTTTCTGAAAAAGCGCCTTTTCGAGCCTCTTTCCATGAATGACACCTATTTTTATCTGCCCGACTCTAAGGCTTCACGGCTAGTAGCTATCCAAAAGCCTCAAAATGGTAAATGGGTGCGCTATCCCAACACTTTTTACGATACCGACTACCCTATCAAAGGTGCCAAAACATTCTTTTCGGGAGGAGCTGGTCTGTCGAGTACCGCCAAAGATTATGCTACTTTTTTATTGATGTATCTCAACGGTGGCGAATTGGGAGGCAAAAGATTTTTGAGCCGCAAAACCATCGAGACCATTTTGAGCAATCAAGTAGGTGAACTTTTAGGGGGAGAAAAAGCCAACTCTTCCCATGGTTTGGCATTTGGACTTCTCAACAAAGCCGGTGAAGAAAAAGGTGCCAAAGGTAGCGCCGGTACTTTTGAGTGGGGTGGCTATTTCAACACCAATTATTTTGCCGACCCCAAAGAGAAAATCATCGGTGTGATTATGAAACAAACCCAAAGTAGCAACGACAACCTCAACAACCTCTTTCGTCAGATGATTTATCAATCTATCGACGATTGAGTCTTTTATAACTATCTTTCATTCTTGTGCTCCCTTGCTTAAGTAAAGCAGCAAGGGAGTTTTTGTAGCTATAGCTTCATTGTTGAGACTTCTCAATAAAATATCAAAATATTCATATTTCAATATTTTACTTTTTCTTCAAAGGTGCTAGATATTTCAAAAAATATCTCTCTAAAAGAACTATATACACTCAAAAATCGTATATTTACATATATTCATCAAAACAATCTAAAAATAGAGACTTCTTTATTTTTTACATTTTTTACTTACTGAGATAGCCTTCTTTTCTCATTCACTAAGCTCCTAAAACACGTACTTATTTCAAGAAATCTAGGACGCTCTTTTCATTTATTTGATTCCAAACTTATCAGCACACGCTTGTAATACGCCTTGGCGATATGCTCGTTGGGTGTCTTGTTTGGAAATTCTCATCCAAAACTTTCATCGTCATGAACCGTTTTTCAATTTTATATAAAACCAAAGGAAAATACCATCAAATGTCTTATGCCACACGCGCGGAAGCCGATACGGTTGTACAAAAATGTGTGCGCAGTAAACGAAAAATCCCGATAGGCGTTTACGACGCCAAAACAGAGCTTTTCTCCTGGACCAAACAAGTAGAATACAATCAACTTCCCCCCGAACAGCAAGGTAAAAAAGGCAACGAAATGATACTAATTGTGCAACATCTGAGAGCGCAAGAAGAGCAAAAAGCGCGACATTGGCAGGAAGAAGAGGATATTCAGTTTGATGTCTTACTACGCCCTTTGCTTTATTTTAAATAGGGAGTGGGTCAGTAGCAAATTTTCTTTTTGTCCCCACTCTAGTAGGGCAGGCTTGTCAGTGCCCTACAATAAGTCCTCAATCCTTTTAATGAATTTTTTGATAGTATTTTTCCCAAATCATTAGCTAAATCGGCGATTTTGCTATCAAAATACTATGCCTGTTTAGCCTTTACCCCATTTGGAAAAACAAACCCCACAAGAACCCTAAAAAATATTGGTTAGGTTTTAGTGGAAGTGGGTATATTTGGGGGATAGGCGAAAAAAGGTTCGTCTATGTTATGGTGACAGTAAGTTTTTGAGAACCTACTATTTAACCAATTAAGTAAACAAAAAAGGGAACTTATAAATGAGTTCCCCTTGATTCTTTTACTTGATTACGTTTCTACGACGTAGAAAGAGGCTTGACCAAGTCTATATGGAACAAATGTAACAAGAATTTCAGCTATTTCTAACTTTTGGATTTTGGTTAACGTTTTTTCTCCCGCATCATTACTCATTAGTAGGAGGACAACCAATACATATTTTTCCGAACAAGCCTGCCAACGAAAATAGGGCTAGTATTATGGATTGACCCCAATTTAATACCATTTTTTGAGGACATTGACAATATACGAAGCAAGACTACTCAAATTATGCAAATATAAGCCTACCGCCAACACAGGCCGTACCTCAATCAGGCTGACGTTTAAACTTCAAGGATAGTTTTAGAATCAAACCTTAGCCTTCAAGCAAGCACAAAGACGCCAATCCTTTCTTAACTTAAGTGAACGATTTTAAGCGTATTGCTAATCTACTTTTGTAGCATCGTTTAACATCAATTAAAACAGACATGAAAAAGAGAATTTTATGGATTGCACTTGCCTTCGTATGGGCGAGTAGTGTACAAGCAAACGCCCAATATGACAAACAAGACAGTGATTACAAACGGTGGTTTGTGGGCAGCACGGTATTTTTATTGGGCAATTTGGCTACTACCAATCCCCCCAACTTCGCTCAGCTCAACGTAGGTTATCGTATTACCGGAAAAGATGTAATCACCTTAGAACCAAAAACTTGGAAATATGCTTGGCCGAATGGCATTCACCCGTTTTTCAACAAATCATACGGAAAGACGGAAGAAAAATTTCCTGGGTATGTGCGTGAATATGGCGTTTCGGTGGCTTACCAACGGTTTTTGTGGAAAGGTATCTATGCCGAACTTAATGTAATGCCTACTTGGCAAATTTTTGTAAATAATGACGGCAAAAAAATTGACAATGGATTTCAGATTTTCAATACTTACCGCGTGGGTTATCACATCAAACTTTTTAAGGATAGATTTTTTATTCAACCCTCCCTTGCAATTACCCACCGTGCTTATCACACCACCCTGCCCGCAGGGTTTAAGCAGCTAGACGACAAATGGTCAAAATTTGTTTTGGGGGAACCGGGTTTTCATTTTGGGTTTAATTTTTAAATGATGATTTATGAATACGCAAAACTCATTGGAAGACATCAAAGTCAACGTGAAATTGAAACTTGCTACGCTGTGGACGAGTTTAATGTTTCTGATTATCTATCTTGATTATTTCCACTTATATATGCCGAGTAAGATAGACGATATTCTGAAAGGGAGGGTGTTTATATTTGATATTACGCAAGGATTTCTGTTGGTAGCACTCGCCTTAGTGGCAATTCCGGCCCTGATGATTTTTCTTTCTGTAGCCCTGCCGCCTAACGTAAATCGCTGGACAAATATCATTGCGGCGGCGATAAATATTCCCTTTATATTGTTTAATTTGGCAGGCGAGGCTTGGATACACATGGTAGTTGGCGCGGTGATACAAGTCGTTCTTCTTTGTCTAATTATCCATTATGCATGGAAATGGCCCCGTATCGCAACATAAAAAGAAAAATTCATCCGTTTGAACTCATTTTATATAGAATCTTCCCTTGGTATTGCGTAGCAGGCTTATCGTCCCAAAATACCTGATGATTTTCAACCCAATACACAGCCATTAAATACATCACCGCAGGAGTCACAAAAATTCAAATTCAGAATGATAGCTTTGCTATTATTTTGAATTTGAATTAAACCCTTTTGCTTAAAAATAGGGATTAACCCCTTAGTATCCGCAAACACAATCCTGCCGCTTTCTTCTCTTTCTTTTATAGCGGAGTACCCTCTCCAATCCCGAACCACTTCTATCCGCAAAACTTTTGTTTTGCAGCTACTCAATAAAGCTTGCACTCCCGAGCAAAAATTTTGATAGTATCCCCCCCAAATTCTTAGCCAAAGCTGCGTTTTTTAAACCACCCAATAATAGCAAAATGGGCGATTTTCCCCTAAAAACGCTATGTCTGTTTATTTTTTACCCATTTTGGGGAAAAATTTGCATGATATCCTATGAAATTATTAGATATATTTGGGGCATAGGTGCAATGGTTGCGTCTATATTGTGTTGAACAAAATTGAGGTGGGGCCAGCAGTAGGCCATTTGGAGAGCAAGTAGCCGGTTTTAGAGAGCTTAAGGCCACTTTTCCTACAACTCAACTTCGTCCAACAGGGAATAGCCAAAATTCCCTTACATTTCGACCTAATCGGTCTTTATTTCAGGGAACTTCGCTTATGCCCTACCCATTATAAGCAAGTTTAAACGACACGAAGAGACATAAAAAATGACAATAGACCTAAAAGAAATATCAACTGGACTACCTGGACTTTCACGAGTAAGCGGACAACATCTTTTTGAAAGTTGTGTTGTTTGCCTGACAAGACAAAATCACAACAATGAAGGAATAACCTTAGAAATAAAAGGCGACAAAACAATAACAAGCACTTTGGTTTGGGAAAACATTTTTGACGACCAACTTGATAGAACTTGGAAAGACCAATTTTATGCAACAGAACACGGTGCTGTTTGCATCGCCATTTTACTTGCTCTTAAATTGACGAATTATACAATAATTGAAAAGTCTGCAAGAAAAAATGGCTTTGATTATTGGTTAGGAGAGCAAGACGACATACTTTTTCAAAAGAAGGCACGACTTGAAATTTCAGGCATATTTCAAGGGACTGAAAAGGATGTAAAAAAAAGATACAATATAAAAGTTAAGCAGACAGAACAATCAGATACTTTGAAAATTCCTGCTTACATTGGTATTGTAGAATTTAGTAAACCAATTGCTAATTTTGGAGAGAAAAAATGACAGTTCAAGAACTACATATAAAAGCAATTGAATTAGCCGACAACGCCTTTATTTTCAAATTCAAAGGTGAGCTCGAAGCTGCTATAAAGCAATTTGGCGAAGCATTTCAACTAGAAAGACAAGCTGCTTTATTAGCCAAAGAGCAAAATATTGGCGAACCAACTATTTCTGTTTTGTTGAAAAGTGCCGCTTCACTTGCGATTAATGCAAACGAGTTAAATGAAGCTGAAAAGTTAATTTGTTTGGCTTTGTATGGCGAGCCACCACACGAAATAGCCGAAGAGCTTAGAAATCTTTTAGAAGAATTATACTTCCAAAGGCACTTGAAGTTGCAAGGTATTCAATTAAATGCAACGGAAATTCAGCTTGTTATTGCAGGTCGTGGCATTGGATACGGAATGGCTAAAACTGACTTAGTATTTGACAAACTATCAACGTTTGAGAAATTAACTCTACGAACAGCAGAAAGAAAATTAGGCAAACCTTTTAGACCAAAAGGAGATGTTCCTAAAGTTATAAAAATGAATTTTCAAAATTACATATCCGTCCCAAGGGCTGCTAGTTTTGCATTTACAATTAGACTTGGTGCACCATCTGAACAATTGAAATTTGAAGGATTTGAAAATTCAGTTGAGATTATTGAAGAAGTTGTTGAAAATATAAATCTTCTTAATCAAGGGAAAATTGAGCAATTAAAAACAAGAATAACAGATGAAACTTATCTCAAAAATTTCATTAGTTTATCAAAAGAATTAGCTCCAGACGGAGAAGAAGTAAACTTAGTTGGCTTAACAATAGTAAAAAATAACGAATATAAAGACGTTCAGTTTACAAAATTACGTAGTGACATTTCTACAAGTCAATTTGAAATAAAAGAAGAAGCGGACGAGAACGACCAAAAAATTGAACTGATAGGAAGACTTTCTGCTGCCGATGACGACAAGAGTAATATAAGATTGAACGTTGAAAACGATGGCAAGTATTTAATTACCGTTCCTGATGGTTTAAGTGACATTGTTAAAAAGTATTGGGGCGAACAAGTAAAGATTAAAGGGATAAAAGTTAAGCCGAGAGTAATTAAACTATCAGAGATTGACCCACTATAAAAACATAGAAAAACCTGCTGATAACACGGGTTTTGCGTCAGGCGGGGTGACGTGTAAACTTGGAGCTTTGTGATTCTATTCAAGTTAAGTGCTGGTTGACAGTTTTGTGCTTCGAAACCCACGCAAACGCAAAGCCCGAAACCATTAGCGGTCACCTCTAAAAATAACAACAAAGAGTCTTGAAGAACAAACGGCTTCTTATTATAACCATTATTTTCTTTCTTTTAGTAAATACAACTTACTATTGGGAAGGAAAACTTGGGCTTTTCACCTTCCCAGCTTTTATATTTTTATTCATAGTTTTCGTTTGGCTTTTCATTACTTTGCTTAAACAGCTCTACGCTGCAATAAAAGAAAAATTTAAAGGCCCCGAAAGAAATTATAAAATCATCGCGCTGACAATTGTTTTGACACTGACAATACTTAAACCAAATGGTTTGGTAGATTTTGACGAACTTAAAGGCGCTGATATCTTAATCGCAACACGCGAAGGCGGTGGTAATTGTACTACGATTTTAAAGCTAAAAGAAAACTATGATTTTAGACAACGAAATGTTTGCTTTGGTGTTACAGAAGTTACGGGAACATTCAAGGTTTCAAACGACACCATTTTCTTTGAAGCATCAGATTTCACATGGGGAAAGAATAAATACTTTGATTTCGCAATAATTAAACCCACAAAATACGGCGACCAAGGTAATACCTTAGATTTGGTACTATTCAACAAAAATGACACTACTGCCTACCCACTTGACATCATTAAAAATGAGTTGACGATGATGCGAAAATAAACAAAAAACCCCTTAAACTGCTCATTTAAGGGGTTTTTTGTATCAGCACGAATTGCCGTGAACTTAAAAAGTGACCTCGACGGGAATCGAACCCATATCAAGCGTTTAGGAAACGCTTATTCTATCCGTTGAACTACGAGGTCTAACCTTTGGGTTATTTGCCCGCAAATTTCAGAAAACTATTCGGCAAAATCAAAGTCTGTGAAGGGCATATTCAACCAATTTGGATAAATCATGAAATGTTTGCTCTTCACAAGCTCAAATACTTTGGTTCGTAGCTCATCTAAATTCTCTTTGTTTTGGGCCGATACAAACACTACATGGTCGGCTTTTCCGGTAAGGTAGCTCTTTTTGAGTTTCTCTAAACTCAGGGCTTTGGTCTGTTGGATTACGACCTCTACCCCTTCGTTTTCTACTACTTCGTCAAAAGCTTCTTCTTTTGGGTGGTAGGCATCTATCTTATTGAAGACCAACACTGTAGGCTTATCAGCAGCTTTGATTTCGGTCAGTGTTTGATTCACAATCTCGATTTGCTCCTCAAAAGAAGGATGTGAAATATCGACCACGTGCAGTAGCACATCGGCTTCGCGTACCTCGTCCAAGGTAGATTTGAACGACTCAATGAGCGTAGTGGGTAGTTTTCGGATAAACCCAACGGTATCGGTCAGCAAAAAAGGGATATTGTCGAGCACTACTTTCCTGACGGTGGAGTCGACGGTAGCAAACAATTTGTTTTCGGCAAATACATCGGCTTTGGCCAAACGACGCATCAGCGTAGATTTGCCCACGTTGGTATAACCCACCAAAGCGACCCTCACCAAGCGACTACGTTCTTTACGACGTGTAATGCTTTGTTTGTCGATTTTCTCCAATTTTTCTTTCAAAAACGCAATCCTGTCTTTCACAATCCGGCGGTCGGTCTCAAGCTCTTTCTCCCCCGGTCCACGCATCCCCACGCCCCCTTTTTGGCGGCTCAAGTGAGTCCACATCCGTGTCAAACGCGGGTACATATACTGATACTGAGCCAATTCTACTTGGGTTTTTGCTTGGGCGGTTTGGGCGCGCATCGCAAAAATATCAAGTATCAACAAGCTCCTATCAAGTACTTTTATGTCTTTAAACTCAGCTTCGAGGTTTCGTACTTGCGACGGGATAAGCTCATCATCAAAAATAATCATATCGACGGGGTTGTCGGTCACAAAGATTTTGATGTCCTCTAAGCGCCCCTTTCCTACAAACGTCCGATTGTCGGGATATTCGAGTTTTTGGGTAAAGGTCTTGATGGTCTGAACCCCCAAAGTAGAAGCCAAAAAAGCCAACTCTTCCAAATATTCTTGGGTTTGCTCGGCGGTTTGGCGTTGGGTAGTTACAGCTACTAATACGGCTGTTTCTTGTTTTTTTGCAGTTGATATCATATTCTATAATCACTGAACACCCGCCAAATACGCGAAAATTGGTTATGAAGTGCTATTTGTGCGTTTGTCAGGCTTTTAATAACTTATTTGTTTTCCAGAAAGTTTCATCAATTACCACTAAGTTAAGGGCTTATACTGACTTTCAAAAGCCTATGCCCTATTTTGTTTTCCAAAAAAATCCTACATTTAGCTTTTTCAATGCCATAGTAAAGCCACTTCATCCTGCTAATGACAAAGATTTTTCGGTTTGGTGCGATAGGTTATCTTCTCCTAACTGTACTGATATGGTGGCTACATCCGCTCGTTTTGTTTCAGCCTACTACGCTCCCAAGCGATTATCGTTTTCAGTTTCCGCAGTCATTTCAAGAGTTGAATTTCGCAAATCGTGAAGCGCGTCTAAATGCACTTTGGTTTCCCAAGTCTTCCGTTCCTGATTCGCTTCGCCGGGGAGCGGTTTTGTTTTTTCATGGCAATCGCGACAACTTAGCTCGCTGGGGAAAAGAATACGCCCCGCGTTTTTTAGACCGAGGTTATGAAGTGCTCATGTACGACTATCGAGGCTATGGCAAAAGCACTGGCCCTCGCTCCGAAGCAGCCTTACATCAAGATGCCCAACTGATGTATGATTACCTCAAAAAACACATTTCCGAAGATTCGATTATTGTATACGGCTATTCGTTAGGAACGGGCATGGCGGCGCATCTTGCCGCCCACAATCACCCTCGAATGCTCATTTTGGAAGCGCCGTATGCGAGTATTCCTACTTTGGGAGAAACCCAATTACCCCTTTTTCCGTACGAATGGCTCACGCGCTACAAATTCCGAACCGATAGCTGCCTAGCTCACGTCAGTTGCCCTATTTATATTTTTCACGGAACGCGCGACCGCACCGTTCCTTATCAAAATAGTCAGATTTTACAGCGACTTTATCCTTCCAAAATTCAGCTTACGACTTTACCCAACGGTCATCATCGTCATTTGGATACATTTGCTATTTATAAAGTCAAGCTTAATCACCTACTCCTACCCTAACTATCTCTAATTGAGAACAAAGTCGCTTGCTCATCATATTCATAATGCGTTTATTTAGCTCTTCTTCGAGCGGTTGGTAGAGTTGGTATTGAGCAGGGGTAAGATGTCCTACAATCGTCCCTAACAAAACGCTCCTAAACTGAAAATCTTTGCGGAGGGTGTTTTCGATGTACTTTACTTTGTCTTCTTGAGCATAGCGCTCCCAGTCTACCTTCTTTTTTCGCAGATAGTTTTCAAACAAAAGCAATAGTAAACTATTTTGGGATTTGAGAATAGGTCTCAGGATTTCGTTTTGGATTTGTTCTGAAATAGACATATTTGTTTTACGTTGTTCAATCATATACATTGTTATCAGAAAAGGTGCTTGGTATGGACTATGGTATAAAAACCGTACCTTTGCCCGAGACAAACTCATTCTTTATGTCTGAAAATACGATAATTTCTCCCTATACTACGTTGGCTCAAGAGGCTATACAGCTCCTAAAGCAATTGATTTCGACGCAATCTTTCAGCCGCGAAGAAGAAGGAACCGCCGCTTTGATTGAAGCGTTTCTGACTCAAAAAGGTATTCCTTTTCATCGTAAAAAAAACAACATTTGGGCTTATAATCAGCACTTTGATGCTTCCAAGCCCTCGATTTTGCTCAATTCCCACCACGACACCGTTAAGCCTAATCCTTCGTGGACGCTCAATCCCCTTGAACCTTTGGTAGAAGATGGCAAGCTCTATGGCTTAGGCAGCAACGACGCCGGCGGGTGTCTTACTTCGCTTATCGTTACGTTTTGTCATTTTTATAATAACCCTTCTCTGAGTCACAATGTTATTTTGGCGGCTACCGCCGAAGAAGAAATCTCAGGACGCGAAGGGCTAGAGATGATTATCGACGACTTGCCCCCTATCGAATTTGCGATTGTGGGCGAGCCTACTGAGATGCATCTCGCCGTAGCCGAAAAAGGGCTTTTGGTGTTGGATTGTGTGGCTCATGGCAAATCGGGCCACGCCGCACGCGAAGAAGGCGAAAACGCTATTTACAAAGCCATCCAAGATATTGAGTGGATTAGAAACTATCGATTTGAGAAGGTATCGCCTACGCTTGGGCCTATCAAGATGTCGGTGACTATCATCAACGCGGGTAGCCAACACAACGTAGTACCCGATACCTGCAAATTTACGGTAGATGTGCGGGTGACAGAACAATATACTTTGGAAGAAATCATTGATACGATTCGTCAGTATATTCAGTCGGAAGTGCAACCTCGGTCGATTCGGCTGCGGCCTTCGAGTATTCCGATAGAGCACCCTATCGTACAAGCAGGCGTCAAGCTCGGTCGGCATACCTACGGCTCTCCGACCACCTCCGACCAAGCCCTGATCGACTGTCCTTCTCTGAAAATGGGGCCTGGGCATTCGGGCCGCTCGCACACCGCCAATGAATTTATTTACCTTCATGAAATCGAAGAAGGCATCGCTCAGTACATCAAGATGCTCGAAGATGTGATTGTTGAAAAGTAATTTTTTCCAAAACAAGTAAAAACTATGCCCGCCGAAACTCGTTCGTCTTTGGCAGAACTCCCTGCCGAACGCATCCAACAATTGCTCGCCTTTGACCGTCTGCTCAATATCATGGACGACCTCCGTGCCCAATGCCCCTGGGATAAAAAACAGACCATTCAGAGCTTGCGTCACCTGACGATAGAAGAAACCTATGAGCTTTCGGATGCGATTTTGGAAAATGACTTGCCCGAAATCAAAAAAGAGCTAGGGGATATTATGCTCCATCTGGTATTTTATGCCAAGATTGCTTCCGAAACCAACACCTTCGATATTTCGGATGTATTGCACGGGATTTGTGAAAAATTGATTGTAAGGCATCCTCATATTTATGGCGATGTAGAAGCCGATACCGAAGAACAGGTAAAGCAAAACTGGGAACAAATCAAACTCAAAGAAGGCAATAAGTCTGTGTTGGGGGGAGTGCCTACTTCGTTGCCCGCTTTGGTAAAAGCCATGCGCATTCAAGAAAAAGCGCGCGGAGCGGGTTTTGATTGGGAACAAAAACAACAAGTATGGGAGAAAGTGGAAGAAGAAATGCAAGAATTTAAAGAGCATTTCAACGCCGAAGATGATTCTGTCATTGACAAAGAAAAAGCCGAAGGCGAGTTTGGAGATTTATTGTTTTCGCTCGTCAACTACGCTCGTTTTATTGACATTAACCCCGAAACCGCCCTCGAACGTACCAACAAGAAATTCATTAAGCGATTTACGTATCTCGAAACCCAATCGCGCGCCGATGGCAAAAATCTAACTGAGATGACATTGGCAGAGATGGATGAATATTGGAACAAGGCCAAGACCTTATAATTTCTTGCTAAAAGTCATATCAATTTTTGGTTAGAGTAGTGACTTCTTTGAAATGAACCCGTCATAAATATTGCTTTTAGAAATTCACAAAGGCATTAGTTTGACATAGAAAACCTTTCAAAGAAGTTAAAAACATGAGACTTTTAGCACGTATTTTGTTTTTTGCTTTTCTAGCACTCTCCGTGCAAGCTCAAACTTCCTTTACAGCTTCTTGGAATTTTGACGGCAACAACAATAGCAGTGTCAACAACGCCAATGTGACGGCTTCATCAGCCAGCCTTACAGGTACCAATTTGGCGGGCTATCCAAGCAATGCTATCAGTATTCGACTTTGGACAACGGGCGGCCTAAATACTGGAAAGTATATTGAATTTTCGGTAACTCCCCAAAACTATCGCTTTTCTATTACTTCCGTGTCTTTTGAGTGCAACCGCTCCGCTCAAGGGCCTACCCAAGTAGCTCTACGCTCCAATCAAGACGGATTTAGCAACAACATCGGTACGGCCTCGGTGAGCGAATCCACAAGCAATCCTGGTTTTTCGGTGTCGTTTAGTGGCCTAGAAAACACGGTTACTTTCCGGCTTTATGGCTATGCCGCTGGGGATGATTTAGGTACGCTGCGCATCGATAATCTCCGCCTCAATGGCACTGTTTTGTTGGTGCCTTTGCCTGTCGAACTTATCTCTTTCAAAGCCCAACGTTTGGCCCAAAATATCGAGATTCATTGGCAAACTGCTTGGGAAAAAAACGCCGATTTTTTTGATGTGCAGCGGAGTCACAACCTCCACGAATTTTCGACACTTACTAGCCAAAGTGCCGTTGGAGACACACGTGCGTTGAGTCGTTATCAGTATACCGACGAGTCACCCTTGCTAGGCGTAAACTACTATCGCCTCCGCCAAGTAGACCGCGACGGCAAATTTGTTTATTCTAAAATTGTGGCTGTTTATTTTGGAGAAGGTAGCCCTCACATCGGTTTTTATCAGAATCCCACCTCCTCTTCTAATATTCGGGTGCGTCTGCTCCGTTTTGTGCCTTCCGACCTTCAATTAGTGAGTCTGAGTGGGCAGTTGGTGCCTTTTGAATGGCAGCCACTAGGAGGAGATGATTATATTTTCAAAACAATTGCCCCCGCTGGCTGGTATTGGATAGTAGGATACTACGAAGGCCAACGAGTCAGCCAAAAAATCTGGTTGAGTGGCCTATAGTAAGTGGTCAGATTTTACCTCATCAATCAGGACTCAATCTCATGAAAAGGCTCTTTTCTACGTTGTTAGTATTTTTGGTCAATACTTTTTGTGTCTTTGCCCAAAATTCTCCCCAAGATTTATTTTCAAAGCAAATAAAACTCCAAAAAGCAAGTACATGGACATTGGCTGGCTGGTCGGTTGCCAATTTGGCGGTGAGTGGTATCGGCATCGGAAGTGCTCAAGGAAGCACGAAGTATTTTCACGAAATGAATCTTTATTGGAATGCTGTCAATGCAGGTATTGCAGGGCTGGGATTAGTACATCTTTACAAAAAAAGAGACGCTCCTACTCTGTCTTCGGTCGTAAGGGAGCATTATGGCTTACAAAATAGCCTCCTTCTCAACTCTGGATTGGATGTAGCATATGTGACGAGTGGACTATGGCTCATGGACAAATCCAAGACCGAATCTGACCCCAAGCGCCATGATAGATTCCGAGGTTTTGGGCAAGCTATCGTAGTGCAAGGGGGTTTTTTACTTCTTTTTGACGTAACAAATTTATTGATTCACCGCTCCCAAAACCCAAAGTTGCACCATCTGCTCGACAAAGTCGCTTTCAATTCAACTGGCGTAGTCATCAAGTTTTAAGTTATCTTTGTAGCTTCAAACATCTAAATTGAGCTTATTTTGGAGACCTCAAAATCTCTCTTACTCAACTTATGACGCTAAGCTTTTTCTTATATACATGGCTATTGGGTTTGATTATTTGCAGTTCTGTTGTGGCTCAAAACGTACCCGATTCGCTTCAAGTAGCTACCGACTCCCTTCAAGTAGCTCCCCAAGATAGTGCTGCTATTGACGAAGATACTCCTGTAGTAGCTCAGGCCGAACAAGATAATATTCAAAAGTTTTTCTACCGCTTTTCGGCAGACGGAACTGCCTCTAGTGGCAACGTAGAGCGCTTACTGCTTCAGCTTTCTAGTGCTTTTGATTGGAAACCTACCTCACAATTTAAGTTATCAAGTAGTCCCTCTTTCATTTATGGCCAACAAAGCGGAAAGCTTGCCGAAAGAGAATTTGCCGCCGACATAAGGGGTTCTTTTTGGCATCAGAAATCTATCTATGGGTTGGGATTTGTCTCTTGGGAGCGGAGCAATCTACGCAATATCCGCAGTCGTTGGATACAAGCAGCTGGTGTAGGATTCAAATTGATTCAGAAAAAAAATGCTTATTTTTCAATCACCAATCTGATATTATACGAAAATACCGATTTTATTGAGCGTACAGATATTGATGTTTGGCGCAATTCAACCCGTTTATTAGGCGAATTTGCCCCCGACAAGGCTGGAAAGTTTACAATCACCTCGGTTGTATTTTTGCAGCCTGCTTTCTCAATGCGCAACAATTTCCGTTGGAATGGCAACTTAGTGTTGGCCTACAAGATGAGCAATGCGATTAGTTTTCGTACCAAGTTTGAAAATACGTATGAAAGCTTCGTGGTACCGGGGCGCAAAACCAATGATTTTAGGTGGACTATCGGTTTAGCTATCCAAAAATAACTCCTGACCGTGAACACAGACTTATCCTTCAATCCTAACTTGCTTTTTGTGTATGGCACTCTGATGCAGGGATTTGACAATCCTTTTTCGCGTAAGCTACAAAAAAATGCTCGTTGGCACGGAAAAGCTCTATTGAAGGGCAAACTGTATGATTTGGGGCATTATCCAGGGGCTATTTATCTACCCGACAGTCCATTGTGCATACACGGAGAAATCTGGGAATTGGGTGATTTTCAGAAAAATATAGTAGCCTTGGATCGTTATGA
>VFQN01002158.1_pt1 | contig 31189 bp, 34 predicted proteins | sample 3512371 | NCBI WGS metagenome assembly VFQN01 (sample SAMN10412370, study PRJNA504923) | tailings metagenome | isolation source: Replicate 2 from Balatoc abandoned mine | place: Philippines: Itogon, Benguet | collected 2017-08-28 | reverse complement strand
AGTACTATCAGGTGAGCTATGGGGCGCAGTCGCACGGTCTCTGCTTGCCCTGCCGCTGGAGCCGAAGCCGGACATGTCAACCACTACGCCAAGACCAAGTTCCGTTCGGCGACCTGCATGATGGCTTGGATTTAGACTGACCAAATGGCTTAGCCCCAGCCGCTCTTTCCATATGCGCGCAGGTCCAAGCCCTGGAGAAGGTGCTGGGCGATGCGCGCGCCAAAATAAGCCAGCTGAAGGCTACTGTTGCGGACCAGCAACGGCAACTGGACTCGGCGGGGATGCAGCTGCAGGCACGGGGCGCCGACGAGATGCGGCTGGAGCAGCTGCGGAAGCAGCTGACCGCTGCTTTTCAAGGTGTGTTAGCATGTGCCGTTTCGCCATCTGGGTCTGGTTCGGTCCACCGTTACGTCCCCCGGCGACACCGTTATGCTGGGCGACGACTCCGAAGTCAAGTGGTCTTGCCTCCTAGGTATGCCTTTCATGTCCGTGCAGCACTGCCGCTAAGGAAGCTGTGTCGCACCCTGCACTCTGTGCCTTACCGTCTCCTCCAAGAGGAGCTGCGAGTGGCTCAGCAGCGCAGCGACATGCACGAGGAGCTGAACCGGGGGCTGACGGCGGAGGTAGCGCAGCTCAAGGAGCTGCTGGGACGCAAGGAGCAGGAGCTGCGGGCGGCGGCGGAGCGGAACGCGCAGGCGCGGCAGCAGGTGGGGACGGGCACCGTTTGTTGCTGGCAAAGTCGCTGGTCTACGTGGGAAGCGATGCAAAGGCGGGGGAGTTTTGTTTTTGGAGGCGCTGATTGCCTGCCGGGAGGTGTTTGCATTGTGATGGCAGTTGGAAGACAAGTTGGCCGTGTCCGTCTTCATGCATGGTGGCAAGGCTGGCGCAGTCTAGTTGTCATGGCACTAGCTGCTCATACCGGTACGGTATCTCTTTATGCTGCACCGGGTCATGGACATGCCCCCGTCTTTGTGCTGCCCCTTTGCGCACTGCAGCTGTCCAAGCAAGGGCTCGGTGCTGTGCGTGCAAGCTCCCGAGATGTGGGATACGACACGGACGCCGACGATCTTTGGCGTGACGGAGACACGCAGCAAGGGCAGCGCCCCGGTGTGGGACCAGGGCCGGCTGGGGGCCATGGTGGCCTGGGCGGGCGGCCGCCGCGCAGGACCACTGACAGCAGCCTGGGCGACGACGGGGCGGGGGCGGGGAGGAGGCTTACGCAGGACGACTCAGAGCTGGAGCGGGTATACGCAGGTGCGGCTTGCAACATGCTGCAATCTAGCACGTGGTTTGCGATATCCCGTACAGCATTTGATTGCGAACACGCGTTGGCCGTGCTGTGCAGAGCTCGACGAGCTGAGACGCCAGCGGGGCATGCCGCCAGCAGCTGCGCCTGCACCGCCTGCTGCTGGCCCGGGCATCGAGCCGGGACCCCAACCTCGGCAGCAAGCCCGGGCGCAGCAGGTAGCACACGGCGCCCAGGCATACGGAGCGGCTGTGTTGCCTTACGAACAAGGGCAGCCGTTGGCAGACCAGCCGCAACTGGTACAGCAGCAGCAGCAAGTGGCGGCGGCTCAGGCGGTCCAACTGCAGCAGCTGCAGCAGCAGCAGGCGGCGGACGACCGTGCGCTGGCCACCCTGCGCGTGCAGGTGGAGTCGCTGCAGCAGCAGCTCACGGCCGTGGCCGCGCGGCTGCAGGTGCGCGACGCACAGGCCAAGAAGTACAAGGAGGCGGCCAAGCTGCTCAAGGTAAAGGCATCATGCACCCACTGCCGCCGCTCAAGCCATAGCGTACGAATGCGCGGTGCGTTTGTTGAGCAAATGCACTGTGCCCGCCTGCTGCACCGTTTTCGCATCGGTGCTGTAGCTTGCTGTGCTGTGCGACTGTTGTCTTGAGGCCGTACGGGTTTGAGCTCTACGCCCTGCCTGCGCCGTAGGCCCAGCTAGCTGCCTCTGAGGCCGCGGTCTCGGAGCGCCAGGCCAAGGTGGCAGAGCTGCACGAGGAGCTGACCGCCCTCAACAAGCTGCTGAGGGAGGCGCCCCCGCCCCCGCCACCTGCACCAGCACCAGCGGCAACGGTCGCACAGGACAAGGGGCAGCCCCACAAGCTGGCAGCTGCCGCCATGGCCGCCGCAGAGGCTGACGCCCTGTCTGCGGAGCTGGCGGCGCTCAAGGTGGCCCTGGAGGACAGGGATGCGGTGGTGTCGGCGCTGAAGAGGGAGATGCAGGACAGGGAGGGGCTGCGGCTGGAGGCGGTGGAGAGGGCGCTGGATGCGGTGCGGCGTGCAGGGGCGGCGGAGGAGGCGGCGGCGCGGGCGGGGCAGCAGCTGCGGGAGGCAGGGGATCGGGTGGCGGCGCTGGAGGGGCAGCTTGCAGCGGCACAGCAGCAGCAGGCGGCGGCGGCGATGCAGCTGGCAGCAGCGCAACAGCAGCTGGCGGCGGCGGCAGCTGTCCAGCAGCAGCCGCACGGCGGGGAGCAGGACGGACAACGCAGGTATGCAGCTGCATACGTGACCATAGACGCCGTACACGGATTTTCGTGGTGGGCAGCTCTAAGTGGTATACCTGCACATGCCAATAGTGTATGAGCGCATCAGCTTGCTGCTCCCCCACGTCGATACACATTCCATGCATGGTCTGCAGGCGCTCTGCCGACGGCGACCTGCACTCTGCCCGGGACGCCGAGTCCCGGCTGGCTGACGCGCTGCGGCAGGCGGACGCGGCCAGGGCGCAGAAGCTGGACGCACAGAAACGCGCTGACGACCTGGCCAGGTGGGCACGCTGCCCATGAGACCAGGCAACACACGCAGTGCCAGGGGTTCTTGTGCAACTTGCGCCGTGGCAGCGACTGACTGCGACCTGCGATACCGGTACATTGCGCTTTTCCAGGCTCACTGACCCCAAACCCGGCCTGCTCTTATGGCTGTGCCTCTCCCGCTGTCAACCGATCTGTACTCTCCATGCCGAAGTGTCTGTGCGACAGTGTCCGTGCTGCTCCCCATCACGCTGCCGCTTCATATGACGTCAACGCTGTGCAGGCAGGTGTCCTCGCTGGAGACCCGGCTGGAGGAGGCGGAGCGCAAGCTGGCGGAGGCGCGGCGGGCGGCGGAGCGCGCGGAGCAGCGCAGCGACAGGGCGGAGCGGGCCACGAGGGACGCGGAGACGCAGCTGCTGGACGCCGAGAGGTGTGGGCGGGTGGTTACGGGGACGGCAGGAGGGCATGGCGCAGTCGGGAAAGAATGCCCTGGGGAGTACCATTGACATGTAGAAGCCACCTGAGCGCAAGGCTGTGATGTGTGGTAAGAAGGGTGCGCCAGCAGCACTCGCGTGGAACAGCGTCCGGTTCCTAACAACCACGCCACCAGTTTTAATCCCGCTGCTCGCTAGCCCGACCTCCTCGGCCTGCATTCCCACCCTCCGTGAGCGCGCCGGCAGGCGTGCCCACCAGTCCGAGTCGTACAACAGCACGCTGGAGCGGCGGCTGCGGGACGCCGAGGGCCGCGCGGCGGACGTGGAGCGGCACGCCAAGGACCAGGAGGCGCGGGCGCTGGACTGCGAGGCGAGGGCAAAGGCGGGAGAGGTGGGGCCGGTGGGAGAAGCGGGGAGAGGTATTGCTGCGCTTGGGGCTGTATTGGTGGTGGTGGTTTGCCACTAGAGGCCTAGGACCAGGAGGTGGGGGAGCCAAGCTGCATGAAGCAGGTGGTGGGGGAGCTGCGGGGTGGGAGCTGCGGTGGGGACGGGAGCCAGGATGGAGACGGGCACACTGACATGCGTGTACCGGTAATTGGTTGGGGTGCTTCCGTACGCGCGTTTCGAGTCTGGGAGCCTAGAAAACATTGGATCGGCCACGAGTGCATTGCGTATTACGGCGGGATGTGTTGCCGTTGGTACAAGCTGAGCTGCTGCAGGGTTGGGGTATCCGGCTGCGGTTTCGCGCATCTGTGCACATGGCCGCTACAAAGACACCTACCTTCCGACACCGCGCCAACTCCATGTAACGCACACACGCCCGTGTTGCTCAGGCTCGTGCGGTGGACGCCGAGAAGCGTGTGGTGGACTGCGAGTCGCGGCTGGCGGTCAGCGAGCGGCGGCTGCGGGAGGCAGAGAACCAGCTGACGGAGCTAACACACAAGTGGCGCGACTGCGAGCGCCACAAGCAGGAGGCGGAGCTGCAGTCGCGGGCGGCGGAGGCGTCCGCGCGGCAGGTGCGTTGCACTGTTTGCTGTACGCCTAGGCGACGTTTTCGGTGGGGTACATGCACACCGGTTGTGCGGTTCAGGTGGCCAACGTGTACCTGCTTGCTGTTACCCGTAGTAGAAGCTAGGTTGGCGTGTGCGCGCATCATCCTTGTCTACCTGTGACTCTGTGCCCGACACTTTGGCGTCACCCTAGGCCAAGACCGACAAGGAGGCTGAGGTGCTGTCCGTGACGCAGACCATGGAGGCGCGGAGGGCGCAGGAGCAGCGGCAGGTGCAGGAGCTGCAGGTAGGTGGGGCAGTGGCAAGTCTGGTGAGGGGCCAGCACCAGCACGCAACGCCCCTGCCAGTGGCCCCGCTCATTCCTGCATGTTGCAGCGGCCTCCCTTTGCTTCCTGCCCCACACTTGTCGTCACTTCGGCGTCATCAACTTCCGTTCCACGGGCACAGCTCATGGCAATCGGTAGCCTGTACACAGTTGGACACGTTGCAGGGCAGCCGCGGCAAACGGCCGGCCTTGCAAACCGCTGGCCCTGCGTCACACTGCCTTGGCGCCTTGCAACACCCCGCTGCCCCAGATCACACTGGAGCGTGTGACCTCCAGCCGTGACGCCGCCGAGGCCCGCGTGCTGGAGCTCGAGTCGTCGCTGCGGGGGGCGGAGCGCCTGGTGGCCTCCCTGCAGGCGGGGGCAAGCGCTGAGTCGGTCAGGTGGGCTATGCCGCGGACGCATGCTGGGTGGAGGTCTCGGTCAGCAGGCTTGGGACTTGGCAGTTGGTCCAGGTGGCGGAAGCGGCACGTGCATGTGAAGGGCCTGGTGGCCTGTCTGCAGGGCAGGGGCAAGCGCTGAGGCCACGAATGGGGTGCAGGGCAGGGGCTGGACAGGCCGGGGACGTTGTGAGGCTGGGGGCTGTGCAGGCCTGGACACAGGGGCGGGGCTGCAAGCACGAGAAATGAGACGCGGACATGGATGCATAACCTTCTGGTAGGTCCGCGCACGTGAAGTAGCCACCTCTTGTATCTCAACAGCTTTGGTTCACCGCTGTGTGGTTCCCATCTTGCACCCTTCAGGGCCGTGTACGAGGAGCGGGTCCGGGCTCTGGAGGAGGCCATAGCCAGCCGCGACAGGACGCTGGGCCAGCTGCGGGACAGCCTGCTGCAGGCGGACGTTGAGTACAAGAAGGTCGGTGCACTAGGGGATATGGTGCTTTTGGCACGGCACGGGACGCATAGGTGGTGGTGGAAAGGCGGCACGGACGTGGGAGCACGCATGGAGCCGGACGGCAAATACAATACGCGTGCCAATGCGGATGCTGCATTAGTGTCAACCCAAACAGCTTTTTCGTGGACTCGGCACCCAACATGGAAACGGACGCTCGTCTTGTCCATGGTACTCGTTCTTCCTTTTCCCGTGCCCCTGCAGAGCCTGCAAGCGCTGGTGTCCGAGGTGCAGGCCAAGACTGGGGCGCTGCTGGAGGCGGAGCGGCGCTTCGCCGAGCTGGAGTCCGTCATGCAGCGCGCGGTGGCTAGGAGCGCGGCGCTGTGAAAGAGCCCGCACGTGCACCGGGGCCCGGGGGAGAAGCTGCCGTGCGTTGTGAGGCAGCTGCGGGCGGCCATGCAGCGCGCGGTGTCCAGGAGAAGAGTGCTATGGCAGGGTTAAGGAGGTGCGGGGCGCAGCAGCAGCCATGCGGATAGGGCGGCGCGTGCATCGTGGCGTAATGCGAGGGACTGTGGGGCAGCTGGGGACCGGTATGCCACGTGCCGTGACGAGGAGCAAGGAGCTGTGAGGGTAGGACGGGTAGGCAGCAGGGGCTGAAGGCAGCACGTGCTACGTGGATGAAGGGGTGAAAGAGGCGCGGCACTGGGGGCAGTAGCGCGGCGCACTGTAAGGGGTGGTGAGGAGCGGGGCATCGGAGTCTTGGGGCCCTAGCTGGAGCGAAGGCAGGCTACCGCTGGGGGTCCGCGTGGTCAGTAGGCAGGCAGCAAAGTGGGAGCTGGCAGGTGGGGCGACCGGCAGCAACCGCCAGGCGTACAACGGACTGGCACGGGGCTGCGCGGAGCACATGCAATCGGGCCGGCTGGAGGGAGCGGGCGTTGGAAGCGGATGACGGGTTGCTGGGCGCCGACTGAGGGGTGCTGCCGCCCGGGGCTTTCCTGCCACGTGTCCAATGGGTGGAGCGCGCGTGTCCCTGCCTCATTCCGCGCAAAGGGCACGCTGAGGTTGGCGGGTACTTCCACTGCCTTGCAGGGCATCATGAGTATCGTGCTTTCACGAGCGCTAACATAGGAGATCATGTCATCGGGCTAACTGACGGCCGCGAAGTTTTGCCTCGGGATACTATTCGTTGGTGGGGCACCCGAGGACATCGCTGCGAAAAGCCGAGTTGAAGGATTACCGACAGAACTCTCTCCCTTTCCTGCGCGATTTATTCTTTTTGGCACGCGCTTTGGCGATAAACTTTGGGCGTTGGCAAGGTGGGGTTTTGGCGCAAGCACTGCAGTAGGTTGTTGATGAGTGCAGGATTTCTGCCTTTGTCGCAAACAGGCTTCGGTGCATGACAGCGCGCTTTTGTTGGCGTATGCGCGATCAGCGCGATGACCCACGGGGCCGCGCTTCTTCCTCGCAGACTCGTCTAGCAAGGCCCTAGACGGCGCGCGGCTCATCTTGGACAACTGAAGCTATATGCCCTCTGCGTCAAGATTATGTTACAGTAACGCGTCACAAAACGAAAGGCGCCTGACGAGGCGTCCAACGCGGCCTACTCGGACGGACCCTTTCACCTGAGCCAAGACCGACACACCCTGCTCCACAAACTCTATCTGGTGTCAATAACCCCTTATGGTCTACGAAACGCAACCAAGCCTGGGCGATGCCACAGCATGGAGCAAGGACTGCAGCAACAAGGACAGCTCTCGTGTGGCAGCCAGCAACGAAGCAAACGTATGGGAGCCACGGAACTTCGGCGCATCCGACACGTCTGTGTGTAGCAGGCCCTCGGAGCACGGCAGCTGCAGCAACGGCAGCAGCGCAGCTGCCCCGGAGCTCGGGCCGCCACTTTCCCGCACGCTAAGGCTCTACGAGCGCAGGCGCTGGCCCTGGGACCTCACGTTTGCCTCTCCGCAGCTAGAGAGGCTCTTTGTGGAGCACTTGGCGAGGCGGACCTTCGCGTGGAGCCTTGCAACGCACCTGACCTACCTCACGGCGATTATGCTCGCGTTCACCGTGCGGTGCATCGTCGAGCCGCCGCCCCTTGGACTCCAAACCGGTTGGACGTGCGAGGAGCAGAAGGCGCGTGGACTGCTGCTGGAGGGATTCGCTTGCGGAGGAGAGCAGGGCCGGCAGGTGGGTCGCGCTGCGTTCCGGGGCGGGTACCGGTATCGCTTGGCGAGCCCCTCGGGCTCTCCAAGCTGGCGCGGCCTGGCTGGCGGCCTGCCTTGGACGCGTCCTGGCCTCAGCGACAGTCCCAAGTAGAGACCAGATCAACGCCAGTAGGAGTGTTGCGTGGGCACACCTTGTCAGCCGTTTGTCACAGTGTCCAATGTGATGCGGAATTTGCGCTTAGCACGTGAAGCACGCGGACCCTTCGGCAACTTTGAGGACGCGCTTTCGTTTCAGCCTAGAATGGTTGCCATTCTTATTTCTGCTATTATGACCACTGTTTTTCCGTCTTTATGTCTTCTCCTCCCTCCACGTCCTTCGCAGCTGCGTCACGTCATATCCAACCTGCCCTTCTACTACTTCCGCCGCCTCACCCTCCTCCAAGACTGGGCCCTCCTATTCAACTATGCCGCCATGTTATCCGCGACGGCGATCCTGCTCGCGCTGGTGCTGCTCGGCGTCGGGCGCGTCGTCCACTCCGACCCTTCAAACAGCGCGGTCGGACCCAACCGACCCATGGGTCAGACCACAGCACCAGCTCGCCCACACCTCTGGTGGGCCTGGCGTCTGTGGGTTAGCGTCAGTGGACCTGTGCTGTGCATCGCGCCGCTGTTCGTCACGTCGTTGGTGCTGCCGGCGTCGGTCCTGGCGGCGTCCCCCTGGGCCTGGGGCGGCCTGGGGGCCTACCACCTGCTGTGGAGCGCAGCGGACAAGCCGCCGTGGGACGTGGTCGTCACCACCATCCTGATGGAAGGCATGCAGGTGAGTGGGCAAGGAAGGATAGGTAGATATGTTGATATTGTGCTGCTTCTGTGTCGCGGTTTGTCGTGGTTCGTGGTGCGGCGGCAAGCGCACACTGGTATTGTTGTCGCCTGTGGCTGCCTCCTTTCACAACTTTTCGTGTGTGTCTCACGTCTCACCAGGTGTCAGAATGTAATGTTCTGCTGCTGTGCCGCGGTTCCTGGCGCGGACTGGGCACCCGCTGGTTTGTTGTCGCTTGTGGTTGCTCCCTGCACACCTTATCATGCATGTCTCGCCAGGTTTCGTGTATACACCAATCTAAACCGTCGTTTGCAAGAAATTAGTTTCACCCGCAACATGTCCTGCCCTCGCCTCCCTCCCATGGAACTTTCCCACAGCTGCGTGTACGGTTCATGGCCCCGCTGCTGCTGTTCCGGGCCACAGCGCTGGCAGCGATGGCCGCCTATTTCGACGCCTGGGCGCACCTGCTGCCGCACCTCCACAGCCGCGACGCGCCCGCATCCGCAACCCTGGTCCCCAACACCGCCTATCGCCTTACCCGCCAGCTCACCTCCACCCTCACCCTGGCTGCAACCACCGCCGCGGGAGGCAACACCACACCCCTGACGCTCTCCCCGGAGCAGACCGCCGTACACCCATCGGGCACACCCCTGCTGCTGCAGCCGCCGCCAGCCCAGCTTGCGCCCCTGCTGCACGCTGCTGCTGCGGCGGGCCCCTTGGACCCGTTTGCGGAGGTCAGCTCGGCGCAGCTGCTGCGCGCGTGGCTTATGCAGCTTGCCGGCAGGATGGTGTGGGTGCCGCTGCTTGCTGGCGCGCCAGCGGTGTGGTTGTGGTGGCGCGAGCGCCGCATGCGGCTGCGCTTCTTGGCATGGGTGCAGCAAGGCGGCGCAGCCTTCGCCGCCGGCGGCGCCCGTCCCCTGCAGCTGCTCTTTCCCCAGCTGCAAGGCCCCACGACGGTTGACGAGGATGCTTCCTACGGCCGCTGCCGCGCCAAGACCAAGACCAGGTACCACAAGGGCGAGGGTTGCGTTGGCGGCCTGGTGGCTGTGTTTGCGGCCGCCGCCGCGTGTGAGATGGCGCAGGGCAGCTTGGAGGTGCAGGTGTGGCCGGTGTTTGCGCGGTGGGGCAGGTTTGGGAGCGGCGGCTCGCGCTCTGTCAGCGCGCTTGAGCGGCAAGGCTCCAGCGGAGCCAGTGGGTGCAGCAGCGGCAGTGGCAGCGGCAGCGGCGACAGCAGTGGCAGCGGCGGCAGCAGCGGTAGCAGTGGCAATCCCGCCCTGCGTGCGGAGGTGGCCCTCCGTGGGTTCCTGGACGGCGGCCGTCGTGGTTCCGCAGCCGCCACGGCCGCCGCAGGCCGCGCTGGCAGCAGCGGCGCAGCGGTGCCGCCACCAGCGCTGGGTGCTGGGCCTCGGGAACGTCCCATCCGTTCAGGCAGCCGGTCCCGCTCAGCCCGGACCAGGGACGAGCCCGCAGAGACTTGCGCCACGCAAGCACCCGCTGACGCTGTCCCTCAGGCCGCACACAGCCGCCGCAAGGGCCCTGCCGCCGCATCTCTGGGCTCACCGTCCCCCTGTGCGACCCTGGACGCCTGCTTCAGCGCCCTCAGCAGCGGGCCACTGCCGCTGCCATCGCTGCCCCCCATGCCGCCAACCGGCCTGCCGTCAGTGCCCTCTTGGAGCTCCACGGTCGACAGTATGGGCGGTCCGGCGCCGCCCTCTCCGCCGTCCAACTCCATATCCGCGGATTGGGACCAACAAGTGGATAGGCGGGCACGAAGGCAGTCGTCACGTAAGCAGCTGCAGCAGTCGTCGGGTGATGAGCAGCCAGGCGGCGGCGCAGCAGGCCGGTCGGAGGGTAAGGAGCGGGGCAGGGGCAAAGGCTACGCGGCGACTGCAGCGGCTATGGGGGACGGAACGGGGACGGCGGCAGGCGGTTGCTCGGTGCTGGATTTTGGCACGCTGATTGATGCGGGCAGTGAGAGCAGCGCCAGTGGGAGCACGGTGACACTGACGCTGTTGAACAGCATGGGAGGGGGTGGCAGCAACGTAGCGGGATGTGCGTCGCAGGGCAGTAGCAGCTGCAGCAGCGGCAGCAGCGGCGCCACGGCGGCCATGTCCCTGGCTGCTGCTGCTGCTGCTGCGGCGGCGGCGGCGGCGACACGACGGGGTGTGGCTGGTCGCGATGTACGGCCCTGCGGTGTTGTACACGAGGAGGGGTCGGAGGAGGAGGCGGCGCAGGCGGAGGAGCTGCTGCAGCAGATTGCCGCCGCCGCCGCTGCCACCGCCTGCAGGGATGCCCCACCCGCCGCCGTTGCTTCCGCTGAGCTGGCCGCGGCCACTCCAGCGGCTGTCATGGCGGTGGCGACGGCGGTGGCGCCGAGTGAGGTGGTCGTTCCGCCGTCGGCGCTGGCGGCGTCGCCGCCGCGGCGGCGGCCGTCATGGCGGCGGCCGCCGCCGGCGGTGGACTCCCTTGACGTCACGCCGCTGCCGCTGCCGCCGCCGCGCGTGAGGGCGCTTGGCGGCGGCAGATCTGCTGATGCCGCCGCCGCAGCGTCTGAGCCGCCGCCCCGAGGCGCGGGTACTGGCTCCATGACAGCTCACCCGGCGGTGGCGGCTCACCCGACGGCGGCGAGGCTGGCGGTGGCGGCGGACGGCTCGCGCACGGCGACGACGCCGACGCGGTGTGCCCCCGAGGCGGCTCCCGCTGGCGCCGCTGTCGCTGCCGCGGGCCGTGCTGGCGGCGTCGGCGTCGGCAGGCCTGGCGTGCTGTCGTACCGAGCTCTCACGCGCTTGGACGTGATGAGCGTCAAGGTGAGATCACAACTTCACAACCCTTTTGCGTGCTAGCCTGCTGTCTTTCTTCTGGTATTAAAGGTTACGTTCGAGGTGGTGTGGGCACACGGTCCCGACCACACCTGTTCAGGGCACAGTGTCGTGGAACAGGGCATGAAGGCGTGGCAAAATGTGCAACCAGCGGTCGCGGCTGTAACCTGTCGTGAGCGGTGATATACGCCTGTTGCTTCACCGTGTGCCTAGCGGCCTTCTGACGTCCTGCTGCTGACATCCTGCAACGGACGTATCGCTGATTGCGTTAACCGTTAACTCCCCACAGGTGTCCAACCCCACCGGCACCCACACCGCCTACGCGGAGCGCCTTATGGCCGCGGTAGCTCCCCTGCTGCTGCCACCCAACCCCACCAACGGCCACATCCAAGCCGCTGCGGCGCGTCCCCCGCCCGCCACACTGGTTGCCGTACCCCGTCCCGCCCGCCGTGCCATGTCCGCCGTACCAGCCCACGCCCGGCCGCAAGGCGATACGCTGTTGCCGCACGGTGGCGCACCGGTGGCGGCCAACCCTGGCGGCGCGTCCCGGCTGGCGTCCTTCCTGACATCCGCGGCGTCTGTGATTCCTGCTGGTCCGCACCAGCACCACCACCGCCACAACGCACAGCTGCACCATAGGGCTCCTGCGGCAGACGGCGGTGCGGTGCCAAACGGCGGCGGCAGGGCGGCGGCGGCGGCCCCGCCCGGCAGCAGCAGCACCGTGGGCATGGTGTGTGTTAGGGGCTGCGTGCAGCTGATCGCGTGGGTGCGGGGTGTGGATGGCAGGGTGACGCAGCAGCTGCTGGAGCTGGATGAGCACCTGGCCGCAGCCCTGGGTGTGGACCCGGCGGTGCTGGAGCAGCTGGTGCGGCAGCAGCAGCAACAGCAGCAGCAGCAGCAGCAGCAGCAGCAGCAGGGCATGGTGGGTCTGCACGTGGCGCCTGCCGCGGGGCACGGAGGCGAGCTGGTGGTTCAGCAGGCGCCTCTCCTGCCGGGCGTGTCGGACCAGGCGGGACCGTCGGGCAGCAAGCTGCAGCAGGAGCAGCAGCAGCTGGTGCAGCACCCGCAGCTAACCCACGTGGCAATGCCCGTGCCCGGCCAGCTGCTGCCACCCTTCCCGCAGCTGCAGCAGTCGCTGGCGGCGGTGCTGCCCGACGCAGACCAGCTGGGCGCGTGGAGCCTGCAGGGCAGCGGCGAGGTTGCCTCTTGCTACAACCAGCTGCTGCTGCAACAGCAGCAGCAACAGCAGCAGCAGCAACAGCAGCAGCACCACAACCCTCACTCCTGCCTCTCACTCCCCTCCCCACCCGTCTCACCACCCCAGCGCCCACCCGCCCTCCTCCACGCCCCGACCCAGCCCCCTCAGCCCCACTCCCGCCCTCCCCCCAGCGCCCCCGCCGCCCCCGCCCTGCCCTTCCCAGCTGCCCTCCCACCCACGGCCGCAGCCGCCGCGGCTGCAGCTCACATGCTCCCCCCGGCCCCTCCCCTCCACACCGCGTCCTCCGCGCTGGCCCACGGCCCTGCTGCGGGTGCTCTGGACGTGCCGGTCACCATTGAGTGCGCCTGGACGCCCTGCGTGCCGGTGGCGACCTCCCCTGCCGCGCCGCCCACCGACCTTGAGCTGGACATCACATCGGCGGTGCCTCAGGAGCTGCGGCTGCTGCTGGTGCAGCACGGCACCCTGCTGGCGGACTACACGTGTGTGCTGGGGCAGGGCGCGCAGGCGCTGCTGCTGCCGGTGCCGCCGCAGCAGCGGCCCACGGTGCTGCAGGTGCGGGTTGGGGCAAGGGGTCAACCGGGCACGAACATCCACGATTGGCTTACTGGTACTCCGCAACAGCCAGAGCCTTGAGGTGAAGTGCTCTCAGGGAAACATTGCCGACGACTGTTGCTGATATGGTCCTTACATCCTGCCGTGCTCCGTGCGCTCGCAGGTGGTCTTCGCGCCCGCCGCCGGCGCCGCCACGCCCACCAGCCCCCTCCTGTACGACATCGCCACCCTGCTCGTCCTGCCGCCTGACGTGGCGGGCGAGCTGGCGGCGCTGAGCCAGGTCATGCGCATGGAGTACGGCATCGCCGCCGCCGGCGACGCCGCAGTGGCGGCGTGCAACAGCAACGCCGCCTGGCGGGACCATTACGCACCCCTGGTTTCGGATCTGGCTTACGTAATGGAGCGTGCTGAGCTGGCGGAGGCGGTCACCATGGCGGCCAACGGCCTGTCGCCCGCCGCCGACGCGGCGACTGCGGCCGCCGCCGCCGTCGCGGCGGCGGACGGCCCGTCCGCCGTACTGCGTGTCGTACAGCAGCTGCTGTCGTACCTGCACGCGAACAACATGCCGGCGACGGCGAGGTTTGTGGTGGAGGCGGCGCAGGTGGCCTTGCAGCTGCATGTGGGCTCGGGAGGGGCGCCTCCCCTGGCAGCCGCCATCGGTGGCGGTAGCGGCGCTCCCTCGCACGCGGCCCTGCAGCACCACAACCCTGCTGCTGGCGCACAGCCGCAGCTGCAGGAGTCTGCTGCTGCCCCGGGCTTCCAGCGCTCATCCTGGTCCACGTGGGCCGCGAACGTGTCCGGTGAGCACGCGGAGGTGGTAAGCCACAACACCGCCGCGGCCGCCACAGGGGAGGCAGCAGCAGCGACCGCTGGTGGTGCGGCCCTGCGGCTGCCGCCGCCGCTGCCGAGCCCCTTCGCGTCCTCCCCGGCGCAGCGGGGCGCCGCCGGTGGCCGTGTGGACAGCTCCCGCGCAGATTCATGGGCGTCCCAGGGCTTCGCGGCAAACCTGGAGCCCGGCGCCTCGGATTACAGCACGGCAAGCGAGGGGGACCACATCCCACTGCCGCCCAGTGGCGGGTCGCGGGATGCGGGGGCATGGCGGAGCGCCAGTGGCGGATCGGTGGGTGCGGGTGTGGCTTCCGGCACGGCGGACAGTCTTGCGGCGCCGTCTGGCGGCGCGGGGATGCAGCTGCCTGCTGGCTGGCCGGCGGCGGTGGCGGCGGGCAGACGGAGCCCCAGCGCGGGCGGCTTCGGGTCGTCTGTGCCCACGCCCACGGCCGAAGATGCAGCAGCAGTGGCTGCAGCCCGCAGCAGTGGCAGTGGCGGTGCCGCGGCCAGGGCTGCGCTGTTCAGCCCTTTCGCGGCGGCGGCTGTAGGGCATGCCGGTGGAGGCTGGGATGAGGAGGAGGAGGAGGAGGCGGGCACTCCTACGGCGGGTGACGCCGGCAGTGAGCAGGCGGGTGACAGCGGTGTGCGTGCTGCGGCGCCTGCGGCAGCTGGAGCGGGTCTGAAGTTGCCGCCGCAGCTGGCAAGCCCGTTTGCTGCTGCCATGACGCCTTTTGGGTTTGACGAGGAGGAGGAGGAGAACGAAGAGCAGGAGGAGGGGGAGGGTACACAGGAGGGAAGGGAGGCGGTCAGTGGGGACGGGCAGCAACGTGCTGGTAAGGCAAGGGATAGCAAGGAGGGCGGCTTGGAGGACAGCCCGGTGCAAGCTGTGACGGCCTCTGCCACTTCCGGCATGAGCGGGGCTGTGAGCGGCATCAGCAGCAACGCGTCTGCCAGCACAGCGCGCCAACCGTCCCTGGCACGTGCCATGTCGCGTGTCGTACAGGGCGCCATGGCACGTGCGCCTTCCGCCAAGCGACCCATGGGTCTGCCTGCGGGAGGCGGCGGCAGTGCCGTACCTCCTGTACGGCAGCCCAGCATCCGCCTGCCACGTGGGCTGCCGAGCCCGTTTGCGGCGGCCATGGTGCCCGTGGCTTTCGGTGAGGGGGAGGAGGAGGAGGAGCAGCAGCAGCAGTCGCAGCGGGGCGGCGCAGATGGCGGGGCAGCAGGGGTGCAAGCTGCCCGCCGGTCGTCCGCTGCCGCGCCCCTGAAGCTGCCCAAGGGCCTGCCCAGCCCCTTTGCTGCGGCCATGGCTGTGCCGTTTGGAGAGGAGGAGGAGAAGGCGGAGGGGGAGGAGGAGGGACAAGACGACACGGTGGCGGCGGAGGCGGCGGGGCGTAACGAGAGCGGCGCGGTTGGGACGGGAGAGATGGAGGCACAGCCGACAGCCGTCAACGCGAAGGCCGAGATAGAGCTGAAGCTCCCTCGCAGCCTGCCGAGCCCGTTTGCGGACGCCATGGCCAAGCCTTTTGGCGAGGAGGAGCAGCAGGACGAGCAGCAGGACGTTAGCGCAGCTCCCAGGGCTGGAGATGACAGCGGCGCTACCAGTGAGTTGCTCGGCGGAGCAGCAGGTGTTGGCGCTGCTGGTGCGCCGCTCAAGCTGCCGAGGGGCCTGCCCAGCCCCTTCGCAGCGGCCATGGCTGCGCCCTTCGGCAGCGGCGACGAAGGCTCGGCCGACGACTGCGAGGACGCAGCAACTCTCCCTGCGATAGGCGCAGGCAGCGCCAGCAGCTGCAAGGTCGGCACCGCCGCCGCCGCATCCGCTGCTGGCGCCATCGCCGCCGCACCTGCCGGTCCCTTATCCGCGGGACCGTACAGCGCGCTCGCCTCGGATGCAAGCCGTACCAATGCCGCCGCTGACAGCCAGCCATCAGGCCGCAATGTGAGCCCTGCCACTGCCAGCAGCCGTCCTGTTGCAAGGCCGGCCTTGGCCAGCCCCTTCGCGGCCGCCATGCTGCCGTACGGATTTGACGAGGAGCAGCGCGAGTCGTCCGAGCAGCAGCCACGCCACGACTCTGCGGCCAACCTAACACACACGCCTTCAGGCACACCGCCGCCGACGGCATCTCTCCACGGCACCAGCAGCAGCAACAGCTGCTCGTCGAGCAGCCCCTTCCTCACCCCCGCCGCATCCAGCCTGGCCGCAGCCCCCAGCCTCAGACGCAGGGTGGTCATAGCACCTAGCCCACCCTCAGGCAACCCCAGCGCTGGCCGGCGCAGCAGCGGCGGCATCCATGCAGTGCCACCCGCGTCCACGAGGGCACGTGCAGACGCGGGCGCAGGCGGGTCAGGGGAGCGTTGGTCGACCACCGGCGCACCGGACGCGGGGGCCTCACCCGCTTCAGGGAGCGCTAGGGCGCAGCTGCCCTCCCTGATGCAGGTCAACAGGCACAGCACACGCGACCTGGGGCCGCGCACACCCGCCCGCCGCTCGGACTCGCTGCCTCCACAGGCCTCCTACGGCGCCTACTCATGCCTCCATAGCGCCAGCGATGCGGATGTGTACTGCTGGGCGGGCGGCAGCGGGAGCGGCAGCGGGGACAGCGGCACGAACGCCACCACCACCGCCACCAGCAGCAGCCTTGGCGTCGCGGCCAGCAGCGGCAGCGACGGAGGCGGCTACCCCACGCTTGAGCCCGTCCGGCGGCGGCACACGACAAGCCAGAAGCAGGTCCACCACCACCACCGCGCTGACGGCAGCGGCAGTCTCGGCTCCTGGCTGACCTCCCGCGAGAGCTCGCAGGCCCTGCCGCACCCACAGCAGCACCACCACAGCCACCGCCTCCACCGCCACCACCACCACCGCGCCTCCTTTGGCGGTACGGCAGCACCCACATGGGCCTCGGCAGCAGCTGCATCCCCACCCTCCTCCTTTGACGCAACTGCAACCATCACCACCACCACCGCAAGCAGCGCTTCCCCATCATCCCTCCGTTCTAGCGGCTCCTCCGCCAGCGCCCCAGCCCTTGGCCTGCTGGGTCCTTTCACTCTCCCCACAGTGACAGAAGACTGCAGCATCGGCAGCATCAGCAGCAGCAACACCGGCGCGCCTCCCTCCATCGCCTCCACTGACTTGCCGCCAGCGGTGGACCGTGCGGCGGGTGCGTCGCACCTGCCGCTCCGGCCGCCGTCTCTAGGCCGCGTCTCTGGCACCTGCGCGATCAGCGAGGGTGGCAGCAGCTGCAGCTACTACGACGCAAGGCCGAGTCGCGCGGCGTCGGCGTGCCTGCCAACGTTTGCTGTACCTCCCGGGAGCCCTGCGGACAGGGCCAGCCGCAGGTCAATGGACAGCCTGCGCAGCGGAGCAGTGGGTGCGAGGGCAGCTGGCGGTGTGCTTGATACCGCTGTCGAGAATGGCGGCGGCGCCTCATCGCTGCTAGCCGGCAGCGCCGGCGGAAACGGGGCCAGGGGGCTCGTGGGGGCGTTCCAGAAGGCGGTGGCGGCGGTGGCGGCCGCGGTGCGTGGGCATTGGGATGCAGGGGTAGCAGGTCAGCCGGCGGGGCAGGAGGAGGGCCATCTGGGGAGCTCACAGCCACAGGCAGAGGCGGATCTGCAGAAGCGGCAGCAGCAGAAGGGTGGTGTGCACGAGTCGCTGGCGGCCAAGGGCCGCTGCACGTCGGGTTGTGAGGAGGTGGCGTCAAAGAAGGCCGCGGCGCTGAGCGACATTGGCGAGGCTGACTGCGGCGCTGCCGAGTTGCTCGTGGCGGCAGTGCGCAAGAGCTGCGACAGCGGAGGCAGCGACTGGGAGGGCGACGACTCCTGCCCGAAGCGGCCCCTGTCGCCCTGCGAGCGGGATCACCTACTTGCGCTGCAGGCAGCCGCTGAGGATGGAGACGAGGCCCACTCCCACAGCCCAGCCGCCGCCAACGCTGCCAGCCGCTGTCTCGTGATCCCCACGCCCGTCCGTCCCACCGGTTGGCGAATCATGGCTGGCATCTGGGACAGCTGCATCGGGTACAGCAGCCGCAGTACGGCGCCGTACGGCACGGGTACGGACGAGGAGGTGCAGTACGGCAGGTACCACGCGCGCCAGGCGCTGGCGCTTGACGGTTGGACGCTGGCGTACATCATGATCAAGGCGGTTGTGTGCCTGGGCCCCGCGCTCCAGTACGACGGCGGTACGGCAGTCAGTCGGGCGCAGGGGTTCCAGGAGCTGCTGGTGGGTCCACGGGTGCGTCGACCTGCGCGCCCGCCGCGCGCGTGTGCACGCGTGTGTGTGCCCTCGCTGTTTCGTGTCTGCATGGGTGCGCGGCAGAGCGTTGTCCTGACGTGCCGACCTGTAGCCTGACGTGCCTCTTGTGCTGAGTTACCAGCTGCTCCGGGCACCTCGACTCCAAGCGTAGTGTGTGTACTGGGAAACGGACCACCTGTTTCGGGTACGCCTACTCCGCGTGCAGCTGCCTTTAGCGGAGCCGTGCAGGTAAGTGTTGCTCCCAGGACTTACCGTGTGTGACGACCCTTACCGGGAAACCGCAATACCCGACCATGCCCACCCCTGGCTGCTGACCATCTCCCTCCTGCTCATCTCCCCTCCTATGCCTTCAGGTGCTGCTGGTGCACCTGGCCCTGCGCTTCCTGTCCTTCGCGCCCAAGGCCGCGGTGCTAATACACAATGCCATCCTGCGCCGCCGGCTGCAGTTCCACCACCAGCGTCCACAGCAGCCACAGCACACCCATGGCCCCGGCCCCGGCGGGTCCACACCCACACCAGGCCCTCACGCAAGCGGCAACCCTGCAGCGTCCGCGCACAGCAGCCACCAGATGCAGCTGCAGCTGCAGGCGGCGCCTGCGTGGGCTGTGGGCCTGAGGGAGGAGTGGGTGCTGGGCTGCGAGTGGCTGGAGATGGCTGTGCTGACGCTACCGCTGGCGCTGGGGCTGCTGGCGCCGCCGCCGTCGCTGCTGAGCCGCATGCGGGGCGTGTGGCTGGAGGTGCTCATGGATGGCGTGCAGCGCGTGGCCTTTGACCAGGTGCGTTGCGTCGTACCGCATCACGTTAATAAGGCCGCCTGCAATGTACTTCTTTACTTCTTGAGGGTTTCCAGGTTCCGCGTAGCTGCACAGAGACACAGTGTTGTCTCGGCAGCTGTAGCAGCACAGCCAGCGTACCTGTAACTTGAGCCTGTTCTTGCTTTTAAAGCATTTGTCGAGGCCTTGTGCCGGTTTGCTAACGTGCGCCTTGCCCCCGCCCCGCCCCCGTCCCCTGCCGCCACCACCACCACCAGGTCCGCACGCGGCGCCGCATGCCGCAGCACACCGTGCACTGCGCCCTGCTGTACGTCGTGATGGTACGGCAGGTGCACCTGCCGTACGCGGCGGCGCACGCGGCGGTCATGTGGCTGGCGGGGCTGGTCACGTGCGTGGTGCTGGAGGTGCCGCGCCGCATGGACTTCACGCTGCTGCACAGCAGCCGCAACCGGTGGAGCAGCCAGCGGCACGTGCGTCTGGTACAGCAGACGGGATAGCGCGCCGCCGCGCGGGCTCATGTCACAGTGTATATAGATCGTCGCTTTTGGGGCTTGTATGTGGGGTGGTAGGTAGGGTCTAGGGTGGTGGGTTTGGCTTGGGGGGCCGGGGGGCCGTGGCGGCTGGTTTCGGTGCATCGCGCAAGGGCCGGACTCAAGCGTCATTGTTGAGCAATTGAGCATGCATTGTTGGTCGCAGGGGCAACGTACAGTAGGCGGGCCTGCACCGTGGCGGCTTGAGCCACGAGATACAGCGAGTAGCATAGTCGATCGGTCATGTCCACGAAAACGTGCACGTTCGCAGCCAGGTGCATACCCACCCTGTCCGCCTGCATGTTGTTGGTGAGTTGCGAATGTTGTTTTATCGCCTGAACATGGTACCCTCGGCTAAAGCGCATGGTTCGTTATCCTGGCCACGTCCGGGTTTTGTTGGTGAGCTGTTTCGTCGTCGCACGCATCGCATGTGCATTAGAGGGCCTCCGGCGTAGCAAATATGGCCGTGGCCCGGCAGGTACCTAGGCTGACAGGGCGAGGGCTATACCCCTGCGGGCCTTCGGCAGTACATACGTACGGAGATACATCAGGCAGGCAGCGCCAATTGTTAGCTGCGTTTTGCATCAAGGGACAGGGAAATGCGATTTGGAGCTTCACTGCCGTGAAGCTGCAGCAGACGGCCTTGTGTCGCCCAAAGGGGACGGAAGTGCATGTGCGTGGAGGTTGGTGGTGGCGTCGGAAGGGTGGTAGGACCATGCGCATACGTTGTGCTGGAGTACCGTATCAGGCGGTGGGTACATTAGGGCACGGTTCCGTGGTGCGCAGGGGCACAATTAGCATTATATTTTTTTAAACACAAACACCTGATGGCTTTGTTCGAGGACGATGGGTCCGGATGAGGATGAGTTTTGAGCTTTGGGGTTGCCACCGGCTTAGTTTTCAGCCATGTCAGCAAGGCGCCGAGTGCGCTGCACCAGTTGGCGGCCATGAGTGCGGCTTAAGCCGTTCGGGCGTGTGGAGATGCCTATTGGCTATTGCTGTTCTTTCTGGGTCCGGGCTCTGTAGAAGACGTACGGTGTCTGCTGGAAGCCTGCGACCCATGGGACGTGACTACCGCTCGCATGGAGGTGATGCATCCTCACCCCTGCTCCCTACGTAGACCGTAGAGTGTGGTCGGCGTTGGGTCCACACATGCAGGCGTCATTTGCCCTGGGTGGACTCGTCGCGCCTTGCCATGAAGTGCATTTTGTGGCCGTTGTTGAAGTCTGTAGTGGGAAGTTGATTGTGCGCATTGCGTGCGCTGCACCGGCGGTGGCAGCCTAACGGTGTGGCGCGTTGCAGTGCGTGTTGTGCGCAAGAGCACACCTGAGCACACGTAGTTTCCTGCTATTAGCATTAAGATTGTGCATGCTGCATGACACGCAGCGGCCATTAGCGCCAGATGCACATGGATTGCAAGTAATACCTTCCGTTGTACAGTTAGGGACAGTCAGGGACAGTCGACGCCATTCCTTTGTTACTGCTGATTGTAGATGCTGCCGTGTTGAGTGGGAGCGTACACTGCCGTAGTGTTTTCCGCATTTTTTCGTTTGATTCAGTAGCTTAATGCTGCACTGGGAGCACCAACTGTGCCGGGGTTTCATGGAACGTACAATTGTCTCGGTATTTGTACGACCACGTGCATGTAACACGTGTATACTACACACACTGCCTTGGCAGCAACGGCCACCGGCCAGAGCTCCGGACGGGGCCCGCCGCCCTTGCGCACGCAACACAATCTCAACCATGCAGTAGCTTGCAGCCTAAAACCCGGCGCGTGGATGCCATACGCCACGACTAGGGAGACTCCCCTGAATTAGTCCACTACCGTATACGGTCACGTACACGGTATACCCAGCCGCCTCAATGCATGTCTACGGGCTACCCTGTGCTGGCCGGCGGTACACAACGGTTCAGGCCTTCCGAAGAGCAATACCACCACGGTACGGTACTCCGGCAGTGCAACAGTCGCAAGCCTGCCACGTTCGCATTGTGCTGCACCCGGCTCCGCGACCATGCAATTAATAACAACGGCCCAGGTGCTGATTCTGAGACATCCTTTGGCTGGTGCCAAACGCGCACATACCGTCACAGAGCCACCTATTGCCGCACATAAACGAGGTAAGCACCCCGAATGTGCAGGCTGAGGACTAAGCATGCATCAAGAAAGCGACAGAGTCCAAGGTTACCTTCAACACATCTGCCAGCGGCGTGGATACCGAAACAGCAACCGCGCACGCAGCTTAGCGCAGCTGCAAACGCTCCCCCAACAGTCAATGGGTCCTGACAGGCACAAGCAGGGGAGCACATGCATGGAACCCCCATCAGCAATGTTGCCGCCAAGCTCCTTGCGACCGATAGCATCCAGGTTAAACACAAATGCACCGCCGTCTACAAGTCGCGAATCAGCACCCATACCGTATCCCAACCCGCTCGCTCACGCACCGACCATGACCGGGCCTGGTCAACAGTTCTGCACACCATGCGCTGAGGCCATGCCCCCGCCAATACCGTTAGCATCCAACAGGTATCATACACATGCATGGTTGTGGCCAGGTTTGTGGCGGCCAAGCAAGTTATACACGGGCGGCTCCCAGTATACGATGTGCAGCACAGGTCACGGTTGGCACGCGCGTACGTACCCTGATCCACGGCCACGTGCCTGCGCCCTGCACAACTTCCGTGACAACTCCACAGCCTGCCAACACCCTGCCGCAGCCACACACTCGGTGTGTTCGTTTGCAATGCCGTTCTTGGGCCATAACCCACACCGACCCCTTGGCACGGGCGGTGCTGCGTCTACACACCGTGCCAAGGGTCCGTGCACCGTGCAAGCCGTCCTCACGTGCCATATGACTGTGCACAGCTAGCACAGCTCCAAATACCGTACCCAACAACCAACGACCATCAGTGTTAGGTGCGTGATGCGCCCTGCCCTGTCATGCGCAGTGCCCCTTCACAGTTCAGCATTTATTAGGCATGCATTGACCACTCCCTCACACGCCCGCCCTGCACACAGTGTTTCAGTTGCCAGGGCCCATGCATCACCCCCTTCCCTCCTCCCCTAATCATTCATTCATTACTGCTACGACAGGGCTACGTCACCTTATACTCTAAGCGACCCAACTAGTATACAGCAGCCATGCAGGCGGCTCAGTTACATACCTACCGACATACGCTCAATCGGACGGGGTGCCCACAGGGTAGGACATGTTTCGCTCAAAGCCCTCATGCCTGCCGCCGCGCAGCTAACCCACCCAGCTGGCTTGGTGCGGCCTCCCCGGTCTCCTCCACCTCCACCTCCACCTCCACCTCCACCTCCACCTCCACCTCCACCTCCACCTCCACCTCCACCTCCACCTCCACCTCCATATCTGGGCCCCCGAAAGCCACAAGCTCCACCATCTGCTTGCCGAACAGCGGAAGCAGCTGCTGCGCCTCCTGTGTGCTTCGGCTCGCCGCCGGCTCCCTGCCTGCCCTCCACCCTAGGTCCCCAGCCCGTAGCCCTGCCCCTCCGGCCCCATCCTGCCCCATCCCTCTCCTGTTCCTCACCCTCCTCTCACCTCCTCCTGCTGCCAAGTGGACATCTCCGCCACCCGACCCACGGGCATTCCGCCTTTGCCACCGCACCTCCACACAGCTGCCCCCTACTGCATGCCTACCCGTTAAGCCGTCCGCGGGCAGGCCCCCCGTGCCCCGCCTCTGTACATTGCCCTCCCGCTCCCGCTGCTGGTCCCCTAGGCCCCTGCAGCTGCAGGTAGCTACGGGGAGGAGGAAAACACTGCAGCCTCGGTGAAGCTGCTTCCGGCGCTTAGCAGACTGCCGGTCGGGCTTGAGGACCCTCCCTCGGGTGGCGCCAAGCCGGCGCTTGCCGTGGCGGCAGGGGCTGCTGCCACGGCCGCTGGTGCGGCATGGCGCTGCTGAGGGCTGGCGGTCGCGTCGGCCGGACACGCCGCAGACGGTACGGCACTGTACTTGTACCAATACGTCACCTGTGGCAGCAGCGGCAACGGCAGCGCGTGCAAATTGGAACCACTTGCTAGGCTAATCGTTTGCGGCATTCCTTGCTGTCCTCTGGTTTGTGTTAGCCCGCGCAGTGCGCAGGCTGCGGAAACCTCGCGGCCTCGCCTCGCCCCCACCCTCACCATCCTGCCCTTGCCCTTGACATCGATTTCGCCTCTGCACCGCCAGTCCGCCGCCACCCGGCGGCCAACCATGTCGTACGTTGCGCTGCTGACGTGGATCTGACCCGGCTCGCCAAGCGCCTGTGGAAGGACGAGGAGTAGATATGGCAAGCAGAACAACACAAATGAGGTACCGTACTGCCGCTAAGTTGTTTAGAAATTATATAATTATTAAGGGGTCCTAAAAGTGGGTTTGAGAAAATTCCGGCCCGCGCCCCTAAAAAGTTAAAGTTCGGGTGGAAATTAGGCCCCATGCGGCCTGACCCAGCACTGTAGCACCGATCAGCCTCTGGGCCTAGTGATCTCCTACGGGACCCAACTGTAAGCCCCGTCTCCGCACTGATATTGTTTCATAGGTTCTGGACCTGCCGGCACTTGTCCGTTGTGCTTTTGCGTGTCACACAGACGATGACCCCTAAAACTTTATGTCCGGCAGGCAAAGGACTGGCGGGGCCCTAAAAAGTTACAGTTTTTACTTTTATTCCGTAATTATCCAGGCCCTCCTAAAATACTTAAAATAAAAACTTAGCGGCAGTACGGTAAATGAATTAAACACACTGCGTGCAGCTGTAATTTGTCGGGGCAGAAACGGCCCGGCTGGCGAGGTGTCTGCAGGGTGAGGGGCACACAGCAAAGGCAAGTAACGCTGTACGGCAGCATGGGTGTGGACAGGTACTGTAGGCTCCTACAGCAACGGCTCACCTCCATTCGCGACGCCGTGTTGGCCGTGTCCCCGAAGATCGAGTACTTTTTGCGTATGGTGCCCACCACGCCGCTGATGACGCGCCCGCTGTGCACGCCGATGCGCACCCGGATGGGGCCGTAGCCGGGGACCGTCACCTGAGGGCCAGCCGCGGTCATAGTGCAGGCAGTAGGGCGTCCAAATCAGCACATGTTGTGAAGCCAGTGGATCGGTAACTTACGTGCTCTGCCTCTCGGGTGCCCCATCGACAGTCGCGCAAGCCGTGCCTGGCTTGCACCGCTTTCGCTGCATTGGGAGCAGCAGTAGCTTACTCCACCCGTATGCGTTACACCACCTCCCGCGTGTCACACCGCACAGCCTCACCTTCGCTGCCTCGGCGCGCATGGCCCGCGCGAAGTGCAGCATGGTGTCCGCGTGCAGTGGGTCGGCCTTGATCAGGCCCGTGGCCGCGATGAAGCAGTCTGCGGACAAACAAACAGTCCACTGTAATTTATTGGAACGGCCCAGCACGTACAGCACACCCCATGGAGGATGATAGGCGCCGTACCACCTTGCAGTGGGCAAGCCGCGTGCCGCTCGGGACGCCGTGTTTCCTGACATATTTCACCCAGCCGTGGCCCCAATGCCGTCTCCATCCAAACAGAGCACCTTATCGGTACGTACGGCCCGTCGTCCTTGCCCTCCAAAGCCTCCAGCACCGCTTCCCCCCCGGCGCCCGCCATCCCTTGCGCCAACCTCATCCAGAAGCAAGCCACTCCGCCCCGCTTCCAGCTCTTCTGCTGTTGCTGCTGCTGTTGCTGCTGCTCCTGCTGCTACCTCACCTCCCACGGTGTCGACCTTGTACACTTTCAGCCGTGTGGTGAGGCCGTCGAAGAGTGTGTACAGCTGATTGAGCAGCTCCAACACCACGCCGGCGGGCAGCCGGTTGCTCATGTCGGTGAACCCCACAATGTCTGCGTTTGCGCGCCAGGTAACGGAGGAGTGGGCAGGGGAGCCCTCAAGGCAGGGTCGGAGCAGGGGCACGGTGAAGGCGGCGTGAAGGTATGAGTGTGGGGCGGCAGGCGTAGCTACCCACACCCGACACAGCGCGTGGGCACGAACAAGGGAGTGGGCTCAGACTGGCAGAATCCCGGCCTGCACAGACACGGTGTTAACCACATGCAGGTCCCATGTGCGTACAGGTCTTGGCCCACACCCCACCTACCGCAAAACAGAAGCGTCACTTCCTCATGCCACTCCGCGTACGCCAGGCTGGAAGACAGCACCGCAGGCGGCAGCGGACTGGCAGCTGACCACACGCCTCCCGCGTGCGTCACATTGGGACTGGCCATGCCAGGACTCGGGGCGCCGGCCGTGCGGGGGCTGGTGCCGCCAGGGGAGCCCCCTGGCGCGAGGCCGAATTGCTGTGGCCCCAGGGCGGCGGGCGAGGGGCCCAGGCCCTGGCCCACGGTGGCAGCCAGCCAGCTGCGCCGCATGTCGCTGAGCATGGAGAATGACAGGCTGCTCTTGGCGCGCAGCGTGCGGGCAAGGTCGGGGAGGTCGAAGCGGGGCCGGTCTGCGAGGAAGGGGAGGTGGTGGGAGCAGCAGGGCGTTGAAGCGGGTTGAAAGCGAGAGCTCACTTGATGCAACAGCAACTCTCTTCCCGTGTGCATGATCCAGCCCTGACGCCCGCTGCTCCCGCGCCTCTCACCATCGCACACCAAGCTCACCTGTGGACGGGGACGCCCGGCCGCGCTCCGATCGCGATGCGGAAAGCAGTTGCGCAGCCGTGCCACGTGCCAGCCTCCCGCTCAGCTCCCCCGCGCCCCCGCTGGTGAAGCTGCGCCCACCGCCCGCCGCCCTCCGCCTGAGCAGGAACTCCTCCAAATCGTCCTCACTGTCCACCTGACCCTCACCCCCAGCCCCTTCCTCCCCCTCCCCGGCCAGCGACCCCTCCGTGCCGTCGTGCTCCTCGTCTTCCTCGTGCTCGTCCTCGGCCATACCGATACCCTTATGCCGGCTGTTGCGCGCCCCAGTGGCAACCCCTGCAGGCTCCCCCAAGCCCACCCCTTGCATCAGCGAGCGCGCCGTCGCCCCCAGGCTACTTGCAATGCCGCCCCAACCCCCATTGCCCCCCGGGGGTGTAACGGCAGTACGTTGAGCCAAGCTCAACGCCTCCCGCCGGGACGTTGCGGACAGAACCGGGCTCTGGTAGCCGCTGCGGCGCTGCACCGTACCACCGCTCGTACCGGCGCTTTGTATAGGTCCACCCGGCTCGTCCGAGGTCGCATGGTACTGCTCGCCGTTGCGCGGCGAGCCGCTGGCGGGAAGCTGCACGAAGGTGCTGGTGCCGCTGCTGGCACACGCAGCGACCGTGGCGCGAGCGGCGGTAAGCAGCCGTGCGGTGCTGCTGTGGCGGCTGGCGGGCTGCGAGCGGGCGCGTGAGGGCACACGGCTCGAGGTGGCTGAGCTGGTTGGGCGTGGGTTAACAGGGACGGCGTCAAGCTGTGCAGCAGCAGCGCCAAGGAAGGTGGGGCCGGCCCCTACAAGGGTTGTAGGTAAGGGGTGCTGCTGCTGCTGCTGCTGTCCCAGCCGCTGCTGGTAATCGGCCGCATCGTCGGTCACCGTCTGTGTGCCACCGCAGGTGCCAGCGCCTCCCCTTACGGCCCCGTTGCTTATCCCGTTCCCCTCGCCATTATCCTGGCTGCTGCCCCCGTCCCTGCGTGCTGCAGTACCGCCACCCGGCACGAAGCTGCTGCCGCGGGACGCGGCTTCTTGGGACAGGTGCTGGCCGTTGCTACCTGCAACCACCGCCTCCGCTCCTCCAATCCGTGGTGCCGTTGTTGCCCCTGCCGCCTGCGGACCCCCAAAACCGTCCTCCCACCCCGCTGCTGACGGGCTAGCCCGCTGCTGCTCCTGCTGCTGCGGTTGCGGTTGCGGTCGCCCGGCCCCAGGCAGCAACACCCCGGGGCTCGCCAGGGGGCTTTCCCCCCAGTCCAAGACCCTCTGCTCCCTTTCCGCTGCGTCCGCCTGCCTTGTAGCATCTGAGTCACCGATCCCGGCGCCTCCAGCTCCGCGCGACAGCCCCTCCCTCCCGTCCACAGCAAGAGGAGGCAGGGCGCACATGCGCGGCCTGTCATCGTCACTACCTTGTGTCTGTTGCCCGCGCCCGCGGGGTGCCCCTCCGTCCGCCGAACGCAAGCCGGACGCCGCTGCCCCCTGGTGCCCTACACCAGCAGCACCACCCGCACCGCGTTTGAGCTGCTCCCCCAGCGCCTCGCCCACATCGCCCACGTAAACATCCAAGTCGCTGCTGCCACTGGTGCTGCTCCTGCTGCTGCCGTGCAGCTCCATGTGCACACCAGCTGCTGCCTGTGCAACAGCCGCAGCAGCCACAGCAGCAGCAACGACATCTAGGCTGTTGCGCAAAGGCGCCCCCGAGACGTGGTGCTTGCTGACATCCGGCACTGCCTCGCTCGCCGCCGCACGGCACTGTGCCCTACGCCGCCCCAGCTCGGACCTGAGCAGCGCGTGCGCCACGTGCGCCGGCATGAGGTCGTACAGCAGGGCCTGTACGGTACCCAGCTGGCGGCTGAGTACGGCTTGCGGCTCCAGGGTGCCCAGCATGAAGCACACCGTCATGGCGATCTGGGTCGGGGCGGGAGAGGGAGGCACGGCACATACTCTGGGGGGTGGTTTGACGGTACGGCATGGCCCACATGACGCATACAGCATATCGTCATGGCGATCTGGGTCGGGGCGGGAGAGGGAGGCACGGCACATACGGTGGGAGGTGGTTTGACGGTACGGCATGGGCATCATGACGCATACAGCATATCGTCATGGCGATCCGGGTCGGGGCGGGGCGGCGCTGGTTGTGGGTAAGGGTGCATTTAGGAGCCCAGTAGGGCCACGGGCGTGGTGCATGCCGTACTTTTGATTTGGGTCGGAGGAAACGAGAGGAACGGCCAAAACTCTGATGAAGGCCGCGCGGCAGAGCATGCCCCAGCGTGAAGCACACACGCCGTCATGGCGATGTGGGTCGGGGCGGGAGAGACGACCGAGTGGGACATTGCAAACTGATTTGGGACAGGGGTTGCGGTAGCGGCCGCTTGCCCTTCGCCCGTCCACGAGAGGCGTTTGGCATGCAAGCGGGGAGCTACAGTCTGGCTCCGCCCAAGGCAACCCACCAGTGTCTCCATTGGCTTGACCTGCGTGGAGCAGTCCTGTGGGAAGATGTTGAATGGCATGGCCGTGAATACTGTTACGTAATTTAGCAGAAGGATGCCCGTGACCTTTCTGGGTCTCTTCAAGGAACGGACGTGCGGCCAGCCGCACATGATGAGCGAAAGCCAGGAAGGTACACCACATGGAACGTACAGAAACTCGCACTCGCTGAGCCGAACGGCAGGCACCTCACTCCGTTTGGCATTCAACACGAACTGCGAAGAAGGGAAGATTCGCCTTTCCACCTTGTTATTGCCTCACGCGCTGCTCCCCGCACCTCGGGCCCCGCCACAAAGTGCGCCGTCTGCCGTACGAACGCGCCCAGCGCCAGCGGCAGGCACATGACCAGCAGCAGCACCTTGGGCTCCACCACACCCGCGGCGCGGTACAGCCACCGCTCACACACGGCAAAGACCGCCAGCACCTGCACCAGCAACGGTGCTCGCCGGGGCAGCGACTGGCCCCGCTGCTGCTGATGCCGCTGCTGCTTTTGTTCCTGCTGCTGCTGCTGTTGCTGCTGCTGCACCGTTTGCCCAGCGTCCTCCGCCCGCCCTCGTCGCCGCCGGCTCAAGGACCCACACGCAGGCCCCTCCGCGCCTGCTGCTTGCCCTGGCCGGGCCGCCACCCCTCCCTTGCCTCCGTCCTCGTCAGCACTCCCGCTCTCTTTCCCTTGCACGTGTCCGTCACCAGCTTCCAGCAGCTCCCCCTCCTCCTTGCCCTCCTCCCCGCCGCCCTCCCACCCCCCGGCCTCCATCACCATCCGCATCAGCTACTCGCCCCCATGCTCGTCCTTCAAGTACGACAGGTGTACGACAACGGCTGCCAGCATGGGTACGACGGCAACCCATGCGGCGCGCATGGCGCAGTACAAGGGGCTGGTCGCCCCATGCAGCCCCCACTGGGCGGACAGCTCCAGCACTGCGTACGTTGGCAGCAGGATGGGGGCGCCTAGCAGTGTGTAGACCAAGGGCCCGCCTAGGAACACCGGCAGGAGGTAGTGGAACAGGCCTGTGGAAGGTGACAGTGGGTGCAGGACATTGGACGGCGTTTGTGCGGTTGTGACAGCAGTAAGCTGACAGCCCCGTCCTTTCTAAGATCGTAGGCATCGGAAAAAGATCGGGGAGTGTGCACCTGAGCCTCTATCCGCGGCAGCACAGAGGGCATCCGTGCAGGCCCAGCAAGCCTGCACATATTGCGCTCAGGTGCCGGCGTGCATGGGTGTTACGTTGCACCGTCGCGCATGGCTGTCGCAGTGGGCTGTAGCAGGGATGTTGCGTGCCAGCTGGGACACGCCATTCCAACGGTACGTCACTTGATGCTAATAACTTACACTGGAAGAACAGCTCTATGCATCCTCCCAAAGGCATGAAGTGGATGAATAGCACAAAGATGGTAATGAACCTGCAAGCAAGCAGGCAAGCAGGTGGGTGGGGTTGGGGCGTCAGTGCGACAGGGGGCAGGAACAGCGCTGGACTTGTGCTACGTCCATGTGGTGCCAGCGTTCGACGAGGTCTCGCCTTTGTCACAGGATTTAGTACGGTGTTGGAGTGGAAAGGGGCCGGGAACAGGCAGGCCTGTGACGTGAGGTGGTGTGAGGTGGCTCCCCGCCCCCCGCCCAGACCGGGACATCGACTCACCCGTAAATGTAGACTGCCTCAAGGGCCGCCCAATAGCGCTGGTAGTGCTTTGTATGCAGTGTCCCCATGATGGCAAGGGCCACGGCGCACGCCGCGCAGCTGCTGACCGAGGTAAGTCGCAGCGCTGTCGCCCAATTGGGAGCCTGTGCGAACGCCGACAGGACCGGGTACCCCATGGCCACCCACGCAAATATCGCTGCATAGTAGTAGACAATAGACTTGGCACGCATCGGCACGCTCTCCGCCATTTGGGCTGGCTTCCATGGTTTAGTAGCAGATGTGGCACGGGGGTTTGTCCGTGACTACTGCAGTCAGGTTCTGCGCTATCGTGCGCTGTATCATGGTTTCGGCTTGGTTCTGGGAGACAAAGCCAGGTTACGCAAGCCACCTCAGCGCCAGGCAGGCCAGGAGCCCAGAAACCCTGTGAAGCGGCAAGACGGCACACGTATTGGAAAAGTATAAATATGACACCCGCGTCTAACTACTGTTAGATACAGAGTCGCTTTCCCTAGTACTACTATGGCGGTCAACACGTTCTGCCGTATATATTAGGGTGGGGCCGCTGTTTTTTACGACGTGTCGTCCAAGGCACGAGCTGAGAGTATACGGTCCCAGAACAGAAGCAACATGATCGGAATCGTTGCTTGGTTGATCCAGTACTGCGCCCGTGGCCCTCGCATGTCTGTCACAAAGCGTGCCTGGCACCAGACGTAGCGCGCCCTTCGCCCATATTGTGACTTGATTATTGAACGGTGATACGAACCTATCATACCTGACGGTGCATGCTCGTCATTTGCATGATTCAGCGACCCCATGACATGGGGTTACAGCAGGGTTACCGGTACAGTCACCGTTATGGCAGACCCCAGTGCGACTGCCTGGCTTCCCAACGTGATGCAGAGGTACACGTGTGAAGCAGCTTGCGCAGCACTGGCCAACATTCCGCATTAGCCCTGATTAGCCGGGTGCGCGACCATGACGACATCAGTGTTCCCACCTTGTCCGACAAGCCGTTGCTTGCAGCTGGGCGCTCCCCTGGCTCACACCGTGTCCCCTTGTCCAGGCAGCAAGCAACCATGTTTTTTTTTTTTTGTTTTTTTTTTGGGTGGAGGGGTTTTGGGATTTTGTGAGGCCTTTTTTTTTTTGTGAGGGCC
>VFQN01002156.1_pt1 | contig 31197 bp, 51 predicted proteins | sample 3512371 | NCBI WGS metagenome assembly VFQN01 (sample SAMN10412370, study PRJNA504923) | tailings metagenome | isolation source: Replicate 2 from Balatoc abandoned mine | place: Philippines: Itogon, Benguet | collected 2017-08-28 | reverse complement strand
CCTCCCCCCCTGAGCCCGAGACCTGCTGGTCCACGCTGTCGCTTGACGTGCTGCGCCAGTTGGGCGCTCGCCTGGCCCTGCCCGAGCGCCTGGCAGCCTCCCTTGCCTGCAGGCACTGGCGGCAGGGCCTGACGCAGGGTGAGGGGGGTACCCTAGGGTCGATGCTGCATGCGACGAAAGGACGTGTGCACCAAATGCTTATGGATACCAATGTAGATAACAGCGTTCAGTGGAGGTCCATGCACTGGTAAGATGCATTCTGCTGCGTTGCACTGTGTTGCGTTTCACTGCAAGCATGCCGGGTGACAGCAACAGTCCAGTCCAGCTGCAGGCAGGGCGACAAGCCACCGTTGCTGCTACAATACTGTTTCTATCTGCTGTTTTACCCGTTGCCGCAGACGTGACCCACGTGCATCTTCGTGTGGACGACGTCACGAGTCCTGAGGCCCGCCGCCGCGGCACGGCCCGCGCGTGCAGCGTGCTTGACGGGGCGCGAACAGCACTGCCGACGGTGAGTGGGGCTGGGGTGCAGTGGGTGGGTGTGGGCGGGGGTGTGAACCGGCATGGGTATGAACATACGCGTGCAGAGGCTTTAAGTTGCGTGTTCGGGGTACAGGGTGCGGGTGTGGGTACGTGCCGTAGCCCAGACTTGGTACGTCATTCGTGTGGGCGGGACAGAAGCACTGCTCTATGCTGTTCGCGCGGCTGCCGGCCCCGGCAGCACCACAGGCAGTGCCGCCTGGCTGCAGCGGCCGTTGACTGTGCGTACTTGTACCATAGGGGCACACGATAGCCGTTGCCTTTTGTCCCCCATGCCGGGTGCTCACGAGCTGGTGCATATGCACGGCCCAACGCACGACGCAGATTGCATCAACATGGGCGTGCGCAATTACGGCGCTACGAGCAGGCCGCGCACCACCTTGGGCCCAGCTTGCACACCTGCAACAGGTACACTCCGTGGCGCTGACGGTGTTGCACCACTCCCGGCAGCCCTTTAGTCAATACACCTGGCTGCAGCAGCTGATAACCGTGTTGACCTGCCGCAGGTGCATTCTGTGGCGCTGACGGTGTTCCACCGCTGCCTGGACCACACGGGGCTGTCGCGGCAGCTGCACGCCGTCAGCAGGTGGACGCAGCTAAGACACCTGCGCATCAGATGGGTGAGCCTCAGTGCCCGCGGCACTCAGTACGGCGCATAGGCTGGCGAGGCGGACGGTGGGCAGGCGGCCGTACGCATGCCAAAATGGAGCATGCGGGCCCACCTGCTGCGCCTTAGTCTGTTTGCCAACTCCGGTAACTTTATGTCCCACACGTGTCCAGCAGGGCAGGTGGTGCACCGTTCCAGCCTGGCGTAAAGCGCCCCCCACTGCTGGCAGTACCCACGCGCTACCGTTCCCCGGTCCCGCCCCCAATCCTTCCCACTCCCCCCTGTGGCCCCTACACCCACCGCGTGGCCCCAGGACGCCACGCCCTTCGACCTGCGCTCCCTCCACGCGGACGACTTCACCTCCCTGCCCCACCTGCAGCCCGGCAGCCCCGTGCTGTGCGCCTGCAAGCCGTGCCAGCAGCAGCGAGCTACCGTCAAGAAACTGTCCAAAGGCGCCTCCCTAGACGCGAGCAAACTCGCCAGCCTGGACCTGCCCAGCCGTGTGGATGCGTCCGTGCTTGGCGCCGTGGGGCGGCTGACGGCCCTGGAGAGCCTGTCCATCGTGGCCGACTTCAAGGACAACCCAGGGCTGTACTGCCTGTCGTCCCTCGTGCGGCTGACCTCCCTGCAGCTTTTGTACAGCACCACCAAGCACAACCACGGCGCCGCCCGCTGGGTGAGCGTTCGCGCGAAGGCACTGCGGCGGCTAAGATAAACCCTGACTGCGTACGCGCTGAGTGTACTGTACCGGCATTGCGGTCTGCTCCGTGCCAGGGAGCAGGGCGCACCGACTGTTTACAAAGCTCCATCTCACGGTACCCTCCAGCAGTTGGAACATACCGTAGGCCTGTCATACCACTTCCTCATGGTACCGTAGCCTTGGTTTACCTCGACCCGCACCTGTTTCCAGGACCAACCGCCACCACCGTTGTGCAGGACACGTGGAGCCGCCGCTGGGGCATGCACGACACAGACCTGGTGTGTCTTACGCAGCTGCAGCGGCTGCACGTGACCGCCCAGATGGTGTCCCCAGCCGTGGTTTCGGCGCTGGGCGCCCTGCCCTCGCTAACACACATGCACCTGGACCAGCTGGACTGGCGGCTGTATGGCGGGCTTGAGGAGCCGGCCCCGGTGGCGGCGGGAGGCTCGGAGGACTTTCTGAGGGGCCGGGACCTGGCCAAGGCCCTGAGGGGGCTGACGGTGAGGAGGATGGAGAATCGACTACGCAGTGAAGGGATTCTGCCTTGTAGAACACTCTTGGCGCGCTTTATGTCGATATCCGATTGTGCTTCGCATCCTGGGTTGGCGCCACTGTGAGTCTGGAAAGCAGCGGTGTGGCTCAAGCTCTTTTGGGTAGCCGCCAGTGTAAGCACCGCTATGTAGCGTTAATACGCCGTGCTTGGGTGAGGTGGGCGTCAACGTATGGTTGTACAGTCAAGTGTTATAAGACCTTGTCTGGGACACTGCAGAAAACCTGGGTGTGGCTTGGCGCGTCTGGCACGTGCTGTCGGTGACTTGGGTGCTGCCGGCACGCACTCTCCCTGCCCGCTGCATCACAACGACCATGCTGCTGCTCCCGCCCCCAGCACCTCAAGTCCCTGCGGCTGACCATGATGCCCAACGAGTGCAGCACGTGGCACTCCGAGGAGGGCGAGTGAGTAGTAGGGCCCGTGCGTGGGGTCAACTCGGGCATGCCTGGTCCTGCACCTGCAAGGTAGCAAACGTCATGCAACGTAAGCCGCCGGCACGCATGGCCCGCTACAGGGAGCCCTGACTCTCGCGCAGAGGCAGTCCGACACGTGCGTGCCGCCTTCCTGTGTGTGCTGCAGGGTGCTGCACGAGCTCTTCAGCGCACTGCGGGACGTCACACAGCAGCAGGTGCAGCAGCACCAGGTGCGGCTAGAGCAGCAGCAGCAGCAGCAGCCCAGCCCGTCACAGTCGTCCCGCCGCCGCAAGCGCCGCGGCGGCGGCGCCTCAGGGCGCGGCGGTGGGGGCTCCCCCGGCCCAACGCCCCACGCCAACCCGCACTCCCCGCAGCACCCCCATAGCACCACCGCATCCCCACAGCACCAGCACCCACACCCGCTGGGCACCAGCAGGACCGGCGGGCTCCCATACACCTGCTGCTGCTGCGAGGTCGGCGTGTGGGATGACGAGCAACCAGAACAACTGCCAGGAGAGCCGGCTGACGAGGCCGGGGACCTGGGCGTGATGTCCGTGTACATCGCTGCTGTGCGGGACTCGGAGCACGTGGTCAAGGCCGTGGAGGCGGCGGACGAGCACCTGGCGCTGACCCTGACGCCCGCGCCGCCGCTCATGGAGATGTTTGCTCCGGACAAGCTGGGCCTGGTGGCGGGCGTGTGCGGGCTGCGGCACCTGGAGCTGGGCTGCCAGCCGGGGGCGGAGCACCAGCTGCACCCCGACCACACGCTGCACGGGTGAGGGCGGTGGTGGCGGCTGGACATCTTTTGGGGCACCGCGTGAAGGGCGAGGAAGCGCTCTCAAGGGCAGACCGGCAGCGTGCCAGTGCTTGTCCAAGCGTGTGCATCAATACACTCCAACCTGCGTTCCCTGCTCCATGACCTCGCAAGCTTAGCGTCGACGGTAAGACCCCTTAATGAGCTTTGCCTCCCGGCCCTTCCCTCCCTCCCTCTCCGCCCCAGGCTGCCCGAGCTGACGGCCCTGACGCACCTCAGCATCCGCTGCTGCGCCGCCTCCCGCCTGCAGCTGCCCCCGCCCGACCTGGCCGCCCTGCCCCACACCCTCACCTCCCTGCGCACGCTGGTGCTGCACGCCGGGTGCGCAGCCTTCAGCCCCGAGCTGTTCAGCTGCATGCCCGCCATGGGGGCCCTGCGGCTGCTGGACCTGGCCGCCATGCCGTGCAGCCGCCGTACGGAGCCCAGCCGCCAGGACGTACGACAGGGGCTGCTGGAGATGGCGGCTGAAAAGCCGCAAGGTAGTGTGGACCTGAAGGCACAGGGGGCTGGCGGGGATGTGAACGGACGCAGCACAGGTAGCGGGGGTGCGGCGACGGGCGGTGGGGGCCCGGCAGCAGAAGGGAATGGCGCAAACTCCGGTGGCACCGCCGAGGGGGGCGGGGGCGCAGGGGTACGTCTGGCGGAGGCGGAGGCGGAGGCGCGTGCGGTGGACGCTCGCCGCCGGCAGGTGGACTCTGCGCTGGGTGTGCTGATGACCCTGCGGGAGATGTTCCAGGCGCTGGGGCTGTACGGCACGCGGCAGGCGCTGGGGGCAGCCGCGGAGTGGGCGGCTCTGCAGCAGCTGCTGCAGGAGCAAGAGCAGCAGCTGCAGGAGCAGGCGCAGCAGCTGCAGGAGCAGGAACAGCAGCTGCAGGAGCAGGAGCAGCAGCTACAGGAGCAGGAACAGCAGCTGCGGGAGCAGGAACAGCAATTGCAGGAGCTGCAGCAGCTACAGCAAGAGCAGCAGGAGGTGCAGGGAGGGCTACTGGCTGTCGTCCAGCAGGGGGATGGCGTAGGGCAAGATGCGGCGGTGGCGGAGGTCGTGCCAGGGGTTGACGCGCCGGAGGCAGGCGCGCAAGAGGGCCTAGGGGTGGTGGCGGGGGCGGGGGCGGAGGCTGCAGCCGATGAACCGGGCCCTGGTGAGGTGGGTGCGGCACTGCCTGCGCTGGTGGAGGAGGAGCTGGGGGCAGTGGTGGCCGCGGAAGGGGGCCCGCCGGCAGAGGCGGCTGGGGCCCAGGGGGAGCAGCAGGGTGCTGGTGCGGTGGCAGCGCCTGGCGGCGGCGACGCTGCAGCAGCTGCCCCCGATGCTGCCCAGGCTGCCATGGGGGATCTCCCCTGCCTGCCCACCTGGGTGCTGCGGGCGGCGGAGCGGCGGGCGGAGGGCAAGGCCTACTGGGAGGAGGCCAAACAGGCGGCTGCGAGGGCGGCGAGGAGGCAGCGCAACCAGGGGGGCACGCTGCGCCAGCCTGAGGGGGCGCAGCCGGGCAGCACCCAGGCAGAGAACGCAGCACAGCAGCTGCAGCAGCAGCTGCTGCCGGTGCCGCTGCACTCGCTGTCGGCGGCTCAGCTGCGCACCCTGGAGGACGCGCTGCTGCCGTGGGAGGCCGTGCCCCTGCCGCCCTTCCACATGCGTGCGGTGGCGCCCGGAGTGGAGGTGCTGCGGCTGCAGGGCTTCACGGCGCTGCACTTCCCCTCGCGGGAGGCGGTGGAGGCGCTGACGGCGCCGCGGCTGAGGGAGCTGGCGGCGGCGCTGGCGGGCGGGGCGGCGGCGGTGGAGGCGGCGGAGGCCGGGCTGGCGGCGTGGCGGGAGGGCGGGCGGTGCGCGCCGGGGCTGCGGGATGTGCACATCACGTGCATGGGGGAGGGGGCGTGAGGAGGGGCGGCTGTGCCTTTTGTACTGCTCTTGATGTGGGTGCGTCATGGTGCAAGGCCGAAGAACAAGGAACAATGCAGAGTACTGTACGCAGGCGGTATGTTTTATGCGACTGATTTAGCGGGCCCGTTGTGGTTGCATGACTTTGGCTGTCGCAGCGGTGGGCAGTGGTGGGCCTGAGGGCTAGCTAGTGCTGCTACCGATGCGTTGGGCCAGCGGGGCATTGCGGTAGTTATACTGTGGGGCGGCCGGGACAAGGTGGCGGTCTGGTCCGTAATTCGTTACACGGTCGGTCAGGTGCGTTGTTTGTGGTCGTGGTGCGTAGGTGTTCGAGCTACCGGTACGTCAGATGCCAGGAAGGCAAAACACAGATGGTGGTAACTCGTAGGTGCACACAGACCCCTCGCAAGGCGTATCGTGGTCCGAGACGGCCTATGCATGCTAGCGGTCTACCCAGGTCTACCCTAATAAGCTGGGCACCTGGCTGCCTGGCACATGCCTGCACATGCTAACCGTTGCTCCCCTCCTGCTACAGTATCGCCAGCAGAAGGTGTAACACGTGCAATTCACTGCCTGACATGCAACCCGTAAACCATGACACTACACAAGGAACAGCTGGCCCCTGCCGCAAGTCCACCAATCAACCAAAGTGCACACAGTGAAGTGACAGGTCACCACACCTGTGGACCTTCCAGACCATGTCAAGGTACGAGCGAAGCGTCAATCCAGAGTCCAGCCAGAACAAGCCATACCCAGCACACCGAACAACTGCAGTACGATGCATGTCACATGCCACATACCTAATAACACGGAGCAGAGTGCCCACAAAGCCACAATGGAACACGACCCCTAGCACGGCCGCAGTCGCCTCACAGGTTACCCACAAGCAAGTACGGTATATATGCGGTAAGCCGACGTCCCGCTCTCGACCCAGGGTTGCTGCCAACGTGCATACACGCACTTGTTACCTCTTTCCGTCTGTCTGATGCATGGCAACTAGTCCAATGGTGCGTCACCGCCACTAACGACCTGACGAGGTACACCGCCACTAACGACCTGACGAGGTACACCCAACAAGTCACACCCGAGTGTCACGTAACCAGACGGTACCACACACGCCAGTGCATGGAGGGCTGGCAGTCCAGTCCGTCCGTCTGCAGCCCAAGCCACTGCATTTGCCAGGCTAGCGTGCGGCTTGCAGTATGGACCGGATCAGCAAATGGCCCCAGCCGCAAAGTACTGGGCCCCAGGCTGAACGAGAATCTGTGCCGTCTTATGTGGGGGTTGGCCACCTTGGCTAAGCTCACCCAGCAGTGTTTAACTGGTGTGTACGCTGTGTATGCTGCAACCAAGCCACCCACTGTACGGCACTCGCTAGCAGTTTACCACCGCTGCTCGCCCCTTACAGCTAAGCTTCGCGCCGCGCGGGGCGTGTGTCACCCCTCCCCCTTCCCCTCCCGATCCCGGATCCGTCCCTCGACCCCCGGCCCCCAGCGGTCCCCCCAGGCCTGCCGCTGGCCCCCGCTCCCCGGCCCCCAGAGGCCCCATGCTTGCGGAAACCTGCTGCCCGCTCCTTTAGCAGCTGGACGAGGTCAGGCGGGAGGGCAACGCCCCAGGCTTCGGTGGCTTGCACTATCTGGCACGCCGTGCCCTTGGACACACTATCCGGGTGGCTTGCCACCAACTCCGCCAGCTCCTGCTGCAGCTCCTCAGACGGGGCAAACGTCGGCACCGCCAACAGGCTGTTTAGCAGCAGGCTGAATCTCGGCAGCTTCTCCTCCGTGCCCTTTTGCTCCGTCCGCCACACCGTCAGCAGCATATGCTCCCACCTGCTGGCCTCCGTCTGGCTGATGGAGCAACCCAGCCCTCTTAGCTTCAGCAGGCTATTGGCCATGATCTTGACACTGAGATCCTTTTGGATGATGGGTGGTGTGTTGACCTCAACAGTGTGGAGCTTCTGGATGCATGCCGGTGAGACACGCAGGCCGAGCTTGTAGATGCCTTCAACAAAGGGTGGGGCCGATCTGTACGTCTGCTGCTCGTCCAGGGACCAGCCCGCCACTGTCTCCTCGATCGCTGTCGCCAGCTGCCGCCGTTGCTCGTCGTTGATGAGGTGATGGGAAAGCACGGACATCTGGAGCAGCACCTGCACGGCCATATGTTATGTGGGGTGTTGCGTGCAGGGCCGCAGTGCGAGAGGCAGGGCCTACGCGAGGATCATTTTCGCCAGATATTCGGTAGGTATGTCGTGTATCGCAAAAGTCACATGAAACTAATTGCCGCGCAACTCACAATGCCCACAGCGCCATGTGGTCACTAACCCTCCCCATTATGCAGCTGCTGACGCTGGGGGTTGCATGCGCTCCAGGCGTTTTCAGGGGTGCAGAGCCCACTGCTCACCCACCTGGCACTGGGCCTTGGGGTCCCACGTCATCAGCTCGGGCACGGTCCGGTCCACCAGCAGCTGCAGCAGCTCCTTGCTCCAGGGATACCCTGAGGTGGCAAGGCCGTACCACAGCTGGTCGGCGTGTCGTCCGCCCGCAAAGCCGCCTCGGTCCACGAGCTCCGCAACCCGCTCCTCAATGACTCCTGCCAGGTAGGGCCCGTTCTCCTCCTCGTTCAGGTCGAACCTGAGCTTGCCCATGGCCCACAGCACGTTAGCAAGGGTCCTCATCTCCATAAGGTGCACTGTGGCCAGCGTCTTCGCCAGGAGCGGCTTGCGAGCAAAGGCAAGGCGCGCCCCCATATCGCCCCCATATCGTAGGTTGGCAAGGGTCACCCACATCTGTGGGGCAGGAGCAGGAAGCCCATAAAGCCATGGCACGTGCACTTGTGATTGGGTAGTTGGGGCAGCAGTTGTGCTCGCATGGACATTGCACTTCGTTGTGCAGGCAGAAATCTGCAGGTCAGATGCACGTAAGGGGATGTGAGGCCTATTTAGGGCTTGCAGTGCTCACCTGCAGGGCATCCGCTGGAACAGAGTGCAAGCACCTACCGCGCTGACGCTCGCTTCGTTATAATGAGCAACGTTCGCGTTATAGTGGTCCTGGAGGCTGTCAAGCGTCTTGCAAGACCGTATTTCGCTGTTCAGGGCCTTGACCAGCCCGCTCACGCCTCGCGCGGCGTCGTCCCAAGACGAAGGAGCGGAGGGGCGAGTCGCTGCAACACGCGTAGACCTTTGGGCTGGTACACTAATTGTACTACTGCCGCAGAAGGGGGCTTTTGCCCGCATGCCGCAGGGCTTCATGTGCTGAAACGCTGAGCGTAGCATGGTGCCAGCTACATTAACTGCGCAATCGCAACTTAGTCTCAATACATAGTAACAAGTTGCTCCCCTTTCCGAGTCTGCAGGTCCGAGAACGGAGATCGCGGTACCACGTGTCCTTGACGTGCCCATGATGTGGTGTCATCCAGTATCCACACAAGGCACGAGCACACACAAGTACACGACTGCAGCTCGGCGCAGATCTGCTTCATGCTGGAGGGGGAGACACAACCGTGAACGCGCCACTGGCATGTGCACCCGACGCCAGGTTACAACTGCTTGTCCCTGCAGGTGGTCAGCTTGCCCACAGTGGTGTCGTCAATTGTCGTACACGGCTGCAACTTTGGCCTGCCGTACATGCGCCACTTCTGGGTAACATCTGTAAGAAGTGCATGCCGCCCTCCAATACCTGTGACACAACTCTCCATATGTGAACAGGGCTGCGCGCCTGCCCGCCTCAGCAGCACATGCAGGGCGCAACAGGCCCGAAGCCCGACAGCATGTTGTTGTCCACAATAGGTACAGTGTTACCCGTCCACGCTTGACAGGGACTTGACATACACAGCGTCACCCTAGTCTCGCGGTCAGTTGTTGCTTACTTGGCAGCCAAGGCACAACGGCAGTGCGTACCATAACCTTGTTTGCCTAAAGAGCAGGCATGGACCAATGGTATCTGCAAGGTGCAACCGCTTGCGTGCCGTAACCAGCAGCCAACACTTTTCGCGCAACACCCTGACCCTGTAAATGGCTACCTGTCCAGCACCGCCACTGTTGCACCGGCATGCGACTCGTTGCCCACAGCCACGTGCAGCATGCTGACACACGGTACAACGAGTTATCCGTAGCATGGTCAGTATCCGTGCCAGTGTCTGTTAAACTACAATCAGTATTGGTGCCACGCCGGCTGTAAGGGAAAGCGCAGCGCGTTGCCCATGAGTGCAAGGCCCCGTTTGCCCTAAACGGCCAGGCTGTGGCCGGCGGGCTCATGAGCACCTTGCTGTTATTCATCGCACGACGAGCAGTGCCTGCAGCACCCCTTGCGCACAGTACTTCAGGACCGCAATCCCCGCCAGCCCGCCAGGGAAGGTCGACAAGGTTCGGTTACCGGTATGCGTAGACACGAGACCCCTTGCAGAGGCAACCGACTACCCGAGTGAAAACCCCTGGTTTCTGGTAGGTCCCCGCTTGGATTCCACCTGCTTCCGCAGCCGCACAGTGCGCATGACCACACACCGTCCGAAAGCACTGGCGGGGCACTGAGGGCACCAAGGACTTCCACAACACAACACACCGGTTAAGCAGCTCACACGCCGTGGTAGCGCTCGTCGAAGTGCAAGTGCAAGCAAAGCCATGCAAAGTAGCCATCACATCGGGTGATCACTCTTGAGCGCCAAAGACTAAACAAACCCCACAGCCAGGCGTGGGTATGCACGTCGCTATGCAGTATGGTGGCTGTGCATGGGCTCGTGCCTTGCAGCGAAGGAGGCGCACAGTCAGGAGAACACAACGCGAAACCTCCTCGCAGCGCTACAGTACCAACTGACAGATTGCTAGCCCTTCCAGTGTGCCAGTACCCCCGCAGCCCTTGCCGCCACACTCCATGATTCTCACCAGTCCTGACGACGTACTTTGTCTCGAGATCATGAATCTGCACAATGCACGATGCCAACACCTCCCTATCAATCAAGCCGCTGGCTACGTCCATGACGTCAGCTGCACGCCAGTCCGTGCGTGCACCCGACGCTCTGCCCGCAGCTACCTCCGGTCGAGCCCGGCGGTTGCTGCAGGCTTGCTGCCCCTCCCCAGCCGGCCCACAGGGGCCCCTGGTGTTGTCCCGCTCGCTCCCTGGCCCGCCCCGGCCGTGGCATTGCTTGCTCCTAGAGCCCTTGCGACAGCCGCTGGGCGACCTCTGTCAGTTGGGCTGCACCCGAGGCGCTTGCATTACACGACACAACAAGCCCTGGTCATGCCTGCTGCGTGGCTTGTCGCTAGCTCCGCCAACTGCACCCTGAACTCCTACTAGGCACTCTGCGCTCTTGCTGCACTCCCCGCGCAATTTGCCGCCATCTCAACCAGCTGCTGCAGGAGCTCCTTCGAGAGACCAAAGCCAGGCACCGCCAGCAGGCTGTTCAGCAGTAGGCGAAAGCTTGGCGGCTTCTCCTCTGCACGCTTCGGCTCAACCCCTCAGGCCGCAGCAGGGCAGCTCCTGCCACCCGCTGGCCTCCTGGCCGACCGGGCAGCCAAGGCTGCCGGTGCTGACCAGGTGGAGAAAGGGTCCTTCGTACCCAAAGGCGTGGCAAGGTGCACATTCCGCAGCTTGCTGCGGCGTAGCTGCGCATGCGAGGGCTGGAGGTCCCAAGGCTGGGGCGCCCTGCAGTGGCCACGGCTGTTTGGCGAGACTGCGCTGGGCCACGTGGCGGCTTCCGCTTGGTTTGAGTAGCCGTACACGGTAGCGCCAATCAGCTGTGCTTTGTGCTGCTACTGCTGCCTCTGACGCCCGCCCCTGCCTCGCGCCTCCAGCGGCCCCCTGCCGCCGCTGGCCCCTTGCGGCCGCCTGCCGCCTGCACCAGGCCGCTGCCTACCAAGCCCCGCAGCCTGCTGCTGCGACAGCCGCGCAACGGCCTCTGGTGGCAGGGCCACGCCCCAGGCCTCAGCGGCCTCGACGACAATCCGTGCCGTCTTGCCATCCAGTCCCCCTGCCCCCGCCCGTGTCGCCACCTCCGCCAGCTGCTGCTGCAGCTCCTCCGAGGGCACAAAGCCCGGAATCGCCATAAGGGCGCTCAGCACCTGGCCGAAGTCCGCACACCTGTCCACGTTGCGCCTCGTTGCCCCTGCCCTCCACGCCTCCAGCAGCATGCCCTCCCACCTGCTGCCCTCCGCTAGGCTGATGGGGCACCCCAGCCTGACGAGCCGTGCTAACCCGTATGCAAGGACTCTTGCGCCGATGCTGGCCTGTACGTCACGCGGCGTGCATAGCATGACGCTGTGAAGCGTCGTGACACACTCCGACGAGGCGGGCAGGCGGAGGATGCAGATGCCCTGCGTGAGTGAGGGCGCGGAGCGGTATGTCTGCTGCTGGTGCAGGGACCAGGTCCGCACGGTGTCCTCCACGTGCCCTGCCAGCTGCCGTCGCTGCTCCTCGCTGAGCGCTGGTGATGACTGCGACATGTGGAACAGCACCTGCAGGCAACAGTAATCACGGACGGAATGTCACTGGTGTTGGATACTTGCTGAGTTACCGGTACAGTCGTATCTCGTTACCCAACACAATGCGTCATGCAGCTGTAGTTTCCAAGTTGCTGTGCTGTGGTGAATTACGCGTAGGGCCATCCCAAGCGCAGTGCACACAGTGGCACATAAACCACGCGTCATGTGTGCCGGCATGATGCACCGCGTGCAATGTAGGACGCTACGTGACGCAGTATGGCAGCATAGCACCCCGGATCACAAGTGTGCGACGTGCCCGCTTGCCCAGTTTGGACGCACCTCCCCCTGCGCCTGCAGCTGCCACGTGCCGAAGGCCTCGACGGTCCGCTCCACCATCAGCCCCAGCAGCTGCCCGCTCCACGCGCATCCCGACAGCGCCAGCCCGTACCACAGCTGCGCCGCCACCCGCCCCTCCCTCAGCCCGTCCCCGTCCACCAGCTGCGTGACCCGCTCCTCCACCATGCTGGCAAAGTACGGCCCCATGCCCTCGTTCGCCAGGTCCACCTGGAGCTTGCCCATGGCCCACAGCACGTTGGACAGGGCCCTGGCCTGCATCAGGTGCACCACTGCCAGCGTCTTGCCCAGCAGCTTGTGGCGTATGAAGGCAGCACGCGCCTCGTTGCGGCCCGGTGCATTGGCCTTGCCGCGCAGGCTGGCTAGCGTGAACCACATCTGCGATGTTGTGGGGGAGGCATTAGCATGCAGTGAGCAGCTCCATCTGAAGGACTGAAGGGGGTTGCGGTCTGTAGTGTCTGCTTGGACCCCACGCCGCTCGGCATGCATCTAAGAGGATAGCCAGTGGCTTAGGTCAACTGGTCATTGTGCACTGCACGCGGACACCTTAGACCGCCCATCTGCTACACGTGGGGGGCTGTACCACCTCAGCTGTGGCTAGCAGGGACCAAGCAGCAGGTCGGGCCCAAAGGATGGCCCACCGTGGCGACGCACACCGCATCGTACTCGTCCGAATTGGCGTTAAAGTGGTACTCCAGCTGTTCGACAGCGCTGCAGGCTTTTATCTCGTTGTTCAAGGACTTGACGAGCTCGCTTACGCCAGTCGCAGGCGCAATTTCGTGCGAAGGTGTTGCAGCAGCTATTAAGCGAAGGGCAAATCCATGACGTGGTATACTGGTGGTAAAAGCGAAGTTGAGTCGAATACTTGGCGATGCACAACGCTTAATATGCCTGCGCTTTGTTGCAGAGTATGGGTTCGGGTGCCGAAGGGCCGTGGCGAGCATTGCGCCCGTAGGGCAAGCACACAAGGAACACCTGTGTATGTTAGTAAACAGGCGTTGTGTAGGAGAGGTTGTGCAGGGTGGCAAGACCTCAACATGTGGCAAGACCTCAACATAATTGGCTTGGGGTTAGTGGTTGACGGTTGAAGGAACCGGATTTGAAGCCCTCCATGCCATCTCGAAACCCGCAAATGGCAGTGTGTGTTGGTGTATTGTGACTTTTTCTGACATGCTCATCAGGACCTCGGAAAGGAGCGGGCGGCGAAGGGGAGGAGACGCAGGGGCAAGTCCCAGCCTACGCACGTGACGCTGGGCAACGCCAGGCACCCCTGCTACGACCTGCAGCAATCCAGGCGGCGTGAGTGACCCGCATCTCAGCAAACCGGTGGTACGCCGGTACCGGTCCTACCTTGGCCACGACGCCAGGAAAATTACCGTAGCGACACGTGACATCAGGCGAGGACCCCTTTCTGTGGAAGGTTTACCATTCAGGCTTTCCACGGGTAACCAGAGAGCAAGTCAGCCAAAAAGTACGTACTTGAACACACTCATACATGTGCGCACATGCGGATAAAAGCTCGGGGCATCGTGCTGCGCGTAAGTGCGCCCATAGCACGCACACGGTCAGTGGGGGCCAGCTAGAAGCATTAGCACAACCTGAAGAGCAGGATCAAGGCACAGCCGCGAGCCGCACAACTCGGCTACGCACACCTGTCAGCCTGCATTGCTGCTACAACCAGTCACTGTAGACAAATTTGTTGAAGGACCGTCACCCGCATTGATTTTACGGGTGGTGACCACAAGTAGAGCCATGCATGGCGTGCTGCCCACACGCTTCCCCCGCCCTGCGCAGCAAGCAGTAGTGCGGTCACTCAATAGATGACTCGTACGGTACCCATGGTGCGTCCACGTGCCTGCTCATGGGTGCATACATGCTTGACCACATCACCAGGCGGGGCTTCCAATGCGAAACTACCACACGACGTGGTGTCGCTGCCAATAACGGCATTGCGGTTGCATTGTAAAGTGTGCAGTACCGTACTACCGTACCCAGCAGTCTGCAGCACCAGTTGAACTGTTCGGTGGCCTGACGAGCGTATGAGTGCGGAGTCTACGACGCCTGACAGACACCAGCCACTACAGGTTGCACGCTGTCACCACTATCTTCCTTATCCACATAGTACACCGTTTCGATCCCCTTCCAACTATCAGGCTGGCATTACTGTGCGACCAATGCTACTGCAACCAACACGTGCCAGCAGCTTAACCCCTGGTTGCCATGGGCCTACAAAGCCAGCTGTCAGGACAAAACGAACTTGACACACGGCTTCAACAATATGCCCACTGGTACATGCCACAAGCACCTCCTCCCTGCCGTCACGGCTGCTGCCCAATCGGCAAAGGCGCAATCCGTGCCCCACCTCTCCCGTTGCCACCCCTAGGCGCTCGGCCCTCGGCCATCCCGGAGCCCCTGCCGCCGGCAGCCCGGCTCGACCTGCTGGCCCCTGGTGCCCGCTGCCCCAGTCTCTGCACGACCTCTGGCGGCAGAGCCACACCCCAGGCCTCGGCAGCTTGCTTGACCCTTCCAGCCTCACGCTGGCTTAGGCTCGCTGACCGCTCCACCGCCACCTCCGCCAGCAGCTCCTTCAGCTGCTGTGATGGTGTGAACTCCGGCACCGCCAGAAGGACCTTGATCATCAGCCCGAAGTGTTCGAGCTTGGCATTCCCGCGCTGCACCGCAGCCTCCCACGCCCGCAGCAGCATCCCCTCCCACCCGCCGGCCTGAGCCGCAGTGATTTTAAGCCTCATGCCAATGAGGCTCATGAGGCAGAACGCCAAGCCCCTTGCACCGACCACCACTTGGTTGTGAGGGGACAGGCTGAGCACAAGGGTGTGCAGCTTGTCGGTGCAGGCCGCCGACACAGGCAAGCGCAACTTCTCCATGCCGACTATGGTGGACGTGGCTGACCGCCGTGGCTGCTCTTCGCCCAGATCCCATTCCCCCACCGCCTCCTCCACGGCCTTGGCAAGCCGCTGCCTCTGTTCGTCCTTGAGGTCCGAGAGCAGCTCGGAAATCTGGATCAGGACCTGCGTACCGGTACAGAGCAAGTGGCGGCGGGGGAGGTGAGCCAGCGCTGCTAAGTCTTTAGCAAGGCGCAAACCGAAACTGCGTGGACGCTTGATGTTCCAGGCACGTTGCCTCTCCACGCCGCGACCTCCCCCAGGCAACGTGCCGTGTTGCGCCAGTGCCGTGGCGCACAATGAATGCCCTGACAACTCAGGCACTTAACCCCCGACGAACCGGGCGTTCTACGCGTACCCCCCGACGAACCCGTGTCTACTGGCCAGATGGCAGAAGCTGCGCCCGCTACGGTGTCACTGCTTCATCCTGTCCCTGGCATGACTGCGCCTGCATACACACCTTGCCACTTGCTTCGAACCGCCACCAAAACCTGCTTGACAGTATGCTATTTGTCCCCGCAACTGCATCGCTGTACACACCTGGCCTTGCGTCTTCAGCTCCCACGTTGTGAATACGGGGATGGTCTTCTCCACGAGGGACTCCAGCAGCTCGCGGCTCCAGGGGTACCCCGAAAGCGTAATGCCGTACCACAGCTGCTCCGCAACTCGCGACACCTTCAATGCGCCCCGCCTCACCACCTCCTGGACCCGATCTTCGAATATGCCCGCCAGGTAGTGCCCCTGCCCTTCCTTCGTCAGGTCAATCCTGAGCTTCCCCAGGGCCCACAGCACGTTGGCCAGGGCCCGCGCCTCCATAAGGTGCACGGTGGCTAGCGTCTTGCCCAGCAGGTGACGGCGGGCAAAGGCCTGCCGCTCTGCTGGATCCCCCGGGAGGTTCGCTAGGGTCACCCACATCTGCAGCGGTAACATGAACAACAGCATGGTACAGAAGCAGTGTTGGAGGGCTGTCCAGGCTGTCTCCTGCGGCTCCCGCTGCCGCCCGTCATGGTCGCACGCGGTCCAGGCAGGTAGCAGCGAGTGTGTGTCTCAATATCCCCGGTGTCAGCACAGGGGGTGAATCACCGGGGGGGCCTACCGCTGCGACGCACACGTTGTCGTATTGGGCGGAGTTGTTGTTGTAGTGCTCTACCAGCTCGCGTAACGATTTGCATTGCGTTATGCCCTTGCTCAGTTCCCTAAGCGTCACAGTGACATAGTCGGAGGTCTCAGTTTCATCCGGAGACGGCCTGGCAGCGACGCGCACGGTTTCGCGATGAGCTAAGCGTTGTGTCACAGCTCGTTTCCTGTGGAACGGAACTGCTAGCCGCGGCTGTGTGACATTCCCGCAGCATGGCCGGAAGGACCGAAGGGCCGTGGAAAGCATCCTGGGTTGCGAGTGACCGGGAATCTGCTTGGTGAAAACTTCAATGACGTGAGTGACAATGTTGAGTGCAAATTCGTTATTGTTGGGGATGTAGCTGCCAGGACAGGGAACTGTTGTCGCCATGGGCAGTTGGGCACAGGGGAGCTCCCCTGGTTGGGCAGCAAGCAGGCCCAAGGGTTTTTAGGGGTCTAGCAATGCTTGTTTCACCGGGCTTGGTTCCAGAACACAACATACTTCCTAGCACCATTGTGCAACAAACTGTGGTGACTGCTGCCGCTGCGGCGGCTGAAACGTCACAACAATGAAGTGATTGTACGGTAGTGGTACGTACGAGCAGAGGAGGCCCTGGCTCGAAGGGCAGGGGCCACAGGGCACGGGGGATGCAGCCACTGGCCCATCACCGTATGTGCTGCCCAGCGGAGCCCTCTCAAACACCAGCACGTGTACAATTACATGCACCGTGGCTCTTAGTCTAATGCCGTCAGCAAGGCTGTAATTATTGTGCAGGTGGCAGCAGGGAAGCTCAAATGCGTGGCACTCAGCATGTGGACCAGTCCACGACACTGTATAACCTAGGCATATTTCCAAGTGCTTATTTCACGGCTGAGCAGCGTACGCACTTCGCAGGCACCCACCGAGCCACCGTTAGACATGCTTGGTCTAGCATATGCAGGCTTGGAGGGTGCGGTACAGGGGGTCCCCTAGTGCTGTATGGCCTAATTACCAGCCCGGCAGTAGCGCCGGAGCTAAGAGCAGCAGGCCGTTTCGGTGCGCACCAGATTACCCAAGCAGGCAGGATGCTGGCAGTGCTCGCAGACCTAGAAACACAGGTATCTCCATGCAAAACACCTATGCACTCCAGGTTGCGCGGTGTACGGGCATAGTGCGATGGCAACGATGCCTGGTCCATCGTCTTGCATCGTTGACTGTGACGTGTGACCATCCTCACGCCCCTACCTGCCCCTAATAGCCAGAGAAACTGCAAAGTGTAAGGTTACCACCGTGTGGCGATAGACACAGCCAGTCCACCGTAAGACATTGCTTCGGCCCGTGGCGTAATGGTACGCGTGCGATTCTCAAGTCCAGTCGCATCGCAACCCCGCCCCTGGGCTCAGTGCGCTGATAATGGGCAGCACCCCTGAGCACACTCGTGCGTACATCAAGCAATGGTCCATGGCACCTGCACGAGCCCCTCTTTCCGTAAAGCCACCGTGCGCTAGCCAGCAAGCGTCGTACCGGTAACCAGGCAATGGCTCACAACAGTGCCACGTGGGAGGCCAGTCATGCTGGTACGGTACACGCACTCTGTGCGACCTGTGAGCAAGAAGCTGCCATGCGGCTTCATACACGATACGTACATTAGATACTACTACACAATACACCTAAATGTACAACACAGCCTGCATGCTGCCTAGCTCCTGCAGCTCCTGCTTGCTCCATTCCGGGCCACCGCCACCTGTCGGCACCACAGTACCCGCGCCCATCGCCCCTCCCTCCCTGGCTTCGCTCAAGATGCCGGCAAGGCACGCGGAAAACTGACGGCATGCCAACAAACCAGCACCACAATGCTCAACAACCTCTAAACAGCGTGCGACCGGCGACGGCGTCCATGCCCGACGACGAGCAGGGCCCCGGACCTTCCCTAACCTGCCCTAATCTCCCCATTGCGTTTTGTGGACCACCTATGGCCGTATGTCTAAATAGATGTCAGATCATGCTACGAAAGCCAATGGAGCGCATGACTAGGGGCCAGGGAAGCCTTGCCTGCATAGGCCCGTTGACAAATGGCACGCAGAACAGTCCCAGCCAGAACTAACCTCTCGAAAGCACAGCGCCTACTGACGATGCTGACACGAATCGGCTAATGGTTACAGTGTCAACGTGTTGCAAGTGCGTGTACAACACATGAGCACCATCGGTAAGGCCACCAACGTGGCCTCAGTGACACGCTGGCGTGCACAGACCAGCACCTTGCCCCCTACTGCTCTCCTGCGCGCCACGCTTTGCCGGGTGCCGCAGGCCCCCTGCCCCTTGGCCCTTGAGACCGCTTGCCCCCAGCACCATGCTGCTTCACCTTGCTGCCTGCCGCGTGCTTCAGCTGCTGCACGGTCTTAGGCTGCAGAGCCACGCCCCAGGCCTGGGCTGCTTCAGCCACGATCCGTGCAGTCTTGGGATTCATGCTCTCAGCGTGCCTGGTTGCCACCTCCGCCAGCTGCTGCAGCAGCTCCTCTGATGGGGCGAAGTCCGGGACTACCAGGAGGGCGCTCAGCGCCTGGCTTAAGTCTGCGGACTTCTGCTCGGCCGGCCGAGGCACCGCACGCCACAGCGTCAGGAGCACGTTCTCCCACCGGCTGCCCTCCACCGAGCACCCGAGATTGACAAGGCGCATGAGGCCAAACGCGAGGACGCTTGAACCCAGGAGGCCGTACACACTAACCGGTGTGTTGAGCATCACGCGTTGGAGCGATTGGACGCACTCTCGTGTAACAGGCAGGCCGAGAGCATGGATGCCTTGCACGATGACCGGCGCTGACCGGTACGTCTGCATGTCGTCCAGTGACCACGTGGACACCACCTCCTCCACGTCCTTTGCGAGAAGAAGCTGCTGGTCGCTGCGTAGCTTGAGGGATAGCTGGGACATGCGGAAGAGCACCTGTCGCACACAAGCGCACACGCATGTTAACACACTTGTACTGTGTGCACAGCGCCCTTAAAGCGCATTGAGCTTATGCGGGAAGGAACGTCTTCAGTTGGACTACGTGGGGAAGTGCTGCGTGCGTGTGTGCTACCGAAACCAACGCAGCTCATTGTATTCTGCGCAAACGGAAACACACGACACATGTGTAACATTGTCAGATTCAGTGCGTCCATCATGTTTTCGGGACCAAGAAAGATTCGTGTAGCCAAACGAGCACTTTTGTTAGGCAAATGCCGTTAGTGGCTGCCTAGCCACGCACCTCGCCCTGTGCCTTCAGGTCCCACGCACGGAACACGGGAATTGTGTGCTCCACGAGCAGTGCTAGCAGGTCATGGCTCCAGGGGTACTGGGAGAACTCGAGGCCGTACAACAGCTGCTCCACATGCTTCCCATCTTCCATGCCTCCCGCACGTACGAGCTTCCGTACGTGCTCATCAATGGCGTCCGCCAGGTACGGCCCAGTGCCTTCTTGCGCAAGGTCCACCCTGAGCTTTCCGATGGCCCACAGCATGTTGGACAGGGACCTCATCTCCATTTGGTGCACGAAGGTCAGGCCCTTGCCCAGGAGATGCTTCCGGGCGAAGGCGGCACGGTCAGCCCTGCTTCCCGGCAGCTTCGCCAGCGTCACCCATGCCTGTGCAACCATCAGGGTGGTACAGTCGGTGGTGCTAGGGGAACATGGCCTCGTAGCTTGTTAACGCATCATCCAGTGCAACGGCAAACACCCTAAAGCACATGCCGTGATGTTCACAGTTGGCTCCACTCGCGCACTAGTCCCCGGGCCCGTCCGGTGTCCAGCACCTACCGCACAGGTGCACACCTCATTGTACTCGGATGCATTTGCAAAATAATGGCCTTCCAGGTCCTCGAGCGACTTGCAACCCCGGATTTCCTGCGTCAGGGCTTTGAGCAGCTCGCTCACGCCTCGCGCATCGCCGGGAGACCGAGCAGCGTAGCAAGGCGACCATGTGGCACGAGCGGACGCCATGCGTCGTGCATGGCATGGTAGGATGCTGGCGCATCGTAACGGCTTGTGCAAGGCGTAGCCGCGCGCGCATACGCTGGATGGCTTTAGGCGCTGAAGGGCCATGCCGGGTGTAGCGTTAATGTAACGTCAACGAGTAGCATTCATAGTACATTAACAAACAATCTATAACCAGGCTTATGAGCGACAAGATTGCAGTTGGCGGTTTGACATACGACTGCCAAGCGGTTGCTGTAACACGTGCAGTCTGCGTGCGGCATGTTGTGGTGCCAGGGTTTCCTCTGTCCTGGGCGGCGCCCTACGACAGCGCAGACGGCGCAGAGAACCTAACGGGAGCCTAGGGGGTTGGCGGGGTTGGAGCCCTCCTACTGCTCCACTAAGACCACGGGAGGGCTCTCTCTGCTGCTGGCCTGCTGCACGGGACCGTGCCCAGCGCAGCCGTAACCGCGCTACATTCAACCCCACGTTGTCTAACGCGTTCAGAGACTTGGCCTTTTCCCACACGTCCCTTGGTTTCGGTGCAACCTGTGTCAATGTCCGCACCCGTGTCGCAGATAAGGCTCGCATATGCTTACCCTTTGCTATTGTATTTCCCAGTATAGCGTGATGACACGTCGAGCAGGGATTGTCCGTGCCGGGAGGCTACTGTCCGCGCTGCAACGTGGAGCGCTAAGCAGCGAGGTCGGGAACGTAGCATCTCTATTGCTTCTGTAGTATATGCTGTGATAAAGCTTGGAGCAGACCCCAGACGCTGTGCCGGTGGAAGGTTTATTCGAACAACTGACAACAACGGCACGCAGGCAGCTCTGGTCGCGGGCGCATCACACTGCGCAGCACTGCACTATGCAGCTTCGCAATTGCCAGCAACTGCACGCAACAGCGGCGTTACATCGACATCAGGTGGTGCCTCCCCTACCACCGGGTGGCCGTGGCACGCCACCGCAGGTGCGCTCACCCTACACTTGTCGTTTGGCCTTAAGCTTCCATCAGTTTTCACCCTGCATTACATATGCTTTATAAGTGGGTAGTGCACTGACCCTCAGCACAGGCCCGCTGCAGAGGCACTCCCCGCGCAACGTCGGGGACGCCCTTCTACACAAGGCAACGCAAAGGGCAACAGTCGCAGGTCCACCTTGCGCCCATGACGGACACGATTGCATGTCGCAACTGCCCACCCCCTCGCAGGCTCCCGTCGCAGCATGTTCATCCAGACGCAGCCCACCCCCAACCCTAACAGCCTAATGTTCGTGCCGGGCAAACCAGTCATGGAGGTGAGGGGGACAGGGACACAGCGGGCTGTGGGCAAAGTCAGGAGGAAGGCCCACGGATGTCGAACGAGCAAGGACGTGCGCCTTTTTCGGGGTGCGGTGTGTGCTGCGGTGCATGGAGGAGGCTGGGAGGGTTGTACGGCAGGAGCGGGTACGACGGGGCTGGAGTGCTGCTCCGGTGACAATAACCCGGTTGTTCGGAAATGCGCCAGCGGTCTTGTGTTTATGCCGGGTAGGCCTGCCATGGAGCGGAGGGGGGGCCGAGGGCGTACCGTTTCTGGAAGGAGGGAGCTTGAGTTTAGATAGGAAGGGGGGCAGGGAAGGGACCGGTGTACCTCACGGTGTGCCACGAGGGTGCTGACACGCTGTCCTTGCAGACAGGTGTGGCGAGCTGTGCGGCAAACAGCTGAGGCAGCAGTTCAGCAGCGGGAGCCGCAGAAGCAGTTCAGCGCTAGCGGCTGCTGCACCGCCTCAATCGGCATCGTATGCCACCGGCGCTGAACCGTATAGCGTGCGGCACCCCAGGTGGAGACCGTCTCACCGTTCGCTGCCAGCATGCGGCTTCTTTTTTGCGGAAACAGACGAGCGTACGCGTGGGCGAGCGCTGTAATGCTCGCATTGGCCGACTGCTGCTGTCACACCGACAGTGCTGCGGCGCCGCCACCACATGCACTGCCAAGCAGCTCGCGGCTGCGTATGCCAGCGCCGCTGCCAATGCCTCCTCCATCCTTTGTCCCCTGACCTCGTCCGACTCCCTTACCACCCTGCCCCTCCTTATTCCCAGTCCGGCACCTACGAGTTCCCCAACGCGCGGGAGGGCATGAAGTCTCCCCTGGCGCGCAAGCTGTTCGCGGTGGACGGCGTGGCGGGGGTATTCTTCGGCAGCGACTTCGTCACCATCACAAAGAAGGACGAGTACACGTGAGGGCTCATTTGTTAAGCTCATTTGTTGGGCTCATTTGTTGCGCACCTGATTGCAGTGTGTAGCGGTATGAGCAGTACTGCCACTGGCGGTCCATCTTTTTCGATCCCCCTTGGCCCTTCGATACATGCAGCTACCGTATGGTCCTTGAGCTGGCCTGTGCTCTAGGTCCGCGCAAGCGGCCCCTTGCTGGGTGGTCCAACCCTGCCTCGCTGCTCATGCCTTTCGGTCCGCCGCAACGACTGTCCCCACTTGCAGTTGGGCGACATTGCTCTCCTCTGTCTCGACCCGCTTTCCCACCCCAACCCACACCCTAATACACACGCTATACACATGCGTGCAGCTGGGCGGTGCTCAAACCCGACGTGTTCGCTGCCATCATGGACCACTACGCAAGCGGGGAGCCGCTGTTGGCCGACGCAGCGGCGCTGGCGGCCAGCGACACCGCCATACACCCGGACGACAGCGAGGTGGGCCAGGGTGTGGAACGGGGAGGAGGAGGGCATGTGTCTTAGCAAGGTGTTGACCTTGAAACTATATCTGGGCACTAGGGCGGTCAGCGACACACCCGTGCACCACAATGACAGCGAGGAGCATGCTTCTTTATCGGAGTAGTCAGGAGGGAATGCGGGCCTGTAACCCGCAGTTGCCTCGTATTTCCCCGCTGCCACCCCTGTCCCGCTCCCCCCTGGCCCCTGCCGGCCCCAGGTTGTTGCCATGATCAAGGAGCTGCTGGAGACGCGCATCCGGCCCGCCGTGCAGGAGGACGGGGGGGACATCGTGTTCAAGGGCTTCGAGGAGGACACCGGCACGGTGCTGGTCAAGATGGTGGTGGGTGCAGCAATGCGCGCGGAGTGTGTGTTAGCTGTGGGTTAGGGGCTTTGATGAGGACACCGCCATGGTGTTGGTCAAGATGGTGGTGGGTGCGAGCGCACGTCCGTGTGTGTGTTAGCCTCTTACGGTGCTTGTGCGTCAGGAGCAGGCAGCGGTGGAGAGAGGGTACGGCACACAGGGGTTGACATGCTCAAGACGTCCAGGGGGTGTTTTGGGCTGCGGAGTAAAGCCAATGTGCGGTGATGCGCGGCGCCGTCATTTGCGTGGTACGACGTGGTGTTCACTGCTGCTGCCGTGCCACGTGCCACGTGCCGCAGGGCGCGTGCTCCAGCTGCCCCTCCTCCACGGTGACGCTCAAGAACGGCATCGAGAACATGCTCATGCACTACATACCCGAGGTCAAGGGGGTCATAGAGGTGAGTGAGAGCGTGTGGTGGCCGGGGCGCTTCGATGGCCGCCATCGGTGGGTGCGCGTTTTTCGAGTTACCGCACCACACGGATGGGATGCCAGACGCCTCAGTGTGCCGCTACTGTGCGCTGTAGGTCGGGAACGGCTGGGGCCACATGACGCTGGGTGAAGCATGTCGGCTGCGTGGGTGTTGAAATGCACTGCTGGGATGTACGATGGAGTCGCGTGTGTGCTGCATGCCTCGCGCTGTGCTTGTGTGTGTATTACGCGTTGAACCGACGGCCTCAGCGCACAGTGCCAGTAGTGGGCATTACCGAGCATAGGTAGTGAGCAGTAACGGCAGTGGGCCCTAGCAGCCAGGGTGAGGAAACACCGGCCATCGGGTCACATCACGCGTGACGTACGCTGTGCCGTGCGCCGTGTGCCTTACCAGGCGCCCCCGGATGAGTCCGAGGAGGAGGGCCTCAAGGAGTTTGCCAAATTCGAGAAGCAGCTGGTAGGCAACTGCGGCACACGCACAGTAGTGCCGTTCAGTGCACACGCACCCAGCTTCACGCGGCTCGGGGCCGCAAATCCCTTGGCACGTACCCCATCCGTTGCGTGTTGCCATTTGATGATGGAACCCCACCGGTCCTTTCAGCCTCAGGGCCACCCTGCTGCCCGCCCGCGCTTCATGCGCCTTACCCACACATCTGCTGCACCTCTTGTGGCCCTTGGACCACAGGCGGGCGACGAGGGAGAGGGGTCATCGTCCGCCTCCGCGCCGCCCAAAGAGGAGAACCCGCTGGCAGCGCACCTGTCCAATTGATGCCGGAGTTAACCTCTTGTACGGCGCCGCGGGGGCCTGCGCCGGGTACGGGTGGCGGAGAGAGCGGTCGAGGAAGTGTGTGTGAGCGGTTGGCTTGAGCCCAGGCAGGTAGCAACACGTGGGGGCTGGAGTGGGGCCTGGAGTGGGGGCTGGGTGTTGCATACTACGGTTGCACGGCAGGCATGGTTGTGCGCATGGGGTAGCTCCAGGGCGTGTGCTGCAGCCGTAGAGATTGCCAGTGCGGAGACCGGACCTGCAGGCTTTGCTGCGTTCAAGGTCCGACGCGGGACTCAACATGGGGCGACGGGTGCTTGGGGTGAGGTCCACGATAAGGTGGCATGTGGAAGGGCCAGGCACGGTAGCTGCCCTGTGGTCTGAGGGTAGTATTCTGAAGGTCTTCAGGGGGGGCTTTCATCGGACCTGTCGCTGGGAATGACGTATTCGGGGCTGGGCAAGCGCTGGTCTGATGGGTCGGTGTCCAAGGGACCCACAGGCGGGCGGTACGGTATAGTGGTTGGAAAGGCGATGTGCGACGCCCTCGCAGTACTGGAGCGTCTTCCTGCGGTGGGTTCGGTGGGCATGGCGGCGGCATTGGCATGCATTGACACGCGCTGTGTTGGTGGTACTGGTGACTGAGGTGTTGTTGGTTATGCGTGCCTGCTCAGAACCCACCGGGAACCCACATGTTGGCGGAGAGGACTGGACGCTGGGTGGAGGCTGCGTTGCTAGCGCAGTGTGCATGTGCACGGCGTTTCGGGGTGTCTCCGTATGTCATACCGTACCTGAGAGGAGCCAAGTGTAAGCCATCGATGTGTGGGCCATTGGGATTACATACGGTATAGTAGCAGGAACTCCTGACGTGCAATCGTTCGGCGGGCATCAGGGGCCGGCCCCCGACAGTGTGCCGGGTGCGGGGTTGGGCTCTGGGTTTGGAACGCTGGGACGTCACAAGGCGGAGATGACGCCGGGGCTCGGGGGGAGGGGGGGAGGTTCGGATATGGGGTTACGCAGGTTACGCACGTGCGCAGCACCTGGCAGCACCTAAGAAGGTTGTTCAGTACGCGTGTTCCTGGGAAGCATAATACACGCTTCAGGTAGCGGCACGTAGACGTTTCCTGGTCTGTGGCTTGGAGACTTGGTTTTTTCGGCTGCAAACAGTGAGTATGTTTGGCTGATCATCGATGTACGATACAACGGCCGAGCGGTTGGGCATGTACAGGCATGTACAGACGGCTTCCAGCTTCGGACCATGGAGAAAAGTAGGAAGGAGTATTAGTTAATGGCCATGGACTGCTGCTAGAAGTGTGCAGCTCCATTTGTCCCCTCACAGCTCCATTTTTCCCCGGTGCAAGGAAACAGCGACCACGCCATCGCATCGGCCCGCTGCAACAAACCCATAGAGCGGAAGCAACAGTAAGAGACGTTCAATCCTAGTTATCAAAAGATATTGGGCACCGTTGTGGCCCTATCAGCATGGCGCCAGAGATACCCGAACTCCCCGTCGCTTCGCACCTCGTTATTTGTAAGAGTGTGCAACTTTGCTTGAAGAGCAACACTTACTACTGAGCGTCTATCAGTAACAAGTGTCTGGAGCAGTCTGTCAGACGCGGGGTGCAACGGTTGCCCACCTCTCGTTGCAACAGGGTGGTGGCCTGCGAGCACCCCGCCCGACTTCGCTTGACGGGCCAGCCTGCACCCCTCGCAGGTCCCCCGGAGGACTGCACGGCTGGGGCAGATGCCGAGTGCCTGCTCGTGGTTGTGCCCGGCGCCATGCTAGCGCCAAGCGCTTTTGAGAGCCTGTGCAAGGCGACGCAGGTTGGTGCACCCGGAATGCCGGAGCCTGGGAACCCTCTACGGATGGATAAATCCCATGTCTGCATACGCCCCCGTTTTGTGGTCGTTTGGCTGCTGGTTTACGGTCTTCAGTAGGGCTAGCTCGTCAGCTTGGTGCCAACGCCACTTTGTCGTACAGCTGTGTAAAACCCTTCCCATGGATAGCGCAATCAAGCCCCCGCCCTCCATTGTGAGCGCGCTTCACCACCACATGTGGCAGGAGGCACAAGGACATTATTGAGGTGTACTTGTTAAACGGTATCTCAGGATTGCACTGCTATTCACTCCTCCATTCAGGCTGCTGCCACCGGGCTCCGGCTGTGGGCTGCGGTGCTCAACATCAACCACTTCCAGCTGTTCACGCAGTACGGCGGACCCGACCTCATGACTAAGAGAAAGAGCGGATTCGTGGTAGGACGGGGCGCTGCGACGTTACGGTATAGTGGCATGAGCCTAGAAAGCTCTTGAACACAAATGACTTGTCAGCAGTGTCTTTTGCAACGGCTGGGCGCCCTAAGCATCGTGGTCCAGGAACCCTTCCCCGTGTGCCGCCCCTTGCTACATAAGAGCTCACTGCTGCAATGCACGTGCCATCCGCTGCCGGCCATGCACCGAATCCTGCGCTGGCCGGCCTGCTTCTTGACCGACAGCTCAACGGGTGATCTTGGGCTAGCACACGTCTCCCACACCCACCTGCTGTCCCCTTGGCACGCCATGGAGCCTGTGCCGGAGGCACGCGTCTGGCCCTGCCTCCTCATGCATCCCTACCGGCACAAGGCCCCAATGAATGTCATGTCCACCGTTTGGAATACCGGCTACGTGTGTCCATTTGCACCCCCAGCACGCCACGGCGGCCATGCTGGAGGCACGTGTACATGAGCGGCTCGTCCTGCAGGCGGTGGAGCAGGCGGCGGCGCAGGGCTTTACGGCCAGGAGGGACGAGCCGGGTAGGGACGTGGGTTAGGGAGCGGCAGGATGGCGGGCGCCTAGATCGCCGGCAGGGCAAGGATCATTTGGCACGAGCAACATGATTCAAAGGAGCAGTATGTTGAGTTCACCAGCAGCCTCCCGTCGTCATCCTCAGGCCCCAACCTGCCCTTTAACCGCACGGTCCCCAGCAAGGGAGGCAGCAAGGACTGCCGCAGGGTCGGCGCATAGCCCACGCTCTTCCCCTGTTCTGTTTCTCCATGCCCGTCCCATTTATCGCAACCCACACCTCGCCTCCCAGACGGCGTGCTAATCAGCAACCCGGTGTGCCGTCCAAGGCGCGCCTGCAACCAGGGGAGCCCCTCCCCTGCCTGCAACCCTGCTGACACACATCGGTGCAACCCACTGCCCGCCCCCCAGACGGCGTGCGCATCAGCAACCTGGTGCTGGTGTGCCAGAGCGTGGGCGGGCTGGGCTACCCGCAGCCCACCAGGCACCTGGCGGGCGGGCTGGTGTTCCTAGGCAGCACGCCGTGCGCCGGGGAGATGCCGGAGCGCAAGGTGGCCAGCGCGGAGCCGTGGCCCTGGTGAGGCGGCAATTGCAGCCCCTGCCCGACATCTCTGCGCCAAGCACCGAACCGTGGGCATGGTGTGGGTGCGTTTGCAATCACCGCCTGACATCTCTGCGCCAAGCACCGAACCGCAGGCATGGTGTGGGTGCGTTTGCAAGCACTGCCCCCATATCTCTGCACCCAGCACGGCGCGGTGGCCATGGGAGGGCGTGAGGGTGCTCCCCCTGCATGCATGACACCTCTGCACCTTGCACGACGCTCTCTGCGCCACGCGAGGCATACACATGATCGGCGTCCATGCCACACCGTGCACACCGGTGTGTGGAGTACATGCACCTGCTTCACCCCGACCCCACCTCATGCTCTCGTTTCGCCCCGGACCCACCACATGCCAGCCCGCTGATGATCCTGAATGGGGAGATGGACGGCCAGATGCGGTGGCAGCACCAGGTGCCGTACGTTGCAGAGCTGGCGGCCATGGCGGTCAAGATGGGCGCAGGGTGAGGGCAGTGTCCAAGGCAGGAGGGCTGTATACTGGTAGCAGTTAGGAAGGCAGACGCAATGGACCGAGGGAGGTGGACTGGGGCATGGCTGGAGGGCAGTAGGGAGGAAGGAGGGGGCCGGGGCCAGGTGGCCGGCAAGGTGGACGTTCATTAACGTAGACACTGCTGGCGTTGGGTGCGTTGAAGAATTGGCGGCCATGGCAGCCTCTCCTCCCCTATCCCTACCCTACCCCACCTTGTCCTGTGCCACGCCCCCAGCTACGCGTCCCGCACCAAGCCTGTCATTGTGGTGCCGGGGATCAACCACGGCAACACCTCAAACGGGGTGGCCAACTGGCAGCGCGGCGACCCGACGTACTGCGTGCACGAGTACGACAAGTCCGTACAGGTTGGCACGGCTTACCGTACTGTACTTGCCGTACGCGTCCGCGCGCAGTATAAGTAGACGATATGGCTTGCGTTGATTGCAGCATGCATGGGGGACAGCTTGCCCAGTGGTGCTGTTTTCCCAGCTCGTTGGGTCTGCGCAAGGGGGGCGGTCCAGCACTTGTCTGTTACCGGACCGCAAATGCTAGCACACACCCTGCCAGACAGAGTCTCGACCCTTCCCGTGCCAAGCTACCGGGTTCCTCAGCCTACGTAGGCCCCCGACCCTCTGGATCCTTCAACCTGAGCGCCACCTCTTACTTGCTGTACTACTTATTTACCGGTAACCCGACATCGACCTACTTACCCAACCCACTGCGTGGCCCCTGCCCCCCAGGCCCTAGCCACACACATCTCCGACTTCCTTACCGCCAACCTGGCGCCGCAGGAGGAGCAGCAGCAGCAGGTGTGTCAGTTAATGCATGTGCACTTGGCCTTGCCACGGACACCAACAACACACCCAGGGCAATGCTTGAAAGGCCCACAGCAACACATGGTAAAGTGATGGACCCACTGTATATTACGTTTTTGTTGCCTCAAGGGTGACCCCGTCCCCCATGTGCGCTATTTGCCCAAGTTACTAGCCCTCTGCACCCCGCACCCAAACTCAGCTCTGGTCAAGCTTGCAACCAAACAGTTGCACCCGTTGCCTGCTTTGCAGTAAGCTTCCCCCATTTTCGACGCACGCACGTGTGTTCCCCGTCGGTCATGCCCCTTTACCTCAGGCCGAGGAGCGCCTGGTCGCAGCGGTACGGCAGACCCTGACTACCATCGCGCCGTACTGTACGGCACTGGGCCTGGGTGACGTGGCAGCGCCGTTCGACCCCGCGCTGGGCCACGTGCCGCCCGCCGCCGGCCATCCCACGGGCGTTATGGCGGCGGCGGGGCTGCTGTCCAACGCATACAGGAGCGCCGTCGGCGCAAACAGCTAGTGAGTGTACGGCAGTACGACAACAGTGCCGTACACGGGGACAGGGCACCAGGAATGGCCATGGGGTTACCCCCCGGCCTGCAGCATCGGGGTCGCCCCTGTGCTTACGTCCTTTGGGTGTTCGAAAGGGTGTAGGCGGAGACCTGGGTTGGGGCAACGCTTGAGGTAAAGCACGAAAGGCGGAAAGCGACGGTACCTTGGAGGTGCCCCAGTGACATGCGATGTGGCACGTGGCAAACGCCAGCCACACGCCGCCGTGCTGCCGGGTTGGCCAAGAGCGCCTCCGGGTTTGTGACTCACTGCACGTGCTGCTGTTGTGTGAGCAATGTGGCACCCCGTTGCAGCTCCATCCACCCTGGCGTGGTGTCAGTCTGCGAGGAGGCGGCTGTGGCGGCGCAGCTGGCTGTGCTGCGGGAGGCGGGGCTGCCGGCAGAGGAGGTGGAGGCGCGGGTGGTGGTGACAGCCACCGCTCACACAACGGTGGGCTGTGGGTGTGGGTTAGCATGGGTTGCCTGGCCAGCCGGAGGTGCTCCTTGTGCGCTCAGGCGCGCGACTAAGGGTGAGGTGTGTACCAAGACACATACAGCGACGGACCCCTGGGCCTAAAGCAAGCGGCGGCGAGCTCTAAGAACTAGGTAAAGCCGGAACAGTGATATGGATCAGCCTTGCTGACTTTTGGTTTAACCTCCGCACAACCCCGCAGGTGGACACCTTTATGCACGCTGCGCCGTCCATGTTCCCCCTGGGCGGCGGCAGGTGGCTGCTGCACGTGCACGTGATGCTGCACTTCAGGTGGGGAGGGGAGGGGAGGTGACTAGACGTGCGCACAGCGCAGCAAGTGCGTATATGTGTGCTGGCGCCAAGCGCACCCATGCACGCTCCAGTAGCCGCGTGAGCTGCCGTGCGAAGTTACCCATCACAACGATGTACCTGGTTCCAGGACCGATAAGCGGAGGCTGCACGAACCCCCGTTTGTCCGTTTGCCGCTTAATTCTTGCAATTGGTAGCGTGCGTAGTACGGTGCGCCCTACCTTGCTCGTCTCGGCACCACCCATCTCCATACCGTGAGTGTGCGCCTCTTCTGCCCTGCCCCACCCGCTGCTCCCCCACCCCCCTGCCAGGTCCACCGACCCCGTGGCCCCCGGCAGCCCCACCCCCGTCATGCGGCCGCACGCCCCGGAGCACTGGCTGCTGCTCAAGAGCGCCGAGCACGTGGCAAGGGTGGGTTGCCCAAAGCCTTGTGCGCCCCGCCACAGCACCAACAGCTCTTGCACGAGATCGCTCTAATTGAGCGCCTACCTGGCCGCTGTCCCCTTGCTTTCATACAGTCGTTGCTGTAACGTGTTAGGTAAGTGTACGCTCCTTGAAGCCCATGCTCCGTCCCCGGGCCCCAGGTCCTGGGCCTTCCCGAGCCGTCCCGCTACCCCACGCCGCCGCCCGCCGCCCTGTGCCGTGCCACGCTGGCGGCGGCGCTGGCTGCCGTACCGCGGGAGGTGGCGCAGCGGTACGAGCAGTACGGAAGGAAGGTGGAG